>Ga0209624_10003577_pt1 | contig 10924 bp, 10 predicted proteins | sample JacPinW_OM2H0_O1_FD_188565 | JGI IMG/M metagenome (GOLD analysis project Ga0209624, IMG submission 188565) | Forest soil microbial communities from Algoma, Ontario, Canada - Jack Pine, Ontario site 1_JW_OM2H0_O1 (SPAdes) (version 2) | ecosystem: Environmental > Terrestrial > Soil > Boreal... | reverse complement strand
TTTCGAATGGAATCCGTAAGATCCGGCGCGGCCAACACGAACCCTACCCGCCAGCCTGTGACTGAATAGGTCTTGCTCATGCTGTTCACCAAAACAGTTCGTTCCCGCATTCCCGGCAATGTTGCTATCGGGAAGTGAGATGCGCCCTCATAAATAATGTGTTCATAAATTTCGTCAGTAATTGCAAGAACGTCGAACTCGTGGCAGAGGTCCGCGATCACCTGAAGTTCGGCGCGAGTGAACACCTTGCCCGTGGGATTATTCGGCGAGTTCAGAATGATCGCCTTGGTCTTCAGTGAAAACGCACGGCGCAGTTCGTCCGGATCGAACGTCCAGTCCGGAGGCCGCAGCCGGACCAGCTTGCATTCCGCGTCGCACAAAAATGCATCTGGACCGTAATTTTCGTAGTACGGCTCGAAAATAATGATCTCGTCGCCCGGATTTGTCACCGCCAGGAGAGCCGCGATCATGCCTTCCGTCGCGCCGCAACAAACCGTAATTTCTCGCTCGGGATCGTAATCCAGGCCGTACCACTTGCGATACTTCGCCGCGATTGCCTCGCGGAATGGTTTGGCACCCCACGTGATCGCGTATTGATTGAAGTCCGCTGCGATGGCATCCTGGGCCGCGCGCTTGATCTCCTCCGGCGCGCCAAAATCCGGAAAACCCTGCGCCAGGTTGACGGCGTCGTGCTCGATGGCCAGCCGCGTCATCTCGCGGATCACGGATTCGGTGAATTGCGAAGTCCGCCGGCTGCGAAATCTGGCGCGCCGTTGCGGGATCTCCACCGGTCGAACGGGCGCCTTTACGGAAGAGCTCATAAAACGAGGCTAGCACTGGCGCGGGCCTTCAGCTAACGTAGGGACATGACGGCTCCCAACGCCCGCCCTGCTTTCCTCGCCGTGACGCCGATGATCGCCACCGGTGGCACTCTGGCGGAGGCGCTCAAGTTCTATACCGAGCAAATGGGATTTTCGGTTTCCTGGGCAGGCGACACGGGGGCCGGGATCGTTCGAGACAACGTATCGTTCAACCTGGTGGTCAACAACAACCGCGAGTGGATTGAGAACACCAGCTTCAGCATTGGCGTCTCCCACCTGGATGCGCTTTACGAAGAATATCGGAACCTTCCCGCCCGGGTTGGTCCGCTGGAAGTGAAATCCTGGGGCCGGCGCGAGTTCCACATGATCGTGCCCAATGGGGTCTGCCTTCAGTTCTATAGCTTGAACGGCTAGCCGCTTTGGCGGCTACCGGAGGATGCCCATTTTCTTCGCCACGGCCGTCAGAATTTCTGACGCCCGGTCCAGCATATCCTTCGTGTGGGTCGCCGTGACAATCGTTCGAACTCGCGCCTTGCCCTCGGGCACGGTAGGGAAACCGATCCCGGTGGCAAGCATTCCGTTGTCAAACAGCGCCGCTGAAAAAGCGTGAGCTGTCTTAGCCTCGCCGACGATAATCGGCGTGATGGGGGTTTCGCTCGCGCCAGTGTCGAACCCGGCGTTGCTCAGCGCCGACTTGAAATACCGCGTGTTCTCCCACAGCCGATCGATGCGTTCCGGCTCGTTCTCCAGAATGTCGAATGCCGCCAGACACGCCGCGGCCACAGCCGGCGGATGGGACGTGGAGAAGAGAAACGGCCGCGCGCGATGATACAGAAACTCGATCAGAGCCCGGCTCCCGCAAACATACCCGCCCAGCACACCGATGGCTTTCGACAGCGTGCCCACCTGAACGTCCACGCGGCCGTGCAATCCAAAATGATCCACCGTGCCACGTCCATTGCGCCCCAGCACGCCCGAGGAATGCGCATCGTCGATCATCATGATGGCGCCGTGCCGCTCGGCGATCTCCACCAGCGCGGGCAACGGCCCAATGTCGCCGTCCATCGAGAACACGCCGTCGGTGATCAGCAGTTTGTGGCCGCCGGCTGCGTCCAGTTCCTTCAGAATTTCCGCCGCACGGGCCGTGTCTTTGTGTGGGAAGACGTGGATCTTGGCTCTTGATAAGCGGCAGCCGTCGATGATGCTGGCGTGATTGAGCGCGTCGGAAATGATGTGATCGGCGGGCCCCAGAATGGCGGAAACGGTCCCGGCGTTCGCTGCAAAACCCGACTGAAACACCACGCAGGCTTCGGTGTGCTTGAAATCGGCGATCCGTTCCTCCAGTTGCATGTGAATGCCCATGGTCCCGGAAATAGTGCGCACCGCGCCCGATCCCGCGCCGTATTTTTTCGCCGCCTCCACTTGCGCTTCGATCAGTTTGGGGTGGTCCGCCAGCCCGAGATAATTGTTGCTGGCCAGATTGATCACCTCGCGGCCATCGAAGCGCGATATCGGTTCGCAAGGCGATTCGAGCACCCGCAGGCGCTGGTAAGAGCCGGCTTCGCGCCAGGCTTCGATCTGCTCGGTGAGGTAGCCGAGAGGATTCGCGGTGGTCATCTCCTTCATCCTAACCCGCTCAGTTTTTCAGGAGGAGACCGAACAGCCAGGATCAGCTGCCAAAGCCCTTGAGGTGCTCTTTGTTGGACCCCAGGTCGACGCTACCAGATGAAAACCTACCTAGTCCGGCGATTCTAGAATTGTTGCGTAAGGAAGCTAAACACCAACTCAAGAGTCGAAAAAATTCACGCATAACTTTCACCGCTTCTTCAGCCGGTAATCCTCCACATCCGGCATCGGAATCAGCTTGCACATCTCAAACAATCGCGAGCGCGCGCGCATCCCGATGCGTTCCTCGAGAAAAAACTTGCTATGGATGTCTTCCTGCAATCCCGATCCGCGCTTGTCGCCCGCCTCCGGATCGCGCAGGTTGGTGGTAACGATGGTCGCTTTGCGCGAATTACAGCGGTGGGTCACAATCGACGTCACGGTGTCTTCCACCCAGTCGTTAATTCGGCTGGCGCCCACATCATCCAGCAAAAGGATCTCAGCGTCCAGAGCCGATTGATAAGCCTCGCGCTCGCTCGATCCCGAGTTCTTGTCGTAGCCTTTGTGAATCCGCGTGAGCAGCGATTGAAAATCGGAGAAGATCCCCTCGAACCCGCGCGCGATCAACCCGCGCAGCGCCGCCACCGCCAGGTGCGTTTTTCCCGTGCCCGGCGCACCCAGGAACAAGAGCCCGGGCTTAGGGCTGTTCGGATACTCGCGCACATAGCCCCGCACGGTGAGCACCACACTCGCCAGCGCCGTCCGCGACTGCGGATTTCCCGACGGCAAAAGGAAGTTGTCTACCGAGGCGTTCTCATAGAGCGGAGGAATTCCAGCGCGCTCTTCAATTCGCTGCTCGCGGCCGGCATCGGCGCACTGGCATTTCTCGGCGCCTGAAATTCCTTCGCGCTCGGTGATCTTCCAACCCGATCCGCCGCAGATGGGGCACGTTTCCACAGCGTTCATTGCGTCCACTTTACCAGCCGATGGGCTTTCCCCGATTCTGCTCGTCCAGCCACTTTTTCAGCGGAGCGAAGTAATCCAGAATCGCGGTGGCGTCCATTTGTTCCTGCCCGGTCAGCGCCTGGAGCGCCTTCGGCCACGGCTGGCTGGCTCCCATCGCGAGCATCGCATTCAGGCGATCTCCCGCGGCTTTGCTCTCATAAATGGAGCAGCGGTTCAACGGCGCCGTGCAGCCCGCCGTCTTCGCCAGCGCCCGATGAAACTGGAACTGCAAAATGTCCGCCAGGAAATAGCGCGCGTAAGGAGTGTTCGCCGGCACGTGATACTTCGCGCCCGGATCGAAATCCGCCTCGCTGCGCGGCACAGGCGGCGCAATCCCCTGATACTGAGTGCGAAGTTGCCACCAGCCTTCGTTATATTTCTCCGGGGAAAGCTGTCCCGAAAACACCTGCCAGCGCCATTTATCGATCATCAGCCCGAACGGCAAAAACGCCACTTTCTCCAGCGCCTTGTACAGCAGCAGCCCGATATCTTTGGAACTGTCCGGAACCGTCGGCAGCAACCCGATCTTCTTCAAGTATTCAGGCGTCACCGACAATGCGATGGTGTCGCCAATGGCTTCGTGGAATCCGTCGTTGGCGCTATCGCGGAACAGATACGGCTGCTGATCGTAAGCCCGCTGATAGAAGTTGTGACCCAGCTCATGGTGCACGGTGGTGAAATCGTCGGCGTTGATCTCCACGCAAGCTTTGATCCGCAAATCGTCGACAAAATCAATGTCCCAGGCGCTGGCGTGGCAAACCACATCGCGATCCCGCGGCTTGGAGAACAGGGACCGCTCCCAAAACGTTTTCGGCAGCGGCGCGAACCCCAGCGAAGTAAAGAAGCGCTCCGCGTACTTCACCATGTCCACCGGCTGCGTGCCCCGGCCTTTCAGAATCGCCGTCAGATCGTAGCCCGGGTCGGCATCCTGCGGAGCCACCAGCGGATAGATATTCTCCCACCCCTGTGCCCACATGTCGCCGAGCAGGTGAGCGGGAATCGGGCCGCTGGCTGGAACCAGATCGCCGTATTTCTCGCGCAGCTTCCAGCGCACATAGGCGTGCAATGAAAGATATAACGGCTTCACTTGCTCCCACAGCCGGTCCATTTCGGCGGGGAATGCCTCGGGCGGCATGTCGTACTTGGAACGCCACATGGCGCCCATGTCGGCGAAGCCCAGCTCACGCGCGCCTTGGTTGCCCAGCTCCACGTACTTCTGGAACAGCGGGCGGATGGGAGGTGAAATAGTGTGCCACCCGCGCCAGGCGTCCAGCAATTTGGCCGGGTCCCTGCTGGTTCGCAGAATTTCGCTCAATTGATCCAGATCCAGGCAGCTTCCTTCCGCGGCGCTGTTCGATGCTCCGGTGGATGCGCCGCCGGCGGGACAATACTTGCCGCTGCCGTAGATGCCTTCCATGCGGCTGGCGGTCTGAGTCAGTTCCTGCGCTTCTTTGGGATCGGAGGGGGCGGCTAAGTCCAAAGACAGGCGCAGCAGGCGGAACTGGCGCGCCATGTCCTCCGGCATCTTCAAATGGCTGAAGCGCGTGGACTCCTTGGCCAGCTGCATGGTGGCCGTAATCTGATCTTCATCGGCCTTGGCCGCGAGAATCTCAGTGTCGTAAGTGATGAATGTGGACTTCACCCAATCGGCGCGCTGATCCTGGATGGACAGCTCCAGCAGCTTCGATTGTGCGCGGTCGAGAAAAGCTCTGGCTTCAGCCAGCGTAGGCGGTTTGGCGTTATCGGCTAAGCAAAAGCCGGACCCAAGACAAAGAACTGCAATTAGGCTTCGCATCCGGGTGGTGGGATCTCCTCCGAGCGCTAACGAGCCGATGCCCGTCTCCCCTAGTGTACCTTCCCGAATGGCGCCCCAGATAGGGGCATGACTGATGGCTTATGAAAGGAATTATTATTGAACCACCGTCGAACCTTGGCTTGCTTGGGTCCGGAACTCGTACTGGTGGATTTCGATGGCGGCTCGGCCCTCTTCGGCGCGAACTACGCGGCCACGCGCCACCAGCTTTAAAGCGACTTTACTGTTCAGCTGAGCGGGCCAGCTGATGGAAACCTCGAGTCGTCTGCCGGGAAGCAGATAGCGATCGGTGGTGAACAGAACACCATTGCTGCTCATGTTGACCGTCAGACCGGTGCCGCTTTCGCCATCCGTTGCCGTCTTCCGGCTCAAAATCTTGTAGCGGACTTCCCGTTCGATGGGGAAACGGTCCGCGCCGCGGCGGTCGTCTTTATCTTTTTCCAAGCTCATGTTTGCTCCCGGCACCAACATGCTGTTGTGTCCTTTCCGTTTCTTGCACCACTAGATTGCTATACCGGGGCGAGTGCTCCTATAGCGGATTCTTCCTAATTTGGGGTGGTACTGCGCTCGGAAGTGGTAGTACCTTGGGAAACGTTACTGGGAGGCGGGAGGCTGTTTTTTGCGGGTCCGGATCTCTTCCAGCCGCTCTGCGATGCGCTGCTCCAGCCCGCGATTGGTGGGCTCGTAAAACCTTGTGCCTACAAGGGATTCCGGCAGGCACTGCATGTCCGGCAAGGCGTCTTCCAGCTTGTGCGCATGCTGGTACCCTGCACCGTATCCCCATTGTTTCATGGCTCCTGTGGGAGCATTTCGCAGATGGAACGGCACTGGCTCCGCCACACGATTTTCCACCGCTTCCATCACCCGGTTGAGCGCCTGATAGGAGGCGTCGGACTTCGGCGCCACCGCAAGGTAAATTGCCACCTGCGCCAGCGCCAGGTCCCCTTCGGGAATCCCAAGAAAGTGGACAGTCTGCATCCCGGCGATCGATTGCTCCAGCGCCCGGGGATCGGCCAGCCCGATGTCTTCAATCGCCATGCGCACCAGGCGCCGGGCAATATACATGCGATCCTCGCCCGATTCGAGCATGCGCCCCAGCCAATATAGAGCCGCATCCACATCGCTCGACCGGACGGATTTGTGGAGCGCCGAAATCAGATTGAAATGCTCTTCGCCGGATTTGTCGTAGAGCAGCGTCTTGCGTTGCAGCGTGTCCTCGATCGCTTCGCGCGTGAGCGTGCCATCTTTCCCGGCCGCAGCTGCAAGTTCCAGGATGTTGAGGGCGGTGCGGGCATCGCCGTTGGCGTAAGTCGCGATTTGCCGTAGCAAGTCGTCCGGCGCGTCGATCTTCACCACCGGCAGAGCTCGCCGGAGCAAACCGAGAATCTCCTCCTCGGTCAGCGGCTTCAGCATGTAAACCTTGGTGCGCGAAAGCAGCGCCGAGATCACCTCGAACGACGGATTTTCGGTGGTGGCGCCGATCAAGCTGATGTCGCCGCGCTCCACGTAAGGCAGAAACGCATCCTGCTGCGCTTTATTGAAGCGATGGATTTCATCGATAAAGATCAGCGTCCGCCGGCCCACGCGGCGGTTGCGCTCGGCGTCGGCCATCACGGCTTTGATTTCCTTGATCCCGCTCAATACGGCGCTGAATGGAATGTAGTCGTGATGCGTCAGGCCGGCGATGATTCTGGCGAGCGTGGTTTTGCCCACGCCCGGCGGTCCCCAAAGAATGATCGAACCCAGCTGATCGCGCTCGATCTGCATGCGCAGCGGTTTGCCCGGGCCCAGGATATGCTGCTGTCCGGCAAACTCTTCCAGCGTTTTCGGCCGCACTCGTTCCGCTAAGGGACGCTGGCTGTCTTCCTTCACGCTGGCGAGCGGATCCGGCTCAAACAGGCTCATACCAACGTCACCCCGCGGCCATCCTTTGCTTGCGGGCGACAAACAGCGCGATGCCCACGGCCAGCGCCGCGTTGAGCGACTCCACGCCCACGGTCGGAATCCGGATTGCCGTAGCTTTGTCGCGCAGCCGGTCGCTCACGCCGCGTCCCTCGCTGCCGACGATGATGGCGCACTTTTTGTCCAACTCCACTTCGCCGACGTCGGTGGTCCCCTTGGGCATGAGCGCAAAGAGCGGGATTTTGCGTTGTTCTGCCGCAGCCAGAAAAAGCTGCTGATCCAGTGCGGCCGCCACTGGAACACGGAAGATGGAACCGGCCGAAGCGCGCAGGCATTTCGGATTGTAGGGGCTGACGGTGCCCTTCAGGAACGCAACGCCGGTGGCGCCGAAGGCCTCCGCTGCGCGCAGAACCGCTCCGGCATTGCCCGGATCCTGCAAGCCGTCGAGAACCACCGTGAGCGAATGACCGCGGAATAGCTGATCGAGCGTCCACTGCGGCGGCCGCACCAATGCCATCACGCCCTGGCTAGCCTCGGTTGCGGAAAGACTTCGAAAGACGTCGTCCGGCAGCACCCGGATGCGAGTCTTCTTCAGCCCGCGCACGTGGCTCTCTACAGCCGCGCGAACCGATTCGGCCGCGAACACCACCGGAATCTCGCAGTCGCTTCGCAAAGCTTCTTCGAGCAAATGAAAGCTTTCCGCCACTGCCAGGCCCTCTTCGGTGACGGTGCCGCGCGCAATCGCTTTGCGAACTTCTTTCAGCAGCGGATTTCGCGCGCTCAGCAGCATTGGCATACTGTAGTGAGAGGACGCTGTAACTCGCCCCGTCACATCTATCATGAACTAAATGTTTCTAGCATGAACCAGATGCTTCTAAAATGAACCCGAAGCCTCTATCATGAACCCGAAGCCTCTACCATGAAATGGCTCCTAGCGATTGCGTTCATTGCCGCCGCGGCAGTGGTGTCGCTCAAGGTGGCGCGCGTCGCCCGGGAGATTCAGCAGGTCTCCCTGGTGGATGAAGCGCAACCCGCCGACGCGATCATCGTGCTGGGGGCGGCTGAGTATCGCGGCCACCCGTCGCCGGTGCTGGAAGCGCGCCTGAATCACGCCTTGATTCTCTACCTGAGGGGTCTGGCGCCGCGCGTAATCACCACCGGGGGCGCGGGCGGCGATCCGGTTTTTACCGAAGGCTCCGTCGGCCGCGCCTATCTTACCCAGCACGGCGTGCCGCCCGAGGCGGTGGTGGTGGAGCGTGAGGCCGAAAGCACCGTGCAAAGCGTAGCCGCGGTGGCCGAAATCATGCGCCGCATGAATTTGAGAAGCGCCATCGTCGTCAGCGACGGCTATCATATTTTTCGGGTGAAAAAGATGCTGGAATCAAGCGGCCTTAAGGTTTATGGATCGCCCCGTCCCTCCATTCCAACCGGCGAGTGGCAAGCCCGCTGGCAGGATCTTCGGCAGGCCGTGGGCTATCTTCTGTGGAAAGTGGGCATCCCCGTCTAACTCTTTGTAACTATACGGTTTGACTCACCTCCTGTATAAACTTGATGCGCTTTCCCCTGAGTCCTTTGCCTTAGCGTTCCCCCGTCCTTCGTACTAACCGAAAGAGTACCGTACTAAGCAAATGGTTCTCTTCTTCGTTAAGCCTTGAGAATTCTTACCAAACTCCATAGGGCGGTGATGTCTGAAAAGATAGCATTTGCGGCGAGATTTCTTTCGCTTACAGGCTGGAACAGCATTGGTCCCTTAGTTGCAACGTTCGCTCCCAACGAATCACTAGTTACCAGTTAGTGAGTCGAGAGAATCAGAGGGAGTTGACGTTTGAATATGGACAATGAACGCCGGGTTAAATCGAGATACCCGCTCGAGTTGAATGCCCGTTACCAGACTATGGGAGCGGCCGGCCCGGTTGCCGGAGTTGGACAGACGCTGAATATGAGCAGCAGCGGCATGCTACTGGCTTGCGCCAGTGAAATGCCCGAGGGCACGCGGCTGAAGATCTTTGTCGAATGGCCGAGCCTTTTGAATGGGACTACGCCCCTACAGCTCATCACGGTAGGCACGGTGGTGAGGCGAACCGATATTGGTGTCTCCGTCGTGTTCGACAGCTACCAGTTCCGGACCATGAGCCGGATGCGGAATAGCAACGTCACCCAGATGCCGGAGCGGGTTTCTCAGTCCTATGGGAGCGCTCAGCAAGACGCTCTGCCGTTGGTTGCAAAGTCTTCGTCCTAGCCTGGCAGGCCGCAAAAAAGCGGAGCCGCGACTAAAAGGGAAGCGTCGCTAAAAGGGAAACCTCAAGCGAACGCAGGGCTCATTCCCTGGCCGGACGAGCCCCCGCCGGACGAGCCTTGATCCTGCGTGCCAGTAGGGCGAAGTTTTCCATCGCACAATTCAAACTCGGTATCGGTGGTCATATGGATCACCTTGACGATGTAGCCATCCTCGGTTAATCCACGGCACAAAGCTTCGGCGGTTTCAAACCCCTTAGCCAGATACAGAGTCCCTGGCGAGTTCGGTGAACGCCACAGATATAAGTAGAAGTTTTCGGGAGGGCTCGACGGTCCCATCTTTGACCGATCGGCCGAACCGTTCAATTCCTGTAGGGCCAGGGGTGGTTTATGGGCGGCCAAATCGCCTTTGGCAGCACAAGCTAAAGCACTGAGGAAAACACTGAGGACAACATGGAACACATCCGTCCCATGGTATCCGCATTGTGCGAAACCCGGATCCAGGCCACGCGGGCATGTTCACCCGGCGAGCAGAACAGGCCCACGCCGCCCGCAGCCAGCCGGGGATCGGACCAGTAATCGATCAAATTCCCCTGGATGTAAAGCGAGAAGGCGTTCCCCCGCACCTGTAAATGGACGCGATACAGCGTATCAGACAGAAATCGTTCAGGATAACGTGTGCGAACGGGGCGGGTGGCGCGTCCTGCGAGAACGGTATAGCGGTCCACGGCAAGCGAAGGCATGGGGCCCGAACCTTCCACCACGATCTTGGCAACTTGATAAGCCCGTGTGGACGCGGCGCGAAAGACCAGTCCCAACCCCTTGGCTTCAATTTGCACCAGGGCGTCCACGTCGTAATTCGTCAGATGCAGGCTCGGCTCAAAGAGCGAAAGGGCGCCGGGATTGACGAATCCGTTCTTATCGTAGGACCAGGTGCTGGCGCGTTTCTCGCCGCTCTGCCAGGCATCCAGACCCTGGCTGAAATCGTCAAACAGATCCACTTGGGCCCGTTGTGAAACACGCTCATGCAGCACGTCCCAGACATCCGGCGCATCCCCCAAAGATCTGGGCCGGTGGGACGGCGTCAAAACAACCGCGCCGGCGATGGCCGCTACGGCCAGCAGTGCGGTGATCACCGCAACGTGCTTGCGGGGGTTCACCAGATCGGGCTCCGGCGCAAGGTATGCGAGGAGAGTGCGGAGGTGTGGCCACCAATTCATGCGTTAACTGATTATCAGAGGAAAGAGCAAGGAAAGTAATGGAGCAATCAGCGCGGTCTGAGAAGGAATGCACCTGAGTACTCCCGTAGAGCCGTGACTAGCACCCTACAGTGTGGAGTAATCCCGGCCTATGCCAAGAAAGTCAATGCTTTGTGACCTTTGGTGGCTTCGCGTTATGTGCCGTCGCGTGCTTTGGAGGCTTCTGAGGCTTGGCGTGGGAAGTTGCCGCGTGGGGACTTCGCGACACGGTCTCATGAGGCTTATGCGATTCAACCGCGTGCGGGCTGTGTTGGATCACCGCTTCATGAGCTTCGGCCAGCGGG
>Ga0209624_10003575_pt1 | contig 10929 bp, 9 predicted proteins | sample JacPinW_OM2H0_O1_FD_188565 | JGI IMG/M metagenome (GOLD analysis project Ga0209624, IMG submission 188565) | Forest soil microbial communities from Algoma, Ontario, Canada - Jack Pine, Ontario site 1_JW_OM2H0_O1 (SPAdes) (version 2) | ecosystem: Environmental > Terrestrial > Soil > Boreal... | reverse complement strand
GGATTAAAGAAGTGCATCCCGATCACCCTCTCCGGCCGCTTCGTCACAGCCGCGATCTTCGTAATCGAAATCGAACTCGTATTCGTCGCAAGAATCGCATCACCAGGCATAACCCGATCAAGATCCTTGAATATCCCCGTCTTAATCTCAAACCGTTCCGTAGCTGCCTCAATAGCAAGCGACGCCCCGGCAAGATCATCCAGCTTCGTAGTAAGCAAAATCCGCGAGCGAGCGTCGTCAGCCTGCTCTTGAGTCAGCTTCTCCTTCGCCACTTCCCGCGCAAAATTCGTGCGTATCGTATCGAGCCCGCGATACAGCGCCGTCTGGTCCACGTCATAAAGCAGCACAGGAAACCCCGACCGCGCACACACATGCGCAATGCCGTTGCCCATCGTCCCGGCGCCCAGAACTGCAATCGTTTTCGCTTCGCTCATAAGGGTGTTTCAGACAACTTCCGAGTGTAGCAGTTTGCATCGCAAGGACCATCTAGAGCAAATTTCGGAGTGTTGCTTGTTTTGAAAGAACGCGGCTTCAGCCCGCCGAAAAACGGCACGAAACACGTCCCTTCGAAAACGACGCAAAAAAGCAGGGGCTTTATCCCCGAGCCTTTCTTCAATTCGGCAGTCCAAATCGTTGGGTCGGGTACGCCGGTATACAGCTAGGCCTTCGTCGGCTCAAGCGTGTGGAGTCCACCGCCGCCGTCCACGACGATCGAGGGATGAACCCACATCAGCTTCACCCAACCCACGATCGGGAACGGCTGCGTATCGACTACATTTACTGACGACCGCGGAAGGGTGCTCAGGGGCGTGAACGGCACAGCGTGAGTGGTGACGTCTGGTGCCGGAAGCGGGTTGTATCTCCGGACATAGAGCTCCCCGCCCGACTTGATCGACTGGTAGGTCGATACGATGTCGACGAGGATGGTCGTCAGCGTGCTTTCGTCTCCCGGGATGTCATTACGAAGGTCGTCGATCTTGAACCCGACCTTAGTAGACGGGGGCTCCGGCAAGGACGGATATGCCACCGAGTTCAGCACAAGGATCACTTCGACGGCGTTGGGGTCGGAGAGGGACTGCTGCACCTGCACACCACAGGCTTTGTTTGTCGTGAAGCTATAGCTGCACTGCAGCTGAGCGGGTCCGAGCACCGCTATTTTCGACGGCGGCGGTGTTGGCACGGGTGGGCGAATCACGAATGACACCATATGGATGCCGTCCAACGGCTTGGGGAATACCGGCGGGTAGGCGACGATGGTACCCAGCGTTTCGGATATGTTCGTCAGGTAGGATTGCAACGAAAGATTAGTGCTGCCTCCGTCGGTGAACTTCTGTGCCGCCTGGTAAGGGCGGCTCCACAGTTGCATGAACGTTATCGCGCTCCCATCCGGGTAGGCAGCAGCGCCCTGTGCATTGACTACCTGCGCCCGGGCGAGCACCAGTGGGGGGTGTATCTCGCTATGGAAGTCGGGGTGTCCGGCATCCACAATCCACCGGCCGTACATTGCGACCCGGTCGCCGGCGGCTGGCCGATAAGTCTCGGGCACCATACCCGCTTCTACTTCCATGGGCAGAGCGCCGCTCACCTCGAGCCCGATGCCGCGGCCTGCGGAAAAGGCATTCTTGATGTTGTCGTTGGTCGAGTTGGGATCATGGTTCGACTGCGCCAGCAGGTTGTTATATGCAGCGTCTGGCACAATGCCGAACTCGAAATCGCCGCCGAACGGATGCGTGAACGGGAGGTCCGCGCCCGAGAGATCAACTGCCACTGCGAATCCGGCCACGCCGACCTCGTCGTCCTGTTCCAAAGTAGGGTTGAGTACTGACACCCATTCGTAGGGGTGCGAGTCGGAAGCGTCGTAGGTCGCTCCGCCCACAACCTGCGACGACCAGGTGCTGGAGGAAACGTTGTACGGCGGGTTTGTCCAGTCCTGGCCTTGAATGGTGGTAATGTGCAGCAGGTGCGGCAGTGGTCCGGGCGACACGAAAACCGGGCCAAGCGCCGGCAGCTGTGCACCCACTTGCCAGTGGCCGGCCACGTAGGTGCCGTTTACTACCGCTCCGCGAGCCCAGACCTCGTGTAGCGCGGCCGTTGTCGCTCCGGCAGCGCCGGTGCGCGCGGGGGCGTCGGTGCGCACGGGGGCATCACGTTCGGCGAGAAAAATCTCGACGTAGGAGATACCGGCGAGACCCAGAGTAGACAAGTCGGAATAATCCTCCATCAGGTCGGCCGAACGCCCGTAGCCGCCGGCGTTGTCGGCCAGCTCGTAAACGACCGCAACCGTTCCCGATGGCACTTTGATGGAAGAAACCTTAGCAATGGGAGCGCCGGGGCCGGAAAGCCGGGTTCCCCCGACTGCCAGGATTGCGCTCCGACCGCTGAAGTTGACGGCATCGTAAATCGTCACATCCATGATCGACCTCCGGAGTTGTCAGGTTTTAGCTCGGACTACTCGCGAGTTCGATGCGCCAATGACGTCTCGCCCTGGCGGCGAAAAAGACCGCGACCAGCGCCAGGAGTACCGGGAGCGCCCACTCGAGACCACCACTCCCGCCATCCCACCGGATACCGAATGACTCCAGCCAGTCCGGCCATACTGCTGCAAGAAACGCAAGAAAACCTGCCGCAAAGGCCAGGCTGCTTTCCACAAGTGCACATCGCGACGGTAGCCATGAAGTCGTCATTGGACCTCCCGTGAACAGAAAGAGTTGCGCCGATTTTTTCAGTCGAAATGCAATCTTCGCCGGTTACCCGCCGGAGCTCCGGCGAGGCAAGTGGACACCTGCGACTGCATCAGTCTTCGGGCCCAACAAGCTACTACACCACTAGGGGAGACGCCCGGACATCTTACTCACAATTGATTTGTTTTTGCAAGAATCTTGGCACGGCGAAAGACTGCATTGGACCGCGAAGCTGCATTCTACGAGTTGCCAGGGCCTGCTGAAGGCGAGAACCCCAAATCGCGAATCGGTGTGTACTTCATCCCAGTCCACCAACAGGGAAATCGCACAATTAATGCAGTTTGCGCCGCTAATGGAGTTTGCGCCGCAGCAACGTTTAGTGAGCAGACACAGGAGCCAGATCCGGCAAAACCGCCACTAGCAAAACCGTAATGTTGTCATTCCCGCCATTGCGATTCGCCGCAGTGATCAAAGCCTCACAAGCCGCTGTCAACGCACGCTTCGTCGGCGGCCTCGGAATATCCCCCAGAATCTCTGATATATCCGCATCACCCACCTCATGAATAAGCCCGTCCGAAGCGAGCAGGTAAATGTCATTAGGCTGCGGACGATGACTCTGAATCTCCGCTTCCACCGTAGCCTGCGAACCGATCGCACGAGTAATCAAATTCCGCATCGGCGACCGCGCCGCCTGCGCTGCCGTAATCTGCCCAGCCCGAAGCTGCTCCTCCACTAGCGAGTGGTCATGCGTAAGCTGCTCCAGCGCGCCGCGTCGTAGACGATAACATCGGCTGTCGCCAACATGCCCAAGCCAGAGCGTCGGCGGGTCCGTCACACGCGAGTTGGTATGGTCCGTCGCTGTGCGGCGTTTCCCATGGTTGCCGTTCGTCCCATTCAGAATCGGCGCATGCAGCAGAGCCACCAGCGTAGTGCCCATGCCCGAATACCGTGCCGACTGACGCGACTGCTGATAAACCGCCTGGTTCGCAGCCTGGATCGCCGCGTTCAGGCGAGCCTGCGGCTTCATCGCCACAGCTCCCGGCTCCGGCGCAAGATGCGCGAGAAATGCATCCGCAGCAAGGTGGCTGGCGATCTCGCCCGCAGCAGCCCCACCCATCCCATCACAAACAACAAAAGCGCCGGCCTCAGGCGACGCCGCACAGGCATCTTCATTGCCTTGGCGGACGCGCCCGCGGTGGGTGAGCATCGCGTAGATAAGATGGTTCGCAGACATTACTGGGTCGTTCAAAAGCCCGAAGAAAACAATACACGGTCACGCCTCAGAGACCAAGGGTACGTTAGTGTTAGGGTCGGGAGAATGGTCGGAATGAACCGGATCGTGCTGGGCAACAACTTAAGTATATTGCAATCGATGAAACCCGCTTCCGTCGAACTCATCTACGTCGACCCGCCCTTCAACACCGGCAAACGGCAGAGCCGAAAGCAGATCAAGACCGTCCGCGACGAGGCCGGCGACCGCGTCGGTTTCGGCGGCAGACGATACCGCACCCACATCGTCGCCGACCATCCTGCCGCGGCGGGCTATGGAGACACCTTCGAAGATTTCCTCGGCTTCCTTCGCCCTCGCATGGTCGAAGCGCACCGCATCCTCTCCCCCACCGGCTCGCTCTTCTTCCACATCGACTACCGCGAAGTCCACTACTGCAAAGTCATGCTCGACGAAATCTTCGGACGCGACTGCTTCCAAAACGAAATCATCTGGGCCTACGACTACGGAGCCCGCGCCACCAAACGCTGGCCCGCCAAACACGACAACATCCTCTGGTACACAAAAAATCCCACCCGCTACACCTTCAACCTCGAAGCCAGCGACCGCATCCCCTACATGGCTCCCGGCCTCGTCGGCCCCGAAAAAGCCGCACGCGGAAAAACCCCAACAGATGTTTGGTGGCACACCATCGTCTCACCCACCGGCAAAGAAAAAACCGGCTATGCCACGCAAAAGCCGCTCGGAATCCTCGAGCGTATAGTCCGCGTCCACTCCAACCCAGGCGAAACCGTAATGGATTTCTTCGCCGGAAGCGGCACCACAGGCGAGGCCGCCGCAAAACACGGTCGCAGCTTCATCATGATCGACGAGAGCGAAGCCGCACTCCGCATCATGGAGAAACGCCTGAAACCCTACAACCCCAAAAGAGAAAATGCCTCCACGGCCTAAGAGAACAACTCCCCTTCCCCCGGATACCAGACCCTGTCCCCATCCACACGCGCAAAATCCGTCATCCCCCGCACTCGCCGCGAACTCGCCCCATCTGCCTCGACAAAAATATCCTCCACAACCCCACCCCGGGCCATCACCGCATCCGCAATCAGCGACCGGTGGCATCGCCACGGAACCGCCTCCGCACACATCACCACCGCCGAATCAAAATCCGCCAGCGCCATCAGCCACCCAATCTCCTGGGCAAAGTGATCCGTCTGCATATAGTCCGCATACCCACGAAACCCATCCACCCGCCAACCCGTATTCACGCTGTCCTTACGAGCCTCCCTTCGCCCACCCAACCCCTCCCGCCAGATCCCACGAATCCCCACCTCCCGCAAAGAAGCAAACAACCGGTCCTGCCCAAACTGAGGATGCCGCCGCGAGCCTGGAAACCGCCGGACATCCACCAGCGTAGTAACACCATTCTCCCGAAGCGCCCTCAGAAAAGCCTCGATCGTCAAAGTCGAGTGCCCAATCGTCATCATTTCCACAGTCCCCCAAAAAATAAACCCAAAAAAAGTGGCATAAATTCAAACTCCAAAACCCACCACGCAAAACGCCACAACTCACCATCAAATCACCACAACTTCACCACAAAAAACCATCAAAAAAACACAACGTTTTCGCAAAACCCCCAGCAAAAACACCCCTCCACCACAAACCAAAAAATCCAAAAAAAACAGGACCCGGCAAAAAGCCAGGCCCCGTTTTTCTATCCGTTCTTGTCCGCGAAAATCCGCAGTCGATTACACCCCAGCGTGAATAACCTCTTCCCGGATAGCCTCATCCATCACCTTCTCCCGGGGAGTCTTAGGCAAAGCAACCGCCAGCACATCTTCAATCCGCGAAGCATAGTGGAGCGTCACGCCCTCAATCTGATCCGGCGTTAAGTCCTCCTCTACCTGCTGTTTGCAATCCGTCGGCATAATCACATCACGAACGCCGACCCGCTTCGCCGCCAGGAACTTCTCCTTGATTCCGCCCACCGGCAACACGTTGCCGCTCAGCGTAATCTCGCCCGTCATTGCCGTCAGCGGATGCACTGGACTATTCGTCAAAAGGCTCACCAGTGCAGTCGCCATCGTCACGCCAGCCGAAGGTCCATCCTTCGGAATCGCCCCCGCAGGCACATGGATATGCAGGTCCGACTCCTTCAAAAAGTCCTCATCGATCCCTAAAGACGCGGCATTCGAGCGCACCCACGTCAACGCAGCCTGCATGCTCTCCTTCATCACATCGCCAATCTGGCCCGTGATCGTAAAGCCGCCCTTGCCCTTCATCCGGTTCGCTTCGATGAACAATACATCGCCGCCCGCCGGTGTCCACGCAAGTCCAACTGCAACGCCCGCGCGCTTCGTCCGCTCAGCAATCTCCGTATCCACGCGCACTTTAATGCCGCCAAGGAACTCGTGCACGATCTCAGGAGTGATCAAAACCTTCTGAGTCGCACCCTCTGCAATCTTGCGCGCAACCTTCCTGCAAACCGTGCCGATCTGCTGTTCCAATTTACGAACACCAGCCTCACGCGTGTAGTGCCGCGCAATCAGATGAACGCTCTCCGTCGGAAATTCAATCTGTTCCTCCGTAATCCCGTTCTCCTTAATCTGGCGCGGAATGAGGTATTTGATGGCGATATTCACCTTCTCCTCTTCCGTGTACCCGGTCAGCTCAATGATCTCCATACGATCGAGCAGCGGCCCCGGAATCGTGTCCAGTTGATTCGCCGTGCAGATAAACAGCACCTTGCTCAAATCGAACGGCTGATCGAGATAGTTATCGCGGAACGTATTGTTCTGCTCCGGATCGAGCGTCTCAAGCAGCGCACTCGCCGGATCACCACGAAAGTCGCGGCCCAGCTTATCAATCTCATCCAGCATGAACACCGGGTCCTTCACTTCAACCCTCTTCAAATGCTGAATAATCTGCCCAGGCAGCGCGCCGATATAAGTCCGCCGATGCCCGCGAATCTCGGCCTCATCATGCATACCGCCAAGCGAGATCCTCGAGAACTTCCGCCCCAGAGCCTTGGCAATCGACCGCCCCAGCGAAGTCTTACCCACGCCCGGAGGCCCAACAAAGCAAAGAATCGGTCCTTTCATATCCGGCTTCAACCGCCGCACAGAAAGATAGTCCAGAATACGGTCCTTCACCTTCTTCAAGCCATAGTGATCCTCATCGAGGATCGCCTTCGCCTTCAGAATGTCGACCTCACCCGAAGAAGTCTTCGACCACGGCAGCACCGCCAGCCACTCCACATAGTTCCGCGTCAGCGAGTAGTCCGCCGCCGCAGGATTCATCCGGCTCAGACGCCCAAGCTCCTTCAGCGCGTCCTTCTTCACTTCCTCCGGCATCCCCGCCGTCTCAATCTTCTCCTTCAGATCCGCAATATCCTTCTGCGTATCGTCCTGATCGCCCAGCTCCTTCTGAATCGCCTTCAACTGCTCCCGCAGGTAATAGTCCCGCTGCGAAGACTGCACTGAATCCTGCACCTCAGTCTGGATCTTGTTGCGCAGTTGCTGCACCTCAAGCTCCTTCGCCAGGTGCTTATTGATCCGCTCCAGCCGAGCCGCAACACCAGGCGTCTCCAGCAACTCCTGCTTGTCCGTCGTCGTCAGGAACGGCAGCGACGAAGCAATAAAGTCCGCCAGCCGGCCCGGCTCTTCAATATTGATCGCAATCGTCTGCAGATCATCGCTCAGCGTAGGCGAAGAGGTCACAATCTGCTGGAACTGGCTCACCACATTTCGCTGCAGCGCTTCCATCTCCGGCGATTTTTCCGGCTCCACGTCGCCAATTGCCTCAAACTCCGCCGTCATAAACGGAGTCAGCTGGGCAAACTCGCCCAGATGCACCCTCTCGTTCCCCTCGGTGAACACAAAGAGGCTCTGATTCGGCATCTTGACGACCTTATGCACCGTCGCACGGGTACCGATCGCATACAAATCCGCCGACTGGGGCGAATCCTGCCGCGCATCCCGTTGTGCCACCACCAGAATCGTCTTCTCTTCACCTAGCGACTGAATCAGCTGGATCGAGCTATCGCGCCCGACCGTCAGGGGCAGCACCGCATGAGGAAACAGAACGGTATCCCGCACCGGCAAGACAGGAACAGGCCTCTTTCCCGTCGCCTCGGTACCTGATCCCTCCCCGCTTTTAGCGGTAGTCGGTTGAATCACACTTACGAAATCACTTGCCATGAGTGTACCTCTATCAAATTATCTCATATAGGATGCAGCAGGCCTTGCAAAGGTCGCAAACCAGCTCTCAAACCCCGGCAAACCCGCACTCAACTTCAGTCATCGGCCCGTAACTCCTTTTCCATCAATTCAAACAAGAATTACCCCGAATGGATCCCGATTCCCGGTCACCTCAGCCCGGCCAAAACATCGGTACCGCAGAGGTCCCGGGTGGCGAATATATTGATCGGACTCATTCTCGCGACCATAATGGCCAGCAAAGCCAGCTTCTTTTCTCACTGTGGCCGCTTCGGATCGCGTTTCCAGGTATCCCGCCTTCCATCCAAGCCGCCCTGTTGCCACGCCCCACTTCTTGATCTTCCTGCCACTGACGTCTGCCGCTCACCAGCGGTACCGACAATTACTCGAATCCTACGCCTTCATTCTTCAGCCCGCTACTCAGCCCGGACCATCAGCGGTCGAATCGCTGTGCTCGGCCGCCAACTCGCAGACATACCACAATCGACATACATATTGGACGCCCGTAATGCCACCGCGGCCTCTCTCGCTCGTCACTTTGTCGAAGCTACCGTAACTCCGCTTTACCGGGCCAGCTTCCTCCACCGAGTCTTTCGTGACCCCGCCGAGCCGCCTTCAGGACTTCCCTGCTCGAAGCCTAGGCCGCCCGATACCGTCCCAACACCTTCACCATCCGGCAGTGTTCTTCAAGCGCAGCCAAAGCAGCGTCTGCCTGCCCCGTCGTATCGAACCGCACATCGACATAAAACACATACTCCCACGGACTCCCCGGCACCGGCCGCGACTCGATCTTCGTCAGATTCACACCAGCATCCGCCAGCCGCTGCAACGCCGCCACCAGCGTCCCCGGCCGATGTTCAATAGCAAACGCCACGCTCATCTTGTTCGCATCTCCAGCGCCCTCACTCGCAGCCGCATCTTCCCGCAGCAGCAGATGAAACCGCGTGTAGTTCTCCGCATGATCCTCCACCCCCGCCACCAGCACCTCTGCCCCATAAACTTTCGCCGCAAGCTCAGGAGCAATCCCCGCCGAATCCCGCAGTCCCGCCGCCATCACATGCTTCACACTCCCAGCCGTATCGTAGAAGGGCATAACTTCCAATTCAGGATGCGCTGCCAGATACCTTCGGCACTGCGACAACGCCACAGGATGCGACATCACCTTTCTCACTTCATCCAGCTTCACTCCCGGCATTGCGATCACATTGTGACGAATCCGCAGCAGACTCTCTCGCTCAATCCGCACGGGCAACTCAAGCAGCAGGTCATAGTGCTCCGCCACCGAACCATGCAGGCTGTTTTCAATCGGTAGCACTGCACCGTCCACCTCGCCCGCAACCACCTTCGCCAGCACCTGCGGCGAAACCGTGCAGGCGATGATCTCGAGGCCGCTTTGGTTGCCCAGCATCTCCATCGCAGCCATATGACTGTTCGAGCCCAACTCTCCCTGTATCGCTACCTTCAACTGGCACTCCTCAATTCGTGAGTATTTCGAACTAACTGGCAACCCAAGCTCCCTGAAGGGCACCTTACAACGTGAAGGGCTCGCGCCCCGAATATTGTTGCGAACGGCAATGATAAATGTTGCACCCGTCTGGAGGGCTTCAAAATGCTTTGGACTATCTTCGTCGTTCTTCTCGTTCTATGGCTGCTCGGTTTTGTAGGATTTCATGTCTTGGGAGCCTATATACACATCCTGCTCGTGATTGCTCTCATTGTCCTTGTCTTTCAACTGCTGTCCGGTAGACGAGCGCTCTAGAAGCAAACCATAAACTCAGCCCTCCCCGGTCCTAACCCAGCAACAGAACTAATGGAGTCAAACGATGAACACTGAAAAAGTAGCAGGTAAATTCGATCAAGTAGCAGGCAAGATCAAGCAGAGCGTCGGCGAAGCAGTTGGCAACCAGAAACTCGCGAACTCTGGCGCAGCCGAGCAGATCAAAGGCGTCGCCAAGGAAACCTGGGGCAACGCAAAAGATACAGCTGCCGTCGTTCATGATGACAACGCGACAAAAGTAGCGGCCCAACGCGACGACTTGAAGTATCGAGCAGAGACATCTGCCCACAACCTCCGCGAGAAGATCGTCGACACCGCCCACAACGCGAAGGACAAGGTCAACCAGAAACTGGACGAGATCAAGCGCGAACATCGCAGCTGATCTCTTAGAGTCCAACCGCTCAACAGTGGTTCTCCCACATAGAGACCCGCCATCCTACCGGCGGGTCTTTCTATCTCCGCATCAGAACATCCGCCGCAACAAACCCAAAAAACACCACGGAGATTACCCCATTCAAGGTAAAAAACGCCGCATTCATACGCCGCATATCCTTCGGCGAAATAATCGAGTGCTCATACAGCAGCAAAATCGCCACCACCCCGACGCCCAGCATCGCAATCTTCCCTAAGCCGAACAGCACCACAAGCCAGCACAGCAGCGCGAGCATTCCCAAATGCATCGCGCGTGCAATCCAGAACGCTGGAACCAGCCCAAACGCCTGCGGGACGCTGTTCAACCCAACCCTGCGGTCGTGTTCAAAGTCCTGGCACGCATACAGCACATCGAAACCGCCGACCCACAGCAACACCGCCAGAGTCAGCACCACAATTCGCCAGTCGAGCGATCCCCTTACCGCAATCCACGCCGCTGTAGGCGCAATCCCCAGCGCCAATCCCAACACCAGGTGCGACCATCGCGTAATCCGCTTCATGTAGCTGTACACCAGCACCACCGCCAAAGCCACAGGAGCCAGTTCGAGCGTCAACCGATTCAGCATCGCCGCACCCACCATCAACACCACCACTGAC
>Ga0209624_10003574_pt1 | contig 10933 bp, 11 predicted proteins | sample JacPinW_OM2H0_O1_FD_188565 | JGI IMG/M metagenome (GOLD analysis project Ga0209624, IMG submission 188565) | Forest soil microbial communities from Algoma, Ontario, Canada - Jack Pine, Ontario site 1_JW_OM2H0_O1 (SPAdes) (version 2) | ecosystem: Environmental > Terrestrial > Soil > Boreal... | reverse complement strand
CGCCACGCCCAGCCTCGACGCCATGTTGATGGGCCGCCTGGGATTGCGCGCAGATATAAGGCGGTTGCCGGTCTTCGGCCTGGGATGCGCCGGCGGCGTATTGGGCCTGGCGCGGGCAGCCGATCTGGCGCGCGCGTGGCCGGGCGCGCGCATTCTTTTCCTGGTGGTCGAGCTCTGCGCGCTTTCCTTCCGCCGGAGCGACGCCTCCAAGAGCAACGTGGTGGCGACCGCGCTGTTCGGCGACGGCGCCGCCGCCGCGATCATCGGCTGCGACGGCGAGGGCCCGGCGATCGGCGCCTCGGGCGAGCATACCTGGCCGGACTCCCTCGGCGTCATGGGTTGGGACGTGACCGAGGACGGGCTGAAAGCGATCTTCTCGCGCGACATTCCGGCCCTGGTGCGGCGCGATCTGCGCGCCGCGGCGCAACGTTTTTTAGCGCGCACAGGCCTCGACCTCGCCGGCATCCGGCATTTCGTCTGCCACCCCGGCGGCGCCAAGGTTCTGGTCGCGCTGGAAGAGGCCTTCGGCCTCGGCGAAGGCGCGCTCGGCATCGCGCGCCAGGTGCTGCGCGATTACGGCAACATGTCGGCCGCAACCGCGCTGTTCGTGCTGGAGCGCACCCTGGCGGCGGGCGCGAAAGGCCCGATGCTGATGTCGGCGCTCGGCCCCGGCTTCACCGCCGGTTTCCTGCTGCTCGATCCGCCGTGAGCGTTCTTCCGGTCGCGGTCGCGTTGATCGCGCTCGAGCGGCTGATCGAGCTTTGCCACGCCGCGCGCAACACCAGGGCGCTCAATGCGCGCGGCGCGGTCGAAGCGGGTGCGGCGCATTATCCGTTGTTCGTGTTGCTGCACGCGGCGTGGCTCGGCGCCCTGCTCGCGTTCGTGCCGTGGCACACGCCGCCCAATTGGTTCTGGCTCGGCTTGATGATCGCGCTGCAAGTCATGCGCCTGTGGGTAATTCTGAGCCTCGGACCCTACTGGACGACGCGCATCGTGACCTTGCCCGAGGCGCCGCTGGTGCGGCGCGGGCCTTACCGTTTTTTTAAGCACCCCAATTACGCGGTGGTGACGGCCGAGATCGCGGCGCTGCCTTTGGCCTTCGGCGCTTACGCTATCGCCCTTGCCTTCTCGCTCGCCAATCTGGCGCTGCTCGCCTGGCGCATCCGTATCGAGGACCGCGCCCTGGCCTCACGCCGCGGAATCGCCGCGCCGCCTGTCGGTTGACCCGACTCCGCGCACGGCCTATTGTCCGCGCGATCCCACGAGCCCGTAGCTCAGTTGGTAGAGCACATGACTTTTAATCATGGGGTCGCGGGTTCGACTCCCGCCGGGCTCACCACTTTTTTGGTGTCACTACCTTCCCAGGTCCTCCACAGGACCATCAACGTAATGAATTACCGCCTCTGCAAGCCCAGCGCTTATGCCCAAACAGCCCATGGCAAATATCTCCATCGATAAAGCGTGGTTCACGGCTCGTATGCATGACAAGAAATTGTCACAGCGACGGCTCGGCGCATTGCTAGGAATGGATCAAGCTAGCCTTAGTCAGCGCCTCAATGGTGTTTTTCGCTTCCAGCTTGACGAAGTCGCTGATCTCGCCCGAATTCTAGGCGTTCCATTCGATGTTCTTGTGCAGCATTTGGGCGTCTCACCCCCGCGCGACAGCGAACGGCAAGTGCTGGTCATGGAACACGCGGACGAGCGCGGCGTGTTGACCGCCGCTCCACCTGGAGAAAAGCGGCGCGTTGAACGGCCAACTGGAGCGAGCCGCGATACGGTAGCAATCCGCATCATTGCGCCACAACTATCGTTCCATGGCTGGATCGTCTATCACACCCCCACGACGCGCGTTGATATGCAAACGATAGGGCGTTTTGGCGTGATTGAAGGCGAAAACCGCAAACGCTACCTCGGCGTCCTGAGACGCGGAGACGAGCAAGGCCGCTGGGACGTGTGGGCGATGTTCGGCAATCCCGAGAAGCCCACGGCCCGGAATATCAAGCTCACGAGCGCGTCTCCGGTCATTTCCATTCTGCCGTAGGACGCGCGCCGTCCTATGTGTCCTATGCGCCCATGAAATTCGGATACAAACTCGGGGGGAACGCCACCACGGCTTCCCCCCGCTGCATTAGTAGCTATTACTCTTATATATAAAAGCATAGGACACATGGGACATGTGCTTCGTTCGTAGGCTGGTAAAAGGATCGCCGGCTGTCCTATGAACCGTGTTTGTCCTATGAGCCATGGGACAGATTGCGGCGGCAATCTATAAGTTTTCCTGTGCGCGCCCCCCTCGGAACCCGCGATGGCCGCGCGCCAGTCTATAAAATCCGCCGCGTGTTGGGCCATTGAGCCTTGCAGCTTGAAACGCGAAAAACCCCCAAAACCGGGGGCTAAGGGGGTTTTCCGTCTCCCGCGAGCGACAAGGAAGGCCGCCACGGGGTCAAGTCGTAGGGGGGCCGCTAGTGGGGGGAACCCCCTTGTAGGCAAGTTGGCGGATCGACGCCGCTGCGATGGATGTAGGATTTTCCACACGTCTTCGTAGGCGGATTAGCGTCGTGACCCACCTGCCGAGATAAAATTGATTTCTTTGCATCACTAAATATCTTTAAAGCCGCGTGCCAGGCCATACCTTGGACCGATAAAGGGGCTGACCCTCGCACCGCGCGCGTACTCATAACCCAGGCGAATATCGCCGCTCTACGAATCCGCAATCAATGTTGATGGCAAGTTGCACTTGTCATTGAGCGGCCAAAGCACCTCCGCGCGACGAATGGTGACGACTATGCGTGGTTTGTCGGTCCTACCTTGGCCCTGGAGCCAATCACAGACTTCATATCTGAGGCTGCGCCTAGCTTTCCAACCGATGGTGCAACTGATAACAAATCAGCATCACGTCCAAAACGCCCCACCTGCCCGTATTTCCAGTGTTTTCAGGAATAGGGCGTCAAATCGAAACTGGAGGGGGTAGACGGCACGCCACCCCCGGCTTTCAGGGCATCGGCAAATTGATCAGCATGGGCGGAAGACAGTTGTAAATATTTTTGTAGAAAAATACGGAAAACATTTCATCCAAGATGGATCGGTTTGCGGCCCACATCGTAATTGATCTATGGCATCCCCAGCAGGATAGGAATCGCAAATTTCTAACTAACTGAGCTGACTCACAAAACCGTCAGACCGTTGTCCAAACAGCACGTTGAGCACAATGGACAAGTTATCTGGAGAGGCTGATCCTCTCAAGGCGGATGACCATCCTCTATTGGGCGGGTCCTCGATCAGAAACTATTGAACGTCATATCGGTAATGCCTGACCGTTACTCTCAAAATAATTACGGAGCATGTCTTGTAGCGCTTTAACTATAATTTTCTTTGCTTCGGCACCTTCGGGTGCTGGCTTACCAACTGCCAAGTTTCTTGTTACGGGATCTTTATAAATTACGAGTTGCCGCCCTTTCTTGACCTCGAAGGTGACGGGTTCCGACCTTCGCATGGCGTAACCGTCGTTTCTGACCTCGCCATAAAGCTGAACAGCCAAAGAGACAGAATCGATGCCGTTGCCCTGGTATTGCTGTTTGATCGCAACCTTTACCTCTTGTGGAGCAATTTCAGTAGATAATTTTGTCGTTAATGGTTCAACATTTTGATGGAGCCATGTGACACCCCAATCAATTTCTACCTTACGCGCGCTCCGTTGAAGTGCAGCTTCCGCTTCGGAGGCTTTATTTCGAGCATCCTTCTCCGCCTTGAGATGAGCAGCCAGTTCTTTAAATCCTTCTTCTGACATCAACCCCTCCTTAAACCACAATCCCTGATCGCTTAATCTAATTGGTGAAGCCTTCTTCAGTTAAAGTTCTGCGATACCTAACCGTCATCGCCGGTTGCTAGCTTCCTCCCTTTTGGTGGAGGAGGAGGGGGAGGTTCATTGCCGGGCAACGCAAGTACGGGATTAGGAAGCGGGACCGGAAAATCAAGTTTATGGGAAACGCTATCTAACTCGATAAATACCGGCTGAATGGCTGCCGGTTTTTCTTTGCTATCTGGTTTTGTAATTGGCTGCGGCGGGGGAACAAAGCGTATCTCAACCGACATGCCACGTTCGATCCGAGCAAAAATCGATTGAAGCGCCCAACGTAGGCCGTTGATTAGCTCATTTTTTCTTTCCTGATTTTCCTTAAAAGCTGGAGCCAGTTTGCTTTCAAGTTCTTTTATTTTCTCATTTATCCCGGTCTCAATCCTGTTGTTTATCTCCTGCTCTAATCCTCCAGTGAACTTATCTGAAAGTTTCATCTTCACTGCATCGTTATAAAGTTTTTTTATGTCGAGAACTTGCTTCCAAGTTGCAAGTGCCCACGTAACTGCTCCACCGATCTCTGCAATCGTGACCGGGTTCAATCCGAAAAATAAAAGCGGATCACTGGAAGAAATTTGATGGACGATGATTGGTTCAACTTTTCCAGTAACCAACTCAGAAAAGAGTCGGATGATACGATTGATAACACGCAACTGATCTATGAAATGATCCAGGTGATTTTGGAACAAAGAGCGAGGCAGCAAGAAACCGATTTCTGCCTCTCCTGGCGCGAGAGGTTTGGTCGTGAGCTTAAGAGCCGTCAGACTATTCCGCAGTGCTTCGATGTTTCTAATAAACGGTTCTCTTTCGCCTATCAGTTGAGCAATTTTTTGAAACATAACATTGGGCGTCATGCCATTTTGTCTGAACTCAGTCTGTATTTCTTCGACAAGAATTGGGCTAAAAAAACGCGTGCCTCCAATCTCATTCAGCAGGGCGATCTGAGCTGGTGTGAACTTGTCATAAATTGAATCGATAGCCTTACCAAGGGCAACGATGCCCTGTGCAGCCTGAGACTGAAAGCCCGTGTTTTGTGGTTGATTTTGAAGATTGCCGAACGATTGATTTAGTTCTTGAAGACGCTGCTGAATCCCGACCCTGCGTTCTTCTGCAAGGATCAGCGTAAGAAAATCTGAGAGACGTTCCGTGTTCATTGTTTCCCCCAGTTAAGGTTTCGTAAAAAGTTCGGCATGGTCTAGTCGGGTAGTGTCGGATTCTGGGCCCACCGATACCAATGTGTCAGGTAATCACTCAAGCCGCCGAGATCAGGGAATAGAGTTGAGCTATTGATTCCACAAAGGCGAAGCATAGTCAGAAGTTCGCCAAATACCCCACTCTTAAAAATAATCTTCATAGCGTCCTTATGAACATGAGCTTTTGTCGGTTCTGGATGGATGGTCATCACGGCGTTTTGCGCCGCAATACGCCGTGATAGATGTTTTGGACTCACAAGCATCACTGCGCTTATGTCGAATGGTTTATCAGATTGGCTGATTACTTCTGTGGCTTGAGGAAATGCGTATACTGCTCCATCAACATTAGGTTGGCCAGGACGTCCAGCCCCTTCGACTGCGAAATAAAGAGCAACCAAAGGACTTGATGTCCAATCGAGCAGCCGTGTTGGTAGGCCGTGATGTTGAGCTAAGACCAGCCAATCGAGATCGTCTATTGGCTGTACATCTACGAATGGAGCAGCACCGCTTTTGAATCTGGCGAGCAATGCTTCTTCAAGTCTTTTGTTATAGGTGCTGTCGTAACGTGCATTTTTTCTACCGATCTTGGGAATCAAATCATAGGAAGCATTTGACACGCCTCGAAACATCCACAAGGTACTGATCCACTTAGGCCAAATCGCAAGATACTCATTCCATGAATTGATCGCTATTTCCTTCATAGTAGGCTCCAGTTTTATCAAACATAATAAGTACAATATCATCGTTCAGATACAGTTCTAGTTTACTCGCCTGCCTTCCTCAGTCTACAACCGCTGTAGTTCACTGATCGCCTTCACGATCTCCTTGAACACTCGCTGCCCCTCAACATTCCCTTCCGCCAACAGCGCGTCCGACTGTTGCGCCGCGATGATCGCCGCGTCTTTGCCGTGCTGCTACACAAGGACGTTAATGGCTCGCCAGATGTCTACTTGCATAGTCATCATCACCACTGATCACCCACGCGCTCGAAGCCCTGATACTTGTAATCGCTGAGTTGACATCGGCCTATTTGGCAGGATCGATTTTTCTACGGGCGAGAAATGCATCTTTTGCTTTCTTAGCAGCAGCAGGAACGACAAATAATTCGCTCACCATGTTTAAGAATATTCTTTGCAAGTCTGCTGCATCCTCTGCCGAAAAATCCAATAGATCGGGGTCCTTGTCTGGATGAGCGCCTTGGTTCCCTGCTTGTTTGATGATGTACCCATTGTCTGCAAAATCGGTTGAGATAGCGGCACCATTGTAATTTCTGCCCACGATTTCTTTAAGCTCTGCTGCAAGTGTGCCCGCGTTAGCACCGAGAATATCTCGAGTTATTATCTGCACCGCTCGTCGAAACATGGCAGCAGCAGCAAGTTGTGCGTTTGCATCCATCGCCCTTATGGCCTGCCGATATGCAATACGTAGTGACGGAGGATCGACGGGAAGTTCTTCAATATTTTCCAGTCCTTCACTTGGCACGGATGTAACTTTAAAATAGTGCTTGTGATGCTGTCCGTCTTCGTCTGGCAACGAGAGTTCATAAACGATCCATTGCTTGAAGCTGCCACAAACTGGGCACCTGAAAAGGTAAGTAATTGGTGCTGCATAATCCCGCATATACGCTCGGTACTCAGGCGAAAGCTCGTTAGATATGTGACGCCTGATAAACTGAAATCCCCGCGTAACTTTGCATGTAGTACACTCAAGATCCCAATGATTGGCATCAATCCGGTGGTCGGTCACTTCCGGATAATTTTCGATAACGTAGGATTTTAGCTCCTCTGTTTCTTTGAACATTTGTGTTTGCTCCTTCGTATGTCCCTCGCTACATCGCCACTCTTGCTCGCCACTCCACCGGCTCGAAGCTCGCCACGTCAGACAAGAACCGCTGCCCACTCCCGTCCACGAATATGTAACAGCGAAAGTTGAACCGAACGTCGAGCAGGACGAACACACCCTCGAACGTGTAGCTCTGCCCGCCGTCTTCGTCGGCCTGGGTGTGTGTGCACCGGCGAATGATCAGCGCATCCACTGCGAGCAGCCCTCGGAGCTTGCCGGTCAGGCATCCCTCGCACAGCGCGTCCTCTAGGGCGCAGCCGTAGCGGACGGTCAGGTAGCTATCCACAGACGCGAACGGGTCCACCGATTCCCCCCTTCCAATCGAACCTGAAACACTGCCAGGATATGAGGAACATTACAAGAACGATTGTAGATGCGCCACGATGCCGGACCCTTTGATCGCCTGTCATGGGCGGCTAGTAACCGCCTGATCTTATGGATTATCTGCCAGAACTGCGGCCACTCCGCCCGGCTCGATCCCTCGAAGCTGGTCGTAGCGAAGGGCGAAATGTGCTTCTCGGAGCTACGCGCAAGGCTCCGGTGCAACTGCTGCAAGGTTGGCCGGATGCCCGCTATCGTCCCGAAGGCGGAAAGTTGGTCGAGTCGTTAGGCCGGGGCCATATTACGCAGCATGTGCGGTCGCTATCAGAGCAACACCCCGAAAGACACCCTGGCGCGCGTCTTCAACGCGATCCCGAGTTTTGATTTGTTGACGCCTCGCTACAACGCGGCCCCAACTCAGATGCTCCCAGTTGTTCGCTTTGATCCAAAAGCCAAGGCGCGCAGCTTGGACCTATTGCGTTGGGGTCTCGTGCCACACTGGGCGAAGGACTTGAAGATCGGCAGCGGCTTGATCAATGCGCGCGTCGAGACCGTGGCGACTAAGGCCGCCTTTCGCGAAGCATTCAAGGCGCGTCGATGCCTTGTGCCAGCGGCGGGGTTCTATGAATGGAAGGGAGCCAAGGGTGCGAAGCAGCCATACAGCATCGCTCCGCGTGATGCACCAGTGTTTGCCTTCGCTGGCCTTTGGGAAAACTGGAAAAATCCCGCCGATGGCGAATGGGTTCGTACCTTCACGATCATCACCGGGAAGCCGAACTCACTGATGGCTGATCTTCATAATCGTATGCCGGTGATCTTGGAAGAGGCGTACTGGCCCGCATGGCTCGGAGAAACTGAGACGACAACAGCGGAGCTTGAGAAGATGATTGCAGAGCCGTACCCGTCGCAACTTATGACGGGTCACCCAGTTTCCACGCGGGTTAATAACGTGCGGAATGATGACGCCAGCCTGATCGAACCTGCTCGCTCGTCTTAGAACAACCAGTAGTCAGCCTCATGGGCAAACCATAGGTACATGCGGCACATCCATCGGAACCCTTACAATATCGGAACCGTTTTGAACTGCTATAATTTGGTTGGCGGAGTTATTGTTCTGCACCGCGAGGTCATAAACCGTAGTCATCCGATATGACACTATGTGGGCAACATCGACAGCACATCTGGTTCCGGTTCCGGTCCAGCGATCAAATCGAGTCCCGGATGCATTGTTTCCGTCTGCCACGAAATCATAGCGAAAAACAAAAGCGATCATCACGCACAGCATTACGGCGGAAACCACGATGGCAATCGGTATTCGCATGTGCAGTACGGCAATAGGAATTCGCATGTGGCCTCCACCGGATTGGTCATCTCAGGACTTCATAGACCACGTTACGGACGTGATAGCCAATGCTAGTTCGGGTGCGCCTTGGGTGGATACTGAGGGCAGCACGGTTTTTTGCATCACAAAGAATCGAGCGCCAGGGACCGCGCGCTCGCCAGGGTGTTTACCGCTTGCCCGTCCCCTCGGCAGCTAACAATAAAGTTTTCATGTTTTTGTGCCTTCCAACTGCTCAATACCGTCCAACAGATGCGCGAGCCGCTTTCCGACTTTAGCAACGTGCCTGCGCGCGTCGTCGTTAAACAACTTGTCATAGATCATTGTGGTTTGGGCGGATTTGTGGCCGAGCAAATCCCCGATATCATCTCGCCCAACCCCTTCAGACTTGGCGGTGGATGCGAAGGTGCGCCGCATATCTCGCATCCAAAGATCATGGCAACCCACGTCCGCCTGTACCAGCTTCCACAGCTTTTTCGGCAGTGTGCTACGCCCGACCAAATAACGGCGGGGTGTGGGCAGTAGGTCCAATACCTTCATAGCCTCGGATGGCAGGGACACAAGCCGGTCTTCTCCTGTCTTGTCCCCGGTCTTGTGGTCGGACAGTCGCAGTACGCCCACCGTCTTGCCGTCCTGTTCGTATCTCGTGATCATATCAGGCGTGGCCGTACCGATCTCCTTGGGGCGAGCGCCACTAAATATCAGTAGGAACAGGAACGCCGCGCCCGTTAGATTTCGTTTGTCTTCTAGGGCGTGGTTGAAAAGCGATTGACTGATTGCCACCAATTCCTCCGCCGAGGCGTAACGTCCCCGCTTCCGTTCGCGGTTTTTCTTGATCCGTTTGCAGGGGTTGGCACCCTCGGGCAATAGCTCCCATTCCATGGCTAAATTTATGAGTTTGGCTAGCACGCCCAACATCCGATTGGCGTTTGTCGGCGTCTTTGCCATCTTGTCAAAAAGAGCGCGCACGTCGCTCCGCGTAATGCCGTTGATACGTTCGCGACCGAAGGACGGCTTTATGTAGTTTTCATAGTACGCCTTGGCCTGCCGGTCCCATGTCTTACCTTTGCTGTAATGCTCACGTTCGGCCCTATCCCAAACGTCGTCTAGGGTGGGCGCATCCCGAGCAATAGCCCGTTCGCGCATCGGGTCGCGCCCGGCGGCAACTTGCACAAGATAACCTCGGGCAACATCTCGGGCCTGCGCTATGGTCAGTGCCGGGAAGTTTCCTAGTTTGGGCCGTCGCCGATCACCGCCCGTGGTGGTGAATCGATAAAGAAAGCTGTGTCGCCCCGACGCATGGCAGCGAACCGATAAGCCAGTAACAAGCGTATCTCGTAACTCCGCTCCGGGCTGCATCGCCTTGATCGCTGTGTTGGTCAACATAGTCATGTGCTCCATCTCTAGGTCCCCGCCAGGCCCTCGGCACAGCGAGATATCGATTAGCTTACGTAGTTTATATTGGTATTACCAATCATTAAATGCAAAGAATGGCAATGTTTTCAACATCGCCATTAAAAGAGTGAACGTTTATAGAAAATTAGGATCGGCTTTTAATCATGGGGTCGCGGGTTCGACTCCCGCCGGGCTCACCATTCCCGCCCAACCGGCTGCTCAGTCTTCGTCGTCCGCGTGATGCTCGGCGTGCAGCTTGCCCGCTTCCGCTGCGTGATGCGCGGCATGAAGATGATGCCCGTGCGCGGTATGCGCGTGGTGCGTCGCCTTGTGGGTGTCGCCGCCTTTGTGGTGCTGGGCGGCATGGCGATGATGCTCGGCGGCCTGGGCGTGGTGATGCGCGGCTTTTTCATGATGCTCCGCGAGTTCATGGGATTTCATTCTTGCCTCCTCCGGTCGGTCTGTTGGCGTGACGATCACGCCGCCCGAAGCTAGGCGCAGCAGGTTACAGGAACTTGGTGGTTCGGTGACGCTTGCGTGACCTCAGGCCGCCGGGCGAACCGGATCGGCATCAAAGCTCGCCGAGCTCGCCATCCCCCAGAGCCGCGTATAGAGGGGATCGCCGCTGCCCGAAAGCAGCTCGCCCGGCTTGAGGAAATGATAGACATCGGCGAAGGTTTTGACGGCGCCCGGGCTGAGACGCTTCAGGATATGCATCGGCTTCAATTGGTTGGGATGATCGAGCCCGGCGGCGCCGATCAACTCGCCCAGCGCCTCGAGCGTGTTGTGGTGAAAGCGATGCACGCGCTCGGCCTTGTCGGGCACCACCAGCCCGCGCTGGCGCAATTTGTTCTGGGTGGTGATGCCGGTGGGACAGTGGTCGGTGTGGCAGGATTGCGACTGGACGCAACCCAGCGCGAACATGAACCCGCGCGCGGCGTTGCACCAATCGGCGCCCAGCGCCAGGGTTCGCGCCATGTCGAAGGCGGT
>Ga0209624_10003571_pt1 | contig 10937 bp, 9 predicted proteins | sample JacPinW_OM2H0_O1_FD_188565 | JGI IMG/M metagenome (GOLD analysis project Ga0209624, IMG submission 188565) | Forest soil microbial communities from Algoma, Ontario, Canada - Jack Pine, Ontario site 1_JW_OM2H0_O1 (SPAdes) (version 2) | ecosystem: Environmental > Terrestrial > Soil > Boreal... | reverse complement strand
CCGCTTATCTGCTCGCGCGTTATTTCGGCATGCGCGACTTCGCGCGACTGTATGGGCTGTTGCTCGGCATTGTGACCTTTGCCTCGGCGCTCGCGCCCGCGCTGTTCGGCGTCCTTTATAGATCTAGCGGATCCTACGACTCGATGCTCAGAGTGGCGGTCGGCTGCTTTATCGTGGGACCGGGGCTGTTGCTGACGCTGGGCCAAATCCCAAGGTGGGTTTCCTCAGGGGAAACCGGCCCGCACCCGTGAAAGCGTGGTCCTCCTATTTTTGCTTGATGAAGTAGCGCACCTGTAGACGGCCAGCATCGAATCGATACAGCTCGATCGATTCGATCCAATTCTGTGTGCCACGAACCCAATTTCGGTTGTGACAGGCAGCCTCGTTGCCGTTGACAATAGCGGCGATTGCTTCGATCTGGATCTTTGTGCTTTGTTGAACCCACATCGCCTCCAGTATCGGCCAGCCATCGTCGGCGGGTCGTCCGACGTATTCGATCTGCATTCCGCTCGGTGCGACCGCGCGGTAGGCATCGAAGAAGGTGTCTTTGTCGCCGTCGTTCCAGGCCTTGGTCTGAGTGTGGAGAAATTGTTCAATGGTTGCCCTGTTCACCGCTGCATGTCCTGGTCAAGCTGCCGAGCCGCGAACGTTACGTGCACGCCCATTGCGCCGATCACTCTCGCCCCAGCCCATCCACCGATCCGGTACCCGTGTATCTCCGAGGCGCCGCCATCGGCCTTCCTGCTGCGCCGTGACCGGGAAGCCTCCGACGAAATCCAGCATCTCGCCCTTCGGATCGGGCAGAAACTCCCATTCCTCTTGGCCGTCCAGAACAATGCGTGCGCTGTCCACGAACCAGCTATCGGGCTTGTGGTTTACCTGCCCCTCAACGTCCGTCGTGCAACGAACCTCGCCTTTTTCATTTTGAAAGATTGCGTAGCCGAGGTTTTCATGTCCTACCATGAAGGAACCTGAGTCCCAACTACCGTCCTGGTAAACTGTCGCGAAGGACCACCAAATCACGTGCATCTGGTTGTTGACGACCAGGTCTTTCTGAAAGTGAATGGCGCCGCCGGGTGCCATCCAAGCCTGATCGAGTGCGATGATGCCTTTGACCCGTCGCCCCTCGCAGCTACCGGACACATCGAAGAGCTGCGACACGTAGAAAGTGCCCCAGTCCACGCCGGGCAAATACCATTGCATGCCGCTGCCGAGCGGCGCACCGGCGATTTCCAGCAATCCATCCTCGCACCAGGTCAATCGCTCGCCCGATGCGGTGATGCGCCACGGCTGCCCCGACTCATCCTTGAGGCTTGACCACCATGCAGTGTCATCGTCGAGTCCGCGTTCTGGGAAAAGAGTCAATGCCCGCGGCGCTATTTTGTCCCTGTCGATGCGCAGATGCACCCCGTCCCCGCGAGTGCTCATGTAGATGAACTTCGTCGGATTGGGAGTACTCCCGGGTCCATTTAGGGCGCGAACGATGGCATAGATGTGTCCCTCGGCATCACGTAGGCAGCCGAACGGCATGTGCTTGGTGAACTTGAGGCCGAAGTGATCGCGCAGGTCGGCAATCTTCCTGCCGCTGACTTTCTGAGGCCCGACCAAACACTGATAGGTAAAGTCAGCCCGCTCGGGAATCGTTTTGAATCTACGCATTTTCTTTGTTCCCCATGCTGACTCAATCCCAGACCACCGGCACGGAACTCGCACCGCGCAGCATCGCGCCCTCGATCCTCGGCTTAGGTTTGCTGGGGTCCAGTCGCACATTGGGGAAAAGATCGAGAATGGCATTGATGGCGCATTGCAGTTCAATCTTCGCGACAAATTGGCCGATGCACATGTGCGGCCCAAAGCCGAAGCCGAACGAGGGCTTTTGACGCCGGCTTATGTCGAACATATCAGCGTTCTCAAAAACAGTCTCGTCGCGGTTGGCCGATGCGACCAGGCACTGCACGAAGGCGCCCTTTGGAATCTTTACGCCGCCGATCTCCATATCTTGGGCGGCTTCGCGAACCTTGAAAGTGGACACCGGCTCGAAGCGAACGGTTTCATCGATGAGCTTCGGAACCAGCGTGCGATCAGCACGCACCTTGGCAAGAAGCGCTTCATCGCTAAGCAATAACGTCATCACGCAGCTGAAACTGCGCGTCGTCGTTTCGGTAGCAGCCGGCAATAGTGAACGCACGAACGTTGTCACTTCATGATCGTCAAGTCGACGACCCTCGTACTCGGCCCGAATCAGACGACTGACGAGATCATCGCCGGTGGCTCCTTCGGCGCGTCGCTGGATCACGAAAGCTTTTATCGAATCGTACAGTCCTTTCAACGCAAGTCCGGCTTCGCGCCGCGCATCTGCCAGCTTTGAAGGATCGATCTGATTGGCGGCCAGAATTGCCAGACCCCAGGCAGCGTACTGCCGATACATCACGGGATCTTCGGGAAAACCCATCACCCCGTAAATCACGCGAATCGGGAAATCCATTGCGAATCCCATCAGATCGGTCTGTCGGGCAGCGACCATTGGCTGCAGAAATTCCTCGCGCATGATGCGATCAATTTTTGGCCGCCACTTATTGACTGTCTCGGGCATGAATGCAGGTTGCAACAGCGCGCGCACGTTGCGATGCAATTCGCCGTCCATCGCGAGGATGATCAAACCGTCGAAGACTGCGCCCAGGCCTTCGGCAATGAAACCATTGGTGAAGTTGGTGGCATCCTTGAGCACATTCATGATGTCGTGATAGCGAAACAGTGCGACCGTCGGGCGTGAGGCTGCCTGCATGCCGGCATTGGTTGGGACGCCGAAGCGCGCGATGAAATTACCTTCATAGACCGGCTTTGTGTGTCGAAACTCACGGCACAGCGCGTAGATATCCTCACCCGAGCCCTTATAAGTGTCAGAAACGGAGGAGTAGACAGCTTCAAGTCTCTTTTCGACGGATTCGTTCATAATGGTTCTCAATGGTTACAGAGTGGAAAGGCCGTCTGCCGGTGCGCTGCGTTCAAATTCCGTCCTTGAACTGAACAATAGGTGCCATCGTCGCGCCGCCGTCCACCAACAGCGTGGTCCCAGTGATGTAGCTGGCTTCGGGGGAGGCGAGATACAGCACAGCGGAGGCAATCTCTGAAGGAAGACCAACCCGTGCAACCGGAAATGCTGCAGCAATCTTGGCTGACTTTTTGTCATCCAGATGTTCGCGCATCCTGTCCGAGGCGATCAGGCCCGGTTCAACCACGTTGACCAATACGTTGTCACGCCCGACTTCGTTAGCCAGACCGCGCGCAAACGCGTTCATGTAGGCCTTACTGGCCATGTACGGAATCAGACCGGGCGTGAAACTGCGGTTGGCCGCGCCGGAAGAGATGTATATGAGCCGTCCCTTGTCTTTGGCCTGCGTCAATAGCGGCAGTGCGTCCTTGGCGATCCAGAACAGCGAATGGATATTCGCGTGCACCTGCGCGTCGAAGACTTCATCGCTCATGTCGGCGACGCGGTTCATCGATGCATCCGATGCACAGTGCACTACGATGTCGAGTCCGCCGTAAACCTGCTGTGCATGGCGAATCATCGCGTACACCTCATCGCGACGCGAAATATCGGCTAGCGATAGCGTGGCGGCACCTGCGCGCTCGCGAATTCCGGCGACGACTTTATCGCCGTGCGCGGCCGTCCGAGCCGAGACGATGACTCGCGCGCCCTCGGCCGCAAAGGCCTCAGCGATTGCACGACCGATGCCGCGGCCGGCGCCGGTGACCAGAGCTACCTTGTTATCGAAGCGCGGCACGGCCAACTCTTTGCGCCAAAAATCGCGAGACTCGACCGGCGGCGATCCGGCCGGGCAGACCGTTGACGCCTCCACCCGGATGACTTCCGGCGCCACCGAGGAACAAACCAGCGACGCGCAACGGATCGCCTCCCAAGCCGGCGGCGGGACGCATCAGTCCGGAGCGTGTTGTCGCGGTGTCGATGTGAACGACGCAACCATTGAGCACGTTCAGCCTTCTTGCCAGATCGGGTGAGGCCTCCACGCGTCGCGCGATTTCGTTGATTTTCAGTCCCTCCATGTACTCGCTTGACTGATCGATGATCTGATCAGCCACACGATCACGGATCGCGTCCCAGCCCTCTCGCGGATTAACGGGCATCGCAATCGCATACAGGTAGGCAATATCTTGACCTGGAGGCGCCTGAGTTGGATCAGCCGCACTGGGCGCCGTGATCCACATGTACGGGAGCCGCGGCACTTCACCGCGCGCCGAGGCGCGAAAGTTTTCCACCACGGCTTCTGCAGTACCGATCAGCAGGACGCATTTGCGCAAGCTCAACCCATCGGGACGGCATGCTTCGTGCCGTCCGACCGATACGGGGCCGCGTAGCGCCAGATCTACCTTCAACGGTGCGGCGCCGTGGGCATTCGCAGGCGCGAGTGCCACCCTGGTCAACAGGCGCCGATCTAATGCACCCGGTGTGACCATTTCCAGCGCGAACTTTGGATGAATGCTTGCGATCACGGCGTGCGCCTTGATCATGCGGCCATCCTCCAGCCTCACGCCTTTTACTCCGCCCTGTTCGGCAACAATTTCGCTCACCGACGCCTGCAGCAGTATCTCGCCACCGAGCTCCTGGAATCGCGCCGCCATAGCATTGGACAGCATCTGCATGCCACCAACGACGCGGCCAATGCCGGTGCGATGCAAAAAGCCCAAAAGCGCAAAGTAGATGCCGGTCGCTTCGTTTGTGATAGGTCCCGCCGCGCCAAGCAAGCAGCACAGCGCCGATTGCGTTACGGGGTGTTCGAAGCGCTCCATGATGACTTGATAGGCTGGACTGCCCATCAACGCCATGATTTGGGGACGCAAACCTCTATTTTGCAGCAACGAAACCAGGACGTTCAGTTTGGCACGCCGGTTCTTTCGCGCGGGATCCACGCGCATCATGGGTATCGCCATATCGATAAAGGCGAAAACGATCTTCATTAGCGCAAGGAATTCGCCGGCGTCGTGTTCGGAGAAGCGTTGGATCTCTGCCGCAGTCTTTTCAGGATCGCGCCAAAACACGATCGAACTACCGTCCGGATGCAGGTACGAGTACGCCGGTGAAAGTTCAACCTGACGAAAACCGTGCCGCTCGAGCTGCAGCTCGAGCGGCATCATTGGATGCACGCGCAGAGACATCAGGTCGAGCGCGCAAGGGTGCACGAGGTGTTGAGGAGCTTCCGGCATCAGATAGCCGGACGAGGCCATGCCCCCAACCTTGTCCAGGGCCTCAACGACGATTACCTTTTTGCCCTCGCTCGCGAGGTAGCACGCGGCGGACAACCCATTGTGACCACCGCCAATGACAGCGGCGTCATAGTGCGGCGTGGTGGGGTTCATTCTAGGTCCTCGCGCATAGTCGGGTCATTCCATTCTCCCTGCGCGTTAATATATACACTAAGGCCATTACTGTTCAATTGAGTTGAACGCGATTTGTCCTTCCGGAGAAAGGGCTACGGTGTCCTAAGGCATTCGGCGCCGACGAGATCTACAGAGCCGTTTGGGCGTCCGCGGCCGCAAACATCTTGTTGATATCGCCTGAAGTCACGGGCTTGTTCGGATCACGCACCGGTGCCTCGCCGCCAAGTCCGAGAGCCGGCTCGATGCTCACGTGCGTCGCCTGCGCACGCAATGCGCCGACAGTACAGTTTGCGCGCCCGAGCACTGCAAAAGGATCGTATGAGAATTCGCGCATGGCGTTCAAATGAGTGATTTTGTTGATCACCTCATCACTCAGATTTTTGGCATGTTCGTGGAAAACGTCCGCCGAGGTTGGCCATGTACAGTCAGAGTGTGGGTAATCACACTCCCAGCAGACTTTATCGACATTGATCGAATCGAGATTCTTTAAGCCGAATTCATCTTCAATAAAACAAGTAATGAAGTGTTCGTTGAAGAAATCGCTCGGCAGTCTGCCGCCGAAGTTGGTCATCGTCCACGCATGATGATGCCGGTAGGTAAAGTTAGCTCGCTCCAAGAGGTAGGGGATCCAGCCGATCCCTCCTTCGGACAATGCAAGGCGCAACCCCGGGTATTTCTTCCACATGGGCGCCCACAGCCAGTCTGCCGCCGAATTAGCGATCGATATCGGCATGGTCGTGATCCACGCGTCGATGGGGGTCTCGGGGGAGGCGTGTGGCGCCTTTGTGCCGGTGCCGATATGCGCGCAAATCACGACGCTGTGGTCTGCGCACGCCTTCCATAGCGGATCCCAGTGCGCATTATGTATCGACGGATAACTGTGAACCGTCGGATTGTCAGACAGGGTGAGCGCGTGCACCCCTTGCCGGGCCATGCGCGCCACTTCGGCGGCCGCGGCGGTCATGTCCCACCAAGGGACGATCATCAACGGTATGAAACGTCCCGGTGCAGCGTTGCACCAGTCTTGTAGATGCCAGTCGTTGTAGGCCTGTATTACAGCGAGCGAGACCTCGCGGTCAGGAACGCTTTGAAATCGCTGACCTGCAAACCCCGGAAATGTCGGAAAGCATAGGGATCCAAGCACTCCATTGACGTTCATGTCGTCCACGCGGGCTTTTACATCCCAAGTGCCACGGCGCATATGCTCATAGGAGAGCGGTTCCATACCGTATTCTTCCTTCGGCCGGCCGACCACGGAATTGAGTCCCATGTAGCCTGTGGCACGGTCCTCGAATACCCAGATGTCCCGACCCTTACGCTGTTGTACGATGGGCTCACGGCCCTTAAAGCGGGCCGGCATGTGACGTGCAAAGGCATTGGGGGGTTCGATCACGTGATCGTCGACGCTAACGAGAATCAGGTCATTGAGCTTCATCAGGTCTCCAACGAAAGAAGCGGCGATGCGCTCGCGCGGCGCCTGGAGTGACATTGAGCTGCCGGGCATTATAGATCAATAAATTGCACAGATTCCAAGCTTCTGTTCAAAATGCTGCGATGCAAGCCCAACGCACTACATTGCCTCGGAGGGGCTTGTTGAGGAAAAGCATTCGACACGACAAAGCCGGCACCTTTGCGGAATCGTGACAGAATTGCGTATTGTGTGCATACTTTGCTGCAGTATCAGTGAAGGGGGCGGGAATGGCTGAGCTGAATGCTGCTTCGCAAGGTGCCAGCTTGCGAGCCTTCGCAGACCGCGAGCGTTGCTGCGGCTACGGAATCTGTACGCAACTCTGTCCCGAGGTTTTCAAAGTCGATGGTGATGGGCTCGTCTATCTCGAGAGCGAAATCGTGCCCGCCGGGCTCGAGGAGGCGGCCACGGAGGCCGCTGCGAGCTGTCCCGCCCAGGCACTTCGCGTCGTTGCGGATTCTAAATAGCACCGGAAGGCCAGCCTAAAGTGGACATCATCGGCATCGGCTACCTGGGTTTCGAGACTACCAAGCTTGAGGACTGGCGCAGCTACGGCCCCGAGGTCATGGGCTTTCAGATTGCCAAGGTCGAATCGGACCCGCACTCGCTGTATTTTAAGCTCGACGATCGCCGTCATCGCTTCGCTTTTCATCCCGGCAAAATCGATCGATTGGCATATATCGGCTGGGAAGCGCGAGGTCGGCTCGAGTTCAACGCGGCAGTCGATAAATTCCGGGCCGCCGGTGTTGAAATCGTGGTCGCCGATGCCGCGCTATGCCAACTGCGCGGCGTCAAGGAATTGATTCGATTTCGCGACCCGGTGGGTTATCAGCATGAGCTCTTCTATGCGCAGAAGTGGACGCCGCGGTCCTTCATGCCAGGCCGGCCGCACGGCGGATTCTTATGCGGTCAGCGCGGCGTTGGACACACGGTGGTCATGACTCCCGACTATCCGCCTGAGCTGGAACGGTTTCTGATCGATCTGATGGGTTTCAGTTGGTACGGCTCCGGCGCGGGCAAAGGAAAGACAGGATTCTTTCGCGCCAAGCTCAACACCTTTTCCAGTCACGATATCGCATACGGTCACGCGCCCGGCCGAATGGGAGTACAGCATGTCGGTTTGTTCGTGAAAACGGTGCGCGATGTCGGCGAGACATACGACCTCGTCAAGAAGCGCAATCTGCCGCTCATGATGAAGCTTGGGCAGCATACGCAAGACCCGCATATGTCCTTCTATCACTTCAATCCGTCGGGTTTCGCGTTCGAATGCATCGTAGAACTGGAGCCCTGGCATCCCGATGGGTTCGAACTAAATCCCGAATCCTTGAGCACATGGGGACATGAACTCGTTGGGCCGATTCTGGGTCCAAGCGTGCGCACGCCTGACGAAGTACTCGATGCTGAATATCTCGCGTCTAAGAAAAGCCGCAGCTGATTCACCGACTTCCTACCCCAACGCGGCGTACGCCTGGTACGTCGTTGCCGTGCTTTTTGCGGCAACGTTGCTTTCGCAGCTCGATCGCCAGTTACCTGCACTGCTGGTTCGGCCGCTGAAGCTGGAGTTCGGAATCTCCGACACCGCTTTCAGCCTGCTGCAGGGTTATGGCTTCGCAATCTTTTATACCCTCGCTGGATTACCGCTAGGTCGCGTCGTCGACCGGGGCAATCGCCGCAACCTGATCATCGTCGGACTGCTGTTCTGGAGCGTTGCTACGGGCTTGTTCGCCTTCGCGCAAAATTACACGCATCTGCTGCTAGCGCGCGTTGGCGTCGGCATCGGTGAGGCCGTTCTCGCACCGGCCGCTTACTCCCTGATCGCGGATTACATTGAGCCGAGTCGCCGCGGCCGAGCTCTGGCCGCCTATTACGTGTCGCTGGCAATTGGATCGGGGGCCTCCTTGTTGCTCGGCGGTTGGCTGCTCAGGGTGATACCACACCAGGGACTGGAAATTGCCGGATTGGGTGTGTTCTCAAGCTGGCGCGCGGCATTTCTCTTTGCCGCGGTTCCCGGCGCGCCGCTCGCTTTGGTGATGGCTCTTTCGCTGCGCGAACCGGCGCGGCGCGAGGTCACCAACGCTCCGACGACCGGCACGGCACCGTCTGTCAGAGATTTTGTGCGATACCTCGCGCAGCACAGCGCCACATTCCTGCGTGTGTTGACCTATCCAACTCTGCTTTCGATCATCGGATACGGGGCGCTGGCGTGGGCGCCGGCGCAGTTTGATCGACGGTTCGCCATCCCACCGGCCAGATCCGGCATTGTCATCGGCATTGTGGTGGCCGCTGCGGGCGCCATCGGCACGTTGCTGAGCGGATTCTTAAGCGACTACTTTAGCAACCGCTCAGTGAGCGCTGCGCGCCTACGCGTCGCATTCCTTGGGGTACTTCTGCTGCCGGCGCCCGCGGTGCTGTGGCCGCTGGTGGGCACGCCGGCGCTGGCGTACGCGCTGCTCTTTTTGACCGTTTTCTCTTTGAGTATCGCGCAGTCGGCTGCGCCCGCACTCATCCAATCAGTGGTGCCGAATCGCATGCGCGGACAGGCGATCGCCACTTATTTGCTCTTGGCCGGCCTGATGGGAATCGGGCTTGGCCCGACGTTAGTGGCGCTGTTAACCGATTTCGTGTTCAAGGATAACAGCGCGCTGCGCTACTCACTGGCGATCAGTGCAGCCCCGGCTGCGCTATTCGCGCTGTGGCTCATAGGCTCCGGTTTGAAGCACTACGAGGCGACCTTCGCCTCCCTGCAGCGATCGAACGTCGTAAAGGACCAGGAATGCTAGCACTCGGACCTCCCGAGACTTGGATTGAGGGAAAGCGCGACACCGTGATCGATGCGTTGGACCGCGCCGTGGCCAGGCACCCTGATCGCATACTTTTAGATATCGGAGGCGAATTCTTCAGCTACGGTGATATCGATCGGCTTTCGACCCGCCTCGCCAACGCACTGCGAAAACTGGGCGTACGCCAGGCAGAGACGGTCGTAACCATGCTCGACAACAATGCTGATGCGATTGTGAGCTGGCTTGCGATCAACAAACTGCGTGCGGTCAGCGTTCCGATCAATACGGCACTGCGCGGCGAGTTTCTGCGGCATCAAATTGTCGATGCCGGGGCAAAACTCATCATCTGCGAAGGCGACTATCTCGAGCGTATCCGTACTCTCATCGGCGATCTGCCGTCGGTAAAGACCGTCCTGTGTCGCGGCGCCATTGACCCCGGCGCGCATTCGCCCGGCGTGCACATTGCACCCCTCGATGAGTTTAGGGGCAACGACGACGCGCCGTTGCGCGATAAACCCCAGCCCTCCGATTTAGCCTGCCTGATCTATACCGCAGGCACCACGGGTCCGTCGAAGGGCTGCATGCTCAGTTATAACTTCATGTGCAATCTTGCGCGTTTGCAACTGCGTGCCGGGCCAGCCACGGAAAACGACATCACCATTACGCCACTGCCCTTGTTTCACATGAATGCCGTGTGCGTGGGTGTGCTTTCCAATATTCTGGTCGGAGCGCGGGTGACAATCTTGCCGCGATTCTCGGTGTCGAATTTCTGGCCGGAAGTGCAACGCTCTGGCGCCACGATCGCGTCGATCTTGGGCAGCATGGGCACGCTGCTCGCCCAAGCCGCTGATCACGAAGCCATGAAAAAATGCTTTGGCCAAATTCACACGGTGCGCGGTAATCCGTTCACGGAGAGCACCAAACAAATTTGGCGTGAGCGTTTCGGCGCGCGCCAAGTAGGAGGAAACGGCTACGGCCTGACTGAGGCCTGTGTCGTCACCTCGTTGTCCGCAGGAGAATACGCAGCGCCGGGCTCGTCGGGCAAACGCATCCCGGATTTCGATGTGCGCATCGTCGATGACCTCGATCGTGAATTACCTGCCAACGTGCCGGGCGAGATCATCGTTCGCCCGTTGCGCCCGGATATCATGTTTCAAGGATATTGGCGACGTCCCGAGGAAACGCTGCGATTGATGCGCAATCTCTGGTTCCACACCGGCGACATCGGCAAGTTCGACGAGGAGGGATTCTTCTACTTCATTGATCGGAAGAAGGACTATCTGCGACGA
>Ga0209624_10003570_pt1 | contig 10940 bp, 9 predicted proteins | sample JacPinW_OM2H0_O1_FD_188565 | JGI IMG/M metagenome (GOLD analysis project Ga0209624, IMG submission 188565) | Forest soil microbial communities from Algoma, Ontario, Canada - Jack Pine, Ontario site 1_JW_OM2H0_O1 (SPAdes) (version 2) | ecosystem: Environmental > Terrestrial > Soil > Boreal... | reverse complement strand
GGATCACGCCCAGCACCCGCAGCCTCGACTTCAGCGGCACGCAGATCACCGAACGCGTCTCCCACTGCGTGGCTTCGTCGACCCGCTTGGCAAACCGCGGATCGCTTTCCACGTCCGCCGATATCACCTGCTCGCCGTGTTTCGCCACCCAGCCGGCAATGCCCTCGCCTACTTTCAGCCGGACATTCTTCAGTGCCTCTGCCGCATCGCCCACTGCAATCGCGAAGTAAAGCTCGTTGTGCTGCTCGTCCACCATCAGCAATGACCATGTGTCGGGACGGAAGTACTCCGCCATCTTTTCCATGATGGTCTGCAGAATCGAGTCAAGATCCAGCGACGACGTAAGCGCTTTGGCCACGTCGTGGAAGATGGTCAGTTCCTGGCTGTGGCGCGTCAATTGTGTGCCGGTGGCCTCGGGCATGCCTGATTTCCTGATCTCAAGTTCCTTGATCTTCAGCTGGACGGAGTGACGGTTCCAAAAATTATAGGAGCGCACCGCCGCCGGGGCAATGAACGTTGGTAACAGGAACCCTTAAAGCCAATGGGATGCTGAGTTTAGCCTAGGTCGTGTTGGGACGATTGCCTAGGTCCGTATGGGGAAGGCCGCCTCGGCCGTCCAGCCGAGCGCAGCGAGCCGCCTCACTAAGATGCGACTGGATTTCCTGATGGCGGAATTCACTTCTTCATCTGCAAAAGCCCGACCGACCGTTTTTCGTCAATCAGGTGGCGGCGGCCGTCCTCGCTCGTACTCGCGCCCTGCCGGATGAGTTCGACAACCTTCGCAGGTGTCAATGACGGGTCGAGCGCGAATAGCTTGGCCGCCAGATTCACCACGTTCGGCGAAGCCATGGACGTTCCCGACAGCCGAAGCTTCGCGCCGCCCGGGACAAGGCTTTCCACGTTATAGCCGTCCGAGTCAACCACCACGGCCTTTCCGTAGCTCGTAAATGAGGTCTCGTCTCCCGCCTGATTCACCGCGCCAACCGCAATCAGGTTTGGCAGCTGCAACGAGGACGGGACATCCGCGATAAATCCGCTGTCGCTGTCACTATTTCCAGCGGCCGTGACAAATAGTGTATTCGGCGCGCCCTTAATCGCCGTCTCGACGGCGTCCCGCCAGATCGCATAGAGTTCAGCAGCCCGCTTCTTGCGCGCTGCAGGATCGCCGCCGCCACCAGTTTTCGAAATCCACGTTTCAAACTCCTCCGGATCGTCTCCCCAGCTCATATTCACCACTCGCACGTTCCGCGTTCGGAAGTAATCGGACATCTGCTGAAAGGCAGCACCCATGTGACGGGCCCATTCCTCCGTGGGAGCAAACGGCAGGTCGGGCAATTGATCGTTGAAGCGCGCAACCACCAGCCGCGCGGCGGAATTTCCCCGCACCGCGATTCCCGCACAGTGCGTTCCATGAACATAAAATCCCAGCACTTTATCCAATTCGAAGAGTTGATGTATCTGCTCCGCAGACAGTGTTGCGTACTTCTTCTGCAGCGCATCCGCCGCGGGCGTGTCGATGCCATTTTCAATGTCCAACCGCCCCTGGATTAGTTCGCGGAAGTCGGGATAAGCCTTCTGCTGCTCGGCAGTAAGCGGATACAACCACGTTGTAGACGGGTCTCCGCGGTCATCGAACGCCAGCCCATGCGTGCCGCTGGCCGTAGGTTTTGGATCGGTGAAGAGTTGATCAGGAAAGAGCGAGACGTCGATTCCAGAGTCCCAAATCGCAACCAGCACCGGAGACAGACTCTGTTCCTTCGTGAGCGTGACTTCCCGCGCGGCCCAGATATCGGGTTGAACAACATTGTGCGCAGCGATGTATTGTTTTAGCACTTCACCGCGCGCATGGCGCATCGGGATACCGGATTGCAAGTCATCTCGCGTGGAGATCAAATCCCAGGCTTCCTGATTGTCCAGCGCTCCCGACTTCTGCACTGCCGGATCAAGCTCGGTCTCCACGTTGCCCACCGCGACCGCTTTCGTGTAAAGCCGCGAGCCCGCATAACTCTCTTTCACCGAGTCCTGCACCACATCCCAGGGCAGCGGATCGATCGCTTCCTTAAAATACTTCGTGAATGCCTGCTCGTAAGCAGGACCCTGTGTCGCCTTCGCGTCGATGGCGGCTTGCAACCTGGCACGCGTGTACAGAAAGGCGAACAGCTTGGCGGCGGGCTTCTGCTGCAAAGCGCGGAGGGCTTCCACCGTCTGCAACCCCTCTTTATATTCGCCCGCGAGTTCCTCTAGGTCGAGCTTCACCGAAAGCAGAGTCCGCAGCGTAGCTTTGTCGTCAATCTCGTAGTCACGCAATACGCTGTCGAGGTCGGCGCGGACCTTGGCCGCAAAGGCATTAAAAGTGGAGTCGTCCGATTGCACCAACTCGGAAGCTGTACCGGTCAGTGGATAGCTGAACCGCGGCAGGTCAGCCTGACTCGTAACTTTCTTCTTCCCACCCGATTTCGAGAGTGCGAAAGTCGAAACCAGCAGCAGAAGCCAAACCAAACTACGCGCAACCCGGCAACGTTCCAGCATGAAACACCTCAGATTGGAGATCGACGGCAGAAGTTTCAACTCAGAACACGGGGCAGTCTAGTGATCGAAGTACGACCCTGTCAACGCAATCGGCGCCAGCGACCTTAGTTTGTCTATCGTCGACCCAGTTCGTTCGCCGTTGGTTTATCCTCATTGGTATGCAAATGACTATACGGCGCGGAGTTATCTCTTCGAGTGCGATCCTGATGGCGGTGCTTTCTGTGTCCGCCGTTCAAGCCCAAACCACGCCACCGCCCGACCCCAAGACCGTCCCCGTGATCGATGGCGGCATCGGCCCCTGCTCCGCCGAATTCACCGTCACCGATTCAGCGCAAGGCCCAGTCTATGCCGCGAAGATCAGTGTCCACATCGCCTACGGATTCATGTACCTCCACAAGCTTGACCTCGAAATTGGCACCAACGCCAGCGGCAAGGCCCGCTTCACCGGACTGCCCGACCGCACCAAGCAAGGACTCTTCTTCCGCGCTTCCGAGGGCGCCCGCGAAGGCTCAGCCTTCGTCGACCCCTCCAAAACCTGCAAAGCCGAACTCACCATCATTTTAGAAAAGAAACCTCAGTAGCCAGCCGCAGAACGCCTTCAGACAGGTGGAGCAGGCCTTCCAGGCCTGCGTTAAGAACACCAATTTAGATCGGGCTTTAGCCCCCGAGGTACGCTAACCCTCGGTAACCGTAATCCTTCAACCCCTTCTAGCGTCCGCCCCGGCCTTCGCCTATGATTATTCTGCGGACGGAAATCTAAACCCGCCGGAGCCGGCCTTGGGAGCGTTCGGAGAAAAACTTCGCAAGCAGCGCGAGCGGCAAGGCATCGGGCTCGATGCCATCTCCGGCACCACCAAAATCAGCACCCGCATGCTGCGCGCCCTCGAAGAGGAACATTTCGACCAGCTTCCCGGCGGCGTCTTCAACAAGGGTTTCGTGCGCGCCTACGCACGTCAGGTCGGACTCAACGAAGAAGAAGCCATAGCCGACTATCTCGACGCCATGCGCCAGACCCAACTTCAGGCGCATTCCCTTTCGCCGGACTTCCGCAATCTTCCCGGCGACGATCCTCATAGCGACGATCTAAATGGCCACGACCTTCCCGACCGCGGCGTTCCCAGCAGTCCCGCCGGCAAGCACGCCCGCAATAATCGCAGCCAGCCGCCTCGCGCAAATGATCGGCGAAAGCAGTCTCGTCGCAGCGAAGATCGTCGCAGAGAAGATCGTCGCCCGGCAGACAGTCACAGCGAAGCTCGTCACAAAAAAGAAGATCACCGCCCTAAAGATCTTTCTCCACCTCCCGACTCCTCAACCGCCAGCCTCGCCGCCCAGCTTCCGTGGGGAAAACTAGCCGTCGCTTTGCTGCTCGTCACCTTCACCCTCGCCCTCTGGAATTCTCGCCGTCACCGCGAACCCGCAGCCGCGCAGCAGCCCACAGCCTCTTCCCCACAATCTCCCGCCCGAGTCACCGCGCCAGCGCCGTCCGCTCCCGCTCGCACCCTTACGGCGGCAAAAGCGTCCCCGGCAAAAACATTGTCGTCCGGAAAGCTTTCCCCCGGAACAATCTCTGCCGCGTCCCCAGCTTCGCCTACAATCAACGCGCCCACAATCCCGCCCGCGTCGTCCGCATCTTCGCCGGCCTTGAAAGCTGCCCTCGCGGCGCCAGCCCAACCCGATTCCACCGGCTCCGCTCCCGCGCCTTCAGCGAACGCGCCCCGCGCCAATCCCCCACTCGCAGAGGGCCCCAAGTCAGCCGCCGCGGCGAAACCGCCTAACACTTTTAGCCTTCTCATCCGCGCCGAGGAAACAAGTTGGGTCTCGATCACCCTCGACGGCAAACCTGTCGCTCAGGAAACCCTGATCGCCCCTGCCCACACCTCCATTCGAGCCGCCGGCGAAGTCGTGGTCAAGGCGGGAAACGCCGCCGGCATCAGCTTCCAGCTCAACGGCGAAGATATCCCTGCTCAGGGCAACGAAGGCGAAGTCAAAACCTATGTCTTCGATGCCGCCGGATTTCGCGTACTCCCGCAAACCCAATCCCCCGCCGCCATCCGCTAGCAGTCTGCCTGTGCGCAGTTACCGAAGGCACCAACCATCTTTGGAATTTCTTGCTGACCCCTTCCCCGCAGCGCTACGCTGGCCGCATGAACACTATCTTGAAATCCAGCATCATCTTGCTGGCCCTGTCTGCTGTAGCGCTGGCGCAAAGCGCGCCCAAGAAGAGCCAGAGCAATTCACCGAAAACCAAAGCGCAGCCGCCCCGGCCGCCAGCACAAACAGCGGCGCCAGCCAGCACGACGCGGCTGCCAATAAGAACCAGGGTTCCGGATCGCACTCCGGCAACATGGTTGGCAATCACAAAGATGTGATGGAAACCGTCGACAAAAATCCGAACTCCGGATCACATACCGGCAACATGTCGGGCAATCACAAAGACGTGATGGGCACAGCGGCCGCGCCATCCGCCGGCGGCAAGAATTCGCCCGCGACGCAGCCAGCCCCTGCCAGCAAGCCCAACTAAATCGGACCCCGATTCATCGCGCTGAGGGCGCGGCTTAGATTCCAGGTGCGTTCAACGCAAACACCCCGAAGGTCATGGGTAAGGCTCGAAGCCCGGCGACTGAATGCCGAGCGCTGCCAGCGCCTCGTCCAGCGTGCGCACCACTTCCAGCAACGGTCGCGTAGATTCTCCCAGCATCTGGAACATGCGCGCTAGGCCAAATACCACTGCAGTCGGCGCAACGATAATCCGGGGGCGGGTCGCATCAACCATGGCCGGTTCCTGCTTTGCGATCTCGCGTAGAAATGCAGCGGATAGGGCAACCTCGGTAACGGATGAGAGGTCAACAATGCCCGCCCTGGGATCCGTCGCGGTCGATTGCTTTCGCATCATCCGGTAAGCCTCTGTCAGCAATTCATCCGTAAGCCGCCCCTCAATCCGGACCAGCAGGACCCTATTCCCTGGATCGAACTCAAACCAGAACCCCATCTACCCCGACTTCCTTAATCCGACTTGGAAAACGTCCAGGATTCTACACCCTCCAAGGCGAGGATTTGCCCGCCGGTCGCCCAGGCTTTTGATCTCGCTGGCAGCAGCAACACGTGGGGTGCCCGGTTCTTCGTGTACTTTGCGAAGGGCGGGAGTCGGTAATGCCCGCGCAACTTTGTTGATCACGCGGCTAGCGTAACGAATCCTCAGCGGGGCATTAGCCGGAAAAATAGAGCCTGCTTGGCAACAGGTTCTACCTTCACTTGCATGGCAGCCATCTGGGCCTGACTTAACGGGGTAAAGGAACGAGCGAGATCCATGCATTCCTCAACCTGCTCGACTGAGTCACATCCGATGATTGCCGTGCTGATGGGCAGCGAAAGATTGTAGTAGAAGGTTTCCCGCTTGGTCAGCGTACCCGGAATCGTAGTGATTGCGCCTCGGCCTTCCCACGAATGTTTTTGTTGTTCCACAGGCGGCGGCGTCCAACTGGAAAGAATGCGGCCGCGTGCCATCACCTTCATCCCGATAATCCCCATCTGTTTCTCGACAGCCAGAGGAAGAAGATCCTTTTCAAAACTGTAAAAGTATTTGTCAGCCGCGTTGACGCCCATCAGGACGGTGTCAAAGGGAAAGCGGTTGATGCATTCCATAAGTGCTTCGGGACGGAAGCGCCCGGTGACGCCCAGATGGCGCACCATTTTCTGATCGCGCGCTTGAACCAGGGCTTCCATCGCTCCACCTTTGCCAAATATCTGGTCAATGTCTTCCTGAATTCCAACATCATGCAGTTGCCATGCGTCAATGTGATCGGTATCCAGCAGCTTGAGAGACACATCGAGGTTCTTAAGCGCGGCATCGCGGGTTCGTTCTTTGGTCTTGGTTGCGATAAAAACGTGATCCCGGCTACCCTTGAGACCCTTTCCAAGATACTGTTCACTCCACCGGTCAGGTCCGCCGTAAATAGCTGAAGTATCGAAATAATTCACTCCTAACTCGAGCGCGCGCTGGATCATCTGCAAGGCCACGCTTTCGTTATTGGCCTTCTCCAGCGCTCCCTGGCCGCCGAGGCCAAAAATTCCAACCCGAAATCCTGTCTTACCCAGATTGCGCGTCGGCATCATTTCCTGGACGGCTCTTGCCGCAGCTGGACTGTTTTCCGTTGACCTCACCTCGCCAGACGCGGAGGGCGCGATTACTCCTGCAGACAGACCAGCCGCTATCGATGCTGCCCCTGTCTTAAGGAAACCTCGGCGGTTCTGGCTACCGGCATCGTGCGCTGTGTCATTCGTTTTCATGTCCATCGCTCCAGTTCGTCCGGAATGAATTAGAATACCGATTTTCTTGGGGACTTATCGATCACGCGAGTATATTGTTCTCTTTACGAACCAGTCAATCTTTTGTCTGTTTTTCGGGCAGTGTCCGAATTTCGAGTTTTACTTTTCTTCGCGACCTTTGCGAATCCTTTGCGCACTTCGCGGTTAAAGGCTTTTGTTCCGCGAAATTAGGACGCTACTTTTTTTGTTTCTACTTCTGGTCGCGTTTGTGCAATTGGTTTCACAGTCTGTTGAGAGCATCCGAGTCCCTTCATGGTACGGATCGGTGCTCAGGAGATGAAGAATGAGTCATCGAGTGTTTCTCTTTTGCTTCGTAGCCGGATTGATGCTACCCACAATTGCGTTTTCTAAATCATTCTTGAGCCAATATAAAGGTTTGCCTTATCACGACACCCGCTATAGTGGCGGTCCACAAAAAATACCAGGCAAGGTCTTGTGCGCTTACTATGACCTGGGCGGCGAGGGAGTCGCGTATCACGATACCGATCCACAGAATCACGGCAGCGGAGAGTTGAATCCAGCGGATGGGACCTATCTCAATGAATTTCGTATCCATGAGGGAGTGGATACTTCCTACACGAAGTTCAACCGGAAGCCCGATCCGGTTGACGACAACCCCTTCGACAAGATCGTGCCCCCGGCTGACCTGCTCTATGTTGGCTGGACCGAACCCGGAGAGTGGTTCAACGTGACGGTAGACGTGGCAAAGTCGGGAACCTACGCGGCCGATTTCCTCTACACATCGAATCGCGGCGGCACAATATCAGTCGATGTGAACGGAAAGGACGTAACCGGCCCTCTTGAGATCACCACAACAAATGATCCTGCAGACCCACTGGCCTGGCGTCAATGGCACCATTGGAATCTGGCTTCGCAACTTTTCAAAGTCCGTCTCAGCAAAGGAAAAAATGTTCTCACCGTCCACATATTGACGAACGGAAACATGAATCTCGCCTATTTCGACTTCAAACGGGTCCGCAGATAATAAGGTGGCGCCGGCCCATTCAAGCTGTCCGTTGGCTTGGGTGAGGCAGTTCCACCACACACAAAGCCCTCCCGCCACTCGCCAAGAACGCAATATCGCAGCGTCCTGCCCCGCCTCGCCTCCCGAATCCTTCCATCCACCATGCCAATTCCGCTATTGAATTCATCCTGCGGCATTTAGCGCCAAAATGGTTGCGCGGCTAGGGGCCCTCTGTTAGCCTCATTTCCAGGAATTCTTTCGACAGATCTTGTTCTTTGATCGGTCCCGATAGTATGATTATCACCTAGTGTTTCGTGTGATCCTTGTGACCGCGAGCCCTACCTCCCACCGTCGCCAGAAATAAGGTCCAACGCAGTTTTCTAAGGAGAACAAATCTTGGCAGCAACGAAGAATCGCATTTTATTTACTTCCGAATCCGTCACCGAAGGCCATCCTGATAAAATCGCCGACCAGATTTCCGACGCCATCCTCGACGCCTGCCTCGCCGAAGACATCGCCAGCCGCGTAGCCTGCGAAACCCTCACCGCTACCGGCCTCGTAGTCATCGCCGGAGAAATCACCACCAAAGCCTATGTCGATTTCCAAAGTGTAGTCCGCGGCACCGTCGGCGCCATCGGCTACGACAACGCTGTCTACGGTTTCGACTGCAACACCTGCGCCGTAATCTCCAGCATCAACAAACAGTCCGGCGACATCGCCATGGGCGTAGACACCGGCGGAGCCGGCGACCAGGGCATGATGTTTGGCTACGCCTGCAATGAGAACGAGGAGTTGATGCCGACTCCCATCTCGCTGGCGCACAAGCTGACCATGCGACTCTCGCAGGTTCGCAAGAATGGAACGCTTCCCTTCCTTCGTCCCGATGGAAAATCCCAGGTAACAGTTGAATATGATTCCAAAGGTAAAGTGCTCCGCGTGGATGCGGTTGTGATTTCCACGCAGCATGCCGAGACCGTCAGCAACGAAGAGTTGCGCGCCGGCATTCTGAAGCACGTGATACAGGCTGTGATTCCTGCCCACCTGCTTGATGAAGATACGAAGTATCACATCAATCCTACGGGACGCTTCGTCATCGGCGGCCCCATGGGCGACACCGGCCTTACCGGACGCAAGATTATCGTCGACACCTACGGCGGCATGGGCCGTCACGGCGGCGGAGCCTTCAGCGGCAAGGATCCGACAAAGGTCGATCGGTCGGCGGCCTACATGGCGCGTCACATTGCGAAGAACGTTGTTGCCGCCAAGCTCGCCGACCGGTGCGAAGTGCAACTCGCCTACGCCATTGGCGTGGCCGACCCCGTAAGCGTTCGCGTGGAGACTTTCGGCACCGAGAAAGTGGATCCCGCGATCATTCCCGATTTAATTCGCGCCCACTTCAAGCTGACGCCCCGGGGAATCATTGATTCGCTGAACTTGCGGCGGCCGATCTACAAGAAGACGGCGGCTTACGGCCACTTCGGACGCAACGATCCCGACTTCACCTGGGAAGCGACCGACAAAGCGGCGAAATTGGCTAGCGATGCCGGTGTGGGCGAGCACGCGGCGCAAGCAGTCCGCAAGTAAGGGTTAGCCTCAGCATGCCACGCGGCTGACCGAAGTTCAGCCGCGGAAATGGTCCGAAGGTGCCACTCCCCGAAGAGTATTTAGGCATGCTGACCTTTCGCCCGATTCGTGTATTCTGAAAAAGCGGCAAGCAATCAAACTAGTCTGATCAAACACAAAGTAACCTGGTAACCAACCAAAATTTCTAGCAGGAAAGCGCCACAGGAGGCGTATGTCAACAGCAGCACAAGTGAACAGCGACATCAAGAGCCTGGAACTGGCCGAACTGGGCAAAAAACGCATCGAGTGGGCGAACCAGTCCATGAAGGTGCTGCAAATTATCCGCAAGGAATTCATCAAGAACCAGCCGTTGAAAGGCATCCGCATCTCCGCCTGCCTGCACGTCACCGCAGAAACTGCGAACCTGGCCATCTGCCTGCGCGACGGCGGCGCCGACGTAGTCCTCTGCGCCTCGAATCCCCTCTCTACGCAAGACGATGTCTCCGCCAGCCTGGTCCGCGATCAAGCCATTCCGGTTTACGCCATCAAGGGCGAGGATAACGACACGTATTACAACCACATCCTCGCCGCCATCGATCACAAGCCGCACATCACCATGGACGATGGCGCCGACCTCGTCACCATCCTCCACACCAAGCGCACCGACGCTCTCGAAGGCGTCATCGGCGGCACCGAAGAAACCACTACTGGCGTAATCCGCCTGCGCGCCATGGCGAAAGAAGGCGTGCTGAAGTTCCCCATCGTCGCCGTGAACGACGCCGACACCAAACATTTGTTCGACAATCGCTACGGCACCGGACAGTCAACCATAGACGGCATCATCCGCGCCACCAACTTCCTGCTGGCAGGTTCGAAGTTCGTGGTAGCCGGGTACGGCTGGTGTGGCCGCGGACTCGCCAGCCGCGCCCGCGGTAACGGCGCCGAAGTGATCATCACCGAAGTCGATCCCACCAAGGCTCTCGAAGCCGTGATGGATGGCTTCCGCGTGATGTCGATGACCGAAGCCGCAAAATTAGGCGACGTCTTCTGCACCGTCACCGGCAACAAGAGCGTGCTCACCAAAGAACATTTCGCGCTGATGAAAGACGGCGCCATTATTTCCAATTCGGGGCACTTCAACGTCGAAATCGATATCCCGGCGCTTGAGAATATGTCGTCCTCGAAGCGCACCACCCGCACCTTCGTCGACGAGTATTCTTTGAAGGATGGCCGCAAGATCAACCTTCTAGGCGAAGGCCGCCTGATCAACCTGGCCGCCGCCGAGGGACATCCCGCCTCGGTAATGGACATGAGCTTCGCCGACCAGGCGCTTTCAGTCGAGTACATGGTCAAGAACTTCAAGACGCTCGAGAAAAGGGTCTACAAAGTTCCCGACGAACTCGACAAGCGCGTAGCCAAACTGAAGCTCGAGTCCATGGGAATCAAGATCGACCGCCTCACTCCGGACCAGGAAGAGTATCTGGCAGGCTGGAGCGAAGGAACGTAAAGGTTGTGTAGAGCGGGCGCCCTCGCCCGCTGCTTTTGACTTGAAGCGGGG
>Ga0209624_10003569_pt1 | contig 10941 bp, 10 predicted proteins | sample JacPinW_OM2H0_O1_FD_188565 | JGI IMG/M metagenome (GOLD analysis project Ga0209624, IMG submission 188565) | Forest soil microbial communities from Algoma, Ontario, Canada - Jack Pine, Ontario site 1_JW_OM2H0_O1 (SPAdes) (version 2) | ecosystem: Environmental > Terrestrial > Soil > Boreal... | reverse complement strand
CAATGGCGTGAAGGCTACGTTGATGCCCATTGGTTTGAGCCACGCCCCAATCCAGCCGTTTGGGGCGTAGAGCGCCGTCAATGCAATTCCCGCCACAGCGGTCGGCAAGGCGAACGGCAAGTCCACCATGGCGTCGATGAATCGCTTGAAGGGAAAGGTGTAGCGGACCAGCACCCAGGAAACGATGAGCCCGAACAGAACGTTGATCAGTGCGGCGATCAGCGAGGCCCCGAAGCTCAATCGCAGGGACGCCAGTACCCGAGGGGCCGTCACCACCTCCCAGAAATGTCCCCATCCACCGCTTAAGCTGCGAATGAACACGGCGCAGAGCGGGATCAATACGAGCAGGGAGAGATACAACATGGTGTATCCCAACGTGAGTCCGAAGCCCGGCAGTACACCCCGAGGCTTGCGTCCTTTGAGTGCCACTGACGCAGTGGTTGCCATGTGATTCCTAGGAGCCTACCTGTCGTAGATCCTGTCGAAGGTACCATGGTCGGCGAAATGTGTGGCCTGCGCCTTGGTCCAGCCGCCGAATACCGCATCGACGGTGAGCAGCAGCGGAATGTTTTGAAATTGGCTTGCGTACTTGGCTGCCACCGCAGGATCGCGCGGGCGGTAAAAGTGCTTTGCGGCGATCTCTTGTCCCTGCGGGGAATACAGATAGGCCAGGTATTCTTCAGCCACTTTGCGCGTGCCGTGTTCGTCGACGTTTTGATCGACGACACTGACCGGCGGCTCGGCGAGGATGCTGATGGAAGGCGCGACGATATCGACCTTGTTGGGACCCAACTCCTTGACCGCGAGGTATGCCTCGTTCTCCCAGGCGAGCAAGACATCCCCGATGCCGCGTTCGACAAATGTCACCGTTGCGCCGCGCGCACCGGAATCGAGCACGGGCACGTTGTGATAGAGCTTTTTCACAAAGGCCTCGGCGCTCGCGTCACTGCCGCCCGGCTGCTTCAGCGCCCAGGCCCATGCCGCCAGATAATTCCAGCGCGCGCCGCCTGAGGTCTTCGGGCTCGGCGTAATCACCGCCACGCCCGGCCGCACCAGATCGCCCCAGTCATGAATATTCTTGGGGTTACCTTTGCGCACCAGAAAGACAATGGTCGAGGTATACGGGGTGCTGTTGTTCGGCAGCCGTTTCTGCCAGTTGGCCGGAATCAACCCCCCTCCAGCGAGGGCGTCGATATCGTAGGCCAATGCCAGAGTCACCACATCGGCCTCGAGGCCGTCGATCACCGAGCGGGCCTGCTTGCCCGACCCACCGTGACTTTGGTTGACGATGACGGTGTCGCCGGTCTTGCCCTTCCAATACGCGGCAAACGCTTTGTTGTACTCCTCGTAGAGCTCGCGCGTCGGGTCGTAGGAGACATTCAGCAGTTTGACCGTGGCTGCCTGCGATGACGTGCCCGCAGCCAGCCCCAGACAGAGCAGCGCGCCCGCAACGATTGCCGCCGTTCTTGCATATGCGATCACGGCGTGTCGCGCAACGGGACGACCAGGTCCTTCAGAATCTTGTCGACTTCGTCCTGGGTATCCAGCTTTTCGAGCTCGCGCACCAGTTTGCGAGGCAAGTGAGGCGCCAGCAGCTCGATGAATTCGTACATATAGGCGCGCAGCAGCGCGCTGCGGCGATATCCGATCCAGGTGGTATGCCCCTCGAACAGGTGCGAAGCGTCCAGCACCACCAGATCGGCATCGGTCACCGGGTCCATGGCCAGGCGGGCCAGGATACCTACCCCTAGGCCGATGCGCACATAGGTCTTGATCACGTCCGAATCACGCGCGGTCAATGCCACATCCAAGGACAGGCCGGCCGTTTCAAACAGTGCAGGCAGCGACGATCGACCGGAGAAGCTGAACACGTAGGTCACGATCGGGTATTCAGCCAACTTCTTGAGGGTCAGCTTTCCTGCGGATGCCAGCGGGTGGCCGCGCGGCACGACCACCGCCCGATGCCAGCGGTATACGGGCAGGCGCACCAAGTGCGGGAATAATTCTTCCGAGCCGGTGGCAATGGCGAAATCGACCCGATCGCGCGCGACCATTTCCGCGATCTGTTCGGACGTGCCCTGATGCAGGTGCAGGCGCACCTTCGGATACTTGATCCGAAACTCGCGAATCACCTGCGGCAGCACGTAACGGGCCTGCGTGTGCGTCGTGGCGATCGACAGCGTGCCGCCGTCGGCTTTGCGCAGCTCCGCCGAGGTACGGCGGATATTTTGCATTTCACGCAAGATGCTGCTGGCGCGCGAAATGATCTCCTCGCCCGCGGCGGTGGTGCGCGTGAGCGCCCGGCCCTCGCGCTCGAACAGTTGAAAACCCAGTTCTTCCTCCAGCAATTTGAGCTGGCGGCTGACGCCGGGCTGCGAGGTATGCAGTTGCCGGGCGGCGGCGGTGATGTTCAATCCATTTTCGTGGACCGCTACGAGGTAGCGCAATTGCTGGAATTTCATCGATCCATCCGGCCTTGAAGCTTTAAGTTAAGTGCTGCCGGCACAGCATAATGGTTTAAGGCGCATCACGAACAGGCATGTACTCATGCTTCGGAGTTCGTTTGGCGAAAGTGCGGCTGGTCCTATAGTTCCACTATGTTCGAGCTCTCGAAAGCATTGCACGCACGCGCGCAGGATAGCGTTCCGCAACTGCGCGCGACGCCCACAGAGTTCAAAAATGTGTGCTGCGCCAACAGCTTAGGCTCGGGGTCGAGGGGATTCCTCAAGTGAACTATTTTCCGGTTTTCTTCGACCTCACCGCGCAGCGGGTACTGGTGGTCGGCGGCGGCGAGGTGGCGCTGCGCAAAGTGGCGCTGCTCGAACGCAGCGGCGCACTCATCACCCTGGTGGCTCCCGAAGTTCTTCCCGAACTTCAGGAACGCGCCGCGGCCGGCAAGATCATTTTGGCAATTCGCGAATTCGTTCCCAATGATCTTGATGGCGCACGCCTGGTCATCGTCGCGACCTCGCGGCGTGCGGTGAATCGCTGGATCGCTTCTTTGAGCGAGGCGCGCGGCATTCCCGTGAACGTGGTCGATGACCGCGAAGCCTCGCGTTTCATCGTGCCCGCCATCATCGATCGGGACCCGGTGTTGGTGGCGATTTCGACGGGGGGTACCTCACCGGTACTGGCCCGCCGCTTACGCGAGCGGCTCGAAGCCTTGATTCCGAAAAAAATCGGTGAGCTGGCCCTGTGGCTTCGGGCCTTGAGGCATGGCGCGCGCCGGCGATTGCGCGACACGGACGAGCGGCGGCGGTTTTTCGAAACCATCGTGGATGGTCCTGCGGCTCGCCGGTTCATCGACGGCGACACTCACGGCGCGCAAGCGCTCGCACAGCAATTGCTGGCAAGAACCTCGAGCGCTCCGCGCAGCGCCGGCGAAGTGACGCTGGTGGGCGCAGGGCCGGGTGATCCGGAGCTGCTCACTTTAAAGGCGCTGCGGGCGCTGCAGGACGCCGATGTCATTTTGCATGATCGCCTCGTGCCCGAGGGCTTGCTGGACATGGCGCGGCGCGATGCGGCGCGTATTTGCGTGGGCAAAGCCGCCGGCAGCATCGGCAGCACTCAAGAGGAGATCAATGCGCTGCTGATCGAGCACGCACGCCAGGGTAAGCGCGTGGTGCGCCTAAAGGGCGGCGACCCCTTCATCTTCGGCCGCGGAGGTGAAGAATTGGAGGCATTGGCCAAAGCACAGATCAGCTTTTCAGTGATCCCCGGCGTGACCGCCGCGGCCGGCTGTGCTGCTTACGCCGGCATACCGCTGACCCATCGGGACTACGCGCACAGCGTCACGTTCGTTACCGGGCACGCAGATAGAGAGGGACGCGAACCCGATTGGCGGGCACTAGCCAAGCCCGGACTCACCGCCGTGTTCTACATGGGTCTGGCGCGCGTGGAACAGATCTCGGCTCAGCTTGTGGCGCACGGCGCGGCCAACACTTTGCCCGCCGCTGTCATTGCCCAGGGCACGCTGCAGGATCAGCGCGTGATCACCGCGACGCTGGCCACCATCGCCGCGGCGGCGGCAGCCTCGAATATTCAGTCCCCAGCGTTGCTGGTGGTGGGTGAAGTCGTGTCCTTGCACGCTTCGCTCGCATGGTTCAACACCGGGGCAACCGCGGCGCCGGCGGACGTTTCGCAGTCGGCCTGACTTGGTATCGCGGCGATCAGGTGTCGCGGCGATCAGGTGTCGCAGCGATCAGGGTATCGCGGCGGTCAGGCGATCGCTTCGAGAAACCCGCGTTCCGCCACCCACGCCTTGTTGAACAACCGCGACTGATACTTCGCGCCGCCGTCGCAAAGAATGGTGACAATGGTATGGCCGGGACCCATTTGTTTCGCCAGCGTGACGGCGGCAGCCACATTGATGCCGGCGGTGCTGCCCAACAACAAGCCCTCTTCGCGCAACAGCCGATACACGAAACGCATGGTCTCGGCGTCCGCTATGCGCAGCGCATCGTCGATCGGCGCGCCTTCGAGATTCGCCGTCACGCGGCCGGTGCCGATCCCCTCGGTAATCGACGATCCGCCGTCGGTTTTCAGTTCGCCGTCTTTGACGTAGTGGTACAAGGCGCTGCCCGGAGGATCGACGAGCACGATCCGCACCGCCGCGGACTTGCGTTTCAGGTATCGAGCAATGCCCGCCAGCGTTCCGCCAGTGCCCGTGGAGGCGCAGAAGGCGTCGATCTTTCCATCCGTGTCGCGCCACAGTTCAGGTCCGGTGGACTCGAAATGCGCGTCGCGATTCGCCGTGTTGTCGAATTGATTGGCCCAAATCGCGCCGGGCAATTCTTGGGCCAGGCGGCCGGCCACTTTTTGGTACTGATTCGGGTTGCTGTAGGGCACTGCTGGGACCTTGCGCAGCTGCGCGCCCAGCGCTTCGATGATCTGATACTTCTCGGCAGCCTGATTATCGGGCATGACGATCACGCACTTATAGCCGCGCGCATTGCACACGTGCGCAAGACCGATGCCGGTGTTGCCGGCCGTACCCTCGACCACGGTGCCGCCCGGCTTGAGCGTGCCGCGGCGTTCGGCATCCAGCACGATCCATTTCGCCGCACGATCCTTCACCGACCCGCCGGGATTCATGAACTCGGCTTTTCCCAATATCTCGCAGCCCGTCTCTTCACTCAACCTGCGCAGGCGAATCAACGGCGTGTTGCCGATCGAGTCGGTAAACCCATCCTTGATGTTCTTCAATGTGTGGGCTCGAGCTGCGGCGTGACCTCAAGAGTCGTGCCGTCCAGCTCACGATTCAATTTGGCAACGTCCAATTCGCCGGTCCACTTCGCGACGACCAGGGTGGCGACGCCGTTGCCGATCACATTGGTGAGCGAACGCGCCTCCGACATGAAGCGATCGATGCCTAAGATCAAGGCGAGGCCGGCCACCGGCAGCGTGCCCGTCGCCGATAGGGTCGCGGCCAGCACGATGAAGCCGCTGCCCGTCACGCCCGCGGCGCCTTTGGACGTCAACAACAAAACGGCAAGCAGCGCGAGTTGCTGGAACACATTCATCGGCGTGTTCGTGGCCTGCGCGATGAATATGGCCGCCATGGTCAGGTAGATCGATGTGCCGTCGAGATTGAATGAATAGCCGGCCGGTATGACCAGGCCGACTACCGGCTTGCTGGCTCCCAGTTTTTCCAGCTTCGCCATCATTCTCGGCAGCACGGATTCAGACGACGATGTGCCGAGCACGATGAGCAGCTCGTCTTTGATGTACTTGAGATACCGCCAAATGCTAAAGCCGTGCAAGCGCGCGACTACACCTAACGCCCCGAAAATGAACACCAGGCAGGTCGCGTAGAAGCTGCCCATCAGTGCGCCTAAGGACACCAGCGAGTGAAAACCATACCTGCCGATGGTGAACGCCATGGCCCCGAACGCACCGATGGGCGCGAGTCGCATCACGACCCCGACGATCCAAAACATCACATGGGAGAATGAGTCGATGAAACTCAGCATCACCGCGCCCCGGGCTCCCAGCTGCTGCACAGCAAACCCGAAGAGAATGGCGATCAATAGAATCTGCAGGATCTCGCCCTTGGCAAACGCGTCGGCGAGCTGGGTCGGAATGACGTTGAGCGCGAAATCGGTCACGGACTGCAACTTGCCGGGCGCCGTGTAATCCTTGAGCGGTCCGGTGTCCAAGGTCTGCGGGTCGGCGTTCATGCCGCTGCCGGGCCGCAACAGATTGACGACGAGCAATCCCAAGATGAGCGAGATGGTGCTCATCGCTTCGAAATAAATCAGCGCAAGTCCGCCGGTTTTGCCGACCTTTTTCATGTCTTCCACACCCGCGATTCCCATCACCACGGTGCAAAAGATCACGGGCGCGATCAGCATTTTGATGAGCTTGATGAAGCCGTCGCCCAAGGGCTTCATCTTGGCACCGGTCTCGGGATAGAAGTAACCGAGCAGCACGCCGAGGGCAATGGCAACCAGGACCTGGAAATACAGCGAGCGGTAGAGGTTTTTCACGGGAGCCTGTTTTAAGTATTCCGCGTGAGCGAATTTAAGCGATTCGCAGGTGTGGCGTCGCGGATTTCGACAAAAGAATCCCCGGACTAGCCGGGGAATTTCAGGGGAACAGGTGCAGAGGTATAACCCTGCACGTCCTTAAGTGGCAGATACGCCGCACAAGAGTGCCGAAACGCTCGACCTTGTTAGTGTCGTCCAGTGTTGCAACTAAGTAACGCTGGCAATTAACACGAACCACATCCTTGTATCTATGATAGGCGTTACATTAAATAAATCCAATAGTTAACGCTTTTTAATTACACTTTGCTGCACTATGTCAAATGTGTAGTATATTGGCGACGAAACAACATCTAGCTCCATTCCGACGCCTTGGCGTCAAAATCCTTCGATGTTGCACGGATCACACAGAAGCGCTGGCCGGTGGGCGCTTCCATGACCCACCAGGTGCGAATCAGTTCAATGCGCGTCGCGCCCAGTTTTTCCAGCCTCTGTACTTCGGCCTCTACGTCATCGGATTCGATGTCCAGGTGCACGCGGCTCGGATGGGTTACCGCCTGCACCTCAATTTGCAAGCCGTGACGGGAGTCCTCGAGCTGCTTGTAGATCTCCCCCTCTCCCGGGGGCAAGGCGCGCACCGGCATACCGAGTGCGCCGCCCCAGAAATCCGCGGCTCGATCAAGATCGGTGGTTTGGCAATCGATGATGAATCCCGCCAGTTTGCTTTTATGCATGCGTTGCTCCAGATTCGCGAAATCCACGAAGGATTCGCTCATGAAATATTTACATACCATGGTACGGGTGACGGACATCGAGCAGTCGCTGCGCTTCTACCGCGACGCGCTCGGCCTCAAGGAATTATCGCGTAAAGACTATCCGCAGGGTCGCTATACCCTGGTTTTTTTGGCCGCTCCCGGCGACGAAGAGGCGCAGGTCGAACTGACGCACAACTGGGATCGGGAAGAATATTCCGGTGGGCGCAACTTCGGGCATTTGGCGTACGCGGTGGACAATATCTATGAGGCTTGCCGGCGCCTCATGGATCACGGCGTCACGATCAACCGGCCGCCGCGCGACGGGCGCATGGCCTTCGTTCGCTCCCCGGACTCAGTCTCCATCGAATTGCTGCAAAAGGGTCCTGCGCTGGCGCCGGCGGCGCCCTGGAACGCTATGTCGAATGTCGGTCAGTGGTAGCCCTTCCCGACGAATACTGGAGCCGATCAACATCACGTGCCGACGCAACCAGCGGCCGGCGGACGACAACCAATTTTCCGGCCGCCGAGTGCGAATGAAGCCACACGACCGCGGATGGCACTTCGGGCTCGTCTTCCTGCACCGTAATGCTGAGCGGTCCAGCGCGTAAGGTCTGCGGGCCATCCCGAACCCCTCAAATTCCCGGTGCCGGTGCCGAGCACTAGAACATCTCCGATTCGCCCGGTGTCTTGGTCTCGACCTGCTCGGTGCGCGAGGCAATGTGATCGCCGGTGATCATCTCGCGGTAGCCCTGTCCCGGGCCGACCATGGGATAGACGCCGGCGTCGCGATCGATAATAACTTCTAGAAACGCCGGTCCTTTGAAACCGATGAACTCGGAGACAACTCGCGGTACATCGGCCTTCCGATCCAGCCGCACGGCGTATTTGAATCCGTCGGCCATGGCCGCCTTGATGAAATCCTTGGTACGCAGGCTCTTGTCGCTGGCACTCAAGCGGCCCTTATGGAATAGCTTCTGCCATTGCCTGACCATGCCGTCGCCGAAATTGTTGAGCACGACCACCTTGATCGGCAGGTCATAGGTGGTGACGGTCTCCAGTTCGCCGATATTCATGCGGATGCTGGCATCGCCGTCGATGTCGATGACCAGACGATCGGGCTGCGCAAACTGCGCGCCGACGGCCGCCGGCAATCCAAAGCCCATGGTGCCCATGCTGCCCGAGGTCAGCCACAGCCGCGGACTGCGGAAATCAAAATACTGCGCCGCCCACATCTGATGCTGGCCGACGCCGGTGGTAATAATGGCCTCGCCGCGTGTCAGGCGATTGATTTCCTCGATCACGTAGTACGGCTGAATGAACGCGCTGCCGCGATCGTAGTTCATGGCATGTTTGACGCGCAGCTCGTCGCAATGCCGATGCCACGCCGACCAATCCCGGCGAAAGCCCTTTTCCTTGCCATAGTGGAGCAATCCGAGCAACGCATCGGCCATCAATCCCACATGACTCCAGTTCACCCGCTTGACCTTGTCGATCTCGGAGGCATCGATGTCGAAGTGCGCGATGAACTTGGCGCGGCCGGCGAATTTGTCCACGTTGCCCGCCACCCGATCATCGAAACGCGCGCCCACCGTGAGCAAACAATCGCAATCATCGACGGCGTAATTGGCGAACGCCGTACCGTGCATGCCGAGCATGCGCATCGATAGCGAGTCGGTGGTATCGACCGCGCCTATTCCCATCAAGGTGGTGACGACGGGAATGCGAAACTCGCTCGAGAACCGGCGCAGCGCCTCCGCGGCGGTGCCGTTGATCACGCCGCCGCCCGCATAAATCAGCGGCCGGTTGGCGGCGCTCAACGCCGCAAAAAAGGCCGCGCAGGCGGGCTCCGGCAGCTTGGCGGCTTCCAGCCTGTTCATGCGCTGCCGGTAGCCCGGTATACCCAAGCGCCCCGACCCATGAAACACGCCTTTCCAATTCTGGACGTCCTTCGGCACATCCAGCACCACCGGGCCGGGACGGCCGGTGCGCGCGATCTCAAACGCGGTGCGCACGGTGGCTTCCAGCTTGGTGGGGTCGGTAATCAAGAACACATGCTTGGCCACCGCTCCCATGATGCTGGGCACGGGCGCTTCTTGAAACGCATCCGTACCGATCGCCGTCGTCGGCACCTGGCCGCAAATCACGACGATTGGCACTGAATCGGCCATGCTGTCGCGCACCGGTGTGACGGTATTGGTGGCGCCGGGGCCGGAGGTGACCAAGGCCACGCCCACTCTGCCGCTGGCGCGCGCGTAGCCTGCCGCCATGAACCCAGCGCCTTGCTCGTTGGCGGGAACGACGAGCGGCATCGCAGAATCGTGCTCCTGGTTGTAGCGAAACACCGCGTCGTAGATCGGCAAGATCGCGCCGCCGCTGTAGCCGAAAATGGTGTCGACGCCCTCGTCCGCCAGGACTTGGACGAGCATGTCCGCACCGGTCATGCTGGCGCCCGCCAGTGGATGGGCGCCTTGGCCCGATAATTCGTAATGCTCTTTCACTTAGGAAAGACTAGCAGTTTTGGGGCTCACAGGCTCCTAGCGCCGAAGTGCCGTGGTCCCGTATCCTGCTGCCATGCGCCACGTGATCGCGATACTGCTGCAGAATGAAGCCGGCGCGCTGACCCGCGTCACCGGTTTGATTTCCGCCCGCGGGTACAACATCGAGTCGCTGTCGGTCGCCCCCACGAACGACCCCACCGTCTCGCGAGTCACGCTGGTCACCATCGGGTCCGACGCCGTCATCGCGCAGATCAACGCGCAGCTTCTGAAACTGGTCGACGTCGTCGGCGTCGAAGACATGACCAGCGGCGATCATCTGGCGCGCGAGTTGCTGCTGATCAAATTGCAGATTGCGGCGGAACACCTCGAATCCGCCGCCGCGCTGGTGCGCCGCGCCGGCGGCAAGGTGCTGGCGTCCAATCCCTCGAGCTACGTCGTCGAACTCGCTAGTACGGAATTCGAGATCGGGGAATTCATCGCCAATTTGAGCGCATTCGGCGATATCGTCGAAGTGGTGCGCAGCGGCGTTCTCGGCATCGCGCGCGGCAACCCGCGCTTACACGCGATCAAATGAAGCATTACCATAACGAACCCACGGGATGTGAAACATGAGTCGAAAAACCGCATGCCAGAAATTGAAGTAACGCCGGAACACGCCGCTGATCCCAACACCCGGCGCGTGGGTATTTTGGTGGGAGTCGTCGGCATTTTATTGTCGGTGGTGACGATTGCCTCGCACCGCGCGCATACGGAAGCCGTCATTCACCGTACCGAGTCGAACGATCAATGGAGCTACTACCAGGCGAAGAAAACCCGCGAAAACACCGAAGAGGTGGCGCTGGCGCTCATGCAGTCGTTGGGCACCGATGCGTCCAAGACCGATGCCGTCGTGCACAAGCTGGATACTGCACGCGCCAAGTACGCCTCGGACGCGGAAAAGATTCAGGAAGACGCGCGGGCGAAGGATGAGGAGACGAGGGTCGAAGAGCGCCGCGCGCTGCGTTTCGACATCGGTGAAGGATTGCTGGAACTGGGCTTGGTGCTGTGTTCCCTGTATTTTTTGGCGCGCAAGGTGTTCTTCCCGGTGTTCGGCGTGCTTTCGAGCACTGCCGGTGCGGTGATGGGCTTCCTGGGCTTCACGCTTTGAGCAGGCTGCTGTCGTTTCTGGTGTTGGCCGCGGCGGCGGCGGCGGCATGGGCTGCC
>Ga0209624_10003568_pt1 | contig 10947 bp, 10 predicted proteins | sample JacPinW_OM2H0_O1_FD_188565 | JGI IMG/M metagenome (GOLD analysis project Ga0209624, IMG submission 188565) | Forest soil microbial communities from Algoma, Ontario, Canada - Jack Pine, Ontario site 1_JW_OM2H0_O1 (SPAdes) (version 2) | ecosystem: Environmental > Terrestrial > Soil > Boreal... | reverse complement strand
CAGCCGCCTCCGCATCGTCGCCGGTGCCGCAGGCGACCACGGGCACGGCAATGCGCTCCTTCGCGAGCGCGCGCACCACGGCGCCCACATCGTGCGCCAGATCGCACAGCACCAGATCGACGCGGGCATCCGCGCGCAGGCGCGCCAGCGCGGCATCCGCGTCATCTGCCTGGTCGAGCTTCGCGCCGCGGGCGATCGCGAGGCGCGCCGCCTGGCCGAGTTCCCCCGCCAGAGAGCCGATGATCAGGACGCGCAACTGCGGTGCCTCAATTCCCGCGATCGGTCTTGACGATTTCCGTCATCGTCACGCCGAGGCGGCTGTCGTCGACCATCACCACTTCGCCGCGGGCCACCAGGCGGTTGTTGACGTAGATGTCGATCGCCTCGCCAAGTTTCCGGTCCAGTTCCACGACGGCGCCGCGACCGAGCTTCAGCAACTGGCTAACCTGCATCGTCGCCTTGCCGAGTACGGCGCTGACGGTGACCGGTATGTCGTAAACCGCCTCCAGCTCGCGCGCACTGCGCGGTGCGTTGCCGTCGATGTTGTTCGCGGTGGATTCCGCCAGTTCCGCCAGTTCCATGTCAGCCATCGACTGTCTCCTTGATCGCTATCTCTGTTTGCAACTGTGCCGCGGGCACCAGCACCGCGGGCAGCAGTCCCGCGGGCACCAGCACCGCGGTCACCTGTCGCCACAATGCGGTGGCGTCGCGCGCGGCCGCACCGTTGCGCCAGGTGATGCGCACATCGCCCGGCGGCATCGCGTTGCTTGCCGTGGTCTGCACATGCGCGGCGAGTTCCGGATCGAACAGCTCGATTTCGTGAGCCACCGCCGCCACGGTGCGCGGGTTCGCGCGAACGGTGATCAGCGGCTCCTGGATCAGCGCCGGCAAAACGGCACGGACGATTGCGCGTACTTCCGCATCGCCGTAACGCGCGCAGAGCGTGGGGAACGGGGCGGCGAGACTGCCCAACAGCAGACCGGCTATCGCCTCCGCCGATTGTTCGGCCTGCGTGGCCGTTGCTTCGCGCTCGACCTTGATCTGGCTGGCGATCGTTTCCAGCGCCTGCCGCGTTGCCGCTTCGCCACTGGCGCCAACTTCCTGCACGCCGGCCGCGTGACCGGCCAGCCACGCTGCCTCGCGTGCGCCGGCCATTTCACTGGCGGAGAATACCGCTTCGATCACTTCGGGTTCAGGAGCGGCCTCCGGCACATCGAAGTCCTCGTCGAACAACACGTTGACGAAGCGCGCCCGCGGTGGTTCTTGCAGGAGTGCATCCATCTAGTACACCAACTCCTCGTCCTTGCTTTCGACGATCTCGATCTGTCCCTGCGCCGCCAGTTCCTTCGCGAGAACGACGATGCCGGACTGCGCTTCGTCGACATCGCGCAGGCGCACCGGACCAAGCCCCTCGATGTCGTCCTTCAATATCTTGCTGGCGCGATCCGACATGTTCTTGAAGAACATGTCCCGGATTTTTTCCGATGCGCCCTTCAACGCCACCGGTAGTTTGTCCTTCTCCGTCGCACGCAGCAGGATCTGTACTGCCTGCGGCGTGAGACGGATAAGATCGTCGAAGGTGAACATCAACGCCTTGATGCGTTCGGCGGATTCGCGGTTGCGTTCCTCGAGCGCGGCAATGAATCGGGTTTCCGACGCGCGATCGAGATTGTTGAAGATGTCCGCCATCATCTCATGCGAGTCGCGCCGTGCGCTGCGCGCCAGGTTGGACATGAATTCCGCGCGCAACGTGCGTTCGACACCGTCCAGCACGTCCTTCTGCACGCTCTCCATGCGCAGCATCCGCATCACCACTTCCATGGCGAACGAATCCGGCAGCAGCGTCAGCACGCGCGCCGCATGGTCAGCACGTACCTTTGACAGCACGACCGCGACAGTCTGCGGGTATTCGTTCTTCAGGTAGTTCGCCAGCACCGCCTCGTGCACGTTGCCGAGTTTGTCCCACATGGTGCGGCCGGCTGGACCGCGGATTTCCTCCATGATCTGCGAGGCGCGATCGCGCGGCAGCGATTTCTGCAACAGCCGCTCGGTGCTTTCGTAGCTGCCGACAATGTTGCCGGCAGCGCCCATGTGATCGACGAAATCGACGCACAGGCGCTCGACGACCTCGGCACGCACAGCGCCAAGCTGCGACATGGCCGCCGAGATGTCCTTGATCTCGTCCTCATGCATCATGGCGAAGATCCGCGTGCACTGGTCTTCGCCCAACGCCATCATGAAGATCGCCGCCTTCTGCGATCCGGCCATCGAGCGATAGTCTTCGGGTTTCAGCACGTCAGTTGCTCTCCTGAACCATCCAGCCACGCACGATCGACAGTGTTTCGTCCGGGTGCTTTTCCACAATCTGCGTGATGCGGCGGAGCGAGGACGCGCGCATCTGCCCTTCGATCTGCGCGATGTTCACCATGCTCTCGTCTTCCAGCAGACGCGGCGCTGGCCCGACCACCGATAGTGCTCCCAGCTCAGGGACAGCGGATGCCCCACCGGGCGCGCCGCCACCGATGACCGCCAGTGCCGTGCCGCTGCTGGACAACGTACCGGCGACGTTGAGCGTGGTGAGCCGCAGCACCATCGGCCGCAGCACCAGCAGCAGCGCAAGCACACCGATCACACCGAACAGGGCGGTCTGCGCCAGATGCATCAGGTCGGCCTTTTCCAGGTGCAGACCGAGCAGGCCGCTGTCGTTCACCACCGGCGCGGCGTCGTCGGTGGCGAAGCGCATACTCTGCACCTCGACATGATCGCCGCGTTTCTCGTCGTAGCCGATGGCGCTCTTGACCAGGCTGGTGATGCGATCGAGCTGCTCGGCCGGAAGCGGCTGCCACGTGTGCTTGCCGTCAGCGCCGACGGGGTCCGTGCCGTCCACCATCACCGCAAGGCTGATGCGGTCGATCTGCGGCTGCTCACGGATCAACGTGCGTACGGTCTTGCTGATTTCATAGTTGGTGGTCTCTTCCTGCCGCGCATCCTGCGAACCGGCACCTGAGCGACCGGCATCGGCGTTGGGCAGGTTATTCTGCACCGTGACGGTGCCGGACGGTTCGGTACTCTTGGACGTGTTGTTGACGCTCTGTGTGCTGCGCGTCACCTGGCCGTCCGGATCGTAATGTTCCTCGGTCTGGTGCACCTTGTCGAAGCTCATGCGTACCGCGGCTTCGGCGCGCACCTTGCCTTCGCCCAGACTGCGCTCCAGCATTTCTTCCACCGCGCGCGACAGCCGAAGTTCGGTGGAACGGCGCACTTCCTCGGTGGTCAACGCCGCGGCCGCCTCGGCCATTGGTTCGCCGGCGCGCGCCAGCAGATCGCCGCGGGAATCGATGATGGCGATGTTCTGCGGGCGCAACCCCGGCACTGCGGAGGCGACGAGGTTCAGGATCGCCTGAATGCCTTCGCGGTCCAGCCGGGCGACGCCGGTCATCGTCAGCATCACGCTGGCCTGGGCTTCCTGGCGCTCGCGCGCGAATGGCTCGCGCTGCGGCAGGACCAGATGCACGCGAACGGCACGCACGCCGTTGATGGCGCGGATGGTGCGGACCAGTTCGCCCTCCATCGCGCGGGTCTCGTTGATCTTTTGCTGGAATTCGGTGGCGGCGAGGCCGTCGCTGCGGTCGAAGATTTCGTAGCCAACCGTACCGCCGCTGGGCAGCCCCTCCTTGGCCAGCGCGATGCGGGCTTCCGGCACCTGGTCGGCCGCGACCATGATCTGGCTGCCGTTGGCGGCGATGCGGTACGGGATGTGCTGGCGGGTGAGCTGGTCCACGACCTGTGAGGCATCTCGCAGATCGAGATCGCCATACAGCAAAGCCATCGGCTCGGTGCCGCCGCGCAGCACCATCAGCGCCAACATCCCGAGCATGCCCAGGGCGACGGCTCCCATTGCGGCAAGCCGGGCTGGCCCCAATGCTCGCAGCCCGTCCACCAGGGCCTTCATCGCTGTCACCTCTGCGTTCTGGACAGGGCGTGTGCTGGGGCGCCTGACTGGGCGCCGCGCAGCACGGCCTGCTGTCGTTGGACCGGAGCTTGGCGTGCCGGGCTTACCCTGCCGTTAACGGGCGGGCAGATTCTGCCGGGTGGGCGGGCTGGGGGGTCGCGGCGGCAGGTTATGACCCGCCATTGTGTTTGCGTTACGAGATGATCGAGTCAAGGCTGGATCAAGATCATGCATGGTCGCAACGTGAGGGTGCCGCCTGGGCCGCTTCACCTGAGCCTCGAAAACCGGACGGATCGGTCGTGGTGGCGATGCTGGAGCGCATCGCTTCGGTCCATCGGGCGTCGCTGATCCGGGTGGAAAATGGGCCCGAGTTCTTCACGAAGGAGCTGGACCTGTGGGCTTGGCTGCATGGCGTCAACTTCGATTTCTCGCGGCCGGGCAAGCCGAGGGACAACGCTTTTGCGGGATCGTTCAACGGCAGGTCCCGCGAAAAGCGCCTGGACGCCTACTGATCCTCAACCTGGACGATGCGTGGCTGAGCTGCGAGGCTTGACGGAGGATTACAATGACGTCCGTCCGACCAGCGCGATCGGCACCAGGAACCCGCTCGAGCGGGTTTTCGCGTCAGGTCAGGAATGCCTGACCTGACGCGAAAACAGTTGGGAATTCTCATTCAGTGTGGTCCAGAGTTGGAGCGAGGCTCAAGGCAACCAAGGATTTTGCTTTTGACTGTAGGGAACTTGGGGCTGCGGTCACTATGCTCCAAAAGGTTCAGCCGGAACCTTTAAGACCGTCCAGGAAGTACCTAAAGGGGATCGGCTCGGCTGGGTTGCACTGAGGGTTCAGTGACGAAGGGAGCACGGACAAAGTATATCGAGAGTACCGCCTGGTAAGTGGCAGCTGAACTCGCATACCGTGGGGTGCCACCCGGGCAACCGGGTGATAATTTAGCGTCTGTCAAACTGAGGGACACGCGGTGACCACTCAATCGAACGATGCCAAGGCAGTCGGCCTCTACCTCGACTTGCTGAAGAAATCACTGACCAACACGCTTTACGCTGTCGAACCCGACACGAACCAAGAGAGCGAGATGAGGTTTGTACACAGCTTCATCCAGCACTATATCAAAGGGCCTGCGGTTTCCATGCTGCCGCTGGCGCGGTTCGACAACCTGCAATCTTGCATCGCCAACGTGGTGGCTGCGAACGTACCAGGCAACCTCATCGAAACGGGCGTTTGGCGCGGCGGGGCGTCCATCTTCATGCGGGCCATGCTGAAGGCGCTTGGGATCACGGACAGGATTGTCTGGGTGGCCGATTCTTTCGAGGGTTTGCCGGAACCTGATGCCGACAGGTTCCCGGTCGAGGCCAAGACCCACCAAGGCGCCGTAATGACGAAGGTCTACAACCACTTTGCTGCCGGCCTTGACGAGGTGCGGGCGAACTTCACGGCCTATGGCGTGTTGGATGAGCAGGTTCGATTTCTCAAGGGATGGTTCAAGGACACGTTGCCGACCGCCCCGATAGGGCCGCTTGCGATCATGCGCCTGGACGGTGACTACTACGAATCTACCATGGACGCCCTGACCAATCTTTATGACAAGCTGTCCGTTGGAGGCTACGCCATCATCGACGACTATGGCGAAGATACCTGGACATACTGCCGCAAAGCGGTCGACGATTTCCGCCGCGAGCACGGCATCAAGGAGCCAATGATCCGGGTCGATTCAAAATGCTTCTTTTGGCAACGACGAGCGCCGCTTAGCGATGCCGCCGTCGGCACACCCAGGCCATCGTCAGTGGGATGAGAAACGCAGGCAGGCCTCGCTGGGCGGGTCGCCGGCGCCGTTCGATGGCGCTGATGTGCCATGGCTGCAATCGTTTGCCTCACGCTCCATGGCAAGCTCGTTCTCGACGTTCTGCGGCGTTAACAGAAAGCCGAAATCGGACGGCTGACCCTGCAGTATGCGTGACAGAACCAGGTCACCCAGCTTCTGTTTGAAATGCAGGATATCCCAGAACCAAACCGTTTGAACTGTTTTGCTGTCCTTTGCTGGTGCCGGCTCGGTCGTGTAGGAGGAATATCCGCCAAAATCCCAAAGTGGTATTCGCCCGGGGCGATGCTCCGTAACGAGCCTCGTTAAGGACCGCAACCAGAGTTCATACACATTCCAGATGCCGGCGTGATCGATCATCTGAAGGTCCGTCATATGGACTGGTGGGATGACGAAAACCAAGGCGATCCCATGAGCATCGCAAAATTCCATGATATTGCGGACATCGCTGAGCTTGGTGATAGACTGATTCAATGCCGTGTGAAGTGCGGTGAACTTCGCGAGGTCGTTAACCTCGATATTCTCTGACTGCGCGAATACATCGCCCTGACCGTATTGCTGCACCATCCGATGGAAACCCGATTCACCGATAGCACCATCCGGTGCAAGGTCGAGGGGTACGCGGTCCCGCTGGTGGATGACTGTATTGATGCTGTCCTGCAGCGCGCTGAGCGTCAACGTCGAAAGCAGGTAATCGTCCAGCCGCGGTACAGACGAGGGATTGTTGGGTATGTTGCGTCCTTCTGTCTCTTGATGCGAGGCGAGGAAGGTCTCGAATTGAAGTATCACGATAGCGTTGCGTACTCGGCCGCCCGCTGCGGCATATTTCAGGGCTTCGTAGCTACCTTCAGGACCCATCGAGGGGACGCCGAAATTGTAGACCGGACGCATTGCGGCAGGCCAGAGCGAACTTTCGGGATCCAACCCGATGTTTGCCACCGAGCCACCGACAATGACTGTGGTAGGGTCGATGCGCCTGATCTGATAGAGCTTGGCCAGCGCGGTATGGTATGGCGCTTTGACCTTGAACTTGTTGAATCCGGCGACACGCGGAGCACCCATGATATCATACGGGTCAACCGCGACGTTGAACAATCCGATCAGTGCGAAGAGGGTTGCGATAGACGCCAGCCATTTGACGCAGAACCGTGCAGTTTCAGACATCAGAACTGCCAGTAGAGAAACTTGGTGCGCTGACGCGGCGACAGTATGCCCGCAGCAGCGATCACCACCATGGCCACAGACCAGGCGGTAGATGGCTGCAATGAATGCCCGCGGTTCTGCTGGCCGTTCGGAGGAGTCCTGGGAGAAATACCAAGTGCCGGCTCATGTGCTCGGAAAAGCTGGAGCACGTTCGGCGTGGTCCACGCAACAGCCAGCAGGGCGGCGATCCATAGCGGCGATGCAATGAATATTGTGCTACTCAATGGATCATCCAGCACTGGAATGTGCCCCTTCCGCCGTCGACGCCAACTGCCGCCTTTTCTGCGAGTCATTCATCATCGGTGCGAGGAGAAACGCTGGCAGGCTTCGCTGGTCGATGGCGCAGAGGTCGAATGGCTGCAATCGATTTCTGTACGTTCCCTGGCAAGCTCTATCTCGGCGTTCTCCGGAGTCAACAGAAAGCCGAAATCGTTCGGTTGACCCGTCAGTAATCTTGACATAATCAGGTCACCAAGCTTCCGTTTGAAATGGAAGATATCCCAAAACCACACCGTCTCTGTTCGTCCTCCGTTTTGTACTGGCAGCGGCTCGGTGGTATAATGCGAATACCCGCCAAAATCCCACAATGGTGTCGGTGCGCCGTGATGCCCGGAAACGATCGTGGCCAACGACCGCAACCAATGCTCGTACACATTCCATAGGCCGGCTTGATCAATCAGGCGAAGCTCATCCTCGTGAGCTGGTGGGAGCACGAGAGTCAAGGCGATACTATGAGCATCACAGAATTCCACGATACCGCGCAGATAACTGATTTTAGGGAATGCCTCACTCAATGGTGGATGCAGAGCGGTGAACTGGCCGAGCTCCGTACGCTCCAGATCCTCGGACCGTGCGAAAACCGTGCCCTCACCATCTCTCGCTACTGCGTCGCGGAAAACTGATTCACCAATCGCACCGTCGGGAGCAAGGTCGATGGGATTGGCGTCCCGCTGATGGACAATTGTGCTGACGCTATCCTTCAGCGCGCTGAGCGTGAACATCGGCAACAGGAAATCATCCAGCCGCGGCACGGACGCTGGATCGTCGGGTACGTCATTTCCTTGCCCCATCGCCTCACGATATGATGCCAGGAATGTCTCGAACTGGATTACAACGATGGCGTTACGTACCGCACTCTCTGCCGCGGCATATTTCAGCGCTTGGTAGTTCCCTTGCACGCCCATCGCCGGAACGCCGAAATTGTAGACAGGACGCATCGCGGCAGGCCAAAGAGGGCTTTTGGGGTCCAGTCCGACGTTCACCACAGAGCTGCCGAAAAGCACCGTGGTGGGTTGGACGCGCCTGATCTGATAGAGTTTGGCCAGTACTGTATGGTACGGCGCTTCGACCTTGAACTGGTTGAAGCCGGCGATACGCGGCGCACCCATGACGTCATACGGATCAACCGCAATGTTGAACACGGCGATGAGTGCGAAAAGGATCACGACCGCAATCAGCCATTTAACGCAGAACCGTGCGGTTCCAGCCATCAGAACTGCCAGTAGAGGAACTCACTGAGCTGCCCCAGCGACAGAATGCCCGCGGCAGCGATCACCGCCATGCTGACGGACCAGGCAGTGGTGGGACGCCATGACAGCCAGTTATTTTGCTTTTCGCCAGGAGGCGCCAGGGCAGAAATGCCGAGGGCTGGGTCATAGTTTCTGAGAATCTGCAGAACGTTCGGCATGGTCCAGGCAACGGCCAGCAAACCGGCGATCCATAGCCAGGCAGCAATGAAGAGCATTCCGCTCGATGGATCCGGCCGCACGTGGGCCGTTTGCAGAATCCAGACGAGCACGCCGCCATGATCGAAATAGCCCTGTGGCATCGTTGCGCCATTGATCGCGATCATACCCTTCCAGATCACCAGCGCCACGCCTACTGTCGGCGCGCGGAAAATAACCACGGCTGCCACGACAGAAAGGAACGTCAAGGCACGGCCGACAAACCGCAGTGGCGAGCCGATCACCATTCGGCGTGGCAGGTAGGCTCGTCTCAATGCGCGCCAACCCTGGTTTATTGTCAGCAGAACTCCGTGGATAAAGCCCCAAACAATGTAGGTGTAACCGGCGCCATGCCACATGCCACAGATCGCGAATGTCACGATGGTCGGAAACGCTATCAGTGTTATGAACGCCGATGGCGAGCTGGTCGCGCTGCTGGCTGGAGCGCCCCGCGCCATGCGCCGTCGCGTCAGCGCCAGCGTCATCGGATTGTAAAGGTATGCGGTGAGGAAGCGGGTCAGCGTCATATGCCAACGCTGCCAGAATTCTATGACGCTTGCCGCTTTCAGGGGTGAGAAGAAGTTGACCGGGAGCTTCACGCCGAAGAACCGAGCGAGCCCGAGCGCCATCTCGGAATAACCGGCGAAATCGTAATAGATCTGTAGCATGAAACCGATGGCAGCGATCCACGCGTGGAACAGCGTGATCTGCGCGCCGTGAGCGGCATCGGCATAGAGTGGCGAGACATAAGCGGCGATGGAGTCCGCCAGCACGGCTTTCTTGAACAAGCCGAAGAAAAATAACACGATACCGATCGCCATATCGTCCGCGTGAAATCGGCAGGGTGCCGCGTGGAACTGTGGCATCATCTCGCGGTAATGGACGATTGGACCAGCGACGAGCTGGGGAAAGAACAGCACGAAAAGCGCATAGTCCTTCAGCGTGAACGATGTCACTCGGCCAGAGTGCACATCGACCAGGAACGCAATTTTTTGAAAGGTGATGAACGATATACCCAGCGGCAATATGACATTGGCAAAGACCATGTTGACGCCGAACACGTCGCCGGCGACAACGCCGAAGAAATTTATGTACTTGAAATATCCAAGAAAACACAGGTTGAACACGATGCCGGCGATGAGTGCCGTACGCGCAATGCCTGGCCGCTCATCCACCCGATGCTGAATGATGCGTGCCAATACATAATTGATCAGGATCGATGGGGTAATCAGCAGTACGTTGAGCGGACGCCACCATGCGTAAAAGCACAATGACGCGAGGATGAGCCAGAGTATCGCCCAATCCCTGCGCCAGTGGCCGAGCGTGTAGAAGCCCGCCAGGACCAGGGGCAGAAATCCAAAGATGAACGGAACAGAATTGAACAGCACGTCGCGTTCGCCGAGCTAAGCACCAGGCCGCAATGCTGCGATCTGCCGAACGATCGCACCGACGTTAGGAAACGTCTCGATGTCGCTGACCTTGAACTTGACGCGGAACTTCTGCTCCACCGCAACCATGAAGTTTATGTAGTTGAAGGAGTCCCAATTTGGCACATGCTCGCGTTGGGTATCCATGGCAAGCATGATCGAATCATCACCAAGCAAGTCGCGCAGGATAATCGTCAGGTCACTCAGAATATCGTTTTCCGTCATGCGGCCCCTCGTCTGGCAATGCTGGTCTGGCGCGGGACGTAGCGCGATAGGTCGAGAAACCAGCGGGAAGGCTGATCCGTCACGGTGCCGCCAGACACGCGATCAAAGCCCAGGCTGGTGAACAGGTCCTTAATTACGACGTTCTTCTTGGTTGGAATGTAATCCGCGAAGAAGCCCCGGGCATTGCGCCGCAAGGCGGTCTCCACCGCAATGTTCATTGCCTCGAATTCCAGTTCGCGACCAAACACGCGGCAGCTCATCACCCAGTTTTCCAGCTCGTAGGTAGCCGGCTCGTCGTTCGGGCCGAATATGATCGTGCTCACCAGACCGTTGTCTCCGAACCGATCACGGAGGCGGAACTGAAGTGTGATGTATGCCGACGTCGACGCCGCGGCAGCAATCTCCTCAGCCGCGTATCGCCGCGTTGTTGTATTGAACTGGTTGGTCTTATTGACGAGTTGCGTCACCCGGACCAGGTCGTTGCTGCCGAACTGGCCGTATTCAACGGTCATATCGAGACCGCGCAGGAAATCGGCTACGCTTTTTGATTCGCTCAGCAGCGCGGTGCGCTGGGATTCTTTT
>Ga0209624_10003567_pt1 | contig 10948 bp, 6 predicted proteins | sample JacPinW_OM2H0_O1_FD_188565 | JGI IMG/M metagenome (GOLD analysis project Ga0209624, IMG submission 188565) | Forest soil microbial communities from Algoma, Ontario, Canada - Jack Pine, Ontario site 1_JW_OM2H0_O1 (SPAdes) (version 2) | ecosystem: Environmental > Terrestrial > Soil > Boreal... | reverse complement strand
CGGTCCGGCCATCCTGGACTACGCCGCTCGCCGCATGCAGCGCAGCAACAACAATTTCATCCGCCGCAACTGGTGGATTCCGCAGACCGCGAGCACCGGTATGTACCTGTTTTCCGGCATCCACAATATGAGCTTGGCGAACCGGCATTAAACAACGAGTTTCTCTCTCAGTGGCATTTCTCCCTGGCGGGAGTAGAGAAGGCAACACCCGGGTCCTCCTCCCGGGTGTTTTGCTGTCCGGGCGCTTTTTTTGCAGAAATCCAAAATACCGCTTTCCTTCTGGGCATAACCACGTATTATGTGCGCCTCTGTTACGTAGGTCTTGTAGTGAAGGCCGCTCGGTCCTCGAAGACGGCCTGACAGATTGTTCATCAAGACGAACTGTGGAAGCGGAGTATCCGGGGCCGTGGACGAATTGCCTAAACCAGTCCGTGGGCATGTTTTCAGATTTGCATTTCACTCGAAGTACGTCCTGGCGATCGCGTGTGCGATCGCGCTATGTGCCGTTGCAGCGGCCGCGCAAACCACGGGCGTGATTCGCGGCGAGGTCCGCGACCCCTCAGGCGCTTTGATTCCCGACGCGAATATCACCGCAACGCTCGCCGGGACCGACACGGTGCGTTCGGCAACCACATCGTCAGACGGAAACTTTGAAATTCCCGAGCTTGCCGTCGGCACCTATGAAATCGCGGTTCACGCCAAGGGCTTCAAGAACTATGCCGCGCGCGACGTGGTGGTGACCATCGGCCACGTAGCCGTGCTCGATGTCTCGCTTGAAATCGGCGGCGCATCGGAAACCGTCACGGTCCAGGCCAGTGCCACGCAGGTTGAGACCACCAGCACGCAGATTGGCGCGGTGATGTCGGAAACCTCGGTCAGGGAGCTTCCGCTCAGCACCCGGGACACCTACCAACTCTTGCAGTTGCAGCCCGGCGTGCAGTCGCAGGTCGGCGCGGATCTTTTCTACGGGAGCGACAACGCAGGCGTTGTATCGGTCAACGGAGGCCGCGGCCGGTCGAACAACTACACGGTCAACGGAGGCGACGGCAACGACATCTTCGCCAATGGTCCCGCGATCCAGCCTTCGCCCGACGCCATCGAGGAGTTTCGGGTCCTGACCAATACCTTTGATGCGGAATATGGCCGCAACTCGGGTTCGATCGTCAACGTGGTCACTAAATCCGGCACCAACGATCTACACGGCGATTTCTACGAATTTCTGCGCAACGATGTCCTCAATACGCGCGGTTATTTCGATCCCTATGTCCTGGACTATAAGCAGAACCAGTTTGGCGCGACCTTGGGCGGCCCGATCAAGAAAGACCGCACCTTCATTTTCGGCTCCTATGAAGGGAATCGCCTGCGGAAGGGAATTGACGACGGCACGGTCGTGTACCCGACCTCATCGGAACAGAACGGGGACTTCAGCGCCACAGGCCCGACTTTTGTCGGCACGCTGGTTGACCCGGCCTTCGCGAGTCTGCTCGCAGCCCGCACCAGCAACCCCAATGCTCCCACCACAACCTGCCAGCAGGCTGTGACCGCAATTGGGGGCAGTGCAATTACCGCAGGCACGCTGTTTGCGAACATATTTCCAGGCAACATCATTCCCCCTGCGTGCTTTGACCCCGCAGCCGAGGCGGTTTACAACCAGTGGGTCGCCCCGTTCGCCAATGCCTGTGCAGATCCGCAGAACTGTTCCTCGATCGGCGAACAACCCGAGCGCCAGGATCAATTCACGATTCGCCTGGACCACAAAATCAGCAACTCGCAACAGTTCACTGCCTATTACTATTTTGAAGACGACAATAGCACCGATCCGTTTACGACCTTCCAGGCCGCCGGAGCGAATGTTCCGGGGTTCGGCGCAAACTTCAAGACGCGCACCCAGCAGTGGAATCTGGGCCATACCTGGACGCTCGGCGCAAACGCCGTGAATGAGTTCCGCTTCAACTATTTCCGGGAGGGCCAGGGCCACCTGGATCACCCCGTGAACATACTTGCGAGCGTTCACGACTCCTGCGGCCCGTTTCTGGACCCGTCGCTGTGCTTTACCGACCCAAGCAATCAAGCCGCAGGAATCACCTCCGATATCCCCGGGCGCCAGGGCGTTCCGAGCATTCTCGTTGACGGCGGGTTTTCGATCGGGAACAACAACGAGGGCGAGCTTCCGCAAACCGGCAACACGTTCCAGTGGACCGACAATTACACTCGGGCGTTCGCCAAGCACACCATAAAGGTTGGCGTGGATGTCAGGCGTCAGCGCTTTGACCAGTTTTTGTACTACAACATCAACGGCTTTGAGAGTTTTCTCAGCGACAGTGATCTCTGCGCTCCCACGAACGCCAATCCGCCATTTCCCGTCGCCTCGCCCACCGGGTCGAATTGCGACAATCCCACGACCAACGACGTGGGCTTCACCAGCGCCTACCCGGACTACTTTTTGGGCACGACCAGCAGTTATACGCAGGGCGCAGCGCAAGGCCAGGACGACCGCAATACCGCGCTCTACCTGTTCGCGCAGGATAGCTGGAAGATCAAAAGCAATGTCACCCTCAATTACGGGCTGCGCTGGGAGCTGAACACGCCGTACTACGACACGGGCAATCGTCTGCAGACTTTCCGTCCGGGCGAGGCGACCACGCAATATCCGTGCTGGATGTCCCAGGAAAGTTCGGCCGAAACCGGACTGCCGGCAGGCGATTGCGGTCCCGGCAGCGGCAACGACTCAATCTTCCCCTACGGCCTGGTGTTCCCGGGAGACAAAGGCGTACCTCGCGGACTGACCACCACGTACTTCAAGGCTTTCGCTCCGCGCATCGGCCTGGCCTGGAGCCCCGGGTGGACAAGCGGCTGGCTGTCAAGATTCACTGGCGGCCCGGGCAAATCGAGCATACGAGCCGGCTACGGCATCTTCTACAATCCGATCGAGCAGCTTGTTCTTGAGCAGTTCAGCGCTGAGCCTCCGTTCGGCGGGAGCACGTCGCTTTCGAACACGCTGTTCAATCTGCCCTTTGAGCCCCAGTCGGGTGGCTCGCCCTTTCCCAATGCGTTCGGCGGAATCATCAACCAAACGCCCAAGACTCCCTGTGCATCCGATACTCCGGGCGGGCCTGACGGCTGCGTCGACTGGTCGCAATTCCGGCCAATCCTGCTTGCAGGAGAGTTCCAGCCGCACTTGAGATCGCAGTACGCCGAGCAGTACAACCTCACGATCGAGCGCCAGTTGTCCAAGGACACTTTGCTGCGCGTGGCCTATGTCGGAACACAGGATCATCATCTGCTGGCAATTCACGACCTCGATCCGGGCAATGCCCAGACCTGCTTGGATCTGGAAGCTGTGTCGACCTACTACGCGCCGCTTTCGCCAAGCGGAGCCGCGAACCCAAACGCGAACCCCGCGCTTAGCTCCGCGTATTCCTGCGGGCCTTTTGATTCCGATTCGGCCTACGATCTGCCGGCCGGCTCGCTTCCGGCCGGCTTCAACCTGCACTTGCCCTACGGTTCGGTCTCCTCGGTAGCAGGAGGTCCGTCGTCGCCGGCAATCACGATGGTCGGCCTGCGCCCGTATTCCTCGCCGATCTGCCAGCCCACTACCGGCACGGGCTGCCCGCCAGACGGCGTGCCGGTCTTTAGCAACATTTTCTCTGAAGACACCATCGCCAATTCCAACTACAACGGTTTGCAGATTTCTGTCGAACGCAGCCTCTCGAACGGCTTGCTGTTTCAGGCTTCCTACACGTTCAGCAAGGCGATTGACCAGGGCGCCTCGTTTGAAAACGAGCTGAACCCCCTGAACTTTAATGCCACGCGCGGGCTGTCGCTGGTCGACGCGCGGAATCGATTTGTCTTTAGTCCCTACTGGGAGATCCCCATTCCCAAGCACGATGGCATTACCGGCAAGCTCGTGAACGGCTGGGCGGCGTCGGCCATCATCACCTATCAGAGCGGCTTCCCGATTCGCGTCCAGACACAGGATGACCTGGAACTCGAGAGCAGTTTCTTTTTCGAGGATGCCAACACACCCGAAGTTACGGGCAAAGTGCAGTTCGTGAATCCGAAAACGAATGGAAACCTCTGGTTTACCTCAGATAACATCAGCGATCCCGCTCCCGGCACGTTCGGAAACATGCCGCACTCGCTCTGCTGCGGGCCACCGATCAGCAACACAGACATTGCCCTGGTAAAGCACACGGCCATCGGAGAACGGTGGTCGTCTGAGTTCCGCGCGGAGTTTTACAACGCCTGGAACCACACCCAGTTCGCCAATCCCGACGGCAACTTCAGCGACCTCACGTTCGGCCAGATCCTGAAAACACGTGAGGATCCGCGGGTAATCCAGTTCGCCCTGAAATTCCTTTTTTGATCCTTTGATATGCTGAGTTGCTTCTGGCCGCCACACGCAGACCCCAATGCCGCGACTTCCGTCTCAAACTTTACGACTGGCGCCGGAATCGTGGTGCGAGTTATAACCGGAGCGTAACGTTCGGGTCCGAGCGCGTCGCGTATACTTCAGGTGTTTGATCGGGGGTTCCAACCGGTTTTTTACCTCGAGCGCACCCGATCTGAAAAGGAGCCAACTATGGCGACAGTCACAACCAAAGACGGCGTAGAGATTTACTACAAGGACTGGGGAACAGGACAGCCGATCGTTTTCTCACACGGTTGGCCACTGAGCGGGGACGACTGGGACGGGCAGATGCTGTACTTCGGGCAGCTTGGTTATCGCGTCATTGCGCACGACCGGCGAGGCCATGGACGCTCGACCCAGACCTGGGACGGCAACGACATGGATACCTACGCGGACGATCTTGCCGTGTTATTTGAAAAACTCAATCTCAAGGACGCAATCTTGGTTGGCCACTCAACCGGCGGCGGTGAAGTTGCGCGCTACCTGGGTCGCCACGGTACGAAGCGTGTCGCCAAAGCCGCGCTGATCAGCGCCGTACCACCACTCATGCTGAAGACGGATAAGAACCCCCTAGGCGCGCCAATATCGGTCTTTGACGGCCTTCGGGCGGCGCTTGCGGCCAACCGGGCACAGTTCTACCAGGACATCACTCTCCCGTTTTATGGCTACAACCGCCCCGGGGCGAAAATTTCCGAGGGCATCCGCGAGCACTGGTGGTTGCAGGGCATGCTGGGAGGAATAAAAGCCCACTATGACTGCATCAAGGCATTCTCGGAGACCGACTTTACCGAAGACCTGAAGAAAATCGACATTCCCGTGCTGGTCTTGCATGGCGACGACGATCAGATCGTGCCAATCGCTGCCGCAGGTCCGATGTCAGCGAAGATACTCAAGCACGCAACCCTCAAGGTCTATAAGGGCTTTCCGCACGGAATGCCCGCGACCAACGCGGACCAGATCAATGCCGATTTGCTCGCGTTTTTCAAGGGCGCGGCAACGACGGCTTCAGCGTAAGAATCGGGTGCCCCGGGCTTGCTCGTGCGCGAGGAAGCCCGGGAACCCCATTTATCTCACTCGGCTTTCAGTTTTCATCCGTCAGCTCGTTCGACGACAACAGGGAAGGGAAGTTTCGCCAGATGCAATTTTGCCGGGGAGTTCGCGCATTCCATCTCGCTTGTGCCGTTGCGCTGGCGGCGGTCTTGGTTCCCTTCGCTGCCTCACCTCCGAGCGGCCAGACAACGCCCGCCCTCGATGCGACTGTTGCGGTAGGGCCGCAATATGATTCGACACATGTCTATGTCGCACCCGGGGATCTCGATGCCTTCGTGAACAGCTTCGTCGCCACCTTCGGCGGCCAGCCATCGAAAACGTCGGTAGTGAATGTCCTGCCGGTTCCAAGCAAGACTGAATTTCGGTTCTTGTCTACTCCCGTTGGCATGCTGTCCGTCTTCGCCTACCAAACGCCGGTGCCGTTTCCGTTCGGAGAGGAACGCACCGGATATCTGGTTACGGACATGGACCAGGCGATCCGAGCCGCTCGTTCCGCCGGCGCCGAGGTGATTGTCGAACCGTTCAACGACCCGATCGGAAAAGATGCCGTCATCCAGTGGCCCGGGGGCGTGAAGATGCAAGTCTATTGGCACTTCACTCAATCCAACTACGCACCCTTTGAGACCGTTCCCGACAACCGGGTCTACGTCTCGCGAGACGTTGCCGATGTTTTCGTAAAGGATTTCGTGCGATTCGCTCACGGCAAGGTGGTCGCAGACGACAAGCAAGCCGACGCAGGCGAGATCGGAGTTCCGCATGCGACCTATCGGCGCATAGGGATCACATCACTGTTCGGCAGCATGCAGGTGCTGGTGACCGACGGCCATTTGCCGTATCCGTTCGGTCGTGAAGTAACCGGGTACCAGGTGCGCGATCTGGGCGCCACGCTTGCGAAGGCCAAAGCCTCGGGCGGGAAGATCCTGTCTCCACCTTACACTACGGACAACCGATCCACTGCGATTGTGGAGTTCCCTGGCGGCTACATCGCTGAGATTCACAGCGTGTCGCCGCACTAATCATGACTTGCGGCCGCCCTGGTTCCGATCTCGGTGAAGTTTCTGGAAGGGAACTGTCGCTTCACATTTAGAGGGCGGCTCTCTTCTTTACTGGCCACAATGCGGACGCGACCGCCATCACTGTCACGATACCCAGGATCACACCGAGTGAGACGCCGGTTGAAATCGGCAGTCGATCGCTTGCAAACATCTTCGCTCCCGTAAACAGCAGAATCGCCGCAAGCCCCGGTCGCATAAAGCGGAATCGCGGCAACAAGTCCGCGAGGGCGAAGTAGAGCGCTCGTAGCCCGAGAATGGCAAATACGTTCGACGAGTATGCAAGAAAAGTGTCGCGCGTAATCGCAAGCACAGCCGGCACGGAGTCAACAGCGAAAAGAATGTCGGTCGCCTCGATGGCGACCAGTGCCAGCAGCAGCGGTGTCCCATAGTATTTCCCGGCTTGCCGCAGGAAGAAATGTTCGCCCTCATAATCCGGCGTCACTGGCATGAGGCGTTGAACAAGCCGAACCAGCCAATTTCGCTCCGGTCGAATCGTGCGCCCGCCAGGCCAAAGCATTACCACCGCGCTCACGATCAGGATCGCGCCGAACACAAACAGAACGAAGTGGAAGCGGTCAAGCAGCGCAACGCCCCCAAATACGAAGATCCCCCTCATCACCAGTGCGCCGACAACGCCGCAGTAGAGAACCTTGTGCTGCGACTGGGAGGGAACTGCGAACCCTTCAAAAATCAGCAGGAAGAGGAAAATGTTGTCAATGCTCAACGATTTCTCAACCACGTAACTGGTCAAGAATTCAAGGCCCGCGCGATGGCCCATGGAGATGTACACCCAAATACTAAAGACGAGTGCGAGCCCAATCCAACCGGCGCTTTCTGCAAGCGCCTCCTTTAGCGTGATCCGACGCGCCTTACGGTGGAATATACCGAGGTCAAGAGCAATCGCCGCGACAACGGCAATGCTAAATCCCACCCACATATATGGAGGCGTTCCCACGAGTTCTTGTCCCCTCCCGGTCCGGAACAGTGCCCCGAATCTCGCCGCACACCGCTTGGTGGCGGAATCGAATGCGTAGATCGCCCGCTAGGAGATCGCTGTCACGACCGACTGGCGAGGCCCAGGGACTGTCGAGAATACACGACCCGTCGGAGTTTCACTTCGAAACTCGTCGGTGGCGGTGGGTCGGTTTCCGATTAGGGCTGGTGCACTGGGATGGATGGGATCCACGCTGCGCAGCTCATTCGATCAACGTGATCCGGCGGCGAACATAATCGATCAAGATTCCGCTGAACTTCCCAATGACGTCTTGGCCAACGACCCCATCGAAACGAATTCCGATCGAAGCCGCGAACCTGGTCATGTCGTAGGAGCTGACGGCCGCTTCGACGGAAGCGCTCCCAAGCGAGACGACCGTATTTACGACTCGAACATCCACCCTGTTTCCGTCGGCGATCGAGATCGCCTTGTCGGTAGTGGTTGTCAGGCCGTCTAAGATCGCCGGATTGACGAAGGTTCTCATCGCGCCCGAATCAAACAAAAGCGAGGCTTTTTTCCCGTTGATGTTCGCCTCAACCAGGATCAGCCCCCCGGAAACAGAAAAGGGGATCTCCACCGTCTTAACCTGAGCGGACGCTACCGGTACTGCAAGCAACAGGAGCAGACACAGCGAAACACCAAAGACCACGATCGTGGGTCGTTTCATGTTTTTTCTCCTCGCCAGCAGAATCTGAACCAGCGGAAAGACGCCAAGTCAATCTTCCGTGCGTGGTCCGGCCACGAAAATATTCGGTCTGGCAAATCGATCAATGGACTGCGCCTTGATTGAGGGGCAGTTTGTTCTGGTTAGCCAAGCGGCTGAAACGGAAGGAATTGTGCGTATGGCTTGATTCGGTTTGGCACCTTCGCCGGCTATATCCTCAGTGGTAAACTCTGGCCGAAGCGAAGACCGCCATGAGCCAGCCAAGCCCCCACCAGCGCGTCATCAGGTTCGGAACATTTGAGGCGGACCTCGTCGCGCGCGAGCTTCGCAAGAACGGTGTCAAGCTTCGTTTGCAGGACCAGCCATTCCAGGTGCTGAGTGTTCTCCTGGAAAATCCAGACCAGGTGGTGACTCGGGAAGAATTGCGCCAAAGGTTGTGGCCCGCCGACACTTTTGTGGACTTTGACAACGGGTTGAACACGACCGTAAACAAGATTCGAGAAGCGCTCGGGGATTCAGCGGAGAGTCCGCGCTTTATTGAGACCCTTCCGCGCCGGGGCTACCGCTTCATCGCCCCCGTTCAGGCACTGCCCGCCAAGGAAACTCAATTACCTCATGCGCACTCCAAGTCCATCCGCAACGAGGTCGGTGCGATGGGCGCCGCGGTTGTGCTGGTGCTTGCGGCCTTAGCCGGATATTTCTATTTTCATCGCGCGCCGAAGATCACCGAGAAAGACTCGATCGTAGTAGCGGATTTCACAAACTCAACGGGCGATGCCGTCTTTGACGGCACGTTGAAGCAGGGACTCTCGGTCCAGCTCGAACAGACGCCGTTTCTCAGGGTGATCTCAGGCGACCAAATCACGCAGACTCTGAAAATGATGGAGCAGCCGCTGGACGCCCCGTTGACGCCCGCGCTGGCGCGGGAACTGTGCCAGCGGATGAACGCGACGGTGGAAATCGAAGGATCGATCGCCGCCCTGGGAAGTCAATATGTGCTCGGGCTTAAAAGCATCAATTGCGCGACGGGCGAATCGCTGGCGGAGGCGCAGGTCAGTGCAGAAGGAAAGGAAAAGGTGCTGCCGGCGCTGAGCCAGGCTGCCGCGGAGCTGCGTTCGAAGCTCGGTGAATCGCGGGCTTCGCTCAAAACCTATGATGTGCCGCTTGAGCAGGCCACCACGACTTCTCTGGAAGCTTTGCAAGCATTCAATGAAGGTCAACAGGAATTAGGCCGGGCTGATTTTCCGGCAGCGGCATCCTCGTACGGGCATGCCGTCGATCTCGACCCAAGTTTCGCTTTGGCACACGCGAGCTTGGGAGTAATGTCCGGAGTCGCGGATGTCAACGGTCCCCTCAATGACCATCTGAAGAAGGCTTACCAGCTTCGAGACCGGACGAGCGAGTATGAAAGACTCCTCATTTCCGCGGAGTACAATTTCTCCGTTACGCTGGACTACGAGCATTCCCTGCCGTTCTACGAGCAGTTGTCCACGATCTACCCGAGAGATCCACGGCCCTGGTTCGAGCTTGGACTCACCTACCAAATAATGGGCCGGTACCGCGAAGCTGCGGCCGCACTGACAGAAGCAATCCGTCTGAATCCGTCGGCTTTGGACTACGGACTCCTGGCGATAACCTATTTTCAGCAAAACGACTTTTATGCAGTGCTGGAAACAGTTCGGCAGGCCCGCGCCAAACAGATAGAGCCGTACCTAGCTTCGCAAGGGATGTATCTGTTGGCGTTCGTCCAAAACGATCAGGCTGGAATGAAGGAACAACTGGCGCTCCCGTGGCCGGACGCGAGCCCTGGGGTGCGGGAGGATTATCAAGCCGCCACGGCCAGCTACGCCGGTCAATTGTCTCTTTCCCGTGAGTGGAGCCGCCGCGCCATCGCAGCGGTCTCATCCGCACTCAGGGATGTTGAGACCGCGAGCGACAAGGAGGAGCTGGCCTTCAGAACCGCTTTGCTCGGAAGGTGCGATGAGGCTCGGGCCGATGTGAGGGATACGATCGGGCGGACGAAAGATCTCGACGCGCGCGGCTGGATGGCGCTGGTCCTGGCACTATGCGGCGATTCCGCGGGTGCGCGAAAGCTCATCGACGGACTGAAGGGAGAGTACCCGGATTCGACGGCGGTTCGATATGCCTACATACCTGAAGCCGAAGCCGCCCTGGCGCTGGGCCAAGGCGACCCGCAAAAAGCGATTGAGAGTTTGAGCGCCACGAGTCCGTATGACCTGGCCTATCCGTTCCAAGCAATGCCCTTCTATCTGCGCGGCCAGGCCTACCTCGCCGCGCATCAGGGGAGGGAAGCGGCCGCGCAGTTTCAGATGATCATCGACCATTCTGGAGTGGTTCGAAATGAACCCCAGGGCGCGCTCGCCCATCTTGGCCTGGGCCGCGCCTACACTCTCGCGGGAGACACAGCCAAGGCACGCACGGCGTATCAGGACTTTCTCGCGCTATGGAAGGACGCCGATCCCGACCTTCCGGTTTTGAAGCAAGCCAAATCCGAATACGCAAAGTTGAAGTAGCTTTCCGGTACAGCAGTGCGCTGATATGAATTAGATCAGCACCGCTCGTGCACGCCATTTACGCGGTAGCGTCATCGGAAGCTGACATACCACCGGTCCGCGAGAGGTGCGCGCATCCACATCGAGCGAGCCAAATAGCGCCCAATCCCTCGAACTGGGCCAAGACCTTACGGTCCTTTGATTTACCGCCGTGGTCGGAGTAAACATAATATTCATTAGCAGAAGTGATTGCGTCGCCCG
>Ga0209624_10003566_pt1 | contig 10948 bp, 9 predicted proteins | sample JacPinW_OM2H0_O1_FD_188565 | JGI IMG/M metagenome (GOLD analysis project Ga0209624, IMG submission 188565) | Forest soil microbial communities from Algoma, Ontario, Canada - Jack Pine, Ontario site 1_JW_OM2H0_O1 (SPAdes) (version 2) | ecosystem: Environmental > Terrestrial > Soil > Boreal... | reverse complement strand
GAGAAAATGCGCGACGCTGATCCCCTCCCGCGGGGGCATCTCATAGTTCTTCTGTTCGACTTGTACCGGGTTCATTAGTGGCTCCTTCTGTACGCCGCTCATTGATGGCTCCTTTTCGATACGGTGCTTATTACAAGTACGGTGTCTCGAGTCCCCGCTCCTATTGATAAAAATGATCCACGCCAGCTCCGATTTTCCTTTCGTGTCCTCTATTCGCAAAATAAGGTCAAGCCACCAGCAAGATCTTCCCGACACCACCCTTTTCTGCCGCTGCTTGAGCCTTGGCCGCTTCACTGAGTGGCAGCTTCTGGCTAATCGGGATTACCAGCTTGCCATCTCGCACCGCTTCGGCCATGAACTCGAGCGTTTTCCTGTCGAATTTCGAGAATACTTTCACCACCTTTACAGATGGGTACTCCGCGGCGTTCTTTGGTGGCGCCTTGAGAACCGAAGCAAAGACTCCTCCCTGCTTGATCTTGGCGATCAGCTTCTCGGCCGTTGTTCCGCCGACAGTATCGGCCACCGCATCGAGCGGAGGAAGATTTGCAATCGCATTGTCGTCGTCGGTTGCGACGACCTGATCCGCGCCGACCGTCTTGGTGTCGTCGATCTGCCTCTTCAAAACCCCCGCGATCACAGTCGCCCCGCGGGCCTTGGCAGTGAATACCGCCGAACGGCCGACATTTCCTACAGCGCCTACGACCATAGCCGTTTGGCCCGCTTTGATTTCCGTAGCTGAAAGCAGCTGGTTGCCGGTAACCGTTACCAGTGGCAGCGCCGCTGCCTCGATCAGATCGAGCCCCTTAGGGATCTTCGCCAGGAGCGCTGCTTTCACGACACAAAGTTCAGCGTAAGCATAGTCCGTCATAGCGAAGACCTGGTCGCCGACGGAAAAGTCTTCCACTCCCGACCCAATCTTGACCACAGTCCCCGCCATATCGATTCCTGTGAGGCCCGGGAACTTGATGGGATAAAAATCCTTCGTTAATCCAGCTCGCTGCTTGTAGTCGATCGGATTCACGCTTGTGGCAGCAACCCGCACCAGCACCTCGCCCGGACCTGCAACCGGGTCAGGATACTCCTCGAACTTCAGTACTTCTGGACCGCCATATTCGTGCACAACGATTGCTTTCATGATTCAACTCCACTGCGCAAGCCAGTTTTTGATTGTGTCGCCCTTCCGTTTAAATCGACTCCGATCGAGCAATTACACCCGAGGTACTCGCGAGAATCAATTGGACGATGGTATTGGATAAACGTGGCAAGGGCTTGTTAGCAGGAGAGCCGATACCAAAGTATCGACGATACTATCGTCCAATTGTTCATCTCCCAAGCTTCTGTTCTGATTACTGGCGTTGACCGAATTCAATCGGATCTGTCACACCATGAATAGGAGAAGGAATATGAAAATACTGATGGTGCTCACGTCGCACGACACACTGGGCAACACTGGGCTCAAAACCGGCTTCTGGCTTGAAGAATTCGCAGCCCCCTACTTTGTTTTCCGCGATGCCGGGGTACAGCTGACCCTCGCCTCACCAAAGGGCGGGCAACCACCCATCGATCCGAAGAGCGATTTACCAGAAGGTCAAACGCCCGCCATGAGCCGGTTCAAGCAAGACCAAGCGGCACAGAAGGCACTTTCTCAGACGGTGAAGCTTGCCGACGTTAGATCGGAGGATTACGACACAATTTTCTATGTGGGCGGACACGGCCCGATGTGGGATCTCGCAGAAAGCCCAGATTCCATTGCTTTACTCGAGTCCTTCTACAATTCCGGCAAGCCGATCGCTCTAGTCTGCCATTCACCCGGGGTGCTTCGTCACGTGACATACCAGGGCGCGCCGCTCGTAAAAGGAAAACACGTGACCGGGTTTACCAATGGCGAGGAGGAGGAGGTGCACCTCACCAAGGTCGTTCCGTTTCTAGTCGAGGATGAGTTGATGCGGCTGGGAGCCATCTTTGAGAAACTCGCCGACTGGCAGCCATTTTCAGTCGTTGATGGCCGACTCATTACTGGGCAGAATCCGGCGTCCTCGACCCTCGCAGCTCAAAATCTTCTGAACTTACTCGGCGCGGCAGAGAAAGCCGCTTAGGTTCCTACATCGATCGACGTAGGCATCGGCTCGTCCTCGGTGTCTGTTATGCCGGCCAAGGCGATTCAGGCTCGTTTTGGCCGGTGGTACCTGCACTTCCGGGCAGCTACGTCGACCTTCTCCTTCACTCATGAGCTTCATCGCTTGATTCGATCAAACAGCGAGCACGAGGCTGCGATCACCCCCGCAGATCCAAAATTGGAGGAACCACGATGCCCGACGAATCTCGACCGCCCGATAAGCAACAACCGCTGGAGCTCATCCCTGATTTTCTGTATGAGAGCCGGCAAGAGTTCGTAACAAAACTGGCCTACAAGCTTTGGGCACAAAGGGGGTGCCCCTTTGGTTCGCCGGACGTCGACTGGTTCGCAGCGGAACAAGCAGTGTACGCGTCGTTAGTAGCCTCGGGGATGATTACCCCATTCCTGAATGACCCGCAGAATATGAGAGAAAAGATTTACCACGGAGGCAAAACAGCTTGGAGGTGTAACGGTGATCGAATCTTCTGATCTTCGGCTAACCAGAATGCCGCTCAACAACGGGTCCGGCTACATGCCCGCACTCGGCTTTGGCACTCTCATTCCCGACGCCGCCGTGACGATAAGTGCTACCAGAGACGCCCTGGAAGCCGGATTTCGACACTTTGACTGTGCGGAACGATACCGAAACGAGAGCGAGGTGGGCGACGCGTTGCAGGCAGGACTTGCCGCTGGAGGGACTGCGCGCGGAGACATCTTTGTTACCACAAAGTTGTGGAACTCCAATCATCGGCCCGAGCGTGTCGAACCGGCATTCGAGGCGAGTCTGAACAGGCTCCAGCTCAACTATCTGGATCTCTATCTCATTCACACTCCATTTGCATTTCAACCGGGGGACGAGCAGGATCCGCGGGATCAAAACGGCAATGTCATCTACGACAAGGGAATAACGTTGCTCGACACCTGGAGAGCAATGGAAAGTCTTGTCGACCGCGGTAGATGCCGGGCCATCGGACTGTCGGATCTCAGCATGAACGAATTGTTGCCCATCTATGAATCCGCGAGAATCAAGCCAGCCGTAGTCCAGGTCGAATCGCATCCCTATCTGCCGGAGACGGAGCTTCTGCAGTTCTGCAAGGAAAAGGGTGTTGTGTTTTTGGCCTTCGCGCCATTGGGTCATGGAATCAGGCCGGGGCCGCTCGAAGATCCAGTGGTTTTGGCAGTCGCCGCGCAAGTTGGAAAGACGCCGGCACAGGTCCTGCTGGCCTGGGCGGTGCAACGCGGCACTGCCCTGCTTACGACACCCAGGACTGCGGAGCGGGCGAGAGAGAATTTCAACATCTCCGCTCTGCCGGAAGACGCCCTTGACGAGATCAACAGCATTCAGACCAGACAGAGGCTCAATGATGTAGTCAATACCGGCAGTCCGGGTTTCATTCCACGGGTTAAATCATGAAAGCCAAACCAGCGCCTGGAGCGGTCCATGCAAGAGGAACAAATACGTGAAGCCCTGAATAAGCACTAGCAAGCATCGGCAACCGGCGATTCAAACGCGGAACACGATACCTACGATGAGAACGCCATCTGTGATTATGCCCCCGTCAGGCGAGCAAATCCTCAGGCGAAGAAATTTGCCGGCCCTGCAAAGTCATCATCCCGACGGGCCGTCAGGTTTCAACGTTAGGAAGAATTCTCCGAAAAGGTGATCTCTGGATCACCGAATACACAATTACCCACCAGGGGACGGCCAGCCCACACAGTGAGCATCATGAAGTTCCCTAACAGTAAGGTCGTGCAGGAGACGTAGTATTTCGCGGATCCCTTCGAGGCCCCCGCCTGGCGGAGCCAATGGGTTCAGCGAATCGCGTGACGCCGCACTGAGGATGAAGAAATTTGCTCGGACAGCCGACCATTGACGCCAGGGGACGGTTTTCTCTATCGGTTCGAGCCTTCCGAAATCGCGCTCTCCACGAGTGAGCTGCTGCGGTGGTGGATCGTAACCCAAAAATATCTCGCGCCGGCTGAGCAAGGAGCTTGATACAGAAGCGGGACGCGATGCCGGCCGCACCGCAGTTCTGGGCGCCCTGACCGCGGCGGCATTTCATCTGTCGCTCTCAAACTGCTTGACGCACTGAAGAAGCATCGCAGCCGTAGAAGACTCCCCCATCTCGGTATTGAACATTGCGTGGTATAGGTGGGGTTCCGGCCATGTCAGCCCGAGATAATCCCGGACGAACGCGGCTCGCGCTTTATCCGTTGTGTCGATCTGTTCGATTGCCTTGTGCTCAGTTGCGCCCCCAGAGATCAGTTTGCGGATCTTATAGTCCCGAGATGCATAGAGAAACACATGGAAGACATCCTTGCGATTGCGCAGGAAAAACTGCGAACCTCGGCCGACGATCACCGACGGACCGCTGGAAAGTGCTCCCTTGACAGCTATTTCCGAAACAGCGGCGATCCGGCGCGCATCGAGCATGTGCAGCCGGTTGGTGGGCGGCAAGCCTCCCTCAAAGGCGCCCCGAAGAAAGTCTTTGAAAATCCCGTACACGACTGGATCGGTTCGCCACTCCCTCTGCTCGACCGCCTGTGGCGTACTCTCGGTCAGTCGCGCGATCTCCTGTGTCAACCGTTCGTCCCACAGACTCCATCCAAGGCGACTGGCGACCAAACTGGCAATTTCGGATGCTCCGCAGCCAAACTCGCGCTCAATTGTTATAGCCTGAACCATTGCGTTTATCCTCAACCCACCGCGACATCTCCGCCTGCTCCTGGATCATTTTTCTTCAAGAAAAACGCAAGAACGAACATGAAGGAACAGAGCGCGCCCAAAACCCAAAAGATGTCCATATAGGACAGTGCCCCGCCTTGCCGGTGCACCAATTCGTAGAACCTCGCAATTGCCTGGTCGTGAGCGTCCGCGGCCCGAAGCCCGGAGTGCCCGATTTTCGAGCTCAGTGTATGGAGTGCCGAACGATATGCAGGGGAATCGGGAGTGATATGGCCGACGAGAATTTGCTGGTGATATTGAGCCCGTCGGGCAATCATCGTGGTCACGACGGAAGTTCCGATACTGCCGCCGATGTTACGCATGAAATTGATAATGCCGGAGACGCTATTGCCTTTCTCTGGAGGAACTCCGATGTAACCCGCTGCCGTGATGGGGACAAATAGAAATCCGATCCCAACCACTTGAGCGACACGCAGCCACATCGCAAAACGGAAGCTGACGAACAAATCAATCTGGTGCCCGCAATAGAACAGCCCAATGGCAAGGCACAGCCATCCTGTCGCGATCAGCCATCTGGCTTGAATCTTTGATGTGAGCCGGCCGACGATGGGCATCATCACCAGCAAGACGACTCCGCCGCCGGACAGGACAAGACCTGCAAGCTCTGCCGTGTAACCCATGAGTGTCTGCAGAAATTCTGGAATCAATACCAGCGTGCTGAAGAGCATGAAGCCCATCATGAACATCATTAAGTTCGCCGCGGCGAAATTGAAGCTCTTGAACATACGGACATCGATGATCGGTTCTTTGCGGAACCATTCCCAGATGACCAGCGAAATAAGGCAGACCGTTGCGGTTATCGCCAGAGTCGTGATGAAATGCGAGCCGAACCAATCGTCTTCCTGCCCCTTGTCCAGAACAACCTGCAGCGAGCCCACTCCCAGCGTCAACATCGATATCCCGATATAGTCCACCCGGATACCCCCTCTCTTTAGGCGACGGAGGAACGGCGGATCTTCGACCAAGGTGTGCGTCAAATAAAGAGCCAAGAGGACCGGGGGCAGCGTGATGAAAAATATCCAGCGCCAGGAATAGTTGTCAGTAATCCAGCCTCCCAGCATCGGCCCGACTGTAGGGGCGAGAACTGCCGTAATACCGTAGACAGCAAACGCAGAGCCGCGCTGCTCCGGAGGAAACGTATCATTGAGAATGGCTTGTGCCATCGGTTGCAGTCCGCCGCCGCCAATGCCTTGCACTGCTCGAAACAACAGCAATAGTGGCAGGCTGGGCGCTAACCCGCAAAGCAGTGAACTCACTGTGAAAATGGCAAGCGACGTCATGAAATACCGCTTGCGGCCAATCAACTCCGCGAGCCATCCGCTGATGGGTAGGACGATCGCGTTCGCAGCAAGGTACGAGGTGAGTACCCAGGTGCTGTCGTCGTAGCTGGCTCCCGTGCCTCCGGCGATGTAAGGCAATGCGACGTTGGCGACGCTCGTGTCCAGAACTTCGACAAATGCCGCCATTGACACGGTGGCGGCGATCGCCCAGGGATTTACCTTGGGGCGCCAGAGGACCTGCTCGGAAGGAAGAGTCAGCGCTGTGGCGCTCATCGTAAGTACACCTTCGCTTCGACATTCATCCCAGGGCGAAGCTGGCGGTCCCGATTTTCACCTGGATCGAGAACGATTTTTACGGGGACGCGCTGAACGATTTTCACGTAGTTGCCGGTTGCGTTTTCGGGTGGCAGCAAGCTGAAGATGGGTCCCGTTGCTCCGGCAATGCTGTCGACATGACCGTGGTACGCGCGGCCGTTCGAGTCGAGGTCAATCGTCGCTTTCTGGCCTACGCGCATGTGTTTGAGTTGGGTCTCTTTGAAATTCGCGGTGATCCATACCTGATCCAGAGGAACCACAGTGAGGAGTTGTTCGCCGGGGTCGACATTCAACCCGACGACAACCTTCTTCGTGATTTCGCCGGCTACAGGCGCCAATATTCTGGTGTATCCCAGATTCAACTGCGCTTGTTCTACGGCGGCTCTTTTCTGGTCTACATCGGCCACGGCCGAAAGCGCTTTGGCGCGTGTTGAGGAAACGCGCTGCGGCCCGGCCTGAGCATCTTCGTAGTGTGCCTCAGCTGCAGTGAGGCCGCTGTGCGCTTCGACAACGGCTTGTTGAGCAGCGGCCTCGTCTGCTTCTGCTGCGGCCACGGCGGCGGCATCGGTCGTTGCAGCTGCATAAGCATGGTCGTAGACCTGCTTCGCTACCTCCTCCTTGGTAAGCAGCAAGTGATAACGGGTGACGTCATCCTGAGCCTTTACATTTTCCGCCTGCGCTTCTGAGACTCGGGCGTGGGCGGCGGAGGCCTGCTTTTCTGCAGCCTGGATCGCTGCTTCCGCATTCTTAATATCCGAGGCCGTAGATTTTAATTGGCTTGAAGTATCGACGGAAGATATGGGCACATCGATATTTGAACCTTTCGCGGAGGCCTCTGAGGTGTGCAGCGTCGCCTGGGCTTTTGCCAAGGCCACTTCATAGTCTTTTGGATCAATTTCCACGAGTGGGGAACCTTCATCAACCCATTGGTTGTCCTCAACGCGGACCTTCTGGATATATCCGGGGATGCGCGCGCTGACAGGGTAAAGATGGACGTCCACCTGCGCATCGTCGGTGGATTCGAAGCCGGAGAGATAGTGCCAGAGGAATACACCAGCAATGGCCAGAAGAACGAAGGCGACAAGAAATATCGAAAGTTTGTAGGAGCGTCTCTTCGGGAAAGCCGAAATTGATGGGTCAGCTGCGTCGGAGTGGTTTGACGGAGTTGCCTGTGGCGGATTCGTTGCGGGATTTTGCTCAGACGTACTCATTTTCCCTCCACATATTCGGCAAAGCGTGATTCCGCCACGCCGGTCGATCTTGCCAGAGATATTTTTGCGAGGTTGTAGCCGTAAAGACTACCAATGTAGGCGTCAGAGGCGATCGCCAACGCATCCTGCGCCTGAACGACTTCAATGTTGTCTGTAACTCCCGAAGTGAATCGATCGCGAGATTGTTCCAGGTTCTGTGTCGCGAGCGTTACCGCGCTTTTTTCGACAGAAACTTCCTGCGCGGACGCCTCCAGATCGAGATAAACGTCGCGAACCTCTTGATCGATCTTGGCTCGTAAATCTTCCAGTCGCTGTTTTTCCTCTGTCAGCGAGGCGTCGGCGCGAAGAACATCCCCGTGTACTCTCCCACCCTGAAAGATAGGAATGCGGAGCGAGGCAGCCGCATCAACGGTGCCATGTGACGAGCCTGGGGTGACTCCAGAGAGGCCATAGTCGGTTTCCGCACCTACCGATGGATACCGCTCAGCAGAAGCTGCCTTCTTCGTGAGCTCAGCGTACCGGACACGATTCACTTGGCTCTGAAAATCAGTGCGAGCCTTATAGGCGTTTTCGATCGCGTCATCAAGACTCGAGGGGGTCAACTCCTTATAAGGGACCTGAGTGGTTATCTCGAATTGCTGGCCCAGAGGAAGTCCGATAACTCGTGCCAACACCAGCTTCTCTTTTGCCAGATTGTTTTTCGCGACAATCAGCTTCTGTTCGCGTGATTGCAGTTGTACCTGTGAGCGCAGAACATCCACGGCCGAGGCAAGGCCCGCCGTCTTCTGGTCTGATATCTGTTGAAAAAGTACCCTGGCAGTGTCCCGTTGCGACGCGGCTGACTCAACCTCCGATTGGTCGGCGATGACCAGCAAATAGTTGGAGACGATGACAAGCACGACGAGCTCGCGAGCATCTTTGGAGCTGGACTCTGCCGAATTAAGTTGCGCCTTTGAAGCTCGCGCCCGCTCGATGGCCGCCCAGTCAAAAACCGATTGCGTGAGATAAGCACGCGAGTCGAAATAGCCAAATGGGCCAATGATCGGAGGCTGGCCAGGAATGGTGATGCCGAAGGATGCCTTTACATTGATTTGATGAACTCCGAAGCCCGTACGGGTGACAACATCGGGAAGCAACTCACTCAGCGCCTGCCAGCGCTGTCCCCGTGCGTCGGTAACCGCATCCGTGGCTAGGACTCCTCCGAGATTCTGCCTGAGTCCGAGCGCTACGGCTTCTTCCAGAGAAAGCGCGACCGGCGTTGTGCTCAGTTTCCCCCCAGGAACTCCCCCGAGGTACGGATTCTGCGACAGGGTTTGATAGTTATTCTGCCCGGCTTGGACGGCTGCCCTCGGGGCTCCTGTTACGTCGGCCAGAGCAATCGGGTTGTACGGCGCGGGCGTGGCTGGTGGGTTGTACTGTGCGAAGGCCACTGCTCCGCCGATAAGGCTGCAACTAAGTACAAGTAGCTCATTCCAGGGTCCCCGTCGCATGTCGTGTCCTTAGCTAGAGAGGTTTCGGTTCTTCCGTGATGCCTTGGTCTCTCCCCATTGCGTGTGTCAAAAGAGGAGGCTCGTGGCAAGTGTTGATCATCATTTCGACCTTTCTCGATCTTCGATTAACGTCCGAAGCAGAAGTCAAAAACAATTGGACGTCACTATCAGCAATACTTTGGTGCATGCGCCCAGGAACGCTCCATCGGCATTTTCATGATCACTCTCGTTTGCCTTCGTTTGTGCAGTTCCCTATCAAGCGAGCCTGCGTTGAAACGATCACACCAGAAGGGTGATGTTCATACAATTGCACGATGGTATCGGCGATACCTTCGTATCACTCACCCCCAGATCACCCGACCTGGCAACCGTCGAAGGAGCTTCGTAGCGACTCTCTGAAGGCGCAGAGTCCTAAATACCACAGTGTTGCCGATACCTTCGTCCAATTGTTTTCCCTAACTGCTTCCGGCCTAATCGAAGGGCACAGGAGGAACAAAATGAGTAATGCTCAGGCCGAAACGGCGATCTGGTTGGCCGCAAGATTCGCCGTACGCTCGCCAAGTCGGTGGAGCACATTTACTGATACCGAGATCTCCGCAAGCTCCAATCTCGGGATTTCTACTCTTAGCTCGAAATATCGTTCTGTGCGATCGATGACGCGTTCTCTCGCGGCAAACTTATCCGCAGAGGATCAGATGGTTCAGTCATGTGCTGATGCCAGTCCAGTGAAGTGGCACCAAGCCCATACGACATGGTTCTTCGAGACGTTTGTGCTGCGGCCCTTCCTCGCCGACTACAAACCCTTCCGCGAAGAGTTCCATCGTCTCTTCAACAGCTATTACATATCTCTAGGTGAAGAGATTCCGGAAAAGAAGCTCCGATCTTCATTCTCTCGTCCATCGCTCGGAGAGGTTGTGGGATTTCGCGCACACGTCGATCGGGAAATAGAACGATTGTTTACGCATTCCGTCGATGGAGAAGTATCCCGGCGCGTCATCCTGGGCCTGAGCCATGAACAGCAGCACCAAGAATTAGCACTGACCGACATCAAGCATGCATTCTTCTCGAATCCGCTCCGCCCCACCTACCAGCCTGGTGCCCTGCCGAAAGACCGCGCCGATCAAGTGCCGGAGCTGCGATGGCTCGACTTTAAGGGCGGACTGACGGAAATCGGCCATTCGCCGAATCCCAACGTCCCTCTCGACTTCTGCTTTGACAATGAGGCTCCGCGTCATCGGGTTTACCTGCAGCCATTCCAGATCGCAAACCGCAAGGTGACGTGTCGTGAGTATCTCGAGTTCATGTCTGATGAAGGATATACACGACCTGACGTCTGGCTGTCCGACGGCTGGGAGATTGTGAAGCAGGCAAAGTGGAAGGCGCCGCTCTATTGGGAGCGTGACCCAAGCGACAGTACGGGTTGGAGAGTTTTCACTCTTAGGGGTTGGTACGGACTCTCAGATCTGCTTGATACTGCCGTTTGCCACGTTAGTTTCTTCGAGGCCGATGCCTTTGCCAAGTGGCGCTACTGTCGACTCCCGACCGAAGCTGAGTGGGAATCGATTGCCAGCCAGGAGCCTGTGCAAGGAAATTTTCTCGAAGCAGGCCGATTTCATCCGGTGCCGGCACATGGAACCAGCGGCGTCGAACAACTATTCGGCGACTGTTGGGAATGGACGGCCAGTGCTTATACAGGCTATCCAGGATACAAACCTCTCTTGGGCTCCTTGGGTGAATACAACGCCAAATTCATGTCTGCTCAGATGATCCTGCGAGGTGGTATCCTGGAT
>Ga0209624_10003565_pt1 | contig 10949 bp, 11 predicted proteins | sample JacPinW_OM2H0_O1_FD_188565 | JGI IMG/M metagenome (GOLD analysis project Ga0209624, IMG submission 188565) | Forest soil microbial communities from Algoma, Ontario, Canada - Jack Pine, Ontario site 1_JW_OM2H0_O1 (SPAdes) (version 2) | ecosystem: Environmental > Terrestrial > Soil > Boreal... | reverse complement strand
AGAGACCTTTTTCATGTGCGGAATCGTAGGAGCGATCGCCGAGCGCAACATTGTCCCCATCCTGATGGAGGGGCTGCGCCGGCTCGAGTACCGAGGCTATGACTCGGCCGGCATCGCGGTACTGAATGGCACTCAACACCTCAAGCGACTGCGCACGGTCGGCAAGGTGAAGATGCTGCAGGATGCGCTCGATCAGGCGCCGACCCACGGCAATCTCGGCATCGCGCACACGCGCTGGGCTACTCATGGGGTGCCGAGCGAGAGAAACGCCCACCCGCATATTTCCCGCGACGGCCTGGCGATCGTCCACAACGGGATCATCGAAAATCACGATGAGCTGCGCGAAGACCTCGAGCGCCGGGGCTACGCCTTTACCTCGGAGACCGATACCGAGGTGATTGCGCACCGCATCCACTATCACCTCTCGACCCTCGACGATTTATTCAAAGCCGTGCGCGCCACGGTTGCGGAGCTTGAGGGCGCCTACGCGCTCGCGGTCGTGAGCGAGCATGACCCCGACCGGATCATCCTTGCGCGTTATGGATGCCCGGTCGTCATCGGCTTGGGTGAGGAGGAGAATTTCGTCGCCTCGGATGTCGCCGCGCTCCTCTCCGAGACTCGCCGCTTCATCTTCCTCGAAGAGGGCGACGTGGCAGAGATCCGCCGCACGACGGTGCGCATCATCGATCGCGATGGCAATAGCGTTGAGCGCCCGGTACGCGAAAGCGAGCTGACGGCAGACTCGGCCGAGAAGGGTCTGTACCGGCATTTCATGCTGAAGGAGATCCATGAGCAGCCGAGCGCGGTGGCGGACACGCTGCAGGAGCGCGTCGCCAACGGCCGCCTTCTCGAGGCCGCCTTTGGCCCGGCGGCCGCTGCGGCGTTCCAACGCACTCAGCACGTGCATATCGTCGCCTGTGGCACGAGCTATCACGCCGGCGTCGTGGCCCGCTACTTCATCGAGCAGATCTGCAAGCTGCCCTGTTCGGTGGAGATTGCGAGCGAGTATCGCTACCGCAACCCCGTGGTGCCGAAGAATTCCCTGTTCGTGACGATTTCCCAGTCAGGCGAGACTGCGGACACCCTCGCCGCGCTGCGCCTTGCCAAGCAGGCGGGCTATCTGTCGTCGCTGTCGATCTGCAACGTGCCGGAGAGCTCTCTGGTGCGAGAGTCCGAGCTCGTCATGCTGACGCGCGCCGGCCCTGAGATCGGCGTCGCTTCCACCAAGGCGTTCACCACGCAACTGACCGCGCTTGGGATGCTCGTCATTGCGCTCGCCAAGCACAATGGCGCCGACAGCGAGCGCGAACGCGGGCTTGTGACGCGCCTCATCGAGTTGCCCTCGCTCATCGACAAGACCCTCGCGCTTGATGGCGTGATTGAAGAGCTCGCCAAGCGCTTCGCCGACAAGCATCACGCGCTTTTTCTCGGTCGCGGCGCGCTCTATCCGATCGCCATGGAAGGTGCGCTCAAGCTGAAGGAGATCTCCTATATTCACGCCGAGTCCTATCCCGCGGGCGAACTCAAGCACGGACCGCTTGCGCTCGTGGACGCGGACATGCCGGTCGTCACGGTCGCGCCAAACAACGACCTCCTTGAGAAGCTCAAATCAAATCTGATGGAGGTACGCGCACGGGGCGGCGAGCTCATCGTGTTCGCGGATCCCGAGTCCGGCATTAAACCGAGCGACGGCGTGACCGTCATCCAGATGCCCAGGCACGTGACCTATTTTCAAGCGCCAGTCGTGTACACGATTCCGTTGCAGCTCCTCGCCTATCACGTGGCCATCCTGCGCGGCACGGACGTCGATCAGCCGCGAAATCTCGCGAAGAGCGTTACCGTCGAATAGTCCGCGGGCGTTGCGGTGGCGTGAGTGCCGTGGTTGATCATGAAACCAAGCGCGCGCTCAGGTCGTAGTCGCCCGCGCCGGTGATTTTCACCTCTGCCCAGTCACCGGCGGCGAGGCGCCGAGACCCTGTGACGCGCACCACGCCGTCGATCTCGGGTGCGTCCGCGGCGCTTCTTGCGATGGCCGTATCCTTCTCGACGCTGTCGACGAGCACGCGCATCCTCTGCCCGATGCGTGCTCTTAAGCGCGCGGCGCTGATGGCGCGCGCCCTCTGCATGAAGCGCGCATAGCGCTCCTCCTGCACGGCCGCCGGCACATGAGCGGGCAGCGCGTTCGCTGCAGCTCCCTCGACCGGCGAATATTTGAAGCAGCCCACCCGATCAAGCTGCGCCGCGTCCATCCAGTCGAGGAGCTCGCGAAATTCGGCCTCCGTTTCACCCGGAAAGCCGACGATGAACGTGCTGCGGATCGTGAGTTGCGGGCAGCGCGCGCGCCACGTGGCGATGCGCGCGAGCGTATCTTCCGCATGGGCCGGGCGGCGCATGCGCTTCAACACCGACGCGCTGCCGTGCTGAAAGGGCACATCGAGGTACGGCAGGACACGCCCGTCGGCCATGAGCTCAATCACCGCATCGACGTGGGGATACGGGTAGACGTAATGCAGACGCACCCATGAGCCGAGCGAACCCAGGCCGCGCGCAAGATCAATGAAGCGCGTCTCGTAGACTTCGCCGCGCCACGTGCGCTTCTCATAGCGCAGATCCGCCCCATAGGCGCTCGTGTCCTGCGAGATGACGAGAAGCTCCTTGACGCCTGCGCTGACGAGTCGCTCCGCCTCGCTCAGCACGGCGTCGATCGGGCGGCTTACAAGGCGCCCGCGCATCGAGGGAATGATGCAGAAGCTGCAGCGGTTGTTGCAGCCTTCGGAGACTTTCAAATAGGCATAGTGCCGCGGCGTCAGGCGAATGCCCTGCGGGGGCACGAGATGCACGAACGGCTCATCCCGCGGCGGCACGTGTTCGTGCACCGCGTGCATGACATCCTCATAGGCATGCGCGCCGGTCACTTTGAGCACGCGCGGATGGCGCTCGAGGATACGCTCGGGCCGCGCGCCGAGGCAGCCGGTGACGATGACGCGGCCGTTCTTCTCGAGCGCCTCGCCGATCGCATCGAGCGATTCGTCGACGGCCGCATCGATGAATCCACAGGTGTTGACGACGACGACGTCCGCATCGTCGTAGCTTGGGCTGATGTCGTAACCTTCCGCGCGCAGTCGCGTCAGGATGCGCTCCGAATCGACGAGCGCCTTGGGGCAGCCGAGGCTGACGAATCCGATCTTGGGCGCGCGATTCAAGTACTTCCCGCTCCGGCACCGTGCGCGGCGTTGTGAAAAAAGGGCCGCTATGCTAGCGGCCGCGCACGCCCGGCGCACCCTTTTAAGGAGCGCTGCGGCGGCGGCCTAAGGGCCGTGGCGCAGCGCGCGCAATATGAAAAAGAGCGCGAGCGCCGCGAGCGGAATCAGCAGCCAGGGCCACACCGCCGGCAGTCGCTCGGGCGGGCGCGGCAGACCTCGTTCGGAGAACTCGTCGGGCATCGAGGTTCAGCGCGAGTAGAGCGCCGTGATCTGCGCCTCGGCGAGCGCGTTCGCGTGCACGTTGAAGGCGATCAGCGCGGATGAGGCATCCGCAGGCACGTCAAGCTTCGCCACTTTGAGCGCGTAGAAGCGGAAGTGGTAGTGATGCACCTTGCCGGGCGGCGGACACGGGCCGCCGTACGCGTGCGTGCCAAAATCGGTGCGCCCCTGCACGGCGCCCGCCGGCAGGAGCGTCCCTGCTGCGGCCCCGGCACCGGCGGGCAGGGAGGTTGTGCTTGCGGGAATGTTGTAGACGACCCAGTGCCACCAGCCGCTGCCAGTCGGTGCGTCCGGGTCATGCACGAGCAGCGCAAAGCTCTGCGTGCCGGGCGGCGCCTGGCTCCAGCTGAGCGCCGGGGAGAGATTTCCGCCGCTGCAGCCGAAGCCGTTGAAGACTTGGCCGAGGGCCATCGTGCGCCCATCGGCAATGTCGGGGCTCGTCAGAGAAAAGCCGCCTGCGGACGTGGATTTCTCGGCTGCACCCAGTGCCGCGGCCATCACCCAAATGCCTGCTATCAACGCCGCCCGCCACATCGTGTTCTCCCGATTTCGTGCCGCGAGCGCCTAGTCTGACGGTCGCAGGTGCATCTCGCAAACCCCCGTCTCCTCATGCATAGTCGCGCCCACCACGGCTCCCGGCGACCAGGGCGCGGGCAGCCGCTTAAGCTTGCCATGGCGAAGATAATCGGCATTTCAGGAAGCTTGCGCCGCGCCTCTTTCAATGCGGCGCTGCTGCGCGCCGCGGTGGAGCTTGCCCCGAGCGGCAGTACTATCGAAATCGCTTCAATACGCGATATTCCACTCTACGACGCGGACGTGGAGGCGCAGGGCATTCCCTCAGCGGTGGTTGCGCTTAAGGAGAAGGTAGTCGCGGCCGACGCGCTGCTCCTCGTCACCCCGGAGTACAACAATTCCATTCCCGGCGTGTTCAAGAACGCGATCGATTGGCTGTCGCGCCCGCCGGCGGATGCGCCGCGGGTATTTGCCAACCGCCCGGTAACGCTGATCGGCGCCTCGCCCGGCAAATATGGCACGCTGCAGGCGCAGCGCTCCTGGCTGCCGGTGTTGCGCACCCTGCGCATGCGCCCATGGTTCGGCGCGCCGCTCTACGTGTCGGGCGCGGCGAGCGTGTTTGATGCCGAGGGGCGCCTCATCGATGCCGATGTCCGCAATCACCTCGAGGTGCTGCTCAGGGAATTTGTGCTGGCGATCGACTAGCACGGCCGCCCTAGGGACAATGTTCGCGGCGCACGCGCTCGCACGAGGCGGGATAGCGCTGCAGCGCGGCTGCGGGACGGATCGGCCGGCGCACGAGCTCGCCGCCACAATTGGGACACTTGCCACCGAGGCGCTCGCGGGCGCAGGCGTCGCAGAAGGTGCACTCGAATGAGCAGATCATGGCGTGCGGCGAGTCGGCCGCAAGGTCGGCATCGCAACATTCGCAGTTCGGACGCAGTTGCAGCATCGTGAGGCCCTCTCTTACAGTGGCACAGACGATGCTACACCGCCCCCTGCTTGTGCGGGCCAATCCCGCAGTGCGCTTCGATCAAGCCTACTACCAGCGCTATTACTTCAATGCGCGCACCGCCGTCATTTCCCGCGCCGAGGTGCGCGCCCGCGCGCGGCTCATCGGTGCATTCGCCGGGCATATCGGGCTGCCGGTGCGGCGCATTCTTGATGCCGGCTGCGGCACGGGCGCGATGCGCGCACTGCTCTTGCGCAGCCTGCCGCGCGCCACTTACGTCGGCCTGGAGGCGAGTGAGTACCTGTGCCGCCGCTACGGCTGGGAACAGGGGCTCATCGAAACCTATCGCGCCGCGCCGATGTTTGATCTCGTCGTCTGCTACGACGTGCTGCAATATCTTGAGGATGCGCGCGCTACTGCCGCCATCGCCAATCTCGCGCGGCTGTGTCGCGGCCTCCTCTACTTCACGGTGCTGACGCGGCAGGACTGGCTGAAGAACTGCGATCGCCGGCGCACCGATGGCAACGTGCACCTGCGCACCGCCGCCTGGTATCGCAGGCGCCTGCGGCGCAGTTTTCGCGAGATCGGCGCCGGCTTCTGGCTCGCGCGCTCGGCGCCGCTTGCGATTTGGGAACTCGAAACCACTGGACGCTGACGTGAAGGGTCACTGCAATGTCAAAAATCTGGGCCAATGTCTCCTGGCAGCGCGGCAGCGCTGACTTCCTCGACAAGCGTTACAGCCGCGCGCACGCCTGGCGGTTTGATGGCGGCATCGAGGTGCCCGCGTCCTCCTCGCCGCACGTGGTGCCGGTGCCGCTGTCACTCGCGGCCGCAGTCGATCCCGAAGAGGCCTTCGTCGCTGCGCTCTCGAGCTGCCACATGCTGTGGTTCCTGTCGCTCGCTGCCGCGCAGCGTTTGCGCGTGGATCGCTACAGCGATGATGCCGAGGGCGTGCTCGGCAAGAATGCCGCGGGCAAGGTCGCTATGACCCACGTCACGCTGAAGCCGCGCGTCACGATTAGCGGCGAGAAACCCACGGCCGCCGCCTTCGAGGCGCTGCATCACCAGGCGCACGAGAGGTGCTACATCGCCAATTCCGTGACGACCGACGTGCGCGTCGAGCCCGTGCTCGAATGAGCTTCGCAACCCAAGCGCCGTTCAAGGACCATTTCTCGCGTCTTGCGGCCGAATACGCAAGCTTCCGCCCGCACTATCCCGCGACGCTCTTTGAGTATCTTGCGGCATGCTGCCGGCGGCGCGCGCTGGCGTGGGACTGTGCCTGCGGCAGCGGCCAGGCAACGATTGATCTTGCGCGGCACTTCGATGCCGTCGTCGCAACCGATGCGAGCGCCGCGCAAATCGCCGCGGCACCGCCGCGCGCCAACGTGCAGTATCGGGTGGCAAGCGCGGCTGCGAGCGGTCTTGCCGCCGAGTCCGTTGATCTAGTGAGCGTGGCGCAGGCGCTGCACTGGTTTGACCTCGAGCCTTTCTATGCGGAAGTTGCACGCGTGCTGCGAGCGGGCGGCGTGCTCGCGGTGTGGACCTACGGCGTTCTGCACGTGGCGGGCGAGGAGATCGACCGGCGCGTGCAGCACTTCTATTGGGATACGCTCGGAGCGTACTGGCCGCCGGAGCGCCAGCTCGTCGAGGAGGGGTATCGCAACCTCCCATTTGCCTTTGCGGAATTGACCGCGCCGGCATTTGAGATGCAGGAGGACTGGTCGCTCGCCCGGCTCATCGGCTACGTGCGCAGCTGGTCGGCGAGCGCGCGCTATCTGGAGAAGAACGCCGTAGATGCGGCGGCGGCACTCGAGGAGAGCCTCGTGCCGCTCTGGAGCGAACCGGGTGCGCTGCGGCGGATTCGCTGGCCGTTGAGCCTGCGGATTGGCTCGAAGCCTTAAGCGCGCGGTTTCGCGCGGCGCGCGCCAACGTTATTCTTCCCGCGATGACAACACTTGCCGCCGACGTGCAATTTGCAGGGCAGACCGAGTGCCGGCGCGATGGCTGCGGGCCGCTCGGGCTCATCCTGCGCGGTCACACGGCGGATCATCCGCACGAGCTCGTGCAGCTCTCCTTTACCGGACAGGCGCCGCAGGATCTGCCGAAATTTCTGACCGATCCGCGCGTTGAGCACCTGAGCGCCGGGAATTACCGCATCACGAGCGGCGCGCGCTCCTGGAGCGTCAATGCCGGGGCGGTGCATCTGCACCGCGACGTCACGCGCGAGTTCTATCGCGCGCTACCCGCGCAGCCGATCCGCTGGAGCGAGCGGCTTTTCTGGCGGATCATTCTCGCCCTGGCAACGAGCTCCGCGGGGCGCAAGGTGATCTCGCGCATCCGCAAATGATCGCAATCCTCCGGGGGTCCTCATGCAGCCGCTCTATTACCTTCTGACCTTCATTGCCGGCGCCGTGCTCACCATCCAGGTGGGCATGAATTCCACGCTCGGGCGCGTGGCGGGCGATCTGCGCTTTGCCGTCCTCGTAAGCTTCCTCGTGGGCACGCTCGGCTTGCTGGTCTACTGTGCCGTCTCGGGGGCGACCTTGCCGGCGCGCAGCACTCTTGCGGCAGTCCCGGCCTGGGCGTGGTTCGGCGGCTGCCTCGGGGCGTTTTATGTTGCCGTCGCCACCCTCGTAGGTCCGCGCATCGGGGCTGCGGCGCTCTTGGCAACGGCAGTTTTCGGGCAGCTCTGCGCCTCGCTGCTCGTGGATCAGTTCGGATGGCTCGGCTTTCCCCTGCGGCCGATCTCGCCCACGAGAATTGCAGGAGTCGCGCTGCTGCTCGGGGGCGTTGGGCTCATCGTGCGCTAAAGGGCGCGCCGCGCCTTTTTGCACACGCGCCCGCGCGCGATCGGCCTCTTTACGAGCTCGGCGAGCCGAGCTCCACGACTGCCGCGGGAGCAACCGGCACACGGTGTGTTCCGAGGAGCTTCGCGTAGATCGCCGTTTGCGTATGAAAGGCCTGCGTCCAGGTGAAGTGCCGCACCACGCGTTCGCGCGCGACACGGCCGACCGCCGCAATATCGCGCTCGTAGAGCGCAACGATCGCCTCGGCCATGCTTCGGGCATTGTGGGGTTCGGCGAGGACGCCGACGGATGCATCGACGAGTTCGGGAATCGAGCCTGCGCGCGCGGCCACAACGGGCAGCCCGCACGCCATCGCCTCGAGGATGACAAGCCCGAAGGTTTCCTTCGTGCCCGCGTGCACCAGCGCATCCGCCGAGGCGAGCCATTGGGCGAGCTCGATGCTGTCGCGCCGATAGGGGATGCAGGAGACATTGGGTGCCGGTCGCGCCGTGCGCCCGCCGCCGATCATCAGCAGGTGATACGGATGTCCAAGGCTTGCGAACGCCTCGAGCAGCACCGGCAGATTCTTCTCCTGCGCGAAGCGTCCCGCATAGACGAGTACGCGGCTCTCGGGCGCAAGCCCCAGATCAACGCGCAGATCGAGTGTCGCGCGCTCGGGGCAGAAGATCTGCGTGTCGACGCCGAGCGGCTGATGCATCGTGTGCCACACACCCATGCCGTTCAGGAAATCGCACATCGCGCGGCTCGGCGCGAACACCACATCGCAGCGCTCGTAGCACCAGCGCACATAATGTCGCAGCGTTCGCTCGCTTATATGGCCGATGCGACGCCCGACGATCTGCGGCAGATTGGAATGGTAGAAGGCGACGAGCGGTATGCCGCGCCGCTCGGCGACGCGCGCGGCACACCACACCGGATGAAATGCGTCGCCCACCTCGAGGAGGTCGGGTTCGAGGTGATCGAGCAGCGCCGTCCAGCGGCGCGGATTGAGCGGCAGGCGGTAATTGAACGTTCCGGGCAGCGTGACCCCGGGCACCGTGCAGATGCCGCCGCGTTCGACATATTCGCACTCTCCGGGCACCACCATCGAGTGGTGCCAAGAGGTATGTTCGCGCAACCAGGCGTGCTTGGCGGTGAGATAGCGCTTCACCCCCCCGCTCGTCGGCGAATAGAAGAGAGTCGTGTCGACGACGTGCATGCGGGTTCTAGGCCTGTTCGCGCACCTTTATTGCGGTAGGTGTCAGCAAGCTTCAGGCCCGCATTGCACCTTTTATCGCGTGCGAGTGTCAAGTTTGTCCCCGGCCCGCGGGCGAAACGGCGGCGTGGAGCTTTTGCTAAAACAAGGAGTGTGTTAGGCGGCGCTCGAATGCAGCACTCCGGCCGCGCGCGCTGCAGCAATCGCCTGCATGACCCCGTGCGCATCAGCGGTGCGCTTGTCGCGGTCCTTTTCGAGCATGCGCATGATGAGCGGCTCGTGAATCGCAAGCCTTTCGGGCAGTTTCGGCACGGGCGCATTGACGTGCTGTTGCAGCACGTCGATGGCGGAGGCGCCCGAGAAGGGCTTCTTGCCGGTCAGGAGCTCGTAGTAAATCACGCCCAGGCTGTAGAGGTCTGAGCGCGCGTCGAGTTCCTCGCCGAGCGCCTGCTCGGGACTCATGTAGTAAGGCGAGCCACGCACAACGCCGGTACGCGTGCTGTGCGCGTCGCCGTTCAGATGCCGGGCGAGACCAAAGTCGATGAGCACGACGCCATCGTCTTCGCGCAGCATCACGTTGGGCGGCTTCAGATCGCGATGTACGATCCCGGCGTCGTGCACGACACGCAGCGCGGCGGCGATGTCGCCGACGTAACGCATCGCGTCCGCCTCGCTGATGCCCTGGCGCATTCTCTCTTTGAGGTCGCCGCGCGCAAAGTAGTCCATCGCCAGAAATTCGTGCCCCTGGTGAAAGCCGTAATCGTGGATCTCCACGATGGCCGGATGATGGATGGCGCTCAATGCGGTGCGCTCGCGCGCCAGTACCTGCGGCTCGCTCCTTTCTCTGTCGATGATCTTGCTGACCTTGAGTGCGATATCGCGCTTCAGCTTCAGGCTCGTCGCCAGATAGACCGCAGCTTTGTCAGACTCGCCGATGATTCTCAGGATGCGATAGCCCGGCACGAGCTCGCGCAGCGCAACCCCGGTGCGCGGCAGCCCCGAGGCAGGCATCGTGCTCGGCGCGCCACCCGGCGCGGGCGTTGCCGCGCGCGCAAGACGCGCAAGGCTCCTCGCCACGCGCCGCTCGATGCGCCGCAGAGCGAAGCGCACGGCGGCATTGAGACGTTGCGGCGTGAGCAGTCGCTTCGGCAGGTAGTCGAGCGCACCGAGCCGCAGCGAACGCACCGCGGTCAGCTCATCGCCGCATTCGGCGATCATTATGACGCCCGGGAACTCGGAGCGGCGGCGCATCTGCCGCAGCAGATCGAGTCCCTCGGCCGGTTGCCCGTCCGGGCCTGCCTGGCACGATGCGGACAGAATCAGAAGATCAAAGTCGCGTTGCGTGAGCGATTCAAATCGCAGCAGCAGCTCCTGCATATTGAGGAGCGTCACGGTTGCGTCCGGGCACAGCACGCTCAGGTGATGCTGCAGCCACTCTGCATAGCGCAGATCGCGTTCGACGATGGCAAGTCTTGCGCGCATGGCCCTAGTGAAGCGCAAAACGGATGCGCAATTCTGCGCGCTGCTCGACAGGCTGGCCGTTTTTTTCCACCGGCCGGTAGCGCCAGCGGCGTAGCGCCCCCATGGCAGCCTCATCGAAGACGTTCTTGGGGTCCGCGGACACGACCGCAATGTGTGCGACCGAGCCGTCGGGCTCGACATCAAATGCCAGCTGCACCCAGCCGCTCGTGCCCTTCTCGCGTGCGCTGCGCGGATACTCGGGCGCGACGTACTGCAGGCGCTCGAGCGTGCCGGCGCTGACGATGGCATTGGCGCTGCCGGAGGCGCCGGCTTGTGTGACGAGCGTCTCGGATACCTCGGTCGGCGGCGGCGCCTGCGAGGAGGGTGGCGCAGAGATCGCCTGCACCTGCGGTGCGGGCGCCGCGGCTTCGGCGACCGGCGCGGGCAGCGGTGCGGGCGGGGGTGCGGCTTTGGCACCGTTTTCCGGCACTCCCGCGCTGACCCGTGCGGCCTGTAGCTCGTGGCGCAGCGCATCGATG
>Ga0209624_10003563_pt1 | contig 10951 bp, 7 predicted proteins | sample JacPinW_OM2H0_O1_FD_188565 | JGI IMG/M metagenome (GOLD analysis project Ga0209624, IMG submission 188565) | Forest soil microbial communities from Algoma, Ontario, Canada - Jack Pine, Ontario site 1_JW_OM2H0_O1 (SPAdes) (version 2) | ecosystem: Environmental > Terrestrial > Soil > Boreal... | reverse complement strand
CGCGTGCGCGGCGCTCGCGCCCGCCGACACCACTTCCCAAGCATCGACGCTCTGATCGATCAGCGTCGTCAGCGTGTCGCCGAGATCGATCTCGACGTCCGGTCGAAGCACGATCGAATACGAAGTCACGCCGGATGCCAAATCGCGTTTCATGCTATCGCACCTTCGGAGACGTTCGAACCGTCGCGCCCGTCGACGCTCCACGCGATGATCCGGCCCACGGTGTACGTGAACCGGAATCAAGTCGGCGTACCTTCGCGCAGCGGGAGGGCTATACCCTATCCGGCTTTCGCAATAATGGACGTTTTCGCTCAGAACAATGCGAGCTGTTCGTTCGCCTCTAGGTACGTGGCGTCGACGCCGAGGCGCTTGAGGCGCCATGCGAAGTCCTTCCAGCCGTGATTCAACAGCACTTTCTCCGGCTGCGCGAGCTCGACGTAGCGCAAGAGCGCGTCGTAGCCGGCGTGGTCGCTGAGCGGAATGCACGTGTCGGCGCCGTAGCGGTACGCCGCGTTCTTGTCCATCGCCCAGCCTGTGAGCATCGCCGTGCGCGACGGCTTGCCTTTGAGCGCCTTGGGCAGCGTCTTGCCCGACGGCGGCCAGATCAGCGCGCGCGTTCCGTCGTAGGCAACTGCATCGTAGCGTTCGTACGGTGGCAGGTGAACGCCGGCGTTCTCGTAGACGCGCGCCATCGCGTGCACCGCGCCGTGCACGGTGAGCGGGATCCCGGCTTTGCCCAGGATCGCCATCGCCTCTTGCGCTTTGCCGAGCGAGTACGCGAGCAGCACCGGCGCGCAGCCGTCTTCGAGCGCTTTCGAAGCGAACGCGACGAGCGTGTCCTCGACCTCGTCGCGCGGCGGGAACACGTACTGCGGGCGGCCGAACGTGCACTCCATCAGCAGTACGTCGCAGCGCTTGACCTCGGCGGGCTCGCACGTGTACGAGCGCGCCAGCTTGAAGTCGCCGGTATAGACGAAGCGCCCGCGCTCGCCCTCGATCATGAGCTGCGCGCTGCCCAGCACGTGGCCGGCGGGAAACAGCGTGAGGCTGTGCTCGCCGTCGCTCCACGGCTCGTTGAAGCCGTGCTCCTCGAACGCGCACTCGGGGCGAGGGCGCTCGGGCAGCAGCGAGGTCTGCTTGGCGCGCGCGATCGAGCGCTCGAACCGCGAGGCGCAGATGCGCGCGTTCGCCGGGGTCGTGACGATGGTGTCGTGCTCGCGCGCGTGGTCGCTGTGGCCGTGCGACACGTAGCAGCGGGCCCGCGGCCTCATCGAGTCGATCCAGAGGTCGAGGTCGCTGACGTAGAGCGACCTCTCGGCGAGGGAGAACATAAGGGACGAACATGCGTTCGCGTCCGCCGGGGGACGCACCCTTTCGGCCCGAGCGAGGGTTTAGCGGTCCACCACACCGCTCGTCATGGATTTTCGGAGATACACGTGCGCGTTTACGACAACATCGCCGACACGTTCGGGAACACGCCCCTCGTGCGCATCCCGCGGCTGAACAAGGGTCTGGGCGCGGAGATCTTGTGTAAGCTCGAGTCCAAGAACCCGGCCGGTTCCGTCAAGGACCGCATCGGGGTCGCGATGATCGAGGCCGCCGAGCGCGACGGCAAGCTGCGCCCGGACTCCGTGATCGTCGAGCCGACCAGCGGCAACACCGGGATCGCGCTCGCGTTCGTGTGCGCGGCCAAAGGGTATCCGCTGATCCTCACCATGCCCGAGACGATGACGCTCGAGCGCCGCAACCTGCTCAAGGCCTACGGCGCGCAGCTCGTCCTCACGCCGGGAACCGACGGCATGAAAGGCGCGATCGCCAAAGCCAAGGAGATCGTCGCCTCCAACCCCGCGAAATATTTCCAGCCCGGCCAGTTCGACAATCCGGCGAACCCGGAGATCCACTACCGCACGACCGGCGAAGAGATCTGGCGCGACACCGACGGCACCGTCGACATCCTCGTCGCGGGCGTCGGCACCGGCGGAACGATCACCGGCGCCGGCCACTTGCTCAAAGAGCGCAAGCCGTCGGTCGAGTGCATAACCGTCGAGCCCGACACGTCGACGGTGCTGTCTGGTGGTTCGCCCGGCCCGCACAAGCTGCAAGGCTTCGCGCCCGGATTCGTACCGTCGATCCTCGACACGAAGGTCTACAGCGAGGTGATCAAGGCGTCGTTCGACGACTCGATCGCCGTCGCGCGGCGGCTGGCGCGCGAGGAGGGCATCCTGGCGGGCATCTCGTCGGGCGCGAACCTGTGGGCCGCGATGCAGGTCGCCGCACGTCCGGAGAACGCCGGCAAGACGATCGTCGTGATCATCTGCGACACGGGCGAACGCTACCTCTCGAGCCCGCTGTTCGCCGAGCAGGATGCGAACGTGTTCGAGCCCGCGCTGGCCTGACGGCCGCACGGAGCTCGAGCGCCGTGAGGCCTAGTACTGCGCCGGATCCGCGTCGATCGCGGCGCGGTACAGGCGGTACGGCGGCGTGCGCACATCACGGCCGCTGTTGAAGCCGGGCCTGCGGTTCAGCTGGCTGTCGGTAACGAAGACGGTGCGCTCGGGACCGAGTTTCACCGCGTCGGGCCAGATGAAGTAGTGCTCGCCGTGCAGCAGCTTCTCGTAGCGGTTCTCGGACGGGATCAAACGCTGCAGCGTGCCGTGCGTGACGTCGGTGAAGTAGATGCGGCCTTCGCGGTCGGTGTCCAGGCCGTCGCTCGCGAAGTCGCGCGCGTCGTGCCGCACGACGTGGCGCGCCACTTCCTCCGGGCTGGGGTGCGGCAGCGTGAGGATGTCGGTGTCGATCGAATAGACGTCGTACGAACCGAGCGGCGTCCACCACAGCGTGCGGCCGACGGGCGAGAGCGCGATGCCGTCGCATCCGACCGTCACGGTGATCGGTCCGCTTTCGGTCGCGATGCCGAATCCGGGCCGCAGCGCCGGTCGCACGCTCTTGTCTCCGTTGAGCCTGCGCCACGACTTGCCTGAATCGAGATCGACCACGACGATGCCGTTCGGTCCTTGCGCGCCCGAGTCGGTGATGTACGCGTAGCCCGCTTTGCCGCGCGCGTAGTCGATCACGAGGTCGTTGAGATACGACGTCGGCAGGACGACGTCGTGCGGAAGCCCCTTGCCGTGCGGGAAGCCGATGCCGTGCGTGATCTCGTTGTGCTCGAGGTCGATCACGTAGAGCTTCGCGGCGCCGGGATCGCAGCCGTCGGGCGACGCCGCGCCGGTGTCGAGCGCCAGCAAACGCCCGTGCGGGCCCAGCGCGATGCCGTGCACGTTGACGAACCGGTGCTTCGCGTCGCTCGGATCGATCGAGTTCACCAGCTCGTCCGGAAACGGGACGAGCCGGCCGTCGATCAACTCGCCGAGGTTGGTCGGCGCTTTGACCGGGTCGAGCCGCGGAAAGCTCAGGAAGAGACGCCCGTCGCGCGCCGGTGCGATGCCTGACGGCCAGTGATCGGCGAACTCGGCGACCACCTCGGGGCGAAGGGAGACGTTGGAGGCGTTCGTTCGAGCGTCCATACCAAGCTCGTACCCAAGCGGGAATCACTGCGCCGAGGGAGGCGCCGGATCGCGCGCGAACGCGGCGTCCCCGTGTACTGGGAGCTGGCCGGGGTTCCGGCGGTCGCCGTCCGGCGCGGGCCGCGCGTCGAATCCGTCCATCAGGTCGCGGCGTGCGCCGTGGACGCGGACGGCGAGATCGTGCTGCGCGTCGGGACGGTCGAGACGCCCGTGTTCCTGCGCTCGTCCGCCAAGCCGTTCATCGCCGCCGCGTCCGTGCGGGCGGGTGTGCTGGAAGAGTTCGGCTTCGGCGAGCGCGAGCTCGCGGTGATGTGCGCGTCGCACAACGGCGAGCCGGGGCACGTGGAGCTGGTCGCGTCGATGCTCGAGCGGATCGGCGCGACCGTCGACGACCTGCGCTGCGGCGCGCACCCGCCGTCGTACGAGCCGGCCGCCGCGGCGCTCGCGGCGCGCGGCGAGCGGCCCTCGCAGCTGCACAACAACTGCAGCGGCAAGCACGCGGGCATCCTGGCGCTCGCAAAGAAGCTCGGCGCGCCGTTCGACGGCTACACCGAAGCGTCGCACCCCGCGCAGCGGGCGATCATCGCGCTGTGCGAGCGGGTGAGCGACGACACGTTCGAGGGCGACAAGCTCGCCGTGGACGGCTGCGGCATCCCGGTGTACGCGACGACGTTGCGTAAGGCCGCGCTGTCCTTTGCGCGCTTCGCGACGCTGCGCGGCGTCGGCGACGAGGACGCGACGGCGCTCGCGCGCGTCGCGGCGGCGATGGCGGACGAGCCGTGGTACGTGGCCGGCACGGGCCGCTTCGACACCGACCTCATGCGCGCGACGCGCGGGCGCATCGTCTGCAAGGCCGGCGCCGAGGGCTTCCACTGCGACGCCCTGCTCGACGCGGGGCTCGGCCTCGCGCTCAAGGTGATCGACGGCTCGCGCCGCGCGGCGCCGCCGGCGACGCTCGCGCTCCTGGACGCGCTGCGCGCGCTCGAGCCGCAGGCGCGCACCGCGCTGCGGCAGCACGCCGTCGTCCCGGTCAAGAACGTCGCCGGCAGCGTGGTCGGCGAGGTGGCGGCGCTCGACGGCTGGATTCCGGCGGAAGTGTCCCCCGGGTAGCAACCCCTCGGCCACCGCCCGGTGTCCCAGGCACCGTGGTCGATTTCTTCCTGCGCCGTCCCATCTTCGCGTCGGTCTTCTCGCTCGTGATCCTGCTGCTGGGACTCATCTCGATTCCCACGCTGCCGATCGCGCAGTTCCCGAACATCGCGCCGCCCACGGTCAGCGTCGTCGCCGTCTACCAAGGTGCGAGCGCGGAGGCGGTCGAGTCGTCCGTGACGACGCCGCTCGAAGAGGCGATCAACGGCGTGCAAGGCCTGCGCTACATCCAGTCGTCGTCGGGCAGCGACGGGACCTCGCAGATCACCGCGACGTTCAATCTCGACCGCGACCTCGACCAGGCCGCGAACGACGTGCAGAACGCCGTCAACCTCGCGCAAGGGCGTCTGCCGAACGAGGTCAAGCAGATCGGCGTGTCGGTCTCCAAGAACTCGGGCACGTTCGTCGCGGCGCTCGGCGTCACGTCGACCGACCCGCGCTGGGACCAGACGTTCCTCACCAACTACCTCGAGACGAACGTCGTCAACGACCTCAAGCGCATCAACGGCGTGTCCGACGTGCGCGTGTTCGGCGAGCGCAAGTACGCGATGCGCCTGTGGGTCGATCCCAAGCGCCTAGCCGACCAAGGCCTCACCGCCGGCGACGTCGTCACCGCACTGCAGGCGCAGAACGTGCAGGTCGCGGCGGGCGCGATCGGTGCCCCGCCGACCAACGGGCACCAGCCGTACGAGTACTCCGTGCTCGCGACGGGCCGGCTCCACAGCGCGTCCGAGTTCGCGAACATCGTGCTCAAGACGAACCCCGACGGCGGCTTCGTGAAGGTCAGCGACGTCGGCCGCGTGGTGCTGGGCGCCGAGAACTATGCGGGCTCGCTGTGGTTCAACGGCCGCGACGGCATCGGCCTGGGTATCCTGCAGCTGCAGACCGGCAACGCGCTCGCCGTGTCGCAGCAGGTTCGCGCGACGATGGACAAGCTCGCGCTCAAGTTTCCCGCCGGCGTCAGCTACAAGGTCGCGTTCGACACGAGCGAGTTCGTGCGCGAGTCGATCAAGGAGGTCGTGATCACGCTCCTGATCGCGATCGGCCTGGTCGTGCTCGTCATCTTCCTGTTCCTGCAGGACTGGCGCACAACGCTCATCCCCGCGCTGACGATCCCGGTCTCGCTGATCGGCACGTTCTTCCTGATGAAGGTGCTCGGGTTCTCGATCAACACGCTCACCCTGTTCGGCCTGACGCTGGCGACGGGGCTCGTGGTCGACGACGCGATCGTCGTCATCGAGAACATCGCGCGCTTCATCCAGGAGAAGGGGATGCCGCCGCTCGAGGGCGCGCGCGAGGCGATGAGCGAGATCACCGGCGCGGTGCTCGCGTCGTCGCTCGTGCTGCTCGCGGTGTTCGTGCCGGTCGCGTTCTTCCCGGGGACGACGGGCCAGCTCTACAAGCAGTTCGCGCTGACGATCGCGTGCTCGATCACGATCTCGCTGTTCTGCGCGCTCACGCTCACGCCGGTCCTCTCCTCGCTGCTGCTGGGCCGCACGGGGCACAAGGAGCGCGGCATCTTCCGTCCGGTGAACCGCGTCATCGACGCGATGCGCGGCGGCTATCACCGTGCGCTGCCCGCCGTGATGCGGCGCCGCTGGCTGGCGCTGGCCGTGTTCGCGATCCTGCTCGGCCTGACGGGCTGGGTCTACACGAGCACGCCGACCGCCTTCATCCCGGACGAAGACCAGGGCTTCGCGATCGTCAGCATGCAGCTGCCCGAGGGCGGCTCGCTGGACTACACGCACCAGGTGCAGCGCGAGCTCGAGCAGATTCTGCACGACCAGCCCGAAGTCTCCGACGTGTTCGACGTCGCGGGCTTCAGCTTCACCGGCTCGGGCTCGAACAAGGCGACGATGTTCATGCGGCTCAAGCCGTGGGGCGAGCGGCCCGGCAAGGACCACGTGCTCAGCGCCATCACCGCGCGCGTGAACTACCGGCTGTTCACCGACTTCAAGACGCGCCATCCCGACGTGCTCGCGTTCATGGTGCAGCCGCCGTCGATCCCGGGCCTCGGGTTCCAGGCCGGATTCGCGTACGAGCTCGAAGACCGCGCGAACCAAGGCATCCCGGCGCTCGCGCAGGCTTCCGGCATGCTCATCGGCCAAGCCTACGCGCCGGCCTCGCCGCTCGCCGGCGTGTACACCACGTTCCGCACCGACAAGCCGACCATCCTCACGGATGTCGACCGCGCGAAGGCTTCTCAGCTCGGCGTCTCCCTGCCGTCGCTGTTCAACACGATGCAGGTGTACCTGGGCTCGGTCTACGTGAACGACTTCGACCTCAACGGCAAGGGCTATCGAGTCTACGTGCAGGCCGACACGCCGTACCGCTCGCGCGTCTCCGACCTGCAGAGCATCTACGTTCGCAGCACCAACCCGCTCGTCGTGAACGGGCAGCTCGTCACGCCCCCGGCGATCCCGATCACCGCGCTGGTGAACATCAAAGAGATCAAGGTGCCGCCGGTCATCAACCACTTCAACTTGTACCGTTCGGTCGAGATCAACGGCGGGCCCAAGCCCGGTCACGGCTCCGGCGAAGCGCTCGCGGCGATCGATCGCTACGCGCAGAACCTCCCGCCGGGATTCGCGGGCGAGTGGAGCGGCATCTCGCGCGAGCAGATCGAGGGCGGCGCGACGGCCGCGATCATCTTCGGCCTCGGTATCGTGTTCGTGTTCCTGGTGCTGTCCGCACAGTACGAGTCGTTCGCCGACCCGCTCATCATTCTGCTCGCGGTTCCGCTCGCGCTGCTCGGTGCGCTGGGCGCGCTCTGGGTGCGGCACACGTTCTCGGACGTGTTCGCGCAAGTCGGCTACGTGATGCTGATCGGGCTCGCGTCGAAGAACGCGATTCTGATCGTCGAGTTCGCCAACCAGCTTCGAGAACAAGGGATCGACACGGTCACGGCCGTGACGCGCGCGGCCGAGACGCGGCTGCGCCCGATCCTCATGACGTCGATCGCGTTCGTCCTCGGCGTGACGCCGCTGGTGTTCGCGACCGGAGCCGGCAGCGGCGCGCGCAACTCGCTGGGCACGGCGGTGTTCGGCGGCATGATCCTCTCGACGGTGCTGAACCTCTTCATCACGCCGGTGCTGTACGTCTTCATCGCGGGCCTCGAAGACCGGTTGGGCTTCGGCCGCGGCAAGCACACCCCGCCGCCGGGCGGCAACGGCACGAGCGAAGGCATAGCAGCCACCCCGTCAGCCCCGCACCCCATCCGCGCATAGCGACGCGGCTGAGCTCGCGGGGAGCTCAGCCTGCGAGGCGGTGTTCGGCGGGGGCTGTATCCTGGGCGGATTTCGAGGCGTACGCGTCGATCGCGTATTGGGCGAGCATGCGCTGCGCGTTGAAGTGCGAGCCGTTGAACGCGATCGCGCCGCGCATCGTGGCGAGGTAATGCTCGCGGTCGTGCGCGTAGGCCGGGAGGATCGTGTGCTGCAGCAGCGTGTAGATCGCGTCGGCCGTGCGTTCGTCGTCGGCGCCCGTTTGCGCGTCGATCGACCAGCCGGTGACGCCGTCGAGCGCGCCTTCGATCCACCAGCCGTCCATGACGGATAGGCTCGGCACGCCGTTCAGCGCGGCTTTCATGCCGCTCGTGCCCGAGGCTTCGTTCGGCGGGCGCGGCGTGTTGAGCCAGATGTCGGCGCCCGAGGTGAGCGACGCGCCCCAGCTCATGTCGTAGTTCTCGACGTACACGATGTCGACGTTGCCGGCGAGCTCGCCCGCGCTGGCGACGATGTGCTGGATCATCGCTTTGCCGTCCCAGTCGCGCGGGTGCGCTTTGCCGCCGAACACGATTTGGATGCCGCCGAACAGGCGGGCGATCGCGGCGAGCCGTTCGGTGTCGCGCAGGATCAGGTCGTTGCGCTTGTAGGCGGTCGCACGGCGGGCGATGCCGATCGTGAAGCGGTTGGGGTCGAGCAGCTTGCCGTTGGCGTGGGCGATGCGGTCGATCAGCGCGTGCTTGGCGGCGGCGTGCGCGTCGCCGATCTCGCTCACCGGAATCCCGATGGCTTGGCGCAGCTGCCAGTTGTCGCGGCGCCAGCCGGGAAGGCGGCGGTCGAACAGGTCTTGGAACGGCTGCGACGTCCACGTGCCGGCGTGCACGCCGTTGGTGATCGCGTGCACGTCCGCGCCGGGGAACATCGCGCGCGACACTTCGCCGTGCTTCATCGCGACGGCGTTGGTGAAGCGCGACGAACGCAGGGCGAGGTGCGTCATGTTCAAGACGCCGTCGTCGGCGAGGTCGAGCGCGCGCAGCGTGCCGGCGTAGTCGCCGCCCAGCACGTCCTGCGCGAGGTCGAGGCCGAAGCAGTCGTGTCCGGCCGGGACGGGGGTGTGCGTGGTGAAGACGCAGCGCTCGCGAACGCGCGCGAGGTCGTGGTGCGTCTCTTCGAGCAGCGCGAGGACGAGCAGCGCGGAGTGGCCTTCGTTCATGTGGTACGTGCCGACGCGATCGTGGCCGAGCGCGTGCAGCACGGCCACGGTGCCCAGGCCGAGCAGCGTCTCCTGCTCGAGGCGGTAGCGCGCGTCGCCGCCGTAGAGCGAGTGCGTGAGGCCGCGCGCGGCGTCGTCGTTCTCGGGCCGGTCGGTGTCCAGAAAGTACACCGGCACGACGTGGCCGTCCACGCCGGTCACCGGATAGCGCCATACGCCGACCGCGACCGGCCGGCCGGAGATCTGAATCGTCGCCACCGGCGCGAGCTGCTCGAGCATGCTGTCGGGGCGCCAGCTCTGCGGCTCTTCGTGTTGGCCGCCCGACGCGTCGAGGTGCTGGCGGAAGTAGCCGTCGCGATAGAGCAGCGTGACGCCGGCCATCGGATAGCCCGCGTCGGCTGCGGCGCGCACGACGTCGCCGGCGAGCACACCCAGACCGCCGCTGTACGTCGCGACCCCCGTGGACACGGCGATCTCCATCGATACATACGCGACGAGCGGTTCGGTCATGTTCCTCTTGATTTCGGCGGCCACGGCGTCGGTGACGAGGGGCGGGAGGCGTACGCGGCGACCCACGGCGCCGTCGTGTAGAGCCGGCCGTCGCGGCGGACGACGCGCAGCCGTCCGCGCTGCGCTGCTTTGTACAACCCGTCCGGACGGCCTTTCGTCGCGAAATCGGCGAGCGGCCGCAGCTCCTCCGCCGGCTCGACGGCGTCCCGCAGACGTTCGAGGCTGCGGGCGAGGGCGGTCCCGACGACGCCGGCGAGCGGGACGGCGTCGCCGGCGAGCGCGGCGCGCAGCGCGGCCCCGTACGCGCGGCGAGCGCGCCAGTCCAGCACGATCGGCGGCAGGCCGCGGCGGTAGGCGAGCAGGTTCGCGACCAGGCGCGCCACCCGGCCGTTGCCGCTCGGAAAGGGTTGAAGCCGCACGAGCCGGGCGATCGCGACGGCGAGCGCGAGCGGCGCCGGGTCGTTGGCGCCCAGCGCGAGGCGGCCGACGTAGGTCTCGGTCTGGAACGGGACCAGCCAGTGCGGCGGCGGCACCGTGCCGTCGGCCAGCGGCGGGACGGTCTTCGTGCGCCACGCGCCGGCGTCGTCGGAGATGCCGACCACGGCCAGCCGGTGCAGCGTCCGCAGGTCCTCGGTGCTCACCGGCGCCCGTTTGGCCGCCTGCTGCGCCGCCCACGCCGCGGCGTTGGCGTAGTCGCGCACGATGAGGTAGTCGTCGAAGCGGTGGCCGCCCAGCGCGCGGCCGCGATCGACGAGGGCGCGGACCTCGGTGAGATCCAGGCGGGCGCCGGCGAGCCTGGACGAGCCCGCGATCTCTTCGAGGCGCAGTGCGGCGTACGCGTCGCGTAGCGTGGCGGAGGGCGGCGCCGCCTGGACGAGCGCCGCGAGCGAGGTCAGGCGGCCGGCGATCTGTCCAATCGCGTCCATCTTGCCCTTCTTGGACATCATGCCCGCCGGTTCCGGTGTCGATACCCGTACGATGGACGTGATGAAGGCGGATTACGTGTCGGCGCTGCGGGAGCGCGTGCTGCTGTTCGACGGGGCGATGGGAACGCAGCTCATGGCGCTGCACAAGCTGACGGACGGCCCCGTCGACGTCGTCGCGGAAAGCGAAGGCACACTCGGCGTCTACGCCATGCTCGACTTGCATCCGCGGCTGCCGGTCGGCTCCGTGGTGCTGCTCAGCCCGATCGTCGAGCCGGGACAGCTGACCTATCCGCCCGGAGACGAAGATCCGTCGATCTCCGAGTACGCGCTCGACGAGCTGAACCATCTCGTCGGCGGCATGTCGCCTTACGGGCCTGGCGGGGCGGCGGAATTGCTCAACTCGGT
>Ga0209624_10003562_pt1 | contig 10953 bp, 8 predicted proteins | sample JacPinW_OM2H0_O1_FD_188565 | JGI IMG/M metagenome (GOLD analysis project Ga0209624, IMG submission 188565) | Forest soil microbial communities from Algoma, Ontario, Canada - Jack Pine, Ontario site 1_JW_OM2H0_O1 (SPAdes) (version 2) | ecosystem: Environmental > Terrestrial > Soil > Boreal... | reverse complement strand
AGCCACGCCTGCCCCACGAACATCACCAGCCGATGCGGTAGCCGCAAGAGCGCCTCGCCCTGAACGCGCTCCGGCGTGACTGACCACTCCTCCTGTAGCTCTCTCACCAACGTGTCCGCTGGGCTCTCGCCCAGGTCCACCGCGCCGCCCGCACCCAGCGCCCAACGTCCAGCCCACGAGGACACCCACGGTGCACGCCGGCCAGCCAGCCAGCGACCGTCCGCCGCGCGCGTAACACACAGCGCCGCCACGCTCTGCGAGGCGTCGCCATCCACCAGCCGCAGCGCCCAGCGCAGCGGCTGTAGCTCGATGTCAATCCCTTGCTCATCCTGGCGGTAGTCGACCAGGCGTGCCGCGATCCCATCGTGGCTCGGCGAGCCGCGCTGCTTGAGCTCTCGAATCGCCGCATCCGCTGCCTCGCTCTGCTCTGGCGAGGGCTCAAACTGCACCTCGCGCCAGTGCGCCGTGATCTGCTCCAGCGCCCACGGTCCGCGGGCGAGGATCTCCGGTGCTTGCGTTGCTGGCTCAGGTTGATCTGACACTTGACGCGAAGGCTATCGGCCTGAACTTCGCAAGGTGGTGAATATCTCCATAGCGGCCGCGCAACACCCGGGCGCGGACGGTGCGCACGGCGCAGACAGTACGCATAGACTCGCCCGTAGTGAGCGAGAGTCGGCGCAAGCACTGGGGGTGGGGCTCCGAGGATCGGCAGCCCACAAGCGCAGAGCTTCGCGCCTCGGCCGCAGCGCTCGGCGCTCACCTCGAGATGACGCTCGGCGAAGTGCAGCAGCCGGTTGCGCTCGAGTCCGTGCAACTCACGCCACCACGCATCCACGCGCCAGCGTCGCTCGCTGACATGTGTGCCGATGACGTACACGCTCGCGCCTGCCACGCGCTCGGCAAGTCCTATTCCGACATCGTCCGCGGCTTTCGCGGGCGCTTCGAGTATCCGCCCGACCTCGTCCTATCCCCGCGCGATGAGACTGACCTGGAGCGCGTGCTCGAGTGGTGCTCTGCCGAGCGGGTCGCCGCGATCCCCTTTGGCGGTGGCACTTCTGTCGTCGGTGGCGTCACTCCGCACGTGCCCTGCGGCTACAACGGCGTCGTCTCCATCGACCTTGCCGCGTTTCACCGTGTGCTCGAGGTCGACCCCGTGTCGCGCTCGGCGCTGATCCAGGCCGGCACGCTCGGCCCACAGCTCGAGGCCCAGCTCGCCCAGCATGGCTTCACGCTGCGCCACTTCCCCCAGTCGTTCGAGCTCTCCACGCTCGGTGGCTGGATCGCCACTCGCGCCTCTGGTCACTTCGCGACTTTGTGGACCCACATCGAGGATCTCGTCGAGTCCGTCCGCGCGCTCACCCCAGCCGGCGTTTGGGAGTCCCGGCGGCTGCCTGGCTCGGGCGCCGGCGTCAGCCCCGACCGCATGCTCGCCGGTTCTGAGGGAACGCTCGGCGTGGTCACCCAAGCATGGATGCGCGTGCAACCTCGTCCCACCCATCGCAGCTCCGCCGCGGTGCGCTTCGCGCGCTTTCACGACGGGGCCGAGTGTGTCCATGCGATCTCCCAATCAGGACTCCACCCTTCCAACTGCCGCTTGCTCGACCCCCGCGAGGCACTGCTCACAATGGCCGGCGATGGCTCAAGCGCCCTGCTCGTCCTCGGCTTCGAGTCAAGCGATCACCCCGTCGCGGAGGCGATGTCGCGGGCGCTCGCGCTGTGTGCCGAGCACGGCGGCAAGGCGGACGCGCGGCCACAGTCCAGCGGCGCGGGAGGTGACGGTGACGCCGTCGGCTCGTGGCGCAGCGCGTTTCTCGGCGCGCCCTACATGCGCGACACGCTCGTTGCCATGGGCGTGCTCGCCGAGACGTTTGAGACCGCCATCACCTGGGAGCGATTCCCCGCCTTTCACCAGCGCGTGATCGCCGCCACCGAGCAGGCCGTGCGCGAGGTTTGTGGTGAGGGCGGCAAAGTCTTCTGCCGCTTCACCCACATCTATCCCAACGGTCCCGCACCCTATTTCACCGTTATCGCACCCGCTCGCCGAGGCGAGGAGGTCGAGCAGTGGGGTGCCATCAAGCAGGCCGCCTCCGATGCAATCCTCGCCGGCGGCGGCACCATCACCCACCACCACGCCGTCGGGCGCGATCACCGACCCTGGTATGACCAACAGCGCCCTGAGCCGTTTGCCGCTGCCCTGCGTGCAGCCAAGCTGGCAGTCGACCCCGCCGGGATAATGAACCCTGGCGTGCTGATCGATCCAGCCACATGAAGATCGCAGTCCTCGGTCCCGGAGGCGTCGGCGGGCTGCTCGCCGGCGTGCTCGACCGAGCCGGCAACCAGGTGATCGTCGTCGCACGCGAGGACACCGCCCAGTTGATCACCCAGCACGGGGTAGATGTGCGCAGCGTCACCTTCAGCGACTTCATCGCCCACCCCCAAGCCGTCGCTGAGCTAGAAGAGCCCGTCGATGCGCTCATCGTTGCCACCAAGGCTGCCGGTTTGCAGCCCGCGCTCGAGCGCATCCACGTCGAGCCTACCGTCGTGCTGCCGCTGCTCAACGGGCTCGACCACCTCGCTGTGCTGCGCCAGCGATTCCACCCCAGCTCCGTCATCGCCGGCTCGATTCGCGTCGAGGCCGACCGTCCGCAGCCCGGCGTCGTCGTGCACACCAGTCCCTTCCTACTCGTCAGCATGGCCAGCGGCGAGCCAGGGAGGCGCGGTACAGCGGCCGGCTGTGAGCCAGCGGCTTCCGGGGTGAGACCGGCCATGCAGGCGCTCGCCGATACACTGTCCGAGGCGGCGGTGCGAGTGAAGGTGTTGGACTCCGAGGCACAGGTGATGTGGTCCAAGCTCGTGCGCCTGAACGCGCTCGCTTGCACCACCAGTGCCTACGACAAGCTGCTCGGCGAGATTCGCTCGACCCCCGCGCTGCGCGCCGATCTCGTTGGTGCGATCGAGGAGGCCTGTGCCGTGGGCAAGGCCGAGGGCGCGCATGACGTCGACCCCGCGATCGCTATCGACGAGCTCGAGCGCGCCCACGACACGCTCGGCAGCTCCATGCAACGCGACATCGCCGCCGGGCGCGAGCCGGAGCTCGACGCCATTCCTGGTTCGGTGTTGCGTGCCGGTGCGCGACACGGCATTGCCTGTCCCACGATCGAGCGGCTTGTCGCGATGATTGCTTTGCGGGCGGGGATCGCCGCTCCGTTCGTCGCCACCTGACCGTTGCCCGGTGGACGAAGTCTCGGTACTCGGGATCGCCGCAATAGACGCCGTTTGGATCGCTAGGCTGATGTCGACATGCAGAAACTCGCCGCGGCGACACGCACAGCGAGGGAGTTCTTCTTCAAGTATCTCGAGCTCCTGCTCGCGCTGGCTTTGGCGATCGTTGTCAGCTACCTCAGCCTGACCGGCGAAATCGATACCAAAGGCCTTACCTTGGCGTCGGCCGGGTTGCTTGTTGCTATCGCGATCGCCTTGGTTCGAGAGCGCAGTGGGCGGGAGTCGCTGGTCGCTCACATCGAGCGGGCCTCAGAACTCGCCAGATCCGACAAGGGCTGGCAGGTTCTGGACGAGCGTCTGGTCTGGGATTTGAGTGGACCTGAAGGCAGCTATGCCAAGGCTACGGCCGAGAAGGAGCTTTTGTTCACGCAGGACGAGGTGTTCTCGATATACGAGTATCAATACAAGTCGCCTGGGGTGGTCCTGACTCACGTCTGCGAGGGTGGTGTCAGGGGCCAGCCGATGGCCGACCTCCCGATCATCCAAAAGGACTTCCCCGGCCCTGAAGGACGCGTCTATCGGCTGATCTCGCTGCAACGGATCTGGCGCCGAGGCGAGATCATGGCATTCCGCTCCGTACGGGAGCTCAAGGACCACTTCTGCGAAGTGACGGAGGATGTAACGAAGGAGGTTTCGGTTCAAACCGCCAGCGTGTCGATGCGCATCGTGTGGCCGCCGGGCAGCAAGCCTAAGGCTCTCTGGCTTGAGCGGAGCAATGGGCAGCCCGTGCACATCCCGTTGGCGCGTCTCAAGCACGCCAACGGTCGATGGAGCTACAATGAGCTGGTCGAAAATCCTCGGCTCGGTGAGAAGATCATCCTCAGATGGGATTGGTGAGCGGCTTCAGTGTGGCATTAAGTAGTTGCTCCCTTGGGCCGATAGCTTGTACGGAAGAACAGGGCTGTATGGCATAATGTGGACTATGCTGTTGAAACGAGACTTGATGTTGAGTTCTGGCGACAAAATCGGTTGATCCCCTTTAAGGGTGCTGCTTGTGCGTTGGTCGACCAGCCGCAGCTGTCGGCCCAGCATGTTCGTGGCGGTTAGCTAGAACCGAGCTTCTCGCGATCATGACGCAGCACCGCTAGCAGCTGCGCATACGGACCGACCAGATACGCGGCGTCGTCGGGGGCCAGGCGCGTATCCCGCCGTGGCGGGTGCTCGAGCGCAAGCGAGTCCGCTGCGCGGCGGATCGCCACCACCCGCACGTTCGCCGGCAGCTCGTGCATCGCCTGGCCGTCAAGGCCGCCACCGGCGCTCACACGCAGGCGTGCGAGCAGGAACGGATGGTTGCCCACGTAGAATGTGAACAGCACTTCCAGGCCGAGCACCGCGCCCACGAACCACGGTGCGGCGATCGCCGACGTCGACCACACATGGCGGAAGCCAAAGCTCTGCTCGAGCCGGTGACCAAGCTGGCGGTCGAAGACCCGCAGCACCACAGGTACCGAGCTCCAGCGTTCGTCGAGGCGATCGCGTACCGCCAGCCCCGTCTCGATGTTCGTGAGATCGTCCGAGGTGAGGATCGCCACCGCAGCGGCGCCTGAGAGGTTGACCGAGTCGAGCGTCTGTGAACGGGTGGCGTCGCCGAGTACCACCGGGACCCCACGCGAGCGCGCCTGGGCGACGTAGCTGTTGCTCTCCGTGCGCTCCACCACGATCACCTCGCGGTCTCGCTCGAGCAGCCCTTCCAGCACATGCATGCCTACGGCCCCCAGTCCCACCAGCACGACATGCCCGCGCATGCCCGGGATCCGCTCGTGACCGAGCGACTGCGCCAGGCGCCGGCTGACCAGCGCGTTCGTGAGCAGCGCAAACAGCGTCGTCACGAGCGCCGTGCCGGCGACGATCAGGCCGATGCCAAACGCCTCGATCCACAGCGGCTGGTTGGAGAAGGAGAAATCGCCAAAGCCGACGGTTGCGACCGTCTCGACCGTGAAGTAAATCGAGTCGAGGATCGGCAAGTGCGAGTGATGGCCCGACCAGTCGTAGCCGAAATGCAGCACCAGCGTCGAGATCGTGAGCATCACCAGCCCAAGCGACACCGCGACGCGCAGCGGTTGATCGGCCACGCTCAGGACGGTGCGCAGCACGCGCCCAGCTGCTGCGCTCATGCGCGAGCCGATGTTTGCGATCTCGCGAGCGCGGACGTGCGTGTGGCCGAGACCCGCCTCGTCGAGCTGCTCGTGGGTGCCGAGCAGCGTCACGCGGTCGCCCGCCGCGACCGGCTGGTCGCGTCCGGGGCACGCGATCAGCGTGTCGTCCGCATCCGTCACCACGCCGATCGGCGCGAGGCTGCCGTACAGCTCGCGCAGCGTTCCCTCCCGCGGCGCGATCACCTCCGCTGCCACAAACAGGGTGTCGCCGAGCAGGATGTCGCGGGCGCGCTGCCCGATGCACACTTCAACGACCGATGGCGCGAACAGCGCGCCCACGTCGAGCACCCCAACCGATCCGAGAACCTGCTCGACCGCTCGTGCCACCGCCGGGTTGTCGAGGTCGGCCACGATCCGCACCTCTGGTCTGAGATCGCGGATCAGCAGCACCGTCTCCAGCGTGCGTAGATCAGTGCGCTCGGCGCACACCACTGCCGTGGCGCCCACAATCCCCGCTTCATACAGCGGCTCGCTCAGGTGGTGTGAGCCGCGGACGATGTGTGGGATGCCCCAGCCGCGCACCACCCGCGTGAGGCGCTCGTCGGGCTCATCGTCCAGCACCACCACGCGCGCGCCGGCCAGGTGCAACTGCTCGACCGTGCGCAGCCCGACTGGGTTCAGGCCACACACGATCACATGGCCGGCCCAGTCGCGGCAATGCTGAAAATCAGACGGCGAGATCCCCGCAACCGTGGCCACTTAGCCACAGTTTGGGCCGCGCCGGGCGCCACGGCCTTGGCCGGGCGTCCAAGATCAGCGCAGCTAGTGCTCTTCGAATGGAGAGCGGCCTGGGGAGGACGGCGAGAACGCCGGGATTGCCTGCGTGGCGATCGCCTCGACCGCCTGCTCCTCGGCCTCCGTCAGCTCTTCCTCGTGGTCGCCGTCGCACAGCACGCGGAAGTTGCCCGTCACGCCCTGATCGGCGTGGATCGTGATCCCCGGCAGGATCGCCTCGCCCTCGTCCAACCCCAGACGCTCCATGTCGAAGTGCGCCAGACCGATGCCATAGGCGGTGTGCGTGGGGTTCTCGCGATCGTGTGCCGCCACCGCCTGCGCGAAGCGCTCGAGGTTCTTGGCGATCTTGCTCGTGTCCGCCATTGCTTTCGGGAGGGTAGCGCGAGCGCTATAGATTGTGGGCGATGGCCTCAAGCCAACCGCTCGACACGCCGGCTCCAACCCATAGCGCGACGAGCGAGATTGGAGCTGGTGGCGACGATCGCGAGGTCATCCGCACAGACGAGCTCACAAAGGTCTACGCGGGCACGGACTTCGCCGCGGTCGAGGAGCTCAACCTCAGTGTTCACGCCGGGGAGATCTTCGGGTTGCTGGGGCCCAACGGCGCCGGCAAGACAACCACCGCGGGGATGCTCACCACGCGTGTGGTCCCCACCTCGGGATCTGCCCATGTGGGCGGCATCGACGTTGTCGCGCAGCCTGCGCTCGCCAAGCAGCTGCTCGGGATCGTGTCCCAGCAGAACACGCTCGATCGCCAGCTGACCGTGTGGGAGAACCTGTACTTCCACGGGCGTTTGTTCGGCATCTCCGCCAGCGAGTCCCGCGAGATCGCCGGCCGACTACTCGAGCAGTTCCAGCTCGCCAAGTGGGCAAAGGCATCCGTGTTTGCGCTCTCCGGCGGCATGGCCCAGCGCCTGATGATGGCGCGAGCGATCTTCCATCGGCCGGCTGTTCTGTTCCTCGACGAGCCGAGGATGCGCTTGGAGGGTATCTAACTGACCTGCCTATTGTACCGCGCTGACCGGCGTACCCGCGCGTTCGTGGATCGTGCCGGCTGGCGTTGCGTCGGCTGTAGTGCTGCGCTGCCGGTCGTGCTGTAGGGACTCCTTCGGTCGGCCGAAGAAAACCCGGCGAGCCATGACCCGATCACTCGCAGCTTGGGAAAGGCTACGTTGTCGTGCGTGGCATCGAAGGTCGTATCTTCGGTGTCCACTGGCCGGTTCTATCCGCCAGCCAACGGCGCTATCCTGAGTAGCGGCAGTGAACATCTCGCGTCCCGTGGACGCCGCACCCTGGCACAGCGTCGGGGTCGCCATCTCTCTCCGGACTGCCATCCCGGTAATCGACGCTTCGGCGTCTGAGCAGAGAGAGACCACCATGATCTTCGCAGCCAGTTGGGCAATCAGCGCCCGCCTCCACAACCTGTTCCGGCGCTTCGCGCCCAGCAACATCCTCATCCGGCGCGTGCATACCCGCACCGGCATCAAGTGGGGACCGCTCGTCGGCCTGGCCGCCGCCGTCCTCTACGGCCTGCTGATGCTGGTCACGGCCACAGTCGTCCGCAAAGGCGCGCCGGGCTGGGTCGATCTGATCGTGCTGCTCGCGTTCTGGAACACGGTCAAGTTCACCTGCCTGATCCCCGTCTCGCTCGTCCGGCTGGTTCGGGTGCGCCACCAGGAAAGGGTCCCCAGGACCGTGCATTCCCTCCAGCCCTCCGACCCTCAGATCGCCGAGCGCGCCATCGTCTTGCAGCTCCTACGCGACGACCACGACGAGCGACGGTCGCGCGCCGAGCTTGGAACCGAGCTCGGCGACGTGGAGCCATTGGCGCTGAGCGACGCCATCGCTGACCTCGAGCGCCACGGCGTCGTGGTCGTTCAGGGCGAGCACGTTGTGGCGTCGCGGTGCGCCCGGCAGCTTGACGAGCTGGGGATGATCGCCATATGAGACCCCCCGGACGCAGCGGTAAGCAGCGTCTGCCCGGCATCACGCACCGGGGCCGTCCGTGCCGACGAACTCAGACCTCGGCCATGCGATCCGCCGGGACGGGCGCGCATCGCTGCCGAGCGCCACTGAGCTGTGAGCGCGCGGAGTCGAGCCTCACGTCACGTCGACCGCGACGGTTGCCGTCGCGTGGTCGCTGGTGCAGTTGACGTAGACGCTCGCCGAGACGCGGTATTGGCCGGCTGCCTTGTAACGATGGGATAGACGCCAGGTTTGTCGTATCGGAGCGCCCGTTCCCGCGACACAGAACTGGGGTACGACGTTCTCGGCGCTGGTCCCGTCGCCGTAGCGGAGCTGATAGCCGAGGGCTCCAAGAGCATGAGCCTCGCTCGCCTTCACCTCGAACTGAACTGTGGAGCCGATCTTCGCCCGCGCCGGCGTGGCCGTAACCGTGATCGCCAAGCCTCCGGAGCGCACGGTGACTCGCGACGATACTGACTGCTTCGCCGTCGCTCTGAGCACTGGAGCGTCCTTCGCCTTGGCGGTGCCTGTGGCACCGCCGCATCCAGGTAGCAAGAGCCCAAGCGCGACGATCGCCAGCGCGGGCAGATGCGGCTTCGGTCCTCCGTCGCAAGGCATGACGACGCCTTCGTCAAGGTCGTCGCTTCAACCTGAAGGTGACGGCCCGCACGATCGATCTGGGCGCACCACCTTTCGGCGTGTACGTGAACGTGATGGTCGCCCCGAGCTTGCCTCGCTTGGCGAGGACCGCCTTTGCGCTGCCCGTTGGGAGGAGCATGACGACGATCCGCCCAGCCTTGCTTACAGTGAGGCCCAGCCGCGTAATAACAACAGGTGTCTTGCGCTCTTTCTTTGTACGAGACGTACTGTCGAGCTGCGCTGCGCTGGCCTTCCCCACGATCTGAAGCGTGCCCGGCCCAGGGAGCGTCAGCGTGACCTTGACCGTGCCGCGCCTCATCAGAGTTTCCACGCTGTTCAGCGTGAACGCATTGCTCACCGTGCCAGTCAGCGTGCCCGGGCTACCGCCGCCGCTGGACGCGCCGCCGCCCGAACCGCCACTGCCGGGTGCCTGTGCGGCGGGCACTTGCAACGTGTTGCTCGTCGCGCTTTCCGATCCGGCACTGTTGCTGGCTGTGACCTGACAGGCCAGACCGTGGCCCTGGTCGGCTGCTTGCACCACGTAGGCGCTCGTGCTCGCCCCACCAATAGGCGTGCCGTCGCGCAACCACTGATAGGTGAAGGTGGGTGGTGGGTAGCCAGTCCAGGACCCGTTTGAGCACGAGAGCGTCTGTCCCGGCGCCAGTGTTCCAGACGCCACCGGCGCAGAGGTATTCACGGGCGTCACAGCCGGCGGAGGAGTCCCGACCATCACTTTGCCGGAATTATCGATGACCGCGCACAAGTCCGATGTGCAGGACACGCCGGTCAGCGCTCGGGAGTAGAGTTCAATGATGGGGATCGGCTTGACGATGGGGCCTCCGTATACTTCTGCCTCGGTCCATGCTTCGGCGCCCCCTGTGGGGTTCGAGGAGACCATCACGTTGCCGGGTGAGCCGTTGCCGGACAGCGTTGTTGCAACACAGAGCGCTTCTGATCCGCACGAGATTTCATCGAAGCCGTTGAAGGCCGCGGGTTCTCCTTCCCTGCCACCGAGCCACGTTTCCGTCCAGGCCGATTCTCCGCCCAGCGGGTCGGTCGTGCTGAGAATGCCAAACGCTTCAATCCCAGTGTCCATACAGAGTCTCGTCGAGGGACATGAGATGCTGGCTTCCGCGCCGACATGCCTCGCCGTCCACGCACTCGCTCCGCCCGTAGGATCGGTCGAGGTGATCGCATCGCCTCCAGAGGTCACGACGCACAGCTGTTCAGACGGACAGGACACGCCCTTCAGTTCGCGATCGGCGACAGAGGCCGCGTGCCACGCGCTCGGGCCGCCGGTCGGTTCGCTCGAGGTCAGGACGTTGCCCTTGTCATCGATCGCCACGCACAGGCTCACCGATGCGCAGGACACGCCACGCAGCGGAGTTGTTCCATCGACGTCGGCGAGGCTCCACGCACTCGCCCCGCCCGTCGGTTCGGTCGACGTCACGACATCGCCGGCTTCATCCACGGCGACGCACAAGCCAGCCGACGGACACGACACACCATCGAGCGAATCGTCATCTACGTGCGTTGACTTCCAGACGCCCGCCCCGCCCCCAGGGTCGGCGGCGCTCACTACATTGCCCGCGCTGTCCACCCCCACGCATAGACCGGCCGCAGCGCACGACACCCCCTGCAGCGAGTTGACGCCGACTTCCAGCTTGGTAATCGTCCAGGCGCTCGCCCCACCCATCGGTTCGGTGGATGTCACAACAGCGCTGCCGCCATCGCTCAGAACACATACGCCGGCAGCGGGACACGCCGCGCTGTCGAGCGACTCGTTGGTGGGTTCGATCGCTGCAGAGGTCCACGCCTGTGCGCCCTTGGTCGGTTCCATCGACGTTATGACTTCGTTGCCATCCAGCGCAACGCACAGTCCCCACGACGCGCACGACACGTGCGCGATCGACCCTCCACCTCCGATAACATGCGTCGGGCTCCACGCGCCGGCGCCACCAGTCGGATTGGTCGACGTGAGAACATTCCCGTAACTATCAGTCGCGACGCACAGGGTTTCAGACGAGCACGACACGTCGAAGAGCGTGTGCTTGTCCACTTTGGTCACGGTCCACACGCCCGCTCGGCCGGTGGGGTCAGTCGAGGTCACGACATCGCCACCGCTGTAGTCGACGGCGATGCAAAGCCGTTCAGTCGCACACGACACGCCGCTGAG
>Ga0209624_10003561_pt1 | contig 10959 bp, 9 predicted proteins | sample JacPinW_OM2H0_O1_FD_188565 | JGI IMG/M metagenome (GOLD analysis project Ga0209624, IMG submission 188565) | Forest soil microbial communities from Algoma, Ontario, Canada - Jack Pine, Ontario site 1_JW_OM2H0_O1 (SPAdes) (version 2) | ecosystem: Environmental > Terrestrial > Soil > Boreal... | reverse complement strand
GTCCGGGAACGGCGCGCCATAGACCGCGATCGAGGAGGTGAAGATCAGGCGCGGCTTGTAGGCGCCGCCGGACAAAGCCTGCTCGCGCCGGATCGCCTCGAATATCGCGTGGGTTCCCCCAAGGTTAATGGCGTAGCCTTTGTCGAAATCCGCCTCCGCTTCACCCGAGACCACCGAAGCCAGCAAGAAAATGATGTCGGGCCGCAACGCGACAAGTTTCGACGCGACGTAGGAGGCGGCAATGTCGAAGGCGTCGAGGGTCACCGTGAAGGGCGCGTTCGCCGGCGGCTGCGGCGCGACGACATCGACGAGATGCGCGTTGGTGATTGCCTTGCCGGCGAGTTTTCCGTCGCGGACCAGGCGCGCGGTCAATTTGCGCCCGATCATGCCCGCCGCGCCGATAATAAGCACCTTCATTCGAACTTTCTCCTTATCGCCGCCACGCATTCCTGTTCGTGGGACGGTCGCAATCTAAATCGGTTTTGCCGTCCTGCATATTGTGATCATGGTGTCAAGTTGCTCTAAACGTTTGGTCAGAGTAGATTAGGGCCGCCTTGTTCTTGCCTCATGCACCGGTCAGTTGGGCCGGGTAACGTTCACAATAACGAGGTGTAGTGGATGCGGAAAGTCATGTTTGTGTGTGCGGCCATGGTTGGATTTACGAACGTAGCGGCCGCAAGTGAGTTAGGTATAGCCTCATATTATCTTAATCCACATTACAGCGGGCTGATTGCAGCCCACAAATCTCTCCCGCTGGGAACGCGGGTGAAAGTGGTCAATCTCGACAACGGCCGCAGCGCCATCCTTAAAATCGTCGACCGCGGGCCGTTCATTCGCGGCCGCATCATCGATGTCTCGCCCGCCGCGGCGAGCGTGCTCGGCTTCCGCGCAGCGGGCCTCGCGCATGTGCGGCTGGAGCGGGTCTAACTCAGACAACCTTGGGGGCGGCTCAAGGCCGCCCTCAAGCAGCCGGGGTGCGCTCGGCTAAAGCTTGCGCGAAATCAGATAGGAAATTCGGTCGTTGAAATGAAAGGCGGACAGGTTCGGCGGGGGAAGCACGTTCTGCTCCAATACGACCGGCACGAGATCGGCTCGCTACCTGCAGTTTTCTGCTGATGCGCGAGCGCATATTCGGCTTACCTCCGCTTCGCGCCAGCGCAAATCAAAGAGGCGGATGTTGGCGCGCCGGCCGCGATCGGTCGAAACTGGATCCTGTCGCGACCGAGTTTGGGGCCGAGCGCGTTTGGCCTCGCCGACCCTCCCGCGATCGGCGTACGGCCCAAACTTTTTGCTGGAGGGGAAAGGCTTGACCTCCGAGGACGTCAACAGACAGAGCGGCGGGTGTTTGCCTGCTTTATCGACAACGTCTCTATTTCACGAATACGTAGGTCGCGGTGTACGGCTCCGAATGCAGCTCGCCTTCGCTGTCGCAAGCCCCCTCGAAGACGCCCCCCTTCGTGTCGATCCGTAGGATCGATGTTGCGCCTGCGACCAGACCGGATTTCGGGGGTTCCTTGACCGAGAGTATCAACCAGGGAATGTCCTTGGCGGTCTTGCCCGGCGCCGTGCTCACCACTTCGCCCACGACTCGCGACCCATCGGCGAATTCCCACGTCGGGCCGGCAAAATGGCGGCCCACTGTCTTCCCCTCTTCGAGCAAGGTTGCGACGGGTTCGCGGAACGTCCAATTCAAGGCGCCCGCAGCGTTTTTTGCACATACGTAAATTTGCGCTCCCGCCGCCTGAAGCTGCGCTACTGGGACGCCCCCTTTGACGGCGATTGTCGCAGCGTCCTCGGCCCGGGCGTCCGTGGCAAGCGACCCTGTCAAAGCGAGAACGAAGACCAGTCTTTTCATGTCTGATCCCCTGGCATCGTCCCCGAGCCGGCCGCCCAGCGCGTGTTAGCGCGTGAGGCCCAAACCTGCTCCATTCCGAGGTTCTCAACAAGCCCGACCACGGCCGCGGACCGCGGCTGTCGCTCGTGAGCGTCTGCCGATCTAGGCCGCCCGGTTTACCAAGCGTTGCAGGCGAAGGACGCTAAGGCGACGGCAAGCGGGATCACGGAGCGGGTGTCGAACGCACAAGTGTAAAAAAAGTGTAAAGACGTGTCTGTCATTGCAACCCGCGTCACCGCAATACCATCTCTAGATCAACCTGGACAGCGACATAAGCTATTAAAAGCAAGTCTGCATTGCAATCCAAAGGTTGTACCGAAGAATTATTTTTGTCATGTTCTTTAGCGTGCTTGATGAACGTCATCTTTACTGCTGATTACCGACCGGGGGGAATTTCCTTCCGTTTTTGCACAGGAGGAATGTTTGATGAGAGTTTCGATGTTGCTTGCGGCTGTCGTCGCCGCAGCGCTCGCCGGTCCGGTGGCCGCGGCGCCCGTGTCCGTGACGGTCAATTTTCCCGCCGCAGGCGATAGCTGGTGCGGCACCGACAACGGCGTCGGGACATGCGGCACGCTGACCAGCGGCGGCTTCAGCGGGAAAATGCAGGACGCGAAAGATTTCGTAACGAGTTCCCTCAGCAACGCCGACGCATACTCCTTCCCGGCTCATTTTATGGCCACCGGGGTTTCGGGCACATTGTGGGTAAGCGGCGCCGCCACGAATATCGTACTTGATGTCGGGCTTTATGCGGGGGAGCAAATCACTCTACAGGATTTCGTTGGAGCGTCCCTGATTCCCTTTTCGTTTACCTTCGCTCCGACGTCCCTCTTCACCGGCGGTCCGTTTAGCGTCGTGCTCGCCGACAATATCCCGCAAACGAACCCAGACGCCGGCAACTGGGTCCAAATCGGGACGGGCTCCCTCACGTTTACCGGAAGTGTTCCCGAACCTTCGACCTGGGCCATGATGGTCGCGGGCTTCGTGGGCCTCGGATTTGCAGGCTATCGCGCCTCGGGCAAGAGCGCTGCGATCGGGGTGTAGGCCTCTGGACAAAAGCGATAGAGGCCGCGCTTCGCGCGGCCTCTTCTTTTAGGCCGCTTCAGAGATTACCGTGAGATATGCACGATTGCCTTAATTCCCCCCTTCGAGCAGTCGCCGGGCGATCACCTGAGCCTGAATCTCCGCGGCGCCCTCGAAAATATTGAGGATCCGCGCGTCGCAAAGGACCCGCGAGATCGGATATTCGAGCGCGAAGCCGTTGCCGCCATGGATCTGCAGCGCGTTGTCCGCCGCGGCCCAGGCGACCCGCGCGGCGAGGAGCTTCGCCATGCCCGCCTCGAGGTCGCAGCGGCGGCCTTCATCCTTGGCGCGTCCGGCGAAATAGGTGATCTGACGGGCGATGTGGATCTCGACCGCCATCATCACGAGCTTGTCGGCGACGCGGGGAAAATGGATGATCGCCTTGCCGAACTGCATCCGCTCTTTGGCGTAGCGCAGGCCGAGCTCGAAGGCGCATTGCGCCACGCCAACGGCGCGCGCCGCCGTCTGGATGCGCGCCGATTCGAAGGTCTCCATCAGTTGTTTGAAGCCCTGGCCCTCCATCCCGCCGAGCAGGGCGTCGGCCGGCAGGCGGAAGCCGTCAAAGGCGATCTCGTATTCCTTCATGCCGCGATAGCCGAGGACTTCGATTTCACCGCCCGACATCCCCTTCGCCGGGAACGGGTCGGCGTCATTGCCGCGCGGCTTCTCGGCCAGAAGCATCGAAAGGCCCCTATAACCACGCTCCTCGGGATTGGTGCGGACGAGGAGCGTCATCAGGTCGGCGCGGACCGGATGAGTGATCCAGGTTTTCGCCCCGCTGACGACATAGTCGTCGCCGTCCCGGCTCGCGCGGGTGCGCAAGGACGCGAGGTCGGAGCCGGTGTTGGGCTCGGTGAAGACAGCGGTCGGCAGGATCTCGCCGCTCGCAATCTTGGGCAGGTATTTTCGTTTCTGCGCCTCCGTGCCGCCGACAAGGATGAGTTCGGCGGCGATCTCGGACCGGGTGCCCAGCGAGCCGACGCCGATATAGCCGCGCGACAATTCCTCCGACACGACGCACATCGCCACCTTGCCAAGCCCCATGCCGCCATAGGCCTCGGGGATGGTGAGGCCGAAGACGCCCATGGCGCTTAAGCCCCCGATGATTTCGAGCGGGATATAGGCGTTGGCGCGATGCCAGCTTTGGGCGTACGGAACGACCTCGGCGTCGGCGAATCGGCGCATCTCGCCGCGGATCGCCTCGAACGTCTCATCGAGGCCGGGGTCGCCGATCACGCCTTCCCGCGCTTCCCCGATCAAAGCGGCGAGGGCGGCGCGGTTTTCCCTTGTGTTCCCGCTGGCGATCAGCGCCTCGACGGCCTCGTTGCGAAGTGGCGCGATCTGGTCGGGAGCGAGGCCAAAGTCGGCGAGGCGCACGATCTCGCTCTGATTCATCGGGATGGCGCTGAAGATCTGATCGAGATATTCTCCAAGCCCGATGCGCGTCAGCAGCTGTTCAGTCTCGCCGAATCGGCTGTCCTCCTGCATACGGTTGGCGTAGGCCGTCATTTCCTTGATGGCCTCGACGTAGGTCGCAAGCCAGGCCAGCCCGTGGACGGCATGCTGCTCAATTTCGATCTTGTCAGCGCTCAGCTTGCCGTTTTTGCTCACCCGGTCGCGCATGGCGTCGAGCGCGCGGTCCATGAGGCGCTCGGCGGCAAAGTGGGCCTGGCGGGCAAGGTCGTCGAGCGTCAACAGGCGTGGCTCCTTCAGTGGGTGCCGTTGCTGCGCCGCAGCATGCGTCGCTGCTTTCCCCGTTGCAATCCCTCTCCGCGCGTCCGTGGGCGTGAATCTGGCCTCTCGCGGGTGGCGCTCGCCGCCGCGTCAGGCCAAAATGATTGCTGATGTGGGGAGGGTCGAGCGAGGGTGAGCGCACGCCTGAAAATCATCTGGCAGGCGGCCGAGAAATTCGCCGCCGACGACGGCTGGGCGATCGCCAGCTACATCGGGCTGACTCTGCTCACATCCTTGTTCCCGTTCCTCATTTTCGTTGCGGCGGTGGCTAGCTTCTTCGGCTCCAGCGATCTGGCGCATGAGGCGGCGAAGCTCGTTTTCGCTGAATGGCCGGAGGTGGTGGCCCGTCCGATCTCGGAAGAGGTCGAGCGGGTCCTGACGACCCCACGCAGCGGTGGGCTACTCACTTTCGGCGCGGTGTTCTCGTTCTATTTCGCTTCGAGCGCGATCGAGGCGCTCCGGGTCGGACTCAATCGCGCCTATGGCCTGATCGAGCCGAGACCGTGGTGGATGCTCAGGCTTCAGTCCTTAGGGCTGGTGCTGATCGGGTCGATCGCCCTGTTGGCCCTAGCCTTCCTCGTCGTGCTCGGGCCGCTGATCGTGGACACCCTCGGGGCCTTCTTTCCCTCGGTGGAGCAGGCGCACCCCCTGCTCACGTTCCTCCGCATCGGCATCGCGGGTTTGATGCTGGCGAGCTCGCTCATTCTCGCGCACATCATCCTGCCCGCCCACCGGGTGGGGTTTCGCGATATCCTGCCGGGTGTCGCGCTGACCTTCGTCGCCAGCATCGCCTTCGGCGAGCTTTTCGGCGCCTATTTGAGCGAATATCTGCGCAATTACATTTCGACCTATGCCGGCCTCGCCTCAGTGATGATCGCGCTCGTGTATCTCTATTGGGTGGCGCTCTTGTTCGTGTTCGGCGGCGAGCTCAACGCGTCGATCATCAGAGCGCGCCAGGCACGGACGGCGCCCTGACGCAAGACCCACCCGCGTGCCAGGGCGGCGACCGTTGGGCGAGAACGGATGAATTTCTGTGTGAAGACTACAGGAACTGCCCGCTCATGATTAAGCTCTGGGTCCGCGTGTCAGTCCGCCGCGCTACATCGACAATGTGTCTGGTCGAATCACAAGAGGTCGGAGGGACGAGTTGAACATGATTACCCCTGCTCGCTACCCGTTTTTGAGTGGTGGAGGGGAAGCTGCCGAGATCATCGCGAGTTTCGACTGGGCTGCGACGCCGCTTGGTCCGATTGAGAGCTGGCCAGCGAGCCTTAAAAGCACGATCGCGCTCATCCTGCGCTCGCCCGTCCCGATCGTGACCTTATGGGGCGTGGACGGAATCATGATCTACAACGACGGCTACTCCGGGTTCGCCGGTGGCCGCCACCCAAACCTGTTCGGCTCCAAGGTCCGGGAGGGTTGGCCTGAGGTCGCCGAGTTCAACGACAACATCATGAAGGCGGGGCTCGCCGGCGAGACACTGGCCTATCGAGATTTCCCGCTGACCCTTTACCGGCATGGCGGCGAACCGGAGCAAGTCTGGCTCAACCTCGACTATTCCCCGCTCCTCGGCGAAGACGGCAGACCTGCCGGCGTCATGGCCGTCGTGATTGAGATCACCGACAAGGTGCGGATCGAGCGAGAGCTCGAGGCCGAGCGCAAGAGCTTGAGGCTCATGTTCGAGCAGGCGCCCGGATTCATTGCGATGCTGAGCGGACCAGAGCATCGGTTCACCATGGTGAATGAGGCCTACCGGACGCTGGTCGCCGACCGCGATGTCGTCGGACAGACAGTCGCGGAAGCGCTTCCGGAAGTGGTCGAGCAGGGCTTCGTCAGCTTGCTCGATCGGGTCTATGCTTCGGGCGAGCCCCATATCGGGCGCGGCACGCCTGTCAACCTGCAACAGGGTCCGGATGGGGTCCTCGCCGAGCGCTACCTCAATTTCATCTACCAGCCAATCGTGGCGGGCGACGGCGCTACGTCCGGCATCTTCATCCAAGGCCACGATGTCACCGAGCAGCGCGAGACGGAGAAGGCGATCCTCGCCGAGGTCGCTGAGCGTCGCCGCGCCGAAGAAGCCCTTCAGGTTTTGAACAACACGCTCGAGCAGCGGGTTCACGACGAAGTCCGCGCCCGCTCCAAGGTCGAGGAGCAACTCCGCCAGGTCCAGAAGATGGAGGCGGTCGGGCAGCTCACCGGCGGCATCGCGCACGACTTCAACAATATGCTCGCCGTCATCCTGGGCGGTCTTAACCTCCTACAACGCAAGCTGGCCCGCGGCGAGACCGACGTCGAGCGGTTCATCGAAGGCGCCATCGACGCCGCCCAGCGCGCGGCGACGCTGACGCAGCGGCTGCTGGCGTTCTCTCGTCAGCAACCCCTTTCACCCGAGCCTCTGATCATCAACAAGCTGGTCGCCGGCATGAGCGAGCTGCTCGACCGTACGCTTGGCGAGCACGTCAAGGTCGAGACCGTGCTGGCCGCCGGTCTGTGGCAGGTGAAGGCGGATCCGGCGCAACTTGAAAACGCGATCCTCAATCTCGCCGTCAACGCGCGCGATGCAATGCCGGGCGGCGGCAGGCTCACGATCGAGACCCTGAACGCTTTTGTGGATGACGCTTACGCCCGGGAATACGCGATCGAGGCCGGGCAGTACGTGCTGATCGCCGTCGCCGACACAGGCGCAGGCATGGCGCCGGAGGTGATCGCAAAGGCCTTCGACCCCTTCTTCACGACCAAGGGCGCCGGAAGGGGGACGGGCCTTGGCCTCAGCCAGGTGTATGGCTTCGTTCGCCAGTCCGGGGGGCACGTAAAAATCTACTCCGAGCTGGGGGTGGGGACGTCGGTGAAGATTTATCTGCCGCGCCTCTACGGCGAAGCTGCGGCGACGGAGCAGGCGAAGCGGCTTGCCACTGTCCATCGCGGCCTGCGCAGCGAAATCATCCTCGTTGTCGAGGACGAGGAACGTGTGCGCGCATTGTCTGTCGAAGCCTTACGGGAGCTCGGTTACGGCGTTGTCGAGGCCTCTGGTCCACGCCAAGCGTTGCGCATGCTCGACGAGGGCCAGCAGGTCACCCTCTTGTTTACCGATGTCGTCATGCCGGACATGTCCGGACGACAACTGGCCGATCGCGCGCGCGTGAAACGACCAAATCTCAAGGTGCTCTACACGACCGGCTATACGCGCAACGCCATCGTACACAACGGGATGCTCGATCCCGGCACCAATCTCCTGACCAAGCCTTTCAGCATCGAGGAACTGGCGGCGAAGGTTCGCAAGATCCTCGATGACGGCGCGTAAGACGTTCTCATAGCCCCCTTGCCTTGAAGTACTTCAACAGGGTCCAGACCGCGGCTTGCTGTTCGTCGTCCATCTCATTCAAGTCGAGGTGCGTGAGGAGGATTTCTGACGGCGTCTTGCCCTCGATGGGGGAGAGGGGAGCTCGCGGCGGCGAAGGCGCTGCCTCGAACTCCCTTATCGGCGGATGCGCAAGCGCCGGCTTCGCAGGTTTCCTGCGCGGCGTCAGAGACCGCGGCTTCCGGCCCTTGAGGACGCGGCCGCTGATTCTCACGCCCGCATCGTTCGCGGCGTAGAGAAAAAAGGTCACACACTTCTGGACGACCGCGTCCGCAGCCGGAAACGCCTTCCTGAAGGCTTCATTGAAATGGGATGGGGTCGCGGTCTCCAGGTCGATTGCGAACATCGGCGCATATTCGTGCCGAAGGCGCTCCAAGAGCTTCTCGGGCCAGTGGCCCGTAGCGTGCGCGTTCACCAGCTCCTTGAGGCGCCCCGTCGGGCGTCCATCGTCCTCAATGAGACCGAGGAACCGAAGCGCGTGCATGAGCTGAGTGCCCACGACGCCTGAAAAGCGCGTCAGCACGCTGCGATCGATGCGTGAGGGAACGCCGTGCTCGTGCAGATCCTCGATGAACGTCTTGAACGTTCGGTACGACGTATACGGCGGCGTTCCCGACGATCTCGTCCGCTCGAGCATCACGATCTCCGGTCGGTTCGGAACGCCGCGCCTCGTATTCCGCACAGCGCGGCCCCTATACCGTATTTATGGTCCCAGTAGGACTATTCCAAATGAGCGATTGCAGCCTGATTCGTTTTTTTAAGATGCTGAAGAAATTGGAAATTCTTCCAAAACTGGCGGGCTAAGACAGTCACAACGTCTCTGCGTCTGCCTGGGACAAGAATATCCACTCTCAAACCATTCCGCGCGGTGGATCGCCGCAGCGACAGCCATTGGAGCCGTGCAAATGTTGTGGACCGCCGAGGTAGTCGAGGATCTCAAGAAGCTCGCTCTCGAGGGAAAGAGCGCAAGCCACATCTCCGCGGCGCTCGGCGTCGGATCCCGAAACGCTGTCATTGGCAAGGCGAGCCGGATCGGGATCAAACTCAGCGGCGGGGGCATCTCCGCGCGCGGGAAGGGTGCGGCCCGCGCGGCTCGTCTCCAATGGGCGCCACCGCATGCCACTCGGCCCAACGCCGACGCGCAACGCTGCGGCGCTGCCGCCGCTCGCGATCCCCAGGTCTCGCCGGTGGACGGCAGGGCGGCAGGGAGAAGCTTTGGCGTAGTCGAGATCGGAGAGATGCGACGGCTGCGGTTCGAGGACATTCGTGAATCCGCCTGCCGGTGGCCGCTGGGCGATCCGAGGAGCGGAGATTTCGCCTATTGCGGGCTCACTCCGGTCGGAGGGCAGTCGTATTGCGCCGGCCATTGCCAAATGGCTTATCGGTCGCCGCAAGCGCGACCGAGGGAGCGACAAGGGCTCCGCGCCATCGCGAGTTCATGGCGCCTGTCGTGAGGCGGCGCGCGACGCTACGCGCCGACCTGCCGCTCCGTCTTCCCAAATACGCAGATCAGCCCGGGAGCGTCAGCGCCCGCTTCGCGCCGGGTCGAAGCGGACTGGACGAGCAGCGGCCGCAAGCCGACCTCGCGCGCTTTGGTTTCGACATAGGACCGGCTGTGCGCGAACCGCATCGCGGGCTCGAGCTTGAACCCGTCGCCTTCGCAAGTTTCGACCGAGAACGCGAACAGGCCGCCGGCGGTCAGCGCCGTCGCCACAGCGGCGAATAGAGGCGCGAGGTGGCCGGTATACACCAGCGCGTCCGCGGCGACGATGAGATCAAAGACCCCGCTCGGCTCGCGACCGAGCATCGCCACAGCGTCGCCGATCACGAGCCGATCGTAGAGGCCGCGCTCGCGCGCTTTTGCGATCATGGCCGCCGACAGGTCGACCCCGGCCAGACGGTCGGCGCGCCCGCGCAGCGCTTCGCCCATGAGTCCCGTGCCGCAGCCGAGGTCGAGGACTGAGGCGAACGGGCGGCCCGGCGCGACGGAGCTCAGAGCCTCGGCGATCAGGGCGGGGGCGCGATAGCCGAGATTGTCGGTCAGATGCTTGTCGAAGCGCGGTGCATAGTCGTCGAATAGCCGCGCGACATAGGCCTGCGGCAGCGCGCCGGGCGCGTCGCCCCGGCCAATGAGCGCGAGCCGGGCCATCGCGCCTTGCGCATCGGCGGGATCGGCGACAAGCGTTTCGCGAAAGGCTTGAGCAGCCGCGTCGAGGTCGCCGAGCTTCTCCCGTGCTTCCCCGAGCGCGAACCAGGCGGCCGCCCAATTTGGCGCGCGCTCGAGCGTCTGCTCGAAGAGATCCGCCGCCGCGCTCCAGTCGCCCTCGTCGGCGGCGGCCTTGGCGTAAGCGAAACGGCGCCCGGCGATGAAGTCGTCCGCAGCGAGGGGATCCTGGGCCATGTTAGCCGTCAGCGAGCGCGGCCTTGAGGCGCGGCAGCTTGACACCCACACCGTTGGTGTCGGCGAGTTCGATGAGACCGCCGAACCGGCGCCGCTTCTTCGCCTCGTGGTTGATGAGAATTTCGGACAGGCGGTGATCGAGAAAGGGATTGGAGAATCGCTCGATCACGGTCTTGAGGTAAGTCTCCGCCTCGTCTCCCATGCCGATCGCCGCGAACACTGGCATCACTTCTTCCGCGTAGAGCGCATCCAGTTTCGTGCGCATCGTTTTGTCCGCCACCGCCTCGCGGACGGTGAGACCCGGCGCGCCGCCTTCTTTGGCCCAAAGCTCGGCGAGATAGGTGTGGCCGAGATTGAGAATGAACAGTTTTAGTCGCTCATAGGGCTTGAGATCGGCGGCGACCACGATCGCCGGATGTCGGCAGGGAAGCTCGAGGCCCGGCTGGTCCTCGATCGCCCATAAGGCATAGGGCTCCGCGACCGCGCCCAACG
>Ga0209624_10003560_pt1 | contig 10959 bp, 8 predicted proteins | sample JacPinW_OM2H0_O1_FD_188565 | JGI IMG/M metagenome (GOLD analysis project Ga0209624, IMG submission 188565) | Forest soil microbial communities from Algoma, Ontario, Canada - Jack Pine, Ontario site 1_JW_OM2H0_O1 (SPAdes) (version 2) | ecosystem: Environmental > Terrestrial > Soil > Boreal... | reverse complement strand
TGCGGCGCCCACACAAACAACGCATTGTTCGGGCCGACGCGCAATCCGTGGAATCCGGCGCTCAGCCCGGCGGGCTCGTCCGGCGGCTCCGCCGTTGCGGTGGCGACCGGCATGACGGCGCTCGCGCAAGGCACCGACTACGGCGCCTCCATTAGAATTCCGGCGGCCTTCTGCGGCATCGTCGGCATTCGCCCGACGCCCGGCCTGATACCGAGCTATCCAAAAGCCTTGGCCTGGGACCCCGGCGAGGTTCATGGGCCGCTGGCGCGCGACGCCGAGGACGCAGCCCTCATGCTCGACGCCATGGTGGGTTTTAGCCGGATCTCGCCGATTTCGGTGGCGCCGCCGTGGCAAAGCGCGCTGGCAGAGCTTGAGCGGCGCGAAGACATCAAAGGCCTGCGCATCGCCTATGTGTCCGACATCGCCGGCATCGGTGTGGAAACGGAGATCGACGCAATATGCGCGAGGGCGGCGGCGGCCCTGAGCAAGCTCGGCGCCCACGTCGAGCACATTACGTTCGACGCTAGCGCCGGCCGCGCCCCGTACCAGACTTGGCGCGGCTTTTGGATGGTGGGACGACAATACGAGCGGCTCGCGCAGATCGATGCGTTTGGGCCCAATCTGAAAGGCAATGTCGAGGCCGGGCTGAAACTGACTGCGACCGATTGGGCGGCGGCCGAGCAGACTCGCATGGCCATGTTTGAAGCCTTCCACCGGCTGTTCGAGCGCTACGACGTGCTGCTGACGCCGGCGGCACCGGTCAAACCCTTTCCGGTCGAGATGAATTTCCCGGACACGATCAACGGCCGCAGTTTCGAGAATTACATCGACTGGATCGCGCCAGCTTATCTGATCACGCTCGTGAGCCTGCCGGCGGCGACCGCGCCGGCGGGCCTGTCGCAGGACGGATTGCCGATCGGCATGCAGATCGTGGCACCGCGTTTCGAGGAGCCGCTGATCCTGCGCGTGGCGCGGGTTATCCATCGCGGCAGTAACGTTGGGCGGCCGCCGCTGACGGGGTAAGAGGCTCATAAAATTCGTCATTGCCGGACTTGATCCGGCAATCCATGGTGAGCCTCACGTCACCATAGACCACCGGGTCAAGCCCGGTGGTGACGCAGTAGAGAGCGACGAGGCAAAGTGCTCACGGCCAACGTCTGATATGACCAACGCCACCGCACCCGCGCTCTGGATCAAGGACCCGCTAGCCATCCTGGCCGACGGTGCCGAACGCGGCGTCGTGGTGGCCGACGGCCGCATCGTCGAGTTGGTGGCAGCGGGAAACACGCCGCGTGCGCCGGAGTTCACGACATTCGATGCCGGCGCACACGTGGTGCTGCCTGGGCTGATCAACACGCACCATCATTTCTATCAGACACTGACCCGCGCGGTACCGGTCGCGCTCGATCGCGAATTATTTCCTTGGCTGCAGGCACTCTATCCGCTCTGGGCGCGGCTCACGCCCGAGGCGGTGGAGCTCGCCACGACGTTGGCGATGGCCGAGTTGATGTTGTCGGGCTGCACGATGACGACCGACCATCACTACGTCTTTCCGCAAGGGCTCGAAGACAGCGTCGATATCCAAGTCGCCGTAGCCAAGCGGTTCGGCATACGCGCGCTCCTGACCCGCGGCTCGATGAACCGTTCGCAGCGCGATGGCGGCTTGCCGCCGGACAGCGTGGTGCAGGATGAGGACACGATCCTCGCCGACAGCGAACGGGTGGTGAGCCGCTATCACCAACGAGGCGACAACGCGTCGATCCAGATCGCGCTCGCGCCCTGTTCGCCGTTCTCCGCGACCACCTCGCTGATGCGCGCGAGCGCCGCATTGGCGGAGCGTCTCAATGTCCGCCTGCACACGCACCTTGCCGAAACCGAGGACGAGAATCGCTATTGCCTGGAACTGCACCAGTGCCGCCCGCTCGATTATCTGGAAGAATGCGGCTGGCTTGGCGAGCGGACGTGGCTGGCGCACGGCGTGCATTTCAACGCCGATGAGTTCAAGCGGCTCGCCGGCGCCGGCACGGCCGTGACGCACTGCGCCTGCAGCAACCAGGTGCTGGCGTCGGGCACCTGTCCGGTCTGCGAGCTGGAAGAGGCCGGCGTCGCCGTGGGTCTCGGCGTCGACGGCTCGGCGTCGAATGACTCCTCCAATGTGATGCAGGAGGTGCGTGCCGCCTTTCTGCTGCAGCGCGGGCGCTATGGTATCGGCAAGGTCAGCCATCGCGACGCGCTACGCTGGGCGACCAAAGGCTCCGCAGCCTGCGTCGGACGGGCGGATGTCGGCGAAATCGGGGTCGGCATGCAGGCCGACTTCGCGCTGTTCCGCCTCGACGAGCTGCGGTTTTCCGGCAGCGGCGATCCGCTCGCCGCACTTGTCTTGTGCGGCGCGCATCGCGCCGATCGCGTCATGGTCGGGGGGCGTTGGGTCGTGGAGAATGGGCAAATTCCCGGCCTCGACGTCGCCGACCTAATCCGTCGCCACTCGGCGGCGGCGCGGAAATTGCAAGCGTGACCGTCATTTCGGGGCGGCCATAGGCCGAGCCCGGAAGGCTTTAGCTCGGGAGAACCACCGCGTATGCAAACCTACACCGTCGATATCGCCGGCGAGCCGGTCACGCTGCCGATCGTACCGATCAATCCGAAGCTCGCGATCTCGCTGTTGATGGTGATCGACATGGGCGTGCGTTTCGGCGAGCGCATCGGCAAGGCGCTGGCCGACCATTTAGGGCCGCTCAAGCCCGACATCATCGTCGGCGCGGCGACGCTTGGCATTCCGGTGGTGATCGAAGTCTCGCGCGCCCTCGGCCTCGACCAGTACGTCATCGCGCAGAAGTCGCCGAAGATTCATTTAGCCGACGCGCTGGTGCAGGAACTGGAGTCGGTGACATCCGCCGGCAAGCAACGCTTGATGCTCGACCGCCGATCGGTCCCGTTGCTCGCTGGCCGCCGCGTCGCGATCGTCGATGACGTGGTGGCGACCGGATCGAGCCTGGCGGCGACGTTCGCGCTGGCGCGTTCGGCGGGCGCCGAGATCGTCGGCGCCGGCGTGATCCTGACCGAAGGCCATGATTGGAAGAAGACGCTCGGCGCCGATGCCCGCTTGATCCATGGTCTCGGCCACATTCCGCAATTCTCGCTCTCCGAGGGCACGGCCGTGCCAATGCCGGAGACGCTGTAGAGCATGATCCGGAAAAGTGGAACCCGGTTTTCCGAAAAGATCATGCTCCACCAAAGATCTAGAGCGCGATGTCGATTCAACTTCAAATGATCGCGCTCTAGTCCGGCTGGCATCGGCCGTTTGTGCGGCGTAACGTGAGAGCAACGAGAAGGAGGGGAATCCCATGAGCGATTTGCGCGATTTCATTGCGGGCATGCCCAAATGCGAGCTGCACGTGCACCTGGAGGGAACACTCGAGCCGGAAATGAAATTCGCGTTGGCGAAGCGCAACGGCATGAGCCTGCCCTATCGGGACGTGGCGGAGATGCGCGCCGCTTACGACTTTTACGACCTGCCCTCGTTTCTCAAGATCTACTACGAAGGCATGCGAGTGCTGGTGCATGAGCCGGACTTTTACGACCTCACCTTCGCTTACCTGGCCAAGGCGCATTCTCAGAACGTGCGCTATGTCGAGATGTTCTTCGATCCGCAGCCGCACACCGGCCGCGGCGTGCCGTTCGACGTGGTGATCCGCGGCATCCGCCGCGCGCAGACCGACGCCGAGCGTGTCCTCGGCATCAAGAGCCAGCTCATCATGTGCTTTCTGCGCGACTGGAGCGCCGAATTCGCCATGACGACGCTAGTGCAGGCGCTGCCGTACCGCGAATGGATCGTCGGCGTCGGATTGGACTCCGATGAAAAGAACAATCCGCCGGTGAAATTCAAAGAGGTGTTCGCGCGCGCCCGCCGTGAGGGCTTCTTCCTCACCATGCATTGCGACGTCGATCAGCAGAACAGCACCGAGCATATCCGCCAGGTTCTCGAAGAGATCGGCGTCGACCGCATCGATCACGGCGTCAATGTGCTCGACAGCAACGCGCTGATCGACGAAGTGGCGAAGCGCCAACTGGCGCTCACCATCTGCCCGGTCTCCAACGCCTTCGTCACCAACGGCAGCAAGGCCAAGGAGATCAAGCGCATGCTCGATCTCGGCATACGCGCCACCGTGCATTCGGACGATCCGGCCTATTTCCGCGGCTACATGAACGAGAATTTCGAATGCACGCAGCGGGAGGCCGAACTCGGACCGAAAGAGCTTGTTCAGCTCACCCGTAACGCCTTCGAGAGCACCTGGCTGCCGCGTACGAGCAAAAATCAATATTTAGCCGAGCTCGACGCCTACGCGGCGAAGTGAGCGGTTGCACGAGGCGGTCTAAGAACATCTCTCACCTTCATCATGCGCGGGCTTGACCCGCGCATCCATGGTGCCGCGTCGCGTTTGAAAATTACGGCGGCGCACCGCCAAGCCCCAAACCTCAGCATGGATTGCCGGGTCAAGCCCGGCAATGGCGCCGGTTATGATGGTACGAACCATTCGTGGTTGCTCACTCTCCAAACAAAAAATGGCCGGGCTGAGCCCGGCCATTTCGGTTTTCAGATCCTGGTCAGGCGATTACTTGCCCGGGATCTTGTCGTCGATGCCCTTGACGTACCAGTTCATGCTCAGGATCTGGCTGGGATCGAGATGATCGCCGCCCTTGCATTCGACGGTCTTGCCGTCCTGGTCCTGGATCGGGCACTTGAAGGGATGGAATTTGCCGGAGCGGATCGACTCTTCCGTGTCCTTGGCCATCTTCTTCACGTCGTCAGGCATGTTGGTGTAGGGCGCCATCACGACCATGCCGGAGTCGAGACCACCCCAGGTGTCCTCGGACTGCCATTTGCCTTCCAGCACGTCCTTGGCGCGCTTGGTGTAGTAGCCGCCCCAATAGTCGGTGTCGGCGGTGAGTTGCGCTTTGGGACCGAATTTGATCATGTCGGTCGATTCGCCGAAGGAGTGCACGCCGCGCTGCTCGGCGATCTGCGTCGCAGCCGGCGAGTCGGTGTGCTGGGTGAGAATGTCGGCGCCCTGATCGATCAAAGCCTTTGCGGCGTCGGCTTCCTTGCCCGGATCGAACCAGGAATTCACCCAGACGATCTTCACCTTCATGTTGGGATTGATCGACTGCGCCCCAAGCATCGTCGCATTGATGTTGGAGATGACCTCCGGGATCGGGAACGAGACGATGTAGCCGATGATGCCGCTCTTCGACATCTTGGCGGCAATCTGGCCCTGGATGTAACGGCCTTCATAGAAGCGCGCGGCGTATGTGCTCATGTTCTTGGCGCGCTTGAATCCGGTGGCGTGCTCGAAGAACACGTTCGGGTATTTGTTGGCGACCTTCAGCGTCGCGTCCATGAAGCCGAACGACGTGGTGAAGATGAGCTTATGGCCGGTGCGGGCAAGCTGTTCGATCGAGCGCTCGGCGTCGGCGCCTTCCGGCACATTCTCCAGATAGGTAGACTCGACCTTGTCGCCGAGCGCCTTTTCCATCTCCTTGCGGCCGAGATCGTGCTGGTAGCTCCAGCCGAGGTCGCCGATCGGGCCGACATAGATGAATCCGACTTTGAGCTTGTCGGCCGCGTAAGCGTGGAACGTGACGGCGGCAAGCCCGAAGGCTGCAGCCATTCCCACGATGTTCCATTTCTTCATGATCTCACTCCGGGTTAGCCGAGACGGAGGCTTTAGCGTTTCCATCTCGTTTCAGTTTCTCCGCTGCGCACAACGCCCGCAGCACATTCAACAACAGCAGCGTTGGACGAGGTTTAGCTCATCCGCCCCTAGCCTTTCGTTCGCGCATGATCTTGTCCGAAAGCCGTTCTCCGTTTTTCGGGATCATGATCTAGCGGTCGGGCACAAAGACCTGACCAAGTGACGCAGGCGCAGCGGACCCGGCGGTGCCGCGCGTCCGCGAAATCAACACGAGAACGATGACCGTGGCAAGATAGGGCAGTGACGACATCAGCTGCGAGGGAATGCCCAGGCCGAAAGCCTGGGTATGAAGCTGCAGGATACTGACCGCCCCGAACAGATAGGCACCCGCCACCAGCCGGCCCGGCCGCCACGACGAGAACACGACCAGCGCCAGCGCGATCCAGCCGCGGCCCGCGGTCATGCCGGGGATGAAGAACGGCGTGTAGGCAAGTGGCAGGAAGGCGCCGCCGAGACCGGCGCAGGCGCCGCCGAACAACACTGCCAGCATACGGATGCGCAGCACCGGGTAACCGAGCGCATGCGCTGACGCATGGTTATCGCCCACTGCACGCAGCACCAGCCCGGCGCGGCTGCGATAGAGGAACATCCAGATGGCGATAACCAGCGCCACAGAGAAATAAACGAATGCGTCCTCGCCGAACAAGATGCGGCCGATGAAGGGTATGTCGGTCAGATAGGGCAAATGGAGCTGGGCCGCCGGTACGATCTTCGTGCCGACAAAGCTGGCACCGATCAAGCCGGACAGCCCTACGCCCAGAATGGTCAGCGCCAAGCCGGTGGCGACCTGATTGACGGCGAGCCCAAGCGTGAGAATGCCGAAGATCGCTGCCATGCCGGCGCCGGCCAGAATACCGCAGAGCGCACCAACCAACGTCGAGCCGCTCATATAGGCGCCGGCAAAGCCGCAGGCCGCGCCCATGATCATCATGCCCTCGACGCCGAGATTGAGAACGCCCGAGCGCTCGACCACCAATTCGCCGGACGCCGCCAGCAACAGCGGGGTCGAAGCGGCGATCACCGACAGAATGATGGCTTCGATCAGATCGAAGTGCTCAAGAAGCGGCATGCGCCACCTTCCGGACGCTCCGCAACAGGCGGATGCGATAGACAATGAGCGAATCGCAGGCGAGCACGTAGAACAGCAAAATGCCCTGGAACACCTTGGTGACGTCGAGCGGCACTTTCAGCGAGATCTGTGCGCCTTCGCCGCCGATGAAGGTGAGCGCCAGAAACAGGCCGGCGATCAAGATACCGCCCGGATTGAGCCGCCCCAGAAAGGCAACGATGATGGCGGTGAAGCCTAGGTTCGACGAGACACCGGGATCGAGATGCCCGATCGGCCCCGCGACTTCGATTATGCCCGCGAGCCCGGCGAGCGCGCCGGAGATCGCGAAGGTCAAGAGCACCAGCCGATCGGCATTGAACCCGGAAAAGCGTGCCGCGCGCGGCGCCGCACCGACCACGCGAATCTCAAAACCTCTGATCGTTCGCCCGAGCAGAACCGTTGCCAGCATGACGACGATCAGGGTGATGATCGAGCCGACATGCATGCGACCGCCCTCAAACAAGGTCGGAATGGACGCGGCCGGATCGAACGCGGCGGTGGTCGGGAAGTTCAGCCCTTGCGGATCGCGCCAGGGGCCGCGCACCAGATAATCCATGCCGTAATTGGCGACGTAAACCAGCATCAGGCTGGTGAGGATTTCGCTCGCGCCAAAATACACGCGACAGATGGCCGGGATGAGGGCGTAGAGCGCACCGCCAAGCGCACCGAGAACGAGCATCGCCGGCAGCACCCAATGGCCGACATCGGTGCCGTTGGTGCGCACCGCGAGCCAGCTTCCGCACACGGCGCCGACGATAAACTGGCCTTCGGCGCCGATATTCCAGATGTTGGCGATGTAGCAGAGCGCAAGGCCGACCGCGATCATCACCAGCGGCGTCGCTTTGACGGCGATCTCCTGCAAGGTGAACGGGTCGGTCAGCGGCTCGATGAAATAGACATAGATCGCGACGAGCGGGTCTTTGCCCATGATCGCGAACAGCGCCGCGAAGGTCACGATCGTCAACGCCACAGCGATCAAAGGCGAAGCGATCGCGATCACCGCCGAGCGTTCGGGACGGCGTTCAAGCACCAACTGCATGCTTGGCCTCCTCTTCGTCCTCGCGCGCCGCCGGATCGGCGCCGCCCATCAGCAAGCCCAAGCGCTCGCGCGTCGCCTGCGCCGCCTCGAGCGGTGGCGACAACTTGCCGTGAAACATCACCGCGATGCGGTCGGCGATTTCGGTGAGTTCGTCGAGATCCTGACTGATCACCAGCACGGCGGAGCCGCGACCGGCGAGATCGACCAAGGCCTGGCGAATGACTGCAGCGGCGCCGGCATCGACGCCCCAGGTCGGCTGGCTGACCACGAGGATGCCTGGATCGCGCAGGATTTCGCGCCCCACCACGAATTTCTGCAGATTACCGCCGGACAGGCTCACGGCTTCCGGATCGCGCTTCGCCTTGCGCACATCGAAGCTTTTGGTGGTGCGGTCGACGTGCGCCAGCATGGCGATCTTGCTGATGAAGCCGCCCTTGACCATGCCGCTCGCCGCGTGTCCGGTGAGGAGCGCATTCTCGGACAGCTTCATGCGCGGCGCCGTGCCGTGGCCGAGGCGCTCTTCAGGAACGAAGGCTGCGCCCATGCGGCGGCGATCGTTGACATTGAGGTGGCCCGCAGCGCGCCCGTCGATCACGATCGCGCCGGCGCTCGCCGCATGCCGTTCGCCCGAGAGCGCAGCAAACAATTCGTCCTGGCCGTTACCGGCGACACCGGCGACGCCGACAATCTCGCCGCCGCAGACCTCGAGCGTAATGTCCTTCAGCCGGGTGCCGTGCGGATCGTCCGGCTCCAGGGTGAGCTTATGAATGAGAAGGCGCGGGGCCGCGGCGGTGCGCGCTGCCGGGACTTTGACCTCGCCAATCTCGGCGCCCACCATCATGCGTGCCAGCGACGCCGCCGTTTCCTGCCGTGGATTGCAGGTCGCGACCTTCTTGCCGAGACGCAGGATCGTCGCCGTGTCGCAGAGCCGTTTCACCTCTTCGAGCTTGTGGCTGATATACAGGATAGCGCGGCCTTCGTTCTTGAGCCGCTCGAGCACGATGAAGAGCTGATCCGCCTCCTGCGGTGTCAACACCGCGGTGGGCTCGTCAAGAATAAGTAGCTTCGGATTCTGCATCAACGCGCGCACGATTTCGATGCGCTGACGCTCGCCCACCGACAGCCGCCAGACCTCGCGTTTGGGATCGAGCGGCAGACCGTAGAGCCGTGCGGTTTCCGCAAGCCGCGCCGAGATGGCGGCAAACGACTCGGTCGGCGGCAGGCCGAGCGCGACATTCTCGGCGACGGTCAGATTCTCGAACAGCGAGAAATGCTGAAACACCATACCGATGCCGAGCGCGCGGGCTTCGGACGGGCCGGACAGCACGACCTTCTGCCCCTTCCAGCGCAGTTCGCCGCCGCTCGGCTGGATCAGGCCGTACATCACCTTCACGAGGGTCGATTTGCCGGCGCCGTTCTCCCCAAGGAGCGCGTGGATTTCCGCCGGAAACAAATCGAGGTCGATGCCATCGTTGGCGAGAAAATCGCCATAGCGTTTGCTTATCGAAACGGCACTCAGCAGCGGCGCCGGCAAGGAAGAACCCGCTTGTGAAGACACATCAAGCATTGAGACCGCTGCGCATACTCTCAATTCGGAAGACTTGTCGCGGGCTTCACTGCAAGGATCGTTCCATGATCGACCCCTTGCGCTCGCCACATCCGCCAGCATCATCCGACAAAATCGGCGCCGGCAAAAGCGGGCAGGCAAAGAAAGTTGCCCAAAACGACGCCACCGCGAGAGGCTTGCACTTTCCATGGCGGGTCTGTCATGGTGAATCCGCCGTGGTCGAACGAGGAGCCGACGTAGGGAGCCCATGCGGGAGCGCATGTAGGGAACCCACGTCAGGTGGAGCTAAGTCGTGGAGCTAATACTCGCTGAATCGGCGAGCGCCATCCTTCGCTGGCTGCATGTCATCGCCGGAATCGCGTGGATCGGCAGTTCGTTCTATTTCATCCACCTGGACTTGAGCCTGCGGCCGCGGCCGGGCCTGCCGCCAGGCGTCAAAGGCGACGAGTGGCAGGTTCATGGCGGCGGCTTTTACCACATGATGAAATACCTGGTGGCGCCGGCGCAGATGCCGGACCACCTGACCTGGTTCAAATGGGAAGCCTATACGACCTGGCTGTCCGGCTTCGCGCTCCTGGTATTGGTTTACTATCTCGGCGCCGACCTGTTCCTGATCGACAAAGCGGTGCTCGATCTCACCGCCGTGCAGGCAGCTCTCATTGCGTTCTTTAGCCTCGTGGTGGCGTGGCTCGTTTACGAAGGTTTGTGCCGCTCGCCGCTCGGCAAGCACGAAGTGGCGCTGGCGCTGGTCGGCTACGTATTCCTGGTCGCGCTGACGTACGGCTTCACCCGCGTGTTCAGCGGCCGCGGCGCCTTCACGCAAATCGGCGCGCTGATCGGCACCATCATGGTGGCGAACGTGTTCGTCATCATCATTCCCTACCAGAAGAAATCCGTCGCTGCGATGCTGGCCGGCAAAACGCCCGATCCGCTCTGGGGCGCGCTGGGCAAACAGCGTTCCGTGCACAACAACTATCTGACGCTGCCGGTCGTCTTTCTGATGCTGAGCAATCATTATCCGCTGCTTTACGCGACGCGCTTTAATTGGCTGATCGTTGCCATCGTGCTGGCGATCGGTCCGGTGATCCGGCACTTTTTCAATTCGCGGCATGCGGGCAACGGCAGCCCGTGGTGGACCTGGGCGGTCGCCGCCGTCGGGATGGCCGCGGTCGCGTGGCTGTCCGCGGCGGGCCCCCGCACGGTGACCATCGGCACGTTACCGCCGACGCCCAAATTCGCCGATGTCAGCACCATCGTAATGTCGCGCTGCGCCATGTGCCACGCGGCCGAGCCGGTCTGGGCCGGGCTCGCGGCGCCGCCGAAAGGCGTCTTGCTCGACACTGACGAGCATATCTACCTGCACGCGCCGCTAATCGCCGCCGCCGCCGTGCGCTCGGATGCGATGCCGCCCGGCAATATCACTGAAATGACGCCCGACGAACGTCGCACCCTCGCATCGTGGCTCGCGGCCGGCGCGCCGGCGCAGTGAGCA
>Ga0209624_10003559_pt1 | contig 10961 bp, 9 predicted proteins | sample JacPinW_OM2H0_O1_FD_188565 | JGI IMG/M metagenome (GOLD analysis project Ga0209624, IMG submission 188565) | Forest soil microbial communities from Algoma, Ontario, Canada - Jack Pine, Ontario site 1_JW_OM2H0_O1 (SPAdes) (version 2) | ecosystem: Environmental > Terrestrial > Soil > Boreal... | reverse complement strand
GATCCTTTTCCATTTTCAATTACGTAATTCGAATCCGTTCGCATTTGATGCTGAGCGCCGCCTTCAGGCCCCGCCACATGTATCGCTGCATATATAAGGTCCAACAGGGCTGTCGCTGGTCACGACAGTCTGCGCCACGGTTGCGAATTCCAGAGCTTGAGCTTTCGTGAGGCCAGACAGGTGAGAACCCACCCTGCAAACGCGAACACTAAGTATAAGTGAGCGTAGTAACTCGGTCAAACCGCTCCGCCATTCCAACGGATAAGCCGGTCGATGATGCTGTCACCTGATTAGGCAACAAACACCCCTGATTATCTCTAGCTGATATTTTGTCAGGCAGACTAGCTCACGGTGTCTAACAACCATGTTTCGCCGGTTTGCGCGTGCCGGCGCACGAGCATTGCGTCCAAACGCGGAAACGTCCGCTGAGACAGCCGAGATGACGATATGAGCCGCTGGAAGAACAATTTCGTCAGCCTCACACTGATCTGCCTCGCGATTTCTTTGGTGGGCTTCGTCGCCACAGGCTACGCCGCCTTGTACTGGGCGTGGGTGCGCGGCGATTTGGATGCGGCTCGGCCCTATCTCCCCTGGGCGAGAAACATTGGGATAGTTGCTGTAGCACTCGCTACACTGGCCTTCGGAATCTTATTCGCAGCGAAAGCGTTCCCGGTTTCAAAGACGAGCCGGCTTCGCCTCTGTCTCCTCGCCACCGCTACGATCGCTTTCTTCGCCGAGTTTCGAAACGAAGGCAAATTCTGCTTCAAGAATCTCCATCACTTTTTTAGGCCTGGCTCGTGGATTCACGATGGAGTGAATCGACTCGTTCCATCACTGGGCGATTTTCTGTATCGCCTCGAATACTCACACTTCAATGATTTCCTTCTGGGTCCAGCCATCGTTAGCGTTCTTTTCCCGCTTGGAGTCATTCGAATCTACAAAGCCCTTTCCGAGCAAGGATCGATGAATCGGCATGCGCCGATGTTCGATGAATCAAGCGGGCTCGAGCAGGCACTGCGTGTTGCTCGGATTTTGATGAACGTCGGGCTCTTTTGGTTTTTCTGGCAGGCATGGGCGGAGAAGGCTGGCTACCTGAGCAATCCTCATTCGAGCGACGAAATCGACCTGCCGTTTGAGTTTGGCGGCGTGATGCTCGGTTTCTGGATGGCACGCGTGTTGACAAAGCCGTTCGGTGAGGAATCTGAAAAATTCAGGTCGACGTTCGTCATCGATTTTGTGTCGTCAGGTGTAATCGGCCTTCTGTACACGCTGATCGTCGGCCCGTTGGTCGAGGGCGTTGCGAGCGCTGTGGGGCATAGTTTGTATCCAGTCGTTCCGCATGCGTTGGACACTCATGTCGTAACACCGCTTCAGAGACGCATCCGGCCGTTCGAGTTGCTGTTGATCGCATTCGCGACGTGGTGGAGTTTGAATCGCTCGTTTAGACCCGATGAGATCGCGCAGCTCGCAGGCGGTTACGAAGAAAGTGGCACCGACGCGAAGTGGGCCGCGCCGAAGACGATGGTGGTGATGTTAGGAGCGGTGGCCGCCTATTTGGCGATTCTCGTAATTATGTTCGCGCTTCTGGAGCCGCAAGGAATGGCTTGGACGTTCGTGACAGCGGGCAGTGGCTTGGCTGCTGGAACGGCAGTGTTTCTTCTTGTGAAATGGGCCGGACGACACGGCGTCACCAGGCTCTTAAGTAAGAACGAGCTTCCTCCAGGCGAAGGGCAATAATCGCCGGCAATACTTCGTGGTCAAATCTGGTCAGACCAGCGTCGCCTTCTACTCATTTGTCCGGATGGGTCTGCCGAAGCCTGAACGAAGCCGTCTGATTAACGTTTTGCGGTCTTCTCGCCAAACGATAGAATCCGCCTCGCCGTTGCCGTTTCCCAAGGAGCGCCGTGAGAATCTCGGTCGATCGCCAAAGATCTGCTCATTTCGTTTTGATTGGTCTGTCTGTTGCGTTGTTGATCTTCTGTTTGTATCGCTCGGCAACAGCGCAGATACCGGCTGCCAATCCCACGAAAACGCCGAACGCGGCCGCGACTGTCGGTTTGCCGCCACCCCTGCATGGAGCAGCTGGACATGAATTAACGCGAGCCGACGTCGAGGAATTCTTCGATCTTCTGATCAAGGACCAGCTCGCGCGCGAAGACATTGCCGGTGCGACCATCGGCGTCGTGAAGGACGGCCAAGTACTTTTCGCGAAAGGTTACGGTTACGCAGACATCGAAAAGGGAGTGCCGGTCACCGCTGACGCCTCTCTCTTCCGCATCGGCTCAATCTCGAAGCTCATCACCTGGACCGCCGCGATGCAGCTCGTTGAGCAAAAGAAGCTGAGTCTCGACGAAGACGTCAACACGTACCTCGATTTCAAAATCCCCCCGGCCTTCGGCAAACCGATCACGCTCCGCAACCTGATGACGCATAGCGGAGGTTTCGAAGACACCTGGCGCGACCTCGGCGTCGCCGATCCGCAGCAGATCATCCCGCTCGAAACCTACGTAAAGACTCACATGCCCAAGCGCATCTACCAGCCCGGCGAGATCTCCGCGTATTCAAATTATGGCGCCACGCTCACCGGTTATCTCGTGCAACGCATCTCCGGCAAACCGTTCGAACAATACGTCGACGAAAACATCTTCCGCCCGCTCGGGATGAACCGCACTACATTCGCGCAGCCCCCGCCAGGCGATCTCGCGCCTTTGGTTTCGAAAGGCTACGGGCTTGCTTCGTCGCCGGCGGGCCGCTTCGAATACATGACCCTGTTTCCGGCCGGCAGTGTCTCCGCTTCGGCAACCGATATGTGCAAGTTCATGCTCGCCCATCTTCAGGACGGTCAGCTCAATGGCGCGCGGATACTCAGTCCGGAAATGGCGAAGCTGATGCATTCGCGCATGGTCATATTCGACGATCGTCTAAATAGCTGGGCTTACGGCTTCTACGAAGAATCCACCAACGGCCATCGCATCATCGGTCACGGCGGCGACCTCCAGCGCTTTCACAGCGATCTGCATTTGATACTCGACGCAAACACCGGCTTCTTCATCTCCTATAACAGCAAAGGCAATGGCGACCTCGGCCTCGACCGCCAGCGCCTGCTCCAAATCTTCATGGATCGTTATTTCCCGGCAGCTTCGCCGGAGTCAGGCGCCCCGGCAAAGGCCTCGAACCAGGCAGCGACACCGGATTCCGGCGTGGCCGGCGTCTATATGGCGAGTCGCCGTTGGGAGAGTTCCGTTCTCAGACTCACCGCATTATTTCCCGCGCCCAACGGCCAAGTAGAAGTCTCCGTCGACCCCGACAACATTGTTCGCATCGACGGCTTCGACGACGCGGCAGGCCAGCCAATCAAGTTCCGGCAGATCGGATCGTTGCTCTACGAAGATGCGGAAAGCCACGAACGCGCCGGATTCCGTCGCGGCCCGAACGGCAAAATGCAAATGCAGGTTGGCGACGCGGACGAAGTCTTTCTTCAGGTCGATGCGTGGCGGCAAAAATCTCTTTGCTACTTTATTTTGGTCGTGGGCCTGACCGTGGTCACGCTGACGCTCATCGCTTGGCCTCTTGCAGCGTTGGTTCGCAAGCACTACGCGCGCCCGTTGAATTCCTCCGATGCCGAGCGCGCGTTGAGGATCGTGATCCGGGTCGTCTGCGCAATGTTCTGCGTCTTCTTCTTCGGCTGGTTCGCGGTCTTCTATTTCGGCCTCCAGGATTTCGTCCAAATCATGACGGGCCTCGGCCGTTGGATCATCATTTTCGGCGTGGTCGGAGTTTTTTGCGCACTTGGAACAATCCTGCTCTGGTGGAAAGCAGCGCAGAGTTGGAAGGGAGCCGCTGTTGGCCTATGGGTGAAAGTCCACGGCGCGGTCGTCGCTTTAGCATGTGCCGGTCTGCTGTGGTTCGCCTTGCTCTGGAACCTCATGAACTTCAATTTGCACTACTGAGCATCAAGCGTCAGCGCGCTTGATACTGATCGTCGCTGACGTGCTCGAGCCATTCGACCACTTTGCCCTCAAGCGCTTCCTGAATCGCGATATGCGTCATCGCCGTGGCCGGCGACGCGCCGTGCCAATGCTTCTCGCCGGGCGCGAACCAAACGACATCGCCCGGCCGAATCTCCTCGATCGGTCCGCCCCACTTCTGCGCGAACCCTGCGCCAGCAGTGACGATCAGCGTCTGCCCGAGCGGATGCGTGTGCCACGCCGTCCGCGCGCTCGGTTCGAACGTAACGCTGGCGCCAGCCACCCGAGCGGGTTGCGCGGCTTGAAAGAGCGGATCGATTCGAACCGTCCCTGTGAACCAATCTGCCGGACCTTTATTCGATGCCTGCGAACCGCTGCGCTTAATGTCCATTCGTCTTCCTCTTTTGAGTGATCGGGTCGATGGTAGCAGTTGTCGCCGGTTTGCGCCTCGGGCCGATGCGTCCCGGTCCGCCTGAACCGTCCCCAGCCACTAACATCGTTTGAACTGGCGCGTCTAACGAGCCCGAGGTTTGCTTCCCCGGATGGGGATATTCCTTTCGAAACGCGCGCGTGCCCTCACGTGCCTTGACGAGGTTTCCACCATGCCGCTCCATCGACAGATATCGCTGGTCTTGATGTTTCTCCTGCTTGCCGCAATAGGGACTACCGCCGCAATCCACGCCGCTGACGCCGGCTCGATCTCAGACTACGCAAAGATTCGCGCAGGGATGAACAAGTTGTCGCCGCTGCTGGGCAAATGGAACGCGGATGCGGTCTATGCCGACGGCCACGACAACATCGGCACCTACGACGTCCACTGGGCGCTCGATGACACGTATCTGGAGATGGAAGTCGATTTTCACCGAAAGAACGACCCGTCGCAGCATCATGGCTTCGTGATCTATCTCACTTACAATCCGGCGACGCGCCACTATGAATCGACCTATTTCTATACGCGATGGGCTATGCGTGTCACCGAGTCGGGCGAATTTGACGACGTCGCCAACGAGTTTCGAACAACGGCGTTCATTCCACTCGAAGATGGCAAGCGCGATGAGCATGTCCGGACGATTACGGAACTCAAGAATCCAAACAAGATCATCTACGACCATTACAGCCGTTACAGCGATCAGTCGGCAGAGCGTATGGATGTGCGGATTACGCTAACCCGGCCTTAGAGCAGCGGTGCCCGGTCTGTCCGTCCCGTTACCGGGTGGAACAGCGCGCTGCTGCCGTTGTTGTGCCCCTCGCGCCTCACAAGCCAAAATAGGGAAAACGCATCACCATTGCGAATTCTTTCGCGCGCCTGGTGAGGTCTCTCATGGATTCTACGGCAGCGAGTGTTCCCAATTGGCGTTCGGCGCCGCGCCTGGTGTTGTCTGCCTCCGCAGCGGCTGTGATTGTGAGTCTGGCGGCCATCGCGTTCATCCCCGCGGCACTACAAAACATCGGCTCATCGAAATTCCTGCCGCACGTCTCGTGCTACCTCTATAACAAGCAGCTAGTGGCGCTGCATCTGGGCAGCGACGCAGCCATCTGGCTCGCGTACCTCGCGATTTCCTGCACGCTGGTCTATTTGGTTTGGAGGACGCGGCGCGAGATTCCGTTCAGCTGGATGTTCCTCGCCTTCGGCACATTCATCGTCGCCTGCGGATTCACGCACTTCATGGAGATTGTCGTTTTGTGGCATCCGCTGTATTGGCTCGCGGGCGACGTCAAACTGGTGACCGCAGTGGCGTCGGTCGTCACGGCGATCGCCTTGCCCAGTCTGATCCCGCAAGTCCGCACCATGATCGTCTCAGCGCACGTCTCCGAGAACCGCCGCCAGCAACTCGAGAAAGCCAACCACGAACTCCAACAAATCTCATCGCGCATCATGTCCGTGCAAGACATCGAGCGGCGGCGCATCGCGCGCGAATTGCATGACGGTGTCGGCCAATATCTTGCCGCGATCAAGATGTCGTGCGACGTAGCCTTGCAGTCGGCTACGAACCCGGAAGAGTCGGTGGCGCTTCAGGACGCGCTCAGCGTGCTTGAGCGCTGCACCGCTGACGTTCGCACGATGTCGCACCTGCTCCATCCGCCTTTGCTCGAAGAGATGGGCTTGGCCTCCGCGATCCCTTGGTATGTCGAAGGATTCACCGAACGCAGCGGCATCGAGGCCGACCTGCGAATGCCCGGTCACTTGCCGCGATTGCCGTCGCTCGTGGAACTCACCGTCTTTCGTGTGCTTCAGGAGAGCCTGACCAATATCCTTCGCCACTCCGGCAGCAAGATCGCCATCATTCGCGTCGCGCTCAACGACGGAATGATCGACATCGCCGTCGAGGATCGCGGCAAGGGGCTGAACTCCGAAAACGGCGAGCCGTTCAAGAGCGGCGTCGGCATGGCCAGCATGCGCGAGCGGGTACGCGAGCAGGGCGGCGAACTGCGCATCCACTCCACAAAATCTGGCACCATCTTGCGTGCGGTGATACCATGCGCCCGCGAGGAGGACAAATGTCCAAGCGGATCGTTGTCGTAGACGACCATGACGTCGTCCGCCAGGGAGTGCGGCTCATTCTGCGGAACCGGCCGGAATGGTCGGTGGTGGACGAGGCGGCTAACGGAGTCGAAGCCGTCCAGAAAATTAAATCGCAGAATCCCGACCTGACGATTCTCGACATCAGCATGCCCGAGAAGGACGGCCTCGAAGTCCTTCGCGATTTGAAGGCCGGCGGCCTGACGCCGAAAGTTCTCGTGCTCTCGATGCACAACTCCAAAGAAGTGATCGCGGCGGTTCGCGACTTGGGAGCTTCGGGCTACATTCTCAAGACCAACGCGGCGCGGGACTTGATTCGCGCCATGGAAGACATTTTTGCCGGCGGATTTTTCTTTCCCGGCCCCACTCCAAGAACGTCTCAAGGTGCAGCGGATGATGGGAAGCCATCCGGCCCGGGCCGGAAGAATCCGCTATTCCGCCTACAGCTCGGATGGTCAAACGCGTTCTCGTACTAACGTCCGCAAACGCTGACACAATCCGCTACCAATCGATTTTTTCGGGGAAGTATTCTGCAACCAGATCCTGATAGTAAGGCAGGATCTCCTTCTGGTCGGGGCGCTCGCGTCCCTTGGAATACAAATCGTAGTTGCTGAACTTCCGCACCCACTCAAACATTTTTTCGTCGTGATCGTTCATCAGGTGGCGATACGCGCCGTGCCGATGCGCCGGATAGAACGAGTGATACCGCAGCATGTACTGGCCTTCTTCGGGAATATATTTCCGCGTGACCTCGAAAATATATTCGTCGTGCCCCCACGAAAGATGAACATTCGACAGGCCGCAGTTCGGCCCGTACACGCCGTACTTGCTTCGATAAGTCGAATTCGTGTTGTCGGGATTCGCCGCAAAAAACTCCGGAAACACGATTTCGCTTGAGTAAGCGCAACCCACCGGAAACGTGTCGCCGACCACTGCCCACTGCGGCTCGCCATAGAGGCAGAGCACCTTGCCGAGATCATGTAAAAATCCGGTGAGCACAAACCACCGCTGATGCCCGTCCTTGCGAATTGCTTCCGAAGTCTGGAGCAAGTGCTCGATCTGCGTCAGGTCCGTGTCCGGGTCGCTGTCATCGACCAGCGTGTTCAGATAATCCGCCATCTCCCAGATGCTTTTCTTCCCGCGCGTGAGTCCGGCGAATTCAGCCTTCTTCTCCAGCACAAAGTCATACGTCTGGTATGCGTGATTCTGCCGGTAAAACTCGGTGACGGTCGGATTCGCGTCCGCCTTGTAATTCCGAAACTCTTCCTCGGTCTTGCCTTGACGATACCGGGTTGCGACAAAGTCGTCCCAATCGTCGATTTTCTTCATCGGGGTGTCGGCGACTCTCATAGCGGTTAGAAGTATGAGCCCGTGCGATGGGCTGCACAACAGCGATAATTTGGCGAAGAAATGGGTGTTTTCTACCGTTTTTGGCTGAATTTGACCGAACGACGTTAGTACGGCCCGTAGCTCAAGCGCCGCAACACGGCATCGTTAGCGGCTGGGAATCTGAAACCCCGCTTCGCCAAACTGCCACAGCAAAAAGGCATATTGATCGGCTAATAGTTCCTCGGCCTGAGCCTTGGTGCCGCCGATCGTGCCATGCCCGCCTTGATAGTCCACCCGCAAAAGCACAGGCCGCTTGCTTCCGGTCGCAGCCTGGAGCCGCGCCGCCATTTTCCCCGGTTCCCACGGCACAACGCGCGGATCCCGCATGCCGGTCGTGACCAACACCGCCGGATACTGCGCGCCGTCCTTCACGTGGTAGTACGCGCTGATTTCCAGAAGGTTTTTAAATCCTTGCTCGTCGTTCAACCCGCCGTATTCGGGAACGTTCAGCGGCCCATCCGGCGAGAACATGTCGCGAATCATGTCCGAAAGCCCCACGTCGTCGAGAATCGCCGCGAACAAATCGGGCCGTTCGGTGAATGCCCGGCCGATCAAGATGCCGCCTGCGCTGCCCGCTTCTCCTCCAAGTTTCGCGGGCGACGTGTACTTGTTCTTCACCAGAAATTCCGCACACGCAATGAAGTCGCGCCACGTATTTGGCTTGTTCTTCAGCATCCCCGCTTCGTGCCATTCTGGTCCGTACTCGCCTCCGCCGCGCACATGCGCAACTGCAAGAATGCCGCCGCGCTCGAGCCACGCCAGGGTTCGCGGACTGAAGTAGGGGTCCATGTTTATCGCATACGCGCCATAGCCGCTGAGAAACGTCGGATGCGATCCATCCAGTGAAATACCTTTCTTGTAGACGATCGAAAGCGGAATGTTCGTGCCGTCGTAGCTCGGCGCCTTTACCTCGACCGATTCGAGATCATCGGGATCATCATGTGCCCCGACGGGTTGGATCTTTGTATCGGTAACCCTTCCGGCTTTAGGTTCATATGCGAAAATCTTCGAAGCCTTCGTCCATCCCGATAGCCAGAAGTAAATCCCTTCGAGCCGAGAATCGCCTCCGATCAGGTTGACGCTACCGTCAAACGGAAGCTCGACCGGTTTCGCAGTTCCTCCCGTGTAGGGAATCCGAAGAAATTTGCCGATGCCGCCGTCAAGCTCCTGCACGTAGAGAGCATCAGCCATCGCGATAGTGTTTTGCACAACCGCCTCGCCGGACGGTACGAGCACAGTCGCGTTTGCTATATCGGGATGCGCCGCAGTGACCTTCAGGACCTTCGATCGAGGCGCACCTTTGTGCGTCGTCAGAAAAAGGTCGCCGCGATGGAGGCTGATATCGGTCACTTCATTGGACGAGTCGATGATTTTCGACCACTTCGCGCCGGTCTTTCCGGCGCTCGCCACCGGAGCCGTGTACACCGTCAGGTCGTTGCTGAATCCGTGATTAAGGATTGCGTAGGCCGTGCTCTCCCCGGGCCACACCAAGATCGCAGCGCTATCGGCCGGATCGAGCTTGATGTCATCGATCACACCGTAACCAAAAACGGCTACGTCGGTTTCTGGATCGGTACCAACGCGATGCCAATAAACTCGGCTCTTCAGGCGCCGCTCCGCCGGATCCATTCCCGGCTCCAGCTTCTGAAACCGAATGTGATAAAACGACTTTCCGTCGTCGAGCCAGTTGATTCCTCCATACCAGCTGCGGTCGATGGTTTCGCCGGTCTCGCGGCCGGTGGTTGTGTCCAGGATATGAATTACGGCGTCTTCTGAACCCGCTGGAGAAATGCCGTATGCGACGTAGCGCCCGTCATACGAAGGGTTGAAATAGCTCAGCGTGAATTTCTCGCCGCTCGGACCCGTCTGCTTCGTGGGGTCAACGAGCAGCTTTTCCGCTCCGTTCACCCCGGTTCGCACATACAGCTTCGCGACGTCTTCGTCAGGCATGCGTTTGAGCGTGTAGATGCGGTCGTTCCGATAGCGCTGGAGCTCATTCACTCGGGCCGGGCTCGTCGCGTCATATTCCCGAATTTTCTCGAGCAGCCCGCTGCGTCCCGGAATGGTGGCCAAAACCGAACGCGTGTAGTCATCCTGTTTCTTGAACCAACTCGCAACCTCGGGATCGTCCAGCTTTTCCATGTAGCGATACGGGTCTACAACCTTTGTGCCGAAGTAGGTGTCCGTCACGGGCCGCAAAGGTGCGACCGGAGGACCATCGGTTGTCTGCTGTGATTTGCATCCAAAAAGAAAAATGCAGCCGGCGAGAGCGATTCCAGTCGAAAGAATCGAAATGTGGGACCGTGGGCAGGGCATCGAGCACTCCTTCGCGGCAATCTCCCGTGTGGTCGCGACGAGCCTATCTCATCTCGGGAATCTGGCCAATGGCGCGTGAAAAGTCTGCACTCTCTTCAGTGAGCTGCGCGGTGTACGATGTCGCGCGGTATCGCTAATCGGGAGAACGGGATGAATCGACGGGATCTTCTGAAAGCAGGCGTAAGCATTTTGCCGGTAGCGTCGCGGCTCGGAATCGGCGCAGTCGCCGCGGGAAATATCGTCCCCAGCGAAGTCCACGCTGAGTCAGCGCAAATTGCGCCATCGAACTCCGGTCTTTCGTGGCAGCGCCGCATCCGCCGCGTCGGCCAACTCAACATGACCGAGCACGACCCCGCCGTCATGAACGTCGAAGCCTGGGCCGACTTCTGGGCCGGCGTCAAAGCCGACGTCGTCTTCATCAGCGTCACAGGCATACTCGCCTATTACCAGACGAAAGTGCCGTTCCATCGCAAAGGCAAATTCCTCGGCGACCGCGATTTCTTCGGCGAATGCTGCGCCGCCGCAAAAAAGCGCGGCATGCGCGTCGTCGCGCGCATGAGCCCCGACCTCAACTGGGACGATTGCCTCGAAGCCCATCCCGACTGGTTCGAACGCCACGCCGACGGCAGCCCCAATCGCAGCAAAGAAGAACCGCGCCTCATTCGAACCTGCATGTTCACCGGCTACATGACCGAATACATCCCGGCGATCATCCGCGAAGTGAACACGACGTACGACGTTGACGCCTTCTACTGAAACGGCTGGCC
>Ga0209624_10003558_pt1 | contig 10961 bp, 14 predicted proteins | sample JacPinW_OM2H0_O1_FD_188565 | JGI IMG/M metagenome (GOLD analysis project Ga0209624, IMG submission 188565) | Forest soil microbial communities from Algoma, Ontario, Canada - Jack Pine, Ontario site 1_JW_OM2H0_O1 (SPAdes) (version 2) | ecosystem: Environmental > Terrestrial > Soil > Boreal... | reverse complement strand
ACGATGTCGCGCTGATGCTCGACCGAGAGCGCGTGGGACGCGAAGCGAGCCCAACCGGGGGCGTCGTCGACAGCCAATCGGTCAAAGCTCCGGAAGCTAAAACAAGGGGATACGACGCGGGCAAGACGATCGCGGGCCGCAAGCGCCACATTGCGGTCGACACCGACGGCCGTCTTCTGATGGTCAATCTGACGCCCGCCGACATCTCCGACAGCGCCGGGTTCAGATGATCCTGGACGGTGTGCGCAAGCGCTGGCCGTGGCTGAAGCATCTGTTGGCCGATGGAGCCTATGATCGCACCCAACTCATGGACAAAGCCGCCTTCCTGGATTTCACCATCCAGATCGTGAAGCGATCCGATACGGCCAAGGGCTTCGAAGTCATCCCGCGTCGATGGGTCCGTGGAGCGCACGTTCGCTTGGATGACCCGATGGCGACGTCTCGTGCGCGATTACGAGGAGCGATCGACTGTTCCAAAGCCATGATCCACCTCGCTCTCGGAAGCCTCCTGCTCAGGCGAATAGCTCACGAATAACCGTTTTCAAACGGACTCTAAGAAGGCCAAGTTGGTCGACCATGCGCTGGCGCATATATTGCCAAGACTTCGTATTTCCGCCGAGGGGATTACCGACATCGGCGCCTAAAAGCTAGCTGGATGCGTACCCATATTTGCGACATGGAAGTGTCGTTGCGATTTTGGCTTCGGCGCCTCGCCAAGGTTTTCGGGCGGGAAGTCAAGTGCCAGGGACGGGCTCCTACGGACCCACCGGCACCAATCCCCCTATCGGGAATGAATCAAAGGAAGTCCCGAGGCCGGATAGCCAACGCAGTCCTTCCCAGACCCCAATCATTAAGAACATCCCAATTGTAGCGCTCAAGTCCTGAGTGCCGAACGAAAAGCCTTGGCGTCTCTGACCGAGATAGAGCGGAATGTATCGACAGGCCTCGGCCAGCGGCAGAATCGTGACCGCGCCGGCGAGTCCCCCGAATTTGAAGCTCAGCGGCAGTGCGAGGAGCAGGAGGACGAATTTCAGGCTGTTGGAGATCGCCATGTAAAACGGCGCTCCGAGGCCGAGAAGCGTCGATTCGCTCAGGCTGGTTACAATCGAGAACCATGAGGCAATGACCAAAACCGGCAGGATCCAGCCGGCCGCTTGATAGCGCTGATCGTAGAGAATTTTGATCGCCAGATCGGCCGTCGCGACCAACAACGAACATCCGACCGCGGCCAACGACAAGAACTTGACGCGAATCGGTGCAAGCCCCCCGTGGAGGCTGGCGCGCGGAGTGTCCGAATGCGAAGAAATAAACGGAAAAACCACGCCACTCCCTAGCCGGCCGGCCAGGAGGCCCAACAGGTCCGACATGGAGCGAGCAATGCCGTAGACGCCGAGCAGCTCAAGCGGAACAACTTTGGCAAAGTATAAACGATCAAAATTCATCGACAAAAAGTAGACAACGGAGGACAGCGATATCCACTTTCCGAAATTAAGAATCTCCGAGATGAAGCGCTTGTCGATGAAAAGTCGGTGTTTGATTTCCGTCAACAGAGAATAGCTTGCCACGGTGTATATGACAGCCCCTAAGACTCCACCAAGAACAAGAGCCCAGATAGTGTGACTGAGATAACAAAACAGCACCAGCACCGCCGACGAGGCAGCAGCAGAGAACAGTTGGAAGACGTTTAATTTTCCGAACTGCAGCCTTTTTTGCAAGAAAACTGGTGCTAGCGATGTTAAACCAGAAAGTATAGTTCCTAAGCCTGTAATTGGTAACAAATAAACCAGAATCGGAAGTTCATAAAATCTAGCAAGGGGAATCGACGACGCGAGTATAATGAGAAAGAGAACTAGCCCCCTGGTAATTTGTAATGTCCAAGCTGTGTTATAAAACTCCGGTTCCTCGGCGTTTTGACTGTAAATCAAGTTTTGCCCGATGCCGAAGTCAGACATTAGTTCGATACCGATTCGGAGCGTATTAACGATTGTCATCAACCCAAAGAGCTCGGGGGCGAGCATGCGAGTCAATATGACATTCGACACGAATCGGATGGCTTGACCGCCCCCGAACCCGCCGAGCGTCCACAAGGCGCCCCGCAATAGGACGTCGACGGACACCTTCAACTGCAAATCTCCTTTCGAGCGTGTCGAGACGCGACAGGTGGTGCGCACGCCCTTGAATGTGATAACACGCGGTCATAAAGGCAGTGCGTATAAATTGCAAAACCGGCCGATTGTGTCGGAAAGCGCCAGTGCATCGATAAATATCAAGTCTAACCGAAAGATTAAGCGACGTCTAGACATTCAGTTTGTATTCCGCGTAGGTCAAGAAGCGACGTCGTTAGCTTAAAAAGCTTCTTGAGAGTGTCACTCGCCTCCTCGGGAGGTCTTGCCTCGTTCGGCTTGTAGATCACCTCATCCACGGTGATGACGCCGGCTACACGCCGAGCTTATGACGACGGCCAGTCGAGGAGCCATCGGTCCAAGCGGCACCGGCGATGGGCCGAGATCCAGAAATCCTCCCTGCACGAAAACCTCGCGCCGTCCCAAAGGCGCTGACCTCGGACAAAGGAGCGATGTCGGCCGCGGTCGCTTGGAGACCGCGAAAATCCTGATGGAAGATCTCTGCAAAAAAAGGCGCGAAGGTCGCCCAGGATCGAGCTTAGGATGAACGATTCCTTCGAAGCGGCGGAGCGGACGCAATTTGGCCCGTGACGCCGTTCGTCGGTAGCGAGCTGTCCATTCATTCTTGACACTTTGGTCAGCTGCCGATCTTTGGACCGCCGGACGGTAGAGTTTTCCGGCCTTTGTCACGCCGACGGGCTGGATGCGCCGGCCGGAGTGATGAGGGAAACCGGGGGCTTATTGCCGCTGCCCGGTGCGGCCGATCCTCGTTGTAGTATTTACGCCAATCCTCCAACTTTTTCGCAGACGTCGGCAAGGGTCAGAAACCAATGGGCGTTCAGGCACTCGGCACGCGGGCGACCGTTGAACGCTTCGATGAAGGCCTTATCCGTGGGCTTGCCCGGCTGTGAGAAGTCCAGCGTGACGCCCTTGGCATTGGCCCAGAGATCGAGGTCCCGGCTGACAAACTCGGAGCCCTGATCGACCCTGATCGTCTTCGGATAGCCTGTGCCTGCACAGACGCCTTCAAGGGTCGCAACTACGTCTTCGGCTCGATAGCTGAACCTTGGATCGATGACGGGCGAGAACCGGCTGAACGTGCCCACGACCGTGAGCACGCGGATCTTCTGCCCGGTGGCCAATTGGACGAAACCCATGGCCCAGATCTCCTTGGATGTGGAAGCTGCGCGGCGATCGTCGCGCAGCTCCGCCTTCACTCTTCGGCGTCTTGTTGCGCAATTGCAGGCCCCAATTCATTGTAAATCCGATGTCTTCTTCAAATTGATGTCCCATCCCTCGCGGCGCTAAAGGACATGGACGCGCCGGTAGCCGTAGCGGACCCGCGTGGCCCAAATCTCCTTGATCCGAGCTTCCAGGCCGGCCGGCTCGCGGCGACGGGGTTTGTAATGATAGGTGGACCGATCGAATTCCAGGACCGTGCACGCCCGCCGGATCGAGACGCCCCAATCATCGCAAACCGCCGTCGCCAGCTCGCGGTACGCAACGTCGGCGCCGAGGCGACCGACCTGGATCGCATCAATGAACGGTCCCACTCATTCTGGGCGAAGAGCGTCGAAACCGATCTTAGGACCTCGAATATGACTCCACGAACCTATTCCGAACCGCTACTTTTCTGGTGAACATCGACGGCATCCGGGAAATGTGGTCAAAGCAATGGCCCGAGCGCTCCGGCAAGCCGGAATGCATCGCGCGTGAATAGGTTCGCTGTATGAAAAGAATAGTTGATTATTTCGACCGTTCTTACATCATCAATCTTAAGGATCGGGTCGACCGCCGGCAGGAGGTTTTGCGCGAGTTCCGTTGCTCAGGAATAAATATTCCGAACGAGCGTGTCCGGTTTTACTCAGCTACAAGGCCCATAGACAGTGGCAACTTCGCCACCATTGGCATGCGGGGATGCTTTACCAGTCATCTTAACGTCTTGGAGAACGCCCAAAGGGACAACCTTCGAAATGTGCTTGTGTTCGAGGACGACGTGAGTTTCCGAGACATCGGAGTGGACTTTCAGAACCGCCTCCTTGACGATCTGTCTCGGAGGCGCTGGGATCTCCTGTGGCTTGGTTATTTAAAGCCAGACAAAATTGCGTTGTCTGGCCCCTTGGCTTACTGGGGCGAGGATATTCTAGGCTCGCACTGCTATGCCGTCAATGGACCATTTATTGGTGCGATGGCTCAATACATGCAGGACTGTGAACGGCGACCTCCAAATCACCCGGATGGCGGTCCGATGCCCGCCGACGGAGCGTTTAACCACGTGCGTTACGTCAAAAAAGATGTCGTTTTGTTACTTGCTGTCCCACAACTGGCCGTTCAACGGAGCTCTCGATCCGACGTAACACCCACAATAATCGACCGAAACAGATGGCTTAAATCCTTGACCCCTTTCGCGCGAAGGATCAAGCACCAAATCCGGATGACGCTCGATAAGCGTAGACCGCGTTGAGAATTTACGGATCGCAACTGATTTGTGTGGCTCCTGGCAACTTCGCAGTGATGCCGCCCCGGCCCTTCCTCCTTTAGGGTCCCCACTCTGTAGGGACGCCTCAAAGTCTTTGAGAAGCGCGACTGCGATCCGGTAAAGGAACGACTTGGAAAGATTGCCGGCGGGAACGCGGAAACCGCCAATAGCCTAACTGCGTGGCTAGACCCGCTATCAAACCAACATTCATCATGAAGACAGATTGCACCCGATAGGTGATGAAAACCCATTCTTCCTTGTTCTGGATATAAATCAGGAGCAACGCGACTCCAAGCCCAATGAGAAGGTCGCCCCGAATATCTCGCCGGTGGCGCACACCGCATCGTAGCGCGACGATCAACGGCGCGAGGAGGAAGGTTATATAGGCGGCCAGACCCAAGTATCCAGTTTCTGCGACGGTAAGCCAATATACATTGTGTACCGTAGCGCCATAAGAGGTCCATCCAACCCCAGCGCGTCGGTAATATCCTTCGACATTGGCGGCATAAACAAAATGGTTGGCGCCAACGCCCAGGCGATGATCCGCGAGCATCATCGACGCGGCCATTTCAAGATCATCGCGCTCGATGTCGGAACTCGCGAGATTGTGTTCGCCACGCTGCGCGATCGCAGAAAGGGCGATCGGGGCAATTACCGCCGCGGCGATGACGAAGGCCAGAAGCATCTGGCTCTTTCGCGATGTCCAGCCATGCGTCGCGGACAGCACAAAGACGAGCACATATCCGATGGCGGCGAGTGCGATCGTGCCGCGGGATGTCGTCATCAACTCCACGATAACCCCGGCCAGAAAAACGACGAGTGGCAGCCGTCCAGCGCGTCCAGTAAGCAGCAGCGCGAAGAGGGGAAAAACAACCAAGTGTGAAAGCATGCCAAGTTCGTTCTGATGGCTCATCGTTCCCGCTGCTTGCAACATGCCGAGTCCGAAACGCTGCCACAGCACGACGACCGCCTCCATGATCAAGCCTGCGGCCATCCCCTTAAGAAGCGCATCCGGAACGATGGGGTTGACGCACGCCCTTACGATCACCGCATAGAGAAAAAACATCCGCGCAAGTTGCCAAGAATAGAAGAGCACGGCCTCCGGCATGATCGCCGGAACGGCGGAGAAGAGGACTGCAAAGAAATAACACCCAAACGCAATTCGAAAAGGCAAGGGATGCGGATTGGATTCACGTGGCAAACTCAGGTATAGAGCCAAGGCTAGCGGGTCTAAGGGTGTGATCTCAATGCCTTTTACGTATCCGGGCCAGTTCCAGATGATCACCGACATGTACAAATGGAGGGATGGAATGATAAATGGCAAGAATCCACTGCCAAATGGGAAAAATCCAATCAAGCTCCAAAAGATTTTGAGCAAGCGAGCGTTCGAACGCAGATAGGGGACGAGCGGCAACGTCGCTCCCAACCAAGCAATCAAATTCACCCATTTCATGAGATGCGAATTCTGCGCCCAGCGGGTGGAATAACACGGGGAGGGCCGAACGGCAACGGATTCCAGCGTATTGAATCTTGCGATGCACCTCGCCATTGCCACCACCCCTTCGAGGACTTGCGGACTGGTTTGGATCTCGCGGAGACTGTTTTTGAGGCGCGCAGGCGCAATGACGAAACGGTGAAGCAATCTCGTCGAGCCACGGGATTGGATCGATTCCCGCTCCAAAAGGGATCGGAGTGAATTGCGTGAAGGCGGCCCGACGTAAAAATCATCAACGAGTATGCGACCGCGTACGGCCAGCGATTACCTAGATGTTCGCGACTTCAGAGCACTACGCGAGCCGCCGGCGCGGGTCCATCGCGCTCGCGGTTTCGCCGTTCCTGGCCGCTTCGTGGTGGCGACTGGAGTGCAACTGCGAACCTCTCAGGGCAAAGGTCAACTGCGGCTCCCGTTTGTGAGGCTTTACCGACCGTTCGCCACCCAGCGGGCCGAAGCGACAGGGGCCGTTCTGGAAAGCGGCCGGAACGATGGCGTCCTTCACATCAGCCGAAACGGAAAGCGCGCGGGTCGCTTGTAAGCCCTGCCACTGAAGTTTCATCAGGCGGCGATTAGAGCCTCGGCGGATTTTACGCCGTGCGACCCAGGACAAGCAACGGGCGATCGGCGGAGCTGGTCGGGGTTGCGCAGCCGATCGCACGTGGCAGAGAGATTGGCGGCATAAGCTGTCGGCGTGAGGTAGCCCAGCGCGGAATGCGGCCGCTGCTATTTGTAATCGTCGATTCAGTTCGCAATCCTTGATCGCGCATGGGCAAGGTCAAGGGACAGGCTCTCATTGATAAGCTCGTCGCGCCTCGACCAGGATCGGCGCCCGCGTCCCTCCTGCGCCCCGCCGGGCTCGCCGCTTGCGCACAGTCAGGCCCTCTTCGCGATAGTGGCGGTAGGTCCGGTTGATCCCGGACGGTTCGCCGTCCTGCCCAGCAGGATGAACAGGCGCCGATAGCCGAAACGCCGCCGTCCCTTGGCAAGATCGCGCAATTGCGTCCGAAGTTCCGTGTCCGGCGCGCGTCGTGAGCGGCAGCGGATCATCTTGCGATCCGCATCGGCAAGGGAGCAAGCCCGCCGTTCCGACAGGCCCATCACGGCCTGCAGATGCGCGACGCCTTCGCGCTTGGCGGTGCGCCCTACCATTTTTTTTGCGAGAAGCTTGCGGAGCGCGGCGGCATCCAATATCTGTTCGGCCAAAAGCTTCTTCAGCTTGGCGTTCTCGTCCGCAAGCTGCTTCAGCGCTTGGCTTCCTACACCTCGAGGCCGCTGTACTTGGCCTTCCAGTTATAGAGCGTCGCCTCTGAGACGCCGTGCTTGCGCGCCAGATCCGCGGGTCTTCGCCCCGGCCTCGTGCTCCTTCAAAACCCCTATGATCTGCTCTTCCGTGAACCGCGCGCGCTTCATCTGTCCGTCCTTCTTAAAGGCCGGACTCTAAATCCCCGTGGAGGAAAATCTCAGCGACAGGTCACCATCGACCCAAACAAACGCGCGGCGGCGCCTAGCCGCGTTTGACAAGGCCTAGTTTGACATCCCAGGAGATGTCGATCCGTCATTCGGGACGGTTTACTTTCGTTTTGGCTCTTATAGTTGGTTAGACTGGTCGGATTGAGGGAGCGATTCGATGAAGGCTGAGGATTTTGCGGCTTGGCTGGCGGGGATTTGGGGAATGAGTTCGGCGCAACGCGCCGAAGCCTTTGCGACGCTTGAGGAAAACGGGCGCGGGCGGCGCCGACGCGATGGCGGAGTCTTCAGGGCAAGGGCCGGGCAAGCTGGGGCGTCGGGAGGACGCGCTTGGAACGACGAGTCTTGAGCGGGTCGAGGCTCAGGGGTGTCCGCACTGCGCCGGCCGCGAGATCGTTGGCTGGGGTCGCTCGCACGGGCTGTTGCGGTTCCGCTGCAAGAGTTGCGGGCGCACCTTCAACGGGCTGACCAAGACGCCGATGGCGCATCTGCGCAAGAAGGAGAAATGGCCGGTTCACGCGCGCGCGATGATCGAGGGCAAGAGTTTGGCCAAGACCGCGCAGCTGTGCGGCGTTCATCCGACGACGGCCTTCCGCTGGCGGCATCGGTTTCTGCGCGCGCCTGCCGCCAACAAGCCGCGAAGCTTAAGCGGGATCGTCGAAGCGGACGAAACCTTCATCCTCGAATCCTTCAAAGGCCGGTGGTCCGACCTGCAGCGCGCCGCGCGTAAACGGGGCGGCAAGGCCAGGCATCCGGGACCCTATCAGGACACTATTCCTGTCCTCGTCGCCCGCGACCGGAAAGGCGCCACCTTCGACGCCGTCCTGCCTCAGGTCGATGGGGCTTCCATAGGCGCCGCGCTTGCCGGAATCGTCACGCCGGGCAACCATCTGATCGGCGACGGCGGACGGCAGATCGCCGCCTTCGCCCGCAGAGCCGGCATCCCCTTCCACGCCGTGCCCTCGCCGGGCAAACCGGCCCCCGAGGCGCCGCATCTGCACCTCAACAACGTCAACGCCTATCACAGCCGACTCAAGCAATGGCTCAGCCGCTTCAACGGCGTCGCCACCAAGAACCTGCCCAACTATCTCGGCTGGCGCCGCGCCCTCGAAGCCTGGGGCGACCAACTCGCCCCGCCAAACTGGATCAAAGGCACGATCGGAAATGGCCCCTATCAACAGGTATCGCTATAAGCGCCTTCGTTTTCTTATCGCAGGATGATGAAGCATGTCCATGATATCGGGGTGGGTCCAACATATTCGATCTTTCCCCGCCGGAACGCACCGCACGCGGGTGCCGCCCGACTCATTCCGTCACAGCGTTGAACCACTCACCGGCACTTCTTTTCCCGGGCGGCACAACAAGTTTCCGGTCCGCTAAAACTTGCGCTTTGCCCTGTAAAACCAATCGTCAACTCCTGCTCCGCCTTGGTTTCGGCCGTTCCTTTCCCTTCCTATTCCTAAGTGGCCAAGGCTTCTCTTTGGTGCTGGGGTGGTGGTCAACGCGCCAGTTCTAAGCGAACCTTGATGTCCACAGTTCGGGCCGAGTCGTCGCCTGTCCCAGGCGCCGGGCGATGATTGGTTTTTTTCATCCTCTTCATCGGGGTCGCTGGGTAACTTTAACGGCAGCGTCCCTGCCAATCACATTGCAGTAAGGAGAACTGGGTTTTGACAAAAATTCACGCGCTCAAGAGTGGTAAGATGCCAATTGCGACACGAAGCCTATCCTTGGCAATTGGGGGCGGAGGTGTTTTGGGCTCTCACCTCTGCGAGCAACTTCTCGAGCGCGACTACGAAGTCATATGTGTCGACAATTTCTTTTCCAGTACGCGGAACAACGTCGCGCATCTGCTCGATAATCATCGGATAGAGCTGCTTCGTCACGATGTGACGTTTCTCCTCTACGTCGAGGTTGACGAGATCTTCAATCTCGCCTGCCCCGCTCCGCCGATGAACTATCAGTTCGGTCGGGTCCAGCCGACCAAGACTAGCGTCATGGGCGCAATCAATATGCTCGGCCTCGCCAAACGGCTAGAGGCCAAGGTACTGCAGGCGTCGACCTCGGAGATCTACGGCGATCCGACGGTACACCCGCAGACCGAGGGGTATTGAGTAACGTCAACCCGATCGGCATGCGCTCCTGCTACGACGAAGGCAAAAGGTGCGCCGAGATGTTGTTCTTTGATTGCCGTCGGCAGTACAATATTGCGATCAAGGTCGTGCGAATCGTCAACACGTACGGGCCGCGCATGCACCCAACGACGGGCGTGTGGTGTCGAATTTCATCGTGCAAGCCTTGCAAGGGCGTAACATCACAATTTACGGCGATGGCAGTCAGACCCGCTCCTTCTGCTACGTCGACGATCTCATCGAGGGGATGCTCCGGATGATGAGCACCCCTCCGGAGGTGACGGGCCCGATCAATATCGGCAATCCATGGGAATTCACCATCCGGGAGCTTGCAGAGTTGGTCATCGAACTAACCGCGAGCAAATCGAAGCTTAACTTCGAACCGCTGCCTTCTGATGACCGCAAGCAACGGCAGCCCGATATATCAAGAGTAAAGGACGTTCTAGGATGGGAGCCGAAAATTAAATTGCGCGAAGGCTTGGCGAAGACCATCACTTACTTTGACGAGACGCTGTCGGAACGGTCGATATCCGCTCTAACGGCAAGTGGCGTAAGCTAACGCGTCAGGCGTCGGCTCTCGGCTCATCTCTTTATTGCCAGCGGGACGGGCCGAAATCGCCCGGCCGCGAACCCCAGGGTGTTGCTCCGAAGATTTGATTCTATACGCGACGTGGCTTCCGGGTCCAAGCTATCGCTCCATTGAGGGCGGCCTAGCGCAGGTGGATGCGCGTCCCGCATCAAGGAAACAGAAGTCGTGGAATTCCATATGATGATCCCGATCGTCGGGAGGCACGCGGTAAGGGCGTCGCACTCGGTCAGAGCGTCGGCGCAAGAGACGGTCGCTCGGGCGTGGGTCAGATCGACTTCCGCCCGCGTCGCTCTCCGTAGGCACGACCCTCTAAAGGAGGATCAGCGCCCGCCCACCTGCGAGATAAAGGGCAGAGAATCGAACGTCTCTGTCACGACCGTGGATAATCCGCTCTCCGCGATCTGCTTTCGGCGGGTCAGTCTGGTGCCGCGACGGGTGGGGCCGGCGAAATAGGTGCCTACGCTAATCTGACTCAAGCACGAACCCAATCACCATTCGGTACCCGACGAGCTTTACCCCAAGGGTAGAATTCGACATCGCCGAGCGTTATAGATCGGCTTGGAAAGGACTTGCGGCTTGACTAGGACAACGTGAACAAGGATTCAATCAAGGCTGCTGTGCAGCATTGACCATAAAGGCGTCCCAGGTGCCGGAGCTGTCGGCGGAATTCTGTTCTCAA
>Ga0209624_10003557_pt1 | contig 10961 bp, 11 predicted proteins | sample JacPinW_OM2H0_O1_FD_188565 | JGI IMG/M metagenome (GOLD analysis project Ga0209624, IMG submission 188565) | Forest soil microbial communities from Algoma, Ontario, Canada - Jack Pine, Ontario site 1_JW_OM2H0_O1 (SPAdes) (version 2) | ecosystem: Environmental > Terrestrial > Soil > Boreal... | reverse complement strand
AGCACGGTTCATCGCCAAGCTCTTCGCTGTCGCTGCCTAAACTTCTCCCTCACCTTCACAACTCAACTGTGTGGGCAGCAAACTTCGCAATGAAACCCTTATTCGTGACTAACCGCCTGGACGATCTTTTCGCAACACGCTTCTTTGCTTGAGCTTCATCGTTAGATTGGATGGTATGCGCGTTGACGATCGCCCGGAGCAGCCCTGGGAAGCGTTCCTCGATCTCCGCGCAACGTGAGGTGTTGTGCATCTCCACGCCGCGCCGTTCGCCACGGATCAGCCCCGCCTCTCTCAGCGCCCTGAAGTGTTGCGAGAGGGTGGACTTCGGAATTGCCTTGTCACTGACGGTCAGAAACATCGAGCAGTTGTGTGAACACTCCTGAGCCACAATATCTGCGTAGATCGCCGCCCGTACCGGGTCGGACAAGGCATGGAGAATTCCCTCAACCGTTATGTCCTCAAGCGATGGATGGAATAAGGGACGCACATCCATAAGAGTAGGTGTTCCGTATTAAAGGTTCAATAGTTCGTAAATTCGGAACTATAGAATCTTTCACGAGCCCGGCTCCATCTACTCATCAGAACCAGGGGGAGAGAGGCTGCACAGCACAGCAGCCCCCAAAACAATTCCTTGAAGCGATTCACACAGAAAAGGGGTAAAGATATGGGCAAGCTCAACGGCAAAGTAGCAGTCATCACCGCCGCCACCTCCGGCATGGCGCTCGCGACAGCCAAACTGTTCGTCGAAGAGGGAGCGTACGTTTTCATCACAGGACGCCGCCAGGACAAGCTTGATGAGGCCGTAAAACTCATCGGCAAAAACGTTACGGGCGTGCAAGGCGACGCCTCAAGCCTTGCGGACCTCGATCGCCTCTATGAGACGCTCAAGCGCGAAAAAGGCAACATCGACATCCTCTTCGCCAGCGCCGGATCCGGAGAGCTCGCAAAGCTCGAAGAGGTCACTGAGGAACACTTCGACAAGACCTTCGATCTCAACGTCCGCGGCACGCTGTTCACCGTGCAGAAGGCCCTCCCGCTCTTCAACGACAACGGCTCTATCTTTCTCAATGGCTCCATCGCCAGCATCAAGGGTTTTCCGGCGTTCGGCGTCTACAGCGCCAGCAAGGCTGCGGTTCGCTCGTTCGCTCGCACCTGGCTCTTAGAGCTCAAGGAGCGCAGAATCCGCGTGAACATCCTCAGTCCCGGCACCATCGACACGCCGATCCTCGATCCCCTGGGAGAAGAGGCCAAGGAGTTCTTCAAATCCCAGATCCCACGCGGCGAGATGGGACGCCCAGAGGAGATCGCGACCGTCGCCCTGTTCCTCGCTTCCAGCGATTCCAGCTTCGTCAATGGAATCGAGCTCTTCGTTGACGGTGGAACAGCTCAGGTCTAACTACAACACGTTATATTTCCGCAGTCCCGGAATGGGATTCGTCAGCAGGAACTTCTTCGCTTCGTGGGACGAGTCCCGTTTCGCTTTTAAGCTCGCGCCTTCACCCATTAGGAACATCAGCCACACTAAGATTCCGGGAAACATAACCCGGCAGATTATTGAGCGCCCAGAATTAGTAACCGCAAACGCCCTTCTCATCACCTGGACGTGTAGTCGCCTTTCCGGACAGTTGACCCTCCCATTCAGCTGTTGAAGGCTCAGGACACTCTCCACTTGCTCGAAAGCATGGCAAGGTTCTCGTTCAAGCTAGGTTGCGATGGCGGCTGATGACCTGGCGGCTGCTTCGGCCGCTGGTTGTTCCGAGCGGGCCCCATGAGGGCCTTCATGGAGAGGGCGATGCGTTTGGCTTTGAGGTCAGCGCTGAGGACCTTGACCTTGACGATCTGGCCTGCCTTAACGGCCTCTGACGGGTCTTTGATGAATCGGTTGGATAGTTCGCTGATGTGGACCAGGCCGTCCTGATGCACGCCGATGTCGACGAACGCGCCAAACTTGGTAACGTTGGTGACGACGCCCTCAAGGACCATATCCGGCTGGACGTCGGTGAACTCGCGGACGGACTCGGAGAAGCTGGGAGCGACAAACTGATCCCGAGGATCGCGGCCGGGCTTACGGAGTTCTTCGAGGATGTCCGAGATGGTGAAGCTGCCGGCTGAGAGTTGCTTTGCGTCAATCCTGGTGAGAAGCTGCGGACTCTGGATGAGCAGGTCGATGGGCATGTTGAGTGTCTGGGCGATCTGCTCGACCACTGGGTAGGACTCAGGGTGGACGGCAGTGCGGTCGAGAGGGTTCTTTCCGTCGCGGATGCGAAGGAAGCCGGCGGCCTGCTCGAAGGTCTTAGCGCCGATACCAGGAACCTTGTTGAGTTGGGAGCGGGAGCGAAACTTTCCGTGCTCATCGCGATAGGCAACGATGTTGAGCGCGGTACGTTCGGTAACGCCTGCTACGTAGCGGAGCAGGGTCCAGGAGGAAGTATTGAGATCGACGCCAACGCGGTTGACGCAGCTTTCGATGACAGTCTCAAGGGACTGCTGGAGCTGGCGTTGATCGACGTCGTGTTGATACTGCCCGACGCCGATCGATTTGGGATCAACCTTGACTAGCTCGGAGAGCGGATCCTGAAGACGGCGGGCGATGGAGATGGCGCCGCGGACAGTGAGGTCGAGGTCGGGAAACTCCTGGCGGGCGATATCGGAGGCGGAGTAGACGCTGGCCCCGGACTCGGAGACGGTGACCGAGAAAAGGTTATTGAGCTGACGCTCGCGGAGAAACTCGCGGATGAAGGCGTCGGTCTCGCGAGAGGCCGTCCCGTTGCCGATGGCGATAGCGCGGACATTGTGCTTCACGATCAGAGCAGCGAGGGTGTCGCCTGCTCCCGAGGCTGCATTTTTTGAGGTGTGGAGGTAGAGGACATCGTTGGCGAGGAACTTGCCGGTCTCGTCAACGACGGCGATCTTGCACCCGGTGCGGAGGCCGGGGTCGATCCCGAGAACGGAGATCGGACCGGCGGGCGCGGCCAGCAGAAGGTTCTGGAGGTTGTCGCGAAAGACCTGAATGGCGTCGGCGTCGGAGCGTTTCTTGAGCTCAAGGCGAAGCTCGCCCTGGATCGAGGGACTGAGTAGGCGTTTCCATGAATCGTCGATGGCGAGTTCGAGATGCGGCGTCCAATCCCCTGTCCCGCGGAGGATGCGCGCCCGGAGCAACGAGATGGCGCGAAGGGGCTCGAGTTCGATGAGGAAATAGAGTACAGACTCTGTCTCACCACGGCGGATGGCGAGCATCCTGTGGGACGGGATGCTCTTCACCGGCTCGCGATAGTCGTAGTACATCTTGAACTTTTCCTGCTCATCTACTGCATCCAAAGCCCTTTTACTGACAATGATGCCCTCATCGAACATAAGCTGGCGCAGGGCCTTGCGCAGGTTGGCGTTCTCGCTGATGGTCTCAGCGACAATGTGGCGGGCGCCTTCGAGTGCGGCCTCGACAGTGGCGACTTCCCTTTCTGGATTGATGAACGTGGCTGCGTAATCGGTGATGGACTGGCCGGTGGGCTGCTGCGCCCAGAGGCAGTCGGCGAGGGGCTCCAGGCCGCGGTCGCGAGCGACGGTGGCCTTGGTCCGACGCTTGGGGCGGTAGGGCAGGTACAGATCTTCGAGTTCAGACTTGTCGAAGGTGGCCTCGATCCGGGCCTTGAGTTCGTCGGTAAGCTTGCCCTGCTCGAGGATGGACGCGAGGATGGTCTCGCGGCGGCCGACGAAGTCTCGAAAGTAGCTGAGCTTCGCTTCGATGTCGCGAATCTGGATCTCGTCGAGGTTGCCAGTGGCCTCTTTGCGATAGCGAGCAATGAAGGGGACGGTGCCGCCTTCGTTGAACTGACCGATAACGGCGGTGAGGGAGTGGAGGGGAAGGTTAAGAGACTGGGCGATATGCAGGAGAATTTCGAGGGAGAGAGTCTTTGCGTCGGCCATGATTGCTCTTTGTATCGTAGCTGCAAACAGTCTGGAAAAGCGGATTCACTTCCGGAACCCGGACCGTGATCAATAAAGACAAGCCGAGTTGTCGTTATTGATGCATCCACATCTCAACCAAATTCATAGAACGACGCATGGGTCATAAGTAATCTGTATAGGAAGGCAGACATTGGAACTGCGCCCGCGTTGAGAACTACAACCCGCCGAAAAAACGGTCCAACAATACCGACGGGCTTATACGGCACGCCTACGTCGTCTCACTCTGGAGCGACGTTGACCGTCTTCATCCGCGTTGGAGTGACTTCTTCCGGGCTTTCTTTTCCGGAACCGCACTCTGTACGACAGTCTTGACACTCGTCGCCTTCTCCGCATCCTTTTTTGATGTCGCCCACCGAGCCTTTTGTGCTGCCGCAATTCTCGCTCGGCCTGCCGCACTGATAGTTCGCCGCTTTTTCCGCCTCTGATCTAGCGCCGTTGTCTTGGCTCCGGCGGAATTGTATCCAGTGGACAACGGCTTGGCTGGACGACCCGGTCTGCGCTTCCCAGTAGAACCTTCGTTCAATATTGCCTTCGCTTGCTGCAGTTTCGCGATCTCGGCGTCAATTGCCAGAAGAATGTCTCTTGTATTCATGAAGTCTCCTTACCGAGCGTAACGCATTCCTCCGAGTTATATCCCAGCTAGAGGCGAGTGCACCTCGCGGGTCACCCAACAGCGCCCTCACTAATAGATTCTCCGGAGACATTTTCCCCGGCCAGAGAGCTCACGTCTCGATGCAGTAACACACCCAAAAGCAAAGTCGACAACCCTGCAGCCCGGCGAGCTGAACTGGGAAATTCTGAAAAATAGCAATGAAATTCTCAAAAACTTGGCGTATCCGCCACTTTCGCGTCAAGTTTCTAGCCTCGTTTCAAGGGACATGCAGCCCTTTCCTGAACATCGATAACGAAGCAGATAGCAACAGATCAATGCGACAAATTTCGTTTACGCCAAAGAGCCAGCGAATAGGTCGGAATCTCGAATCATGCTCCCTAGTCTCCGCGCAGCGCACATTTGCGCCGCGAAGGAGATTCCCCGATGTTCAAGCATGTTGGTCGTAAATTGATTCTCGCAGCCACACTCACCGCGTTAACGGGCCACGTTGTTCACGCTCAAACCACTTCTCCGACTCCACCTCCAACAACGCCCGGCAGTGTGACTGGAGGTGATCCGGAGCCGACGTCGCCAGATATCGTCCAGATCATCCTCACGGTTCTGTACTTGGCTTAGAATGGCCCTACGGTTTTGATCTGAGACTACCGCCCGAACGGGAGAATTGAAGTGCATCTGACTGGCATCGATCTCCTGTTCTGGGCGGGCAGTTTTCTCGGCCACATCGTCTTGCTGTCGGTTCTCTTGATTCGTCGCCGCACGAGAGAGTTCCCCATTTTCACGACGCTTATCAGCGCAAACATCGTAAGAACGATTGTGTTGTTTCTGATTCAGCACTACGGGACCAAAGCAGATTACTTCTACACATACTGGTCCCTCGCAATCCTTGACGTCCTGTTGCAGCTCGGTGTGGTTTACGAAATGACGTCCCGCATATTTCGCCCGCTAGGAGCGTGGGCAAGTGATATCAAGCGCAGTCTTCTAGTGTGGATCGCCGGGAGTATTGCACTGGCGGCGGGGCTGACCTGGCTGGCAAGTCCGCCCACTCGGCTTTGGATCCAGACGGCGATGATCAGAGGTAGTTTCTTTTCTGCAGCGTTACTGAGCGAGCTGTTCGTTGGAATGATCGTATTGTCGGTAACAGCCGGACTGCCATGGAAGACCCACGTCGCCAGGATTTCGCAGGGACTAGGTATCTATTCGCTTTCCAGTGTGCTGATAGAGGTGGGCCGCACCTACTTCAGTCTCAAGCGCGAAACCCGCGCCTACGATGAACTCTCCCACGCGCGAATCGCCGTATATCTGGTCTGTCTCGTCTTTTGGATTATTATGTTGTGGCGGGAACCGCCTCAGCCTCGTGAAATGACGGAGCAGATGCGCAGGCAACTGTTAGAGTTGCAAAGAAGTGTTGGACATCAGTTGCAAAGCCTTCGATCACGGAGAGAATAGTGAGCGCGCGTACAGTTTACTTTCTCGCGGCTGTAGCAGTTTTCCTCGTTTCTCTCATCGCGGTCGCGCTCTATTACTATCGTCGATCCCGTCAAACCTCCAAGAAAAGCTGGGAGCAACTACTTGGACGGCTGACATTCATTGACCGCGATAGTGTCGCTCGGATAGCCCTGGATTACGCCGACGAATCAGGCCAACGCAGGACAGATGATGCCGCGTCCGAACTTGAGCCAGCCCAGATCTCGAAACTCATCGGCGGCCTCAAGGGACTCGAAATCCTTGAACGAAACAGCGCGGTCCTGATTGATCTGGCCTTTTATGTTCAGCAATGGCATCCCGAGGCCGTCGTGCTCGCCGAGGACCTGCGGCTTACGGCGAGAGAGATTGAATGGCATGTCGAGCGGCTCAGGGGTGCAGCAAAGACGGGCAATCTCGAAACCTCCTTCGCTTCCTATGCCCAGCCGGCGATCGCAAAGTACTATCTCATGACACAACGCGTGCTTGCTCTCTATGAGCGAGGCGAACTCCCAATGCTTCCGGATTTGCAGCAAGCGATCTAGCCAAGAGTAAGAATTGAGCCTGTAGCGGCTCTTCCGGGAAGGTACCGAACTCGCTCGCGACAGATGGAGTGAGAATGTCGCTTCCTGCTACCTAGTTTTTGTTGCAGGGCTCTTCCGCTTAGGTTCCGAATGGGAAGGCGGATCGTTTTCATGGCAGGATCACACTAGTCCATAAGATTTCTATCATTCGAAGTGGCAGCGCCCCGGACTATGCGACAAAGCGCATGGCCCCCGCGACGACACGTCCGATGACTTCCACTTCCTTTCGGTAACGCCAGCGCTGGCTGGCCGCATGCGAAAGCGGATGGGTCACCAGGGTCAGCCAGAACGAGTCTTTGTCCAGGTCGCACCAACCGCAAACATATCCGCCATGAGTAAGGAGAAAATAGATGGGGCGATCGAATTCGTTCGTCCACTCTTTGCGCGACGCGATCGCCCGCTTCTGCGTATCAATCTTTATGATCGAGCCAGCCCGGAGCATAGGGTCGAGCGTTCGATCTCGCCGACCGATAATGGCTCGTCGGTATTGGCTCGGGAGCGGACCGTCTTCCGGAGGGAGAAGTGTCGTTTCCTCAGGCGGCATAGCGGAGCTGAAGCCATCAGGCAACAGGTAACGGGCTTGCTCTTCCAGCGGGCCCTTGGCAAGCAGAACCGTCGTATTGGGGCCTTGTCCCTGGAACTGGTTGGAGTGCGGCACTACAGTTCCGCCAGGCCGACATTGGCGCAGTAGCTCCTCCGGCGGCAGGTTGTAAATCGTAGCCAAAGAGATCAGCTTGGGGATTGTCAGCTCGTGTTTTCCACGTTCCACTCGCGCGAGCCAACTGCCAGAGATCTGATAGGAAGGTTCTCCACATTCCTGTGTAAGGCTGAAGCTGCGTTCTTCAACCTCGCGCAACGAAAGTCCCCATTGCAGGCGGATTGCCCGAAGCTGTGTCCCTATCCCCGCCATCGATAGCCTCCAAAATCCGAATTCTTCAAATGATTCCCAGAACCACCATCCGTCGCAGAATGATCCGCGCGAGCGTCGAGAGGACAGTTTTTCCAGGAGTAGCTGATTCATTCGTGGAGCACTCATTCCAGTTTTCTCTCGACCAAGGAATAAGGCTCCATTGGAATCAGAACGGTCCGCTGGCCTTCTGCGGTGTCTAAGGAATCGTATAGCAAAAGTCCATCCATTAAACGGTAGTCGCAGCGCAACCGATTTAGTTCATGGCAAAACGGGCCCTTCCACCCTGAACGCGGAGGCCATTCGATCTCGCATGTATTGCTCGCCAATTTGGACGGGTGGCAATCACCCCGGAATGCCCATGCGTTCACGAGTTTGCCACTCTTCTGTTTGATCGAACCTAGATCGACGAAATCGCCCGCCGCCTGAAAGCCCGTCTCCTCTTCGAACTCGCGGGGCGCCGCAACCAGCAGATTTTCGTCCTCCTCATATTTCACCCTTGGGAATCGTCCACGCGCCTTTGTCTTTCTTGGCCCAGAGCGGCCCTCTCGGATGAACCAGAAAGACCTCCAACTGATCGTTCCATTTGCGAAACATTAAAAGGCCCGCACTTCGTTTTGGATCCGTGCTCGCTCCGAACCGAAAAGACATATCTGAGTGTCTTCCATTGACTTCGACCCATTCGCAGTTCTCACCGGAGAACCGAACGAAGGTCCGAATCCGGCTCGCTACCCAGCCTGGTCAGGCAACCCGGCCGCCACGGTTTCGAGCCATTCCCTCGCTTCGTACAGCTGCTCGAAGGACCGGCACTCGATGCCGGCAGGAGCCGCCGACAGGATGTGGCTGACGGAGATGTTGCCAAAATGGGAGGCAGGCCTTTTACTGGCGGCAAAGCGCAGGCCGCATTCCAGGGCCCGTGGAAACCACTCGTCGATAATCCAGAATCGGTCTTCCGAAGGGATGGCAGGCAGAGCTGTGTCGTCGCCTAGAATCTTGTATACGCGGTGCTTGCAGATGAGCGTGAGCAGGTTTTCATGGATATACCGGAGCTGGATCTGGGTCGCGTACTGCTTCCAAACAACGATGATGCAGCGATTGGCTTCATCATTGTTGATGGAGCAGATCGGGTTGTCCCAAAAATTCTGCAGCAGTTGAAAGCTGTCGCGGGTATCCTGTCGCAATTTTTCGCGCAGCCTGCGCAGGTGGTCACTATTCTCGGGCGGATGACTGAACACATCCCCTCCTTATCATCGTGAGAGATCCAGATTGAGAAAAAAACAGAATCGACTGATGGAGCTGGAGCAGGAGAACGCGAAGCTAAAGCGGTTGGTCTCGGAGTTGAGCCTGGAGAAGTTGGTGTTGAAGGACATAGCCTCGGGAAAATTCTTAGCCCTGAACGACGCCGTTCTGTGGTGAGCTTCACATATAACGAAGGGTGCTGGACGGTTGCAATCGTCGACGCTGCTCAAGGATCTCAACGCCGGGAACTATGCGGCGGTACCTGCTGAGTTTATGAAGTGGGTCTTCGGCGGCGGCGTGAAGCTGCCTGGGCTTGTGACTCGGCGGGAAGCTGAGTGCAAGCTCATCCTGTGTTCATAGGCAACGGAACACGGCCTTTGAGTTACCGAATTATGGCTGCATCATCAGAATTGCGGTGATCTAGTGTGCCGGTGTTGATGCCAGCTTCAGTGAAGTGAACGGCGAAACCGAGAAGGACTATTGCTAAGGCGAAGGCAGTGAATCGGACGGCGAGCTTATCAAGGGAGGACATGCCGGAAGACTACCATCCGGGTACACCCACTGAAACTGCAACTTCTGGGTGATCCTGACAACATGGGACACTCCGACTCAATCTCTAATGACGAACAAATGAAAACCACCGGAGATGATCCCGGTGGCCTCTTGTCATTTACGATGCATTTTGGAGGATTCAAGCCAAGGCTGTACTTACAGGTTCGGATGTTAGGAAAGCCCCCGATCGGCCTATAGCTAGTGATGCAATTTCTAAGCCCGTCGCAGTCAAACTTGCTAAACGCGTCATGACCGCAGAAGGCAAAAAGAAGATCGCTCTCGCGCAGAAGGCTCGCTGGGCCAAGGTAAGGAATGAAGCGAACGTCGAGCCCGCGACCTCGGTGAAAGCCGTCAAGACCGCGACGGCCGTGAAGGCTGCCAAGGTCACGCCTCCCAGCAAAGGGAGCAAGAAAGCGTCAGCCGTTAAGTCTTAGCAGCAATCCACAATGCAACGATTAGGGCCACCTGGAAATGATCCCGGAGGCCCATAGGCGAAAATATTGTGGATTACGAGCAAAGAAAGGCCGCCTCCGATGAGACGGCCAAGCTGTGCTTTGGAGCGTCCTTCTATGCGCGAGCGAGCTTCCGACGGGCGACGCCGACCAAGCCGAGGACGCCAGTACCGAACAGTGCAAGACTGTTGGGCTCAGATCGAGCGCGTTCTCAGCGTGAACGACCTGCACCTCGTGTCGACCGCGGTTGTCGAAGCGGCGAGGGACAGTCTCGTCATCGGTCCCGGATGACACAGACTACGCCAAATAGCGATCAAAGCTACACCCTTGCGTCCCCGATGGTGGGCCGAGCGACCATGCACCATGCAGCACCGCCAGTCCTTCTCCGGATTCGATTACAATCCTGAACCCAGTGAAGAATCCCCGTATTTCGCTGTTTATTTATCTACGAACTATTTCGTTGACATCTACGAACACAATCGTATATGGTCTCCCACATGGTTAAGAAACGTGCAACGCCGAAGCCAACCGAAAGCGAACTCGAACTCCTCGGAATCCGCAGCGAACCCCGAGGACCTCCCTTGACATAATGATCTCAGTTTCAAATGGTTATAGATGGCCGGGAGACATCTGTCGAGTATAGGAGGCTGATCATTTCGACCGTTCGATTCGTGGAGGGGCCACCTGGTTCACCAGCCGAGTTACTTCACTATCTCATGTCCGGCATCGTCCAGCTCTTGTCGAAGAGTGCTTTCTCCGGGCCATAGAATCGAAACCACGGGAACCAACTCTTCCCAGCCGGGGTGTAAATCCAGTTCGACTCCTGGCCTGCGGGCGCCTTCGGTCAAGGTAGATGTCCACGGCGCCATCGGCGTTCTTGCGAAGCCCTTTGTCTAAAGAACCAAGAGTGGGGCGGTTCGGGTTGAGGAAGAGGGTCGACGTTTCAGTGTTGTAAATGGTCAGGGCCCAGAACTGACTTACGGGAACATTCGCGGGAACATGCAGTCGATAACTGTTCTCACCCCGCAGCGGTTGGCCGCTGGCGTCGGCTAGCGCGCCGAGGTAGAAGCTGCCTCCGCCGAGCTTCGCTGGAGGCAGAAAAAAACTGGAGAAGGCAATCCCGCGCGAATCCACGTCGAAATAGCCGGCCACCGTCCATTTGAATCCTGTCTGTGGGCCAATCGGCA
>Ga0209624_10003555_pt1 | contig 10967 bp, 9 predicted proteins | sample JacPinW_OM2H0_O1_FD_188565 | JGI IMG/M metagenome (GOLD analysis project Ga0209624, IMG submission 188565) | Forest soil microbial communities from Algoma, Ontario, Canada - Jack Pine, Ontario site 1_JW_OM2H0_O1 (SPAdes) (version 2) | ecosystem: Environmental > Terrestrial > Soil > Boreal... | reverse complement strand
AAATGATGTTGTTATTACCGGCGCCTGGAGCGATTGCGATTCCGCCGATGGCCAGCGAATTATTTTGATCGAAGATAGTGTTCCAGGAAGTGCCGCCGTTGGTGGATTTCCAAACGCCGCCAGTGGCCGCGCCAATATAAATGACCTGGCTCGACGTATTCGTGGTGGTCGGATCGACGGCGATGGCGGTGACTCGTCCGGTGGCCGAAGGATTTCCGAAATTTGCGCCGCCCGCGGAATTTGTGACGGGTTGCGGGCCGAGGTTCGTCCAGTTGGATGGGCCGGGAAATCCGACGGAGAGCGATGGCGCGGCATCGGCTTGCGGAAGAATTCCCATCGCTCGCTGCTGCTTGATCATCGTGTCAAGTTGCTGAAGCGATTGCTGGCGCGCGCCAGCTGGAGTTTGAGCGAATGGATAAGCGCGCTGACGGTAGAAATAATCGGCGCGCTGCTTTGGATCGTCGCCAGTTTCTCCGCCTTCTGTTTCGCCGGAACCGGCGTCAGGCGCCATGCGAAATTCATTTTTGTCGGAAACTTTTTGATTCGGAGCGATTGCGCGTGGCGGATTCTTCGCGGGCGCGACGGGGATGCGGCGAACGGCGTTTAACTTCGCGAGAGAACTTGGTACGGGCGGCGCGGACGGTTCTGCTTCTGCTGAAAGGATCGGCGCGGCGGGGGCATTCTTCGCCGCGCGTTGCGAGAAATGTGGCGCAACATAAAATGCGGCGGTAACAATTATCGCGAGAAGAGCGGCGGTTGCAGTCCATTTCGCCACACGGCTGACATTTTCGCGAGTACTGCTCATGGAAGACATCCTTCCCGGGACGAACTACGGAATGCTACTCGAAAAAAACGGGCGCGCGGCGTAGGAGATTACAGAATTTCCACACGCGCGAGGGGGGAGAGGGGAATCCCTGATGGTGTCCGGAGAACCTTCGCCCGAAGCAATATACGCGCGCGACGATAAATTATCGAGGAAATATCGATGAATTATCGAGCGGGATATTCCTGCCGCGCGCATGATTCAAAACCGCACACGCGGGCAAACGGAAGCTGAGTCTTCGGGCGAAACGCGTATACTTATTGCAAGGAGCGACTCGATCGAAGGTATGGCGCAACCCCACCGAAATCATGACGAATCGCATTTGCTGGTACTGGTAAGCGCGGTTGTAATTATCGCGACCCTCTATTTTGCAAAAGTGGTTCTGGTTCCTTTCGCGCTGGCCATTCTTTTCACGTTCATACTTACGCCGCCGGTTAGCTGGCTGGAACGCATTCGAGTGCCGCGTTTTCTTGCTGTCTTACTGATGGTCCTGCTGGCAGTTGGGGCGGTTGGTTCCGTGGGTTGGGCGGTTACAAACCAACTTGTGGATGCGACGAAACATTGGCCAGAGTACCGAACGAATATCAAAGATAAAATCGAGTCCATCCGTAGATCGCGGCCGCAAAGTTTGAACAACGCAGCGCAAGCGGTGCAGGAAATTAGCACGGACTTGAATGCGGCGACCCCGGCGCCTGTTGCGGGACGCGGCGCGAGCGGACAATCCAATAAACTTTTGGCTGTCGCGGCGGCGACTGTGACGAAACCTGTTCCGGTGGAAATCGTGGCGCCGGCGACAAGCTTCATTGAATCGCTGCCGAATTTTCTTGGGCCGATTGGCACAGCGGGAATTGTTCTGGTGTTCACAATTTTCATGCTGCTGCAACGCGAAGATTTGCGTAACCGCTTTATTCGGCTGGCGGGCGACGGCCGGCTGAGTGTGATGACGCATGCGATGGATGAAGCGGGAGACCGCGTCAGCCATTATTTATTTTTGCAATCGATGGTGAATGCGTCGTACGGGCTGATCATCGGCTTCAGTCTTTACTTGATGCATCTGCCGAATGCCGTCCTGTTCGGAGTGATCGCGGGTATTCTGAGATTTTTGCCGTACGTCGGGCCGCCGATTGGAGCGCTGCTTCCGGTGCTGCTCTCGCTAGCCGTGTTTCAGGATTGGAGCCGGCCACTTTACGTGCTGGGAATCTTTGTAGTGATTGAAGTTGTGGTGGCGAATTTTATTGAGCCCATGTTGTACGGCGCGCGCACGGGAATTTCGTCGCTCGCAATTCTGGCGGCCGCGGTTTTCTGGACATTTATATGGGGGCCAATTGGACTTGTGCTTTCCACACCGCTGACAGTTTGCCTGGTGGTGCTGGGACGGCATGTGCCAAACATGAGGTTCCTGAACGTGCTGCTGGGCGATGAGCCGGTGCTTTCGCCGGAAGTACATTATTATCAGCGGCTGCTGGCAACAGACTTCGAGGAAGCGCGCCAGGTGCTGAACGGGCACCTGAAGGAAAAATCGCTTGAGGAACTTTACGATTCGGTTTTAATTCCCGCGTTGAGTCTGGCGGAGCACGACCGCCATCGGAACGATTTGGACGAAGAGACCGTAGCTTTTATTTATCAGAGCACGCGAGAATTCGTGGAAGATCTTTCCGAAAAAGCCGTGAAAGAGTTGGCGGCGCCTTTGAGCGGCGCGGCAACCGGAGTTGCAACGGCCGCTCCGGTAAAAAGCGCGCGTGTGATTTGCGTGCCGGCTGGCGGCGAGGCCGACGAAATTATCGGAGTAATGCTGGGGCAATTGCTGTGCGTTGCGGGACATGATGCGCAATCCGTTTCCGTCTGGCCGGTGGAGGAAGTGCTGGCACAAGGGGCGCGCGCTGCGGCCAGCATCCTATTTATTTCGGCGCTTCCTCCGCTTGCGCTGACACATGCGCGCGCGATCTACGGACGACTGCGTGCGGAGTTTCCTACGCAGCCGATCGTGGTGGGATTGTGGAATTACTCGGGCGACGTCGCGCGGTCGGCAAGCAGGATTGATATGCCGGAACGAGTGCAGGTCGTGACGACGCTGGCGAGTGCGGTGTTGGAAGTGAGAACGCAGACGGAATCGCCATCAGGCGCTCCCAAACTATCGCGAGAACAGCCGCTGGCGCCTTCGGTTCGCGCTTCGGACTAGAAAAAGAGCGCCGCGGGAATCTCGGCGCTCTTGACGATGCTACAATTTGTTTTTTGGCCGGGCGAAAAAATCCTATAGTCTGCGGCGCGCTTTCTTCGCGGAAGATTTCGCCTTGGTCGCAAGCTTCTTCACTTGCTTGCGAGCTTTTTTCACCTGTTTCTTCGCTCGCGCCTGGACCTTCTTAACTTCTTTCTTCACTTTTTTCGCAGCCTTGCGTCTGGCTGCGGGCTTAGTGGCGGCGCTCGCTCTTCCTGCAACCGTTCCCAGCGCGGATCCGACGGCGGTGGCCAGGTTCACGAGAACAGTTCTTTCTTTTTCCTCAAACGTTTCTTCCATTGGAACGCTCCTTTGCGGCTCTCGAATGAACTTCTAGGCTTTTACAAATCCTTCAATTGCGGAGTATCAATTCCGAGCGCAGTGGCCAGCGCGATTTGGTGATCTTGTTCGTCAATCAGGATTTCGCGAATCTGTTCGGCCATCGCGTATTCGCTGAGTGCTTCGGCCTGGCGCACGCGCACGCGATAGTTGCGAATTGTTTCATTCTCGTTTTCGAGATCAAATTGCAGCATGTCCTTTGCTTTATCCGAGGTGCGAACGGTCTTCGCGGTGACGACGGGCATGCCGCCGAGATAGTCGACGAGATTGGAAATAATCAGCGCGTGATTGAGTTCCTGAGCGGCGTGCTTCTCGAGTTCGCCGGCGATGTTCATATACTCCGCGCCTTTTAGAACTTGCGAATAAACGACGTAGGAAATGATCGCTTGATATTCCCGCGCGAGATCTTCGTTCAATAATGCGATTAATTCTTTGCGCGTAACTTTTTCCTGATTGGGCACTGAGGATTCACCTTTCAATGTCGGCTCCTTGCGGCTGAATGTGCGGTACAGTTCCGAATCGAGATTATTGCCCAGAACGGCTTCGGAGCGCCAGCTTCGTCCAGCCCAGTAGGTCAGATGCATTTCGTCTGTATACGGTCTCACGTTCGTCGCAAATTTCTTGCGGTTCGCGGATGCAGTTCTTTTGCGGGTGGGGTACGATACGTCTGCTCGCTTCTCGGAGGCGCGAAGAGCGCGCGATGATTCTACCGCCGGAGGAAATTGAATGATTGTTGGTGTGCCGCGAGAAAGTTTTCCGGGCGAACGGCGCGTGGCGCTGGTACCCGCCGTAGTTCCTGTTCTCGCGAAAGCCGGGCTGGAAGTTGTGGTGCAAGCCGGAGCAGGAATTGACGCGGGATATCCTGACGCCGATTATGTTGCTAAGGGCGCGAAGATCATCGCGGATCGCGCGGAAGTTTTTCGCGCGGCGGACATCATCGTACAAATTTTGTGCTACGGATCGAACGATCAGACTGGCGCCGCCGACCTGCCGTTATTCAAACGCGATCAGATATTGATTGGATTTCTGCGTCCGCTGGGAAGCGTAGAAACGGTGCAGGGCATTGCGTCCGTGGGAGTGACTTCGTTTTCCGTTGAACTGATGCCGCGAACCACGCGCGCGCAAAGCATGGATGTGCTTTCTTCGATGGGCACAATCGCCGGATACAAGGCGGTGGTTATTGCAGCCGACAAACTGCCGCGATTATTTCCGATGTTGACGACCGCGGCGGGAACAATTACTCCGGCGCGAGTTTTTATTATTGGCGCGGGAGTCGCCGGGCTGCAGGCGATTGCCACGGCGCGCAGACTTGGCGCAATTACATCGTCGTACGATATGCGGCCCGCGGCGAAAGAACAGGTGCAAAGTTTGGGCGCGCGATTTGTGGAACTGCCGATTGAAGCGAAAGACGCGCAGGATTCCGGCGGCTACGCGAAGGCGCAGGATGAATCATTTTATTTGCGTCAGCGGCAACTGCTGAAAGAAGTTGTGACGCAGAGCGACGTGGTGATTACGACCGCGGTAATTCCCGGGAAAACTTCGCCGATTTTGGTGACGAAGGAAATGGTGGAGGGCATGGCGCCCGGTTCGGTGATTGTTGATCTGGCTTCGGAGCGCGGCGGAAATTGCGAGCTTACGAAGCTGGGCGAAGTTGTGGTGGAGCACGGCGTAACAATTATTGGCTGGATCAATTTGGCGAGCACGGTTCCGTATCATGCCAGCATGATGTACGCGAAAAACATCACCGCGTTTTTGGTGCATATGATTAAGGACGGCAAATTCCAGTACAGCGCGGAAGATCAAATCATGCGCGAAACAATTTTGACGCGCGGCGGTGAAATTGTGAATCCGCGCGTGCGGGAATTCTTCAAGCTGCCGGCGCTGGCCGGGGCGGCTCAGGAGGCGAAACAGGGATGAAATTTGATTTGATCACCGACCTTTACGTTTTCATGCTGGCGGCGTTCATTGGATTTGAAGTGATTCGCCGCATCACTCCGCTGCTGCACACGCCGCTGATGTCATTGACGAACGCGCTGGACGCGATCGCGGTTGTGGGCGCAATTATTATGGCGGGCGAACACAAGACGACACTTTCCACCGTGCTTGGAACGATCGCGATTGTTGCGGCGACAAGCAACGTGGTGGGCGGATTTTTAATTACCGACCGAATGCTGAAAATGTTTAAGTCCAGCCGGCCGCAGAAACCATGAACTTTCACAGCCCATATTTAATTGAATCCACGTATCTGATCGCCACGGCGCTCTTCATTCTTTCTTTGAAGTTCATGAGCAGCCCTGCGACCGCGCGGCACGGAGTGTGGGCCGGCGAAGTTGGCATGTTGCTGGCGATTGTCGGCACGCTGCTGAACGCCGGAATCGTGGACTATCGCTGGGTGGCGATTGCGCTGGTGCTTGGCTCGATTATTGGCGTTCCGCTGGGCATGGTGCACATGACGGCGGTTCCTCAGCGGACGGCGCTGAGCCATTGTTTCGGCGCGCTTTGCGTGACGCTTGTGGGCGCTTCGGAATTTTATTTGCAATCGCCGAATGTTCCGAAGTTCACGATGTCCGTGCTGGCGATGGAAGTAATTTTAGGCTCGCTCACGTTTACAGGAAGTTTAATGGCCGCCGGAAAATTGCAGGAATGGCTGCCGCAGCGGCCGATCACATTCAAAGGACAAAACTTTGTAAATCTTGGATTGCTGGCAGGCACAGTCGTCGTCGCAATTTTTTTGGTGATACATCCGGAGCGCGCGGATTTATTTCCGATTATTTTGGGCGTGCCGCTGATGCTGGGCGTGATGATGATTATTCCCATCGGCGGCGCGGATATGCCGACGATTATCTCGCTGTTGAATTCCTATGCGGGACTTTCCGCGGCGGCGATGGGATTTGTTTTGAACAGCAAACTTTTGATTATTGCTGGTGCGCTGGACGGCGCGTCGGGATTTATTCTTTCGGTGAATATGTCCAAGGCCATGAACCGTTCGTTTACGAACGTGGTATTCGGCGCGTTTGGGCAGGAGCAAACGAAAGCCGTCGGTGGCGTGGAAGAACGTCCGGTGAAAAGCGCGACGCCGGAAGAAGCCGCTGCGATACTTGGCGCCGCGAGCAAGGTGATTATTGTTCCGGGATACGGAATGGCGGTGGCGCAAGCGCAGCACAAAGTTCGCGAACTGTATGACACGCTAACCAAGCGCGGCGTCGACGTGAAATTTGGCATTCATCCAGTGGCGGGACGAATGCCTGGCCACATGAACGTGCTGCTGGCCGAAGCGGATATTCCGTACGACAAGTTGATGGACATCGACGACGCGAATTCAGATTTTCCGCAAACGGATGTGGTGCTGATTATCGGCGCGAATGATGTGACCAATCCCGCGGCGCGCACGGACAAGAATAGCCCGATCTACGGCATGCCGATTCTGGACGTGGATAAAGCGCGCACGGTGATGGTGATCAAGCGCGGGATGAGTCCCGGCTTCGCGGGAATTGATAATCCGCTGTACTACATGGATAAAACGCTGATGTTGTTTGGCGATGCGAAGGCGTTCGTTGGGTCGATTGTTAGAGAGCTTACTGGTGGGGGCGGGCACGCGTAGATCGCTGGACTACAGGTGAGGATCAGACAGGTTTGATTTCCCGACGGCTGGATGGTCTCTTGGTTCTGGCGAGTCGACGTTGTCTCCGCCTTTCCTTTTCAACTTCATTTTCGAGTTTCGGAACTGTTTTCTTCAGACCATCAATCCACCACACAGACTCACTGCACTGATGGACCCTCAAATCCCCCAAAAGATCCTCCAACTGCTCAAGGCCTCGCGGCGACTGAAGTTTCGATAGCGCGTCCAGAGTCTTGTTGAACTGCTGAGCCGCAGTGAAGAGAGAACTCAAATCTGCCACGAGGTCTCCTATCAGCTGATGATCTGTTCTAGGCAGAACTTTCTTTAGCGCAACTAGCATCTCGTGGATGAGTGCAGCGTCACGCTTCTGAATCTTTGTAAGAGGATGCTCGACTATTACAAGTTCCCCTCCAGGGCTCCTTGTGGCGACGAGTCTTCCATTAAATCTTTGAGAGTCTGTTTTCTTGAGACGTTTCACATAGTTATCCTGTGCGGCTTTCACTGTTGTGCCGAGCCGGCCGAAAGTTTCTACTGCGCGAAGCGTTTGAAGAAGCTATCCGGCTTCCATGTTGGGCGCGTGTCGGCGTCGGCTACGCGCGTAGTTAATAGTAATAGTAGGTGATCGAAATGCGCGGCGGCGGGCGTATCGACCGGTTGATCTAGATCGTCGGACGGCGCGTGATAGCGCGTTTTAATCCAATCTTGAAATATTTTTTCTTCGTCGGTACCTTTGATCCAGCCGAATTTAAATGCGAGGGCGGGGATGCCGACTTTCACGAAGCTGTATTGATCGCTGCGGATGAAACGATTTCGCTCGGGTTCTTTATCGGCTTGAATGATCACGTGTTCACCTTCAGCGACGGCGCGAACGTCGTCACCGAGCGTGGACTCGTCCAATCCCTGCACTTCCAAATATTGCAGACGGAAAAGTGGAAGGAACATATCCATGTTCAGGTCGGCGACGATTTCTTTTTGCGGAACGGTGGGATGATGCGCGAAATATTCGGAGCCGAGATCGCCTTTTTCTTCGGCGGTGACGGCGGCAAAAATCAGCGAGCGGCGCGGATGAATTCCCGCAGCCTTAATGTGTTTCGCAACTTCGATCAGTGAGGCGACGCCGGAAGCGTTATCCATCGCGCCGTTGTAAATACTGTCGCCGTTGATGGGTTGGCCGACGCCGATGTGATCGAGATGCGCGCTGATGACGACGTATTCGTTTTTGAGTTTCAAATCCGCGCCGGGAAGAATTCCAATTACGTTGGGAGAAGTAACCTTCGCGCGAACAACTTCCACTTTTGCGTGCACCGTAACTTTCAGCGGAAACTTCGGAAGAAGTTCGTTCTTATCGGCGATCGCCAAAAGCTCGGCGATGGTGTGGCCGCTATCCGCAAACCATTTATCGGCTTGCGCGGGATTGATGGACGCCGCAAAATGCGGGCCGGTGCCGCGCGTTTTAGGATCGGCGATGCTCATCGAAGGATTCAAACGCGCCAGCGAAGCGCGCGACCACGGAATATCAGAATTTTTCGGATTGCCGATGGTGGCGAAGCCGATTGCTCCAGCTTTTTGCATTGCTTCCCAGCGCTGTTCGGCGGATTGATAATGCGCTTTCAGCGGGCCGGGAATGTTTGTGGGACCGCCGGTGATGAAGACAGCAATTTTTCCGTGAAGATCCTGTCCGGCAAATTCGTCATAGCCCATTTCTGGGACAGCGAATCCGTAGCCGACGAACACTGCTTGCGCTTTGACGGAAGGCGCGGGATCGCCGCTGACGCGCAGTGTGGCGTCGGGACCGAGTTGCAGCGCTTCGGTTTTTCCGGCGCGTTCGAGCGAGAGACTGGAATTCGCTTCGTCAATGCGGTGAGTTTCAAAATCGATGGGCTGCAAAAATCCATTTGTGCCGCCGGGTTGAAGTCCCGCGTCGGCGAATTGCTTGGCAACATATTCGGCGGCGCGGCGATGACCGTCGCTGCCGGTGTCGCGTCCCCGCATGTCGTCGGAAGCGAGGAATTGGACGTGCGCCCACCATGCGTTGCCTTCGGCCTGCCAATCGGGCTCTGTGGATTGATGTGCGCGAGCTAGAACTGTGGTGGCGCAGAGAATAATTCCGATTGCGGAGATGCGGAGAATGGTGCTGAGACGATGGCGATGATTTGGTGACGCGGACATTTAATTTCTTCCTCCGAGATTGTTAGTGGTGCGATTTAGATTTTTTGATTCAGTTTGCATCTGTTACTTCAACTCGCACAGACATGAATTCTATGTTACTTACTCGGCTAGTGCGCCTTGGACTGTTGCAGAAGGTCTTTCGGTGCGGAATTCGCCTTCCCATTTTGCGATTATGGCAGACGCTAAACAATTGCCAACTACGTTTACGGTGGTGCGGCCCATGTCGAGAAATTGGTCGACGCCCAGTAATAAAAACATTGGTTCTTTCGGCAGGCCGAGCGAATCGGCGGCGGCCAAAAGAATTATGAAGGAGCCGCGCGAAACTCCGGCAACGCCTTTGCTGGTAAGCATGAGCACGAGCATCACGAAAAGTTGCTGCTTCAGTCCCAGATGAATTCCCGCGGCCTGCGCTACGAAAATGGATGCGAGCGCGAGATAGAGTGTTGCACCCGCAAGATTGAAACTATATCCAGTGGGAATTACAAACGCCACAATTTCTCGCGGCACGCCGTACGCTTCCATGGATTCCATCGCGCTGGGCAACGCGGCTTCGGAACTGGTGGTGCTGAAGGCGATTGTCGCCGGCTCGGTGACACATTTTATGAACTCGCGAACGGGAAGTCCCGCGATTACGGCCGATGGCCACAGCACGCCGACCACGAAGATCGCGAACGCTACATATAATGTAGCGACGAGCTGGCCCAAATTGTAGAGCACGCCGAATCCCGTGGTAGCGATGGTGTAGGCAAGCGCGCCGGCGATGCCAATGGGCGCATAGAGCATCACGATGTTCGTGAATTTGAACATCACTTCCGCGAGACTATTCGCGAAGTCCAGCATCGGCTTGCGTTTTGGTTCCTTCACAAGCGCCAGCGCAATTCCAAAAATCATGCTGAAGACGACCACCTGCAAGACCTGATTTTCCGCGACGGACTTGGCAATATTTTCCGGAAAAATGTGAAGGATCATTTCCGAAGCGGTGGGCCGCGCGGCAACAATTGGGCTGGCATTCGCTGTGGCGACGGGGAATTGCACGCCGGCTCCGGCTTTGCTGATGTTGATGGCGGCGAGTCCGATGACCAGCGCAAGCGTCGTGACAATTTCAAAATAGATGAGAGACTTCCATCCCAGGCGCCCAACTTTTTTGATATCGGAATGGCCGCCGATGCCGCTGACGAGCGTGGCGAAAAGCAACGGCGCGATAATCACGCGAATCATCTGCAGGAAAATCTGGCTCAGGATGCGCAGGTTGATCGCGAAATGCGGAAAATCGTTGCCCACTTCCGCGCCCAGCACCATGAAAACGAGAATCCAGGTGGTGAGAGATCGCTGAGAAAATCCGTAGAGAATCAGCGCGATCAGTGCGGCCCAGCGGATTACTTCGCCGACGAGCGGGCTCATCGCGAATCCGTGATGGCTGGCGACGGAAATTATTGCGGCGATGAAATAGAGAATCAGGCCGGTGATTAGATATTTATTCTTCATGCGTCGATTTTATTCGTAACTCGCATTCGCAAATGGACGCGAGTTCTATATCACATTGGCGAATCTACGGCTACGCGGGGTTTCGTCCACGCAAGCGCGCAAAGCGCCAGCACGACAGGAAAACACTCCATCAAGTAGCGCGGCTCGACGGTTTGAAGTTGCGTTAGGAATACTGTGCGAACCAACAGGAACGCCAGCAGAAACGAAATTCCTGCGCGCGCGCGGAATTTCCACGCGCCGATGAGCGCCATGCCGACGTAAATATAATTCAGTACGCCGAGAGCGAGTGTCGCGCTGAATTCCGTCGCGTTGTTGTG
>Ga0209624_10003554_pt1 | contig 10968 bp, 11 predicted proteins | sample JacPinW_OM2H0_O1_FD_188565 | JGI IMG/M metagenome (GOLD analysis project Ga0209624, IMG submission 188565) | Forest soil microbial communities from Algoma, Ontario, Canada - Jack Pine, Ontario site 1_JW_OM2H0_O1 (SPAdes) (version 2) | ecosystem: Environmental > Terrestrial > Soil > Boreal... | reverse complement strand
CGGCCGGGTCTTGGCTTTCGGCGTCAGCGAGGGCGCCGTCGCGCACGACGTTGTCGGTGACGATCACGCTGCCGGGCCGCGATAGCTCGAGCGCGAGCTGGAAGTAATCGGGGGTGCCCGGCTTGTCCGCGTCGATGAACGTCAAGTCGAATGGCCCCGCGCCCTCGTCGATCAGCTCACGGAGGCTGTCGAGTGCGGGTCCAACCCGGATCTCGACCAGACCGGCAAGGCCAGCCCGTTGGACGTTCGCGTGGGCGACCTTCGCGTAGCTCGGCTCTAGCTCCAGGGAGATGAGGCTGCCGTTATCTGTTAGCGCGGTGGCCAGCCAGATGGTGCTGTATCCGCCGAGCGTGCCGATCTCGAGGATGCGCCTGGCTCCGCGGATGCGCGCGATCAGATGCAGCAGCTTGCCCTGAGGGGGCGACAGCGCGATCGCTGGCAGCCCCGCGGCTTCGCTGGCCTGGAGGGCGGCCTGAGGGGCCGAGTCCTCACCGATAAGTAGCGCGGCGACATAGTCATCGACGGCATCCCATTGCTCGTGGCTCACTGCTCCCCCGCTCCCCGCACAGCGGCGCTCATCAGCGCGAGCGGCACCGCCAGTCCCGCGGAGCGGCGTACACTGGCGATGCGACGGCCGGGCTGAACCGCCTTGCGCACCTCACTGATGTTTCCCTCAAGCAGCTCAGCGCAGCGATCCAGATCCTCGACTTGCAGCGCAAGCCCCCAGAAGCGCACGGGGTGATCGTGCCCACCGGCGCGCTCGATGACCTCAGCTGGCTCCTGGATCAGCTCGAGGATCTCGTGACCGAGACGGAAGAACGCCTGGCGCGGAGCACCACCCGGGGTTGGCTCCTCGCGCACCCGGCGCAGATCCAACCCGGCGGCCTGCATGGCAGCGACGCTGCGGTCAAGCTCAGGCGAGGCCGCCACGATGTGATCGATCGCGACAACGCCGTTGGGGTGCACTGGAGCGGGTTGCGGGATTGGTTTATGGGAGATCGTCGTGGGCAACCCGTCGAGGTTCTCGCTCACGAGCTCACGCAGAGACCAGGCGCGGATTCCGGGTGGGCCAGGTGTGTCCTGGGGGTCGAGGAAGCCAAGCACGACGCTACCGATCTGACAGCACCCATCGTGGATGTCGAAGCCAAGCGCCGCCCAGCGAGCGGGGTCGTCGGCGAGCATCAGCTGATCGATTGTGGTTGCGGGCATGATCGGATGAGCTTCTGTGCTGTTGGACACTTTTTTTGCGCCGCTGAACGCTCGCTCGGCCGGGTAGCGGGCGTCAGGCGCGATAAAACGGACAGGCGTGAACGCTACACCGGCAACGAGCAGCAATGCCAGCGCGGCGGACGGCGCGCACCCGCAGCTGAGCGACCGCCGCAAGACGGCGATCCTCGCCATCTGCTGCATGAGCCTGCTGATCGTGGCGATGGACAACACGATCGTGAACGTCGCGCTGCCCTCGATTCGCCGCGATCTGCATGCGTCGGTATCGGGGCTGCAATGGACGATCGACGCGTATGTGCTCGTGATCGCGAGCCTGCTGCTGCTGTCGGGCTCGACCGCCGATCGCCTGGGACGCAAGCGCATCTTTCAGCTCGGACTGACTCTGTTCGTGCTCGGCTCGTTGCTGTGCAGCCTGGCTCCCACCCTCGGCTGGCTGATCGCCGCACGGGCGCTGCAGGGCGTCGGCGGCTCGATGCTCAATCCAGTGGCAATGTCGATCATCACGAACGTGTTCACCCACCCGCGCGAACGCGCCCGCGCGATCGGCGCGTGGGGAGCGGTGGTGGGCGTCAGCCTGGCCCTGGGGCCGATCGTCGGTGGCGCGCTGACGGAGAGCGTGGGTTGGCGGGCGATCTTCTGGATCAACATCCCGATCGGGCTGGCGGCGGTGGCGCTGACAGCGCTGTACGTGCCCGAGTCGCGCGCGGCGCGGGCCCGGCGCATCGACCCTGTCGGCCAAGCGCTCGTGTTCATCACACTGGCATCGCTGACGTACGCGATCATCGAGGGCCCAGGCGCCGGCTGGTCCTCGACACAGACCATCGGCACGTTCGCACTGGCTGCCGTGGCGCTAATGAGCTTCGTGCTCTATGAGCCACGACGAGCCGATCCACTGATCGAGCTGCGCTTCTTCCGCAGCGCGCCGTTCTCGGGCGCGACGGTGATCGCGGTGAGCGCATTTGCGGGATTCATCGGCTTCCTGTTCGTCAACACCCTGTATCTGCAGGACGTGCGCGGGTACTCGCCGCTCGATGCGGGGCTGTGCACGCTGCCGCTGGCGGTGGCGGCGCTGGTGTGCAGCCCGCTGTCGGCGCGTCTGTTGAGCAACCGCGGGCCGCGGCTGCCGCTGTTCATCGCTGGCGGCTGCATGGCGGCGAGCGGGCTGGCGATGACCACGCTCACGGCGTCGACCTCGTTGACGCAACTGCTGATCGTGTACGCGGTGTTCGGCGTTGGCTTCGGGTTCGTGAACCCGCCGATCACGTTCACGGCCGTGTCGGGCATGCCGAACAGCCAGGCGGGCGTGGCCGCCGCGGTGGCATCCACCAGCCGCCAGGTCGGCCAGGCTCTGGGCGTGGCGGTGATAGGGACGATCGTTGGCGCTGCGGTGGGCGGCAGTGTCAGCGTGCACCTGGCCAGTGCCAGCCACCCCGCGTGGTGGGTGGTGGTGGGCTGCGGCGCGAGCGTGTTCGCGATGGGCGCCGCCTCGACGGGACGCTGGGCGCGAGAGACGGCGCGCCGCTGCGCCGAGCAACTCGAGCGCGAGCAAAAAGAAACGTCACAACCACTACAGCCGGCATGAGCGCTCGCAGCGAACCCCGATAGTCCTCTGTCATGACACTACGCTGTAGGCGATGAGCGACAAACGTCAATCGAGCCTGCCAGCACGGCACTCCCGCGCATACGTGTGGCTGCTGGTTGGCATCCGCTACGTGCTGCCAGTGGTGGTTACGCTCTGCGGCCTGGTGTTCATGGCGCTCGGCGGCGAAACCGACCTAGAGGGCGGCGCAAGCCTCGTCAGTGCCGGCCTTGCGATCTACTTCCTGAACTGGCTTTATCGCATCGGCGTACAGGGAGATCGCGAGCGCGATAGCGAGGAAGCCGCCCGCGAGCATTTCGCGCGTCACGGCCGCTGGCCGAGCTGAGCGGGGGTATGACAGTTGCGCATATGAGTGGCCGGCGGTTTCTCCATCCGTCGAAGGTATTGGCGCAACGAGCGCGAGAGAATTCCTAGGTGAGCTCAGGAGTCCAGACACCAGCGGCCGGTTCATATCGCCCGCAGGCACCGTTCTGGGATGAGCTGTTCGAAGCGGACGGCACGCCGCGCCCGACCGCGCGCGCACTGGTGGAGGAGCTCAGGCGCCTCGGCCCTGAGGGCCTGACCGAGGCGGGGCGCCGCCGCGACGCGATCTTCATGCAACAGGGGATCACGTTCGAGACTAGCGGCGGCGGCGGGCCAACGCACGAACGACCGTTTCCGCTGGACCTAGTGCCGCGGGTGCTGAGCGGCCAGGAATGGCGTGACATCAAGCGCGGCCTGGCGCAGCGGATCCGCGCGCTGAACCATTTCGTGGACGACGTTTACCATGCCCGCGAGATCGTGCGCGAGGGCATCGTGCCGTGGCGGCTGGTGGCGTCGCGCTCGCACTTCGCGCGGGCGGTGCACGGCATCCGTCCACCGGGGGGCGTGTACACGCACGTGGCCGGATGCGACCTCGTGCGCCACTCGGATGGCACGTGGAAGGTGATCGAGGACAACGTGCGCATCCCCTCTGGCATTTCCTATGTGCTGGAGAATCGCGCGGCGATGGCGCGTCTTGTGCCGGAGCTGTTCGCCTCCTACCGCGTCCGCCCGGTGGATCACTATCCGCAGCTGTTGCTACATGCGCTGCGCTCGGTGGCGCCGTCGGCGGAGAGCGAGGCGACGGTCGTGGTGTGGACCCCTGGGCCGGCGAACCCGGCGTATTTCGAGCACGCGTTTCTTGCACGGCAGATGGGCGTGGAGTTGGTGGAGGCGTCCGATCTGGTGGTGCGCGACGACGTGCTTTACATGCGCACGACGCGGGGCCTCGAGCGCGCGCACGCGGTGTACCGCCGCCTGGACGATGACTTCGTCGATCCGCTTGAGTTCCGCGGCGATTCGCTGCTGGGCGTGCCCGGTCTCGTGCGTGCCTACCGCGCCGGCAGCGTTGCGATCGCTAACGCGTTCGGCACGGGGGTGGCGGACGACAAGGCGATCTACTACTTCGTGCCGGAGATGATCCGCTTCTACCTGGGCGAGGAGCCAATCCTTGAAAACGTCAAGACGTATCTGCTGACTGACCCGGAAGTGCGCGAGTACGTGCTCGAGCACCTCGATCAGCTGGTGGTCAAGCCGACGGGCGAGTCAGGCGGGCGCGGGGTGATGATCGGCCCGCATGCAGACGAGGTGGAAATCCAGAAAATGCGGCGGGTGATCGCGACACACCCTGAGCGGTGGATCGCCCAGGACGTGGTGCGACTGTCGACGGTGCCGACGGTGGGGCCCGACGCGGTGCTACAGCCACGGCACGTGGATCTGCGCCCGTTCGCGGTCTTTGGCGAGCGCATCGACATCGTTCCGGGAGGGCTCACGCGGGTGGCGCTGGATGACGGCTCGCTGATCGTCAACTCCTCACGCGGCGGCGGCTCGAAGGACACGTGGGTGCTCGAGGACGGCGACGACGCCGATCGCGCAGGCCCGCCGATCGCCGACACCCAGCCGCCGGCGCTACCCGACTTGCGCTACGGCGCATGGACGGGCCAGCAGCAACAGCAACAACAGCAACGTGTCCCTCAGCCGACTGGGCGCCCTCCCCATCCCGCGAGCTGATGCTCGCGCGGATCGCACACGAGCTCTACTGGCTGGGGCGCAACCTGGCGCGGGCGGAGTTCACGGCGCGCGCAGTTGAGGCGGTCTTCCAGGCCGAGCTGCAAGGAACCTCGGAGAACAGGCCCGGTGTCAGCTTCGGCTCGGGCGGCCTGCTGGCGATGTTCGGCGACGTGATCGAGGACAGCGACCGTCCGCGTAACAGCCAGGCGCTCGGCCAGCTAACGCTCGACGCCGAGCGCCCGGGCTCGATGATCGCGAGCATCGAGCGCGCGCGGGAGGGCGCCCGCACCGTGCGCGATGTGATCAGCGCGGAGATGTGGGAGGCGATCAACACGACGGCACTGGGACTGCGGGGCGGCGGCCAGCCGGGCTGGGCGGCGCCCGCGGGGCCGTATCTGGCCTCGCAGTACGTCAAGGAGCGCACGGCGCTGATCTGGGGGGTGGCCAACCGCTCGATGCTGCGCGACGAGGCGAAGTGCTTCCTGGACGCGGGCGGTCTGATCGAGATCTCAGACATGGTGCTGCGGATGCTGCACGTGGCGATGCCGACCACCGCCTACGGCGGTGGTGCCCGCGACGCGGCGCCGGCTGACGGCACCGCTCTGATCCTGCTGCAGGCGGTGGGTGGCTTTCACGCGTATCTGCGGGCGGTCACGGCGCCGCCAAACGCGCACCCGGTGGCGCGCTTCCTGTTGTTCGAGCGCGCGTATCCCGACAGCGTGGCCGCGTGTGTGGACTCGCTGCATGAGGTGTTCACGACCGCGGATGCGGGTCCGCGCAACTCCAAGCCGGTGCTGCGCGTGAGCCGACTGGCGGCCGACCTAGACTTCCAGCGCCGCGCGCTTCCAGACGGCGCGGAGCTGACCGGAATATGCAAACAGACCCAACAGGAGCTCTCCCGCATCGACCAGGACGTCGCCGAGCGCTACTTCGCGGGCGCGGCGGCGGCTGGCTTGAGGAGGTGAGCTGGGCGTGCACTTCGCGATCCGCTTCCTGACGGAGTACCGCTACGACGTGCCGGTAACGGACAACCTGAACGCGTTGCGCGTGCGCCCAGCTACGACCTCGACGCAGCGCTGCGATGAGTTCCACACGCGGATCGAGCCCGAGGCGCGGGTCAGCCGCCATCTCGACTACTTCGGCACGGAGGTGCTCGAGTTCGGCATCCCCACGAGCCACGAGCAACTGACGATCGATGTGCGCGCACGCGTGGTGACCTCAGCGCCGCCGGAGCCGCCGGACGGCTCCTGGGAGAGCTTGCTCACGGCCTCCTACGTCGACGCGGCGGGCGAGTTCGCGCTGCCGTGGCAAGACCAACCCATGATCGCCGGCTTGGAGAGCCTGGACGAAGGACTGGACGCGGATAGCCCGCTGGAGACGCTGGAACAGCTGTGCGAGATGATCCCCGACCGCTTTGAATACCGGCCGGGCGCGACCTATGTGGGCTCGAGCATCCGCGATCTGCTCGATGTCGGCGCGGGCGTGTGCCAGGACTTCGTGCACCTCTCGCTGGTGCTGCTGCGTCGTCGCGGCATCGCCGCACGCTACGTATCGGGCTATCTGTGGGCTGCCCCGGAGGATCACGGCACGGATTCGGTGGAGGTCGACACGCATGCGTGGCTGGAGGCGCTCTTGCCTGGTAGCAACGGTCGCGGCGAGCCAGTGTGGGTGAGCGCCGACCCCACTAACCGCCGCCTGGCGGGCGAGACGCACGTGAAGATCGGCCACGGCCGCTTCTACGCGGATGTGCCTCCGGTGAAGGGCCTATACATGGGCGGCGCGCACTCGGAGCTGACAGCCGCGGTGACGATGTCGCGGCTTGACCCGCAGACGAGCGCACGCGCCTGACGCAGCGCTCAAGCTGACGCCACCGGCGCACGGGGCGGCAGGACCGTCGTTGCAGGTACTGCTCAGCCGCCGGCCAGCGGCGCGACGTAGCGCAGGAAAGGCTCGATCTGCAGGCCGTGTCCGGTTGCGCGCTCGAGCAGCGGAATCGTGTCGAGACGTCGTCCGTAGCAATGGACATGCGCGGCAAGCCACTGCTGGATCGGTGCGACTTCGCCGCGGCGCAGGTCCTCCTCGCGCGGCCCAAGCTCGGCCTGCAGCGCCTCCCACAGCTGGGCGGCGATCAGGCAGCCGAGCGCGTAGCTTGGGAAGTAACCGAAGCTGCCAGCGCCCCAATGCACGTCCTGTAGACAGCCGAGCGCATCAGATGGAACCTCGACGCCGAGCAACCGGCGCATACCGTCGTTCCACGCGGCGGGCAAGTCTGGGACTGCAAGCTCGCCGTGGATGAGCGCGAGCTCGAGCTCGAAACGCAGGATGATGTGCAGCGGGTAGGTGAGCGGGTCGGCGGAGACGCGGACCGCCGATGGCTCGACACCAACCAGGGCCGCATGTAGCTCGGCGGCGTCGATTGCAAACCCGCCCCCCGCGAGCTCAGCCGCCAATAGCTCGGCGAAAGCGGGGTTGCGCGCGACGTGGTTCTCCCACAGCTTGCTCTGGGACTCGTGCATCGACATGGAGGTGCCGGTGCCGAGGTTGGTGCGTTCGAGCGCTTGGTCGGTCTGGCGCTCGTAGAGAGCATGACCGTACTCGTGCAGCGAGCTGAGCAACGACTCGGCATTGCCGTCGTTGTAGCGAGTGGTCACGCGTGTGTCACGGCGCCCGAGCCAGGCGGTGAACGGGTGCGCTGAGACATCCACCCGCCAGCTGTGTTGCTCGACGCCGAGCCGCCGCAAGGTGCCGGTGACCGCAGCCTGTTGCGCGCTCACTGGCACCTCGAGCGTACGCGGCGGCGAATGCCGATGCGCACCTGCAATCAGCGGCGTGAGCGATTCGGCAAGCGCGGCGAACACACGGCGCAGCTCGTCGCTTCGTAGGCCGAAGTCGTAATCGCCGAGTAGCGCGTCGTAGGCGCTCTCCCCCTCGCCGGCAACCGCTTCACCGTAAACGCGGGCAAGCTCGACGTTGCGCTGCAGCGCGGGCATGAAGGCGCTGAAGTCATCGTTCTCACGCGCTGCCTGCCAGCTCTCCTGGCCCGCGGCACTCGCGCTGGCGATCTCGCCAGCAAGCTCGTCTGGCACACAGCGCGCGCGCTGCCAGTCGCGGCGCGCGATGCGAACGATGTCGCTGTCGATCTCGCCAAGTGTGCTCCCGTCGAGCTCGTCCAACCAGCCGCCGATCTCCTCGGCGGTGGCGCGCTCGTGCGTGATTCTCGCGAGCGTGCCCTGTTGCTTTGCCCTGCCGCCGCCGCCGTCCTGGGGCATCATCACGAGTTGATCCCAGCCGAGCAGCATCTCCAGGTGGTTCAAATCTGCGAGTTCGGCCATGCGGTTACGCAACTTCTCCAGGGCGGGCACCAGCTAGACGCTAGCTGGATCACCCAACACGGCGCGGCTCCCTGCATGGGCCGAACTCCGGCATCGGCGGTTGGCGCCGCGGTCGGCGCCGCGAGCTGGACTACCGTCTCCCCCATGGATGACGCCACCTTTGTTCCCGCGGCGGGACGGCGCGGGCTGACCTCGCTGTATGACCCGGTGGTCGCCTTGACGATGCGCGAGCGGGTCTTTCGCTCGCGACTGGTTGCCCAAGTAGCAGCCGGAAGCACCGCTGCGGTGCTCGAGATCGGATGTGGCACGGGCAGTCTGACCACACGCCTCGCAGAGGCACTCCCCACCGCGTCGATCACAGGATTGGACCCCGACGCAGCGGTGCTAGCTCGCGCGCACGCGAAGGATCAGGCACATCAGATCACTTGGCTGAACGGCACGGCGGTCGATTTACCCCTGCCAGATCAATCGGTCGATCGTGTGGTGGCCTCACTGGTGCTGCATCACTTGACAGATGCCGAGAAGCAGCGAGCGCTTGCCGAGGCACACCGTGTGCTGCGTCCGCGAGGGCGCCTGCATGTCGCCGATTGGGGAGCGCCGCAAGATCCGATCATGCACACCGCGTTCTTCCTACTACGGACTATCGACGGGTTTGACCGCACCCGCGCGCACGCCCAGGGTGAACTACCCGACTTGATTGCACGCGCTGGTTTCACCGAGGTTCACCGCCGAGACAGGTTGCGAACGGGATGGGGAACGCTCGAACTACTGTCCGCTGAGCGCGATTCAGATGGCGCCGCGGCGCCTTAGCCGCGGCCTTTTGCATCGAGATCCAAAGCACCCAACCAGTTGCGCAGCTGCCTTTCTCGCCGTCGTCGCTCGGTCACGTCCTGCATCACCAGCACGGCCCCGCGGCGCCGGCCCTTTTCGTCGTTGACCGGACTGGCATTCGTGCTCAACAGCACGTCGCTGCCCTGGACGCTGACGAGTACCTCGACGCCACGCACGACTTCCCCGTCGAGCGCACGTACAGGTGGCAGATCCTCGCGCACGAGGGGGATCCCAGAGGCAGTTCGAGGACAGAGCTCTGTGATCCATGACTCGGGAGGTGAACCAACAGCGCAGTCAATGCGAAGCAGCTCGCATGTCTGACGATTGGCATATGTGAGCGTGCCATCGGCCGCGCAGGCGACGACCGGCACGCCGACGATCTTCAGTAGCGCGTCGAGCAGGTCCTGATCGTCACGCAAGCGCTGGCGGACTCGGCGAGGTCGGCGCAGATGGGGCAGCAACGGCACTGCGGAATGGTCGGCTGCCGAGGAGCGCAACGCAATACCGCGTATGTGGGATTTCTAGGTCGCTAATCCTGCAGGCTCGGAGCATGCACCGCGTGCTCACTGCACAGCACGAGCGCGACGAGCTGGGCTCGTGTCCGCGCGCCCAGCTTAGACATGGCGTTACGTACATGGGTTCGCACCGTGTCGGGCGAGATGTGGAGCTTCTCGGCAATCTGGGCAGTCTCGTTGCCAAGGGCGATCAGGGTGATCACCTCGCGCTCGCGACTGGTCAGCGGGAGCTCGCTGACGCCGTCCATGGATGGCTCGGAGGCCGGCTCGCGCTCGACCATCGCGACATAGGTGGCCAGACGCCGTCCGGCAATGCGCTCGAGCCGAGCAGCAAACTCGATCGGCACTTCAGAGCCGTCCGCCGTGACGAGCGTGCGTTTGCCGGAGTACTCGCCCGTCTGGAGGAACTCTTGCCAGTCTCTTGCCGCGGCCGGCCGGTCCTCCGGCTCGATGATCGCCTCGATCGAGGTGCCGATGAGGCTCGCTCGATCGCGCCCGAACAACGATAGCGCGGCGTCGTTGGCCTCGACGATCTGCCGTTGCTCGTCAAGCAAGAACACCGGATTGGAGGTGCGTGTGAAGACGAGCCAGAACAACCGCTCCCAGCCCGCGTCCTCGCCACGCTCAAGCATCGCTGCAGCGTATGCGATCGTCGTCGTGGTGTGAAACTCGCCGACTTTCTGGCATGGGTCACTCTGAGAGACTGCAGGACGTGGGAACCATCGCCATCCGCCATGCCTCACAGTCCGATCTCTGCGAACTGCTCTCGCTATATGAGGAGCTGGCAGGCGAGAAGCACAGTGCGGCGCCCGGCGATCGCATGAGCTCCGAGACACTGCTCGCGGAGATCCTGGCCGATCGACGGCGCACGCTCATGGTTGCGGTGCTCGACGGTCGGCTCGTCGGTACGGCAGACCTCCTGATCGTTCCCAACCTCACCCACGACGGCAAGCCTTGGGCGATCGTGGAGAACGTCATCGTCTCCCACACCTCACGCCGGACAGGGATAGGGCGGGCATTGATGGAGAAGCTGATCGAGACAGCCCGCGGAGCAGGCTGCTGCAAGCTCCAACTGCTGTCCGGCAGGCATCGCGGCGAGGCGCATGCGTTCTACCGGAGCATGGGACTCGAGTCGGTGGCCGAGGGCTTCAAGGTCTACTTCGACGAGTAGGCGCTACCGGCACCCAAAGCTGCGACCAGCGGCCACGTCACGCGACCGCTGGTGTGGTCCTCACGCGCCCCGCAACCGTTCAGGCGCCTGCAACCGCGAACTGCTCGTCGCTGTAGCTCTCGCCGCGCTCGGCCTGCTCAACGAGTGAAGCCGGCGGCTCAAAGCGCGCGCCGTATTTCTCGGCTAGCTCGAGGGCACGGGCGACGAAGCCCTCTAGGCCACCGTCGTATCCATTGATGTACTGGAGCGCGCCACCAGTCC
>Ga0209624_10003553_pt1 | contig 10969 bp, 11 predicted proteins | sample JacPinW_OM2H0_O1_FD_188565 | JGI IMG/M metagenome (GOLD analysis project Ga0209624, IMG submission 188565) | Forest soil microbial communities from Algoma, Ontario, Canada - Jack Pine, Ontario site 1_JW_OM2H0_O1 (SPAdes) (version 2) | ecosystem: Environmental > Terrestrial > Soil > Boreal... | reverse complement strand
TGGGGTCCACGCAACAGCCGGAGTTGACTGTGACCGGATATTATGGCGGCGCGGACCAGTATATCGGGGGCATGCGCATCCACATTGCCGTGCATTGAATGGAAGGCTTCGCATCGGCTATTTTCCCGACAGCGCGTGCTTCACCTGCGCCTCGGCTCCGCGAATCCAGTTGAAGATATCGGTGAGTGTGGCGCGCGCGTCGCGGCGGGGACGCCAACCGTTCACCGCCGATAGCCGCCGGTGATCAGTAAGATAGATGCGCACGTCGGCCGGCCGGGTTTGGGCTACCGGCGCGATCGACAGGCGGGCGCCCGTAATCTCCTCACACAGCCGCGTGGTTTCGAGCAGCGAGAGGCTGAACTCCAACCCGCCGCCCACGTTGAACAGGCGGCCCTGGTAAGTTTCGAAATCGCCGATCTGTGCGAGCAGCAGCTCGCAGAAGTCGTCTATGTGCAGAAAATCGCGCACCTGCCTGCCGCTGCCGTCGAATCCGATATAGGAAAGATTGCGGTGGAAGTAATGCGCGGCCACCCATAGCGCCAGCACGCCCTGGTCGGATTTGGCCATTTGCCAAGGCCCTGTGAGTACGCCGCAGCGGTCGATCAGGCAGCGGATTCCATAGGCGTCCGCGTATTCGGCCACCATCAATTCGCCGGCCAGCTTGGTCATCCCATAGAGTGAGCGCGCGCCATCCAGCGGGAAATCTTCAGTGACTCCCAATGCGGAGGCGCCTGTCACAGTCTGCTCCGCGGAAAGTTCAAAACGCGTCTCGCCTTCCTCGAACGCCAGCGCATTCAAGCTGCGGTACGGATAAACGCGGCTGGTAGAGATGAAGACAAAATCGGCTTTGACGCGGCGCGCTAACTCCAGGCAGTGATAGCAGCCGATCAGATTAGTATCGATCAGGTATTCCGGCGATCCGCCGTAGCCGGCCTGCGCGGACGGCTCGGCCGAACACTCGACGATCAGATCCGGAGGCTCCGGCAGAGTAGTGAGATCGGCCAGCGACCGTATATCGCCATGGGTAAAACCGACGCCGCCTTCGCGCAGCCGGCCCAGATTCAGCTCGGAGCCGCGCCGGTGGAGGCTATCGAAAGCAATCACCTGCGCCGACGGGTTATTTTTTTTCAGCGCCAGCGCCACACTGGAGCCGACGAATCCGGCTCCTCCAGTCACGAGCACGCGGTTGTGACGGCTGTGGTTAGACATTTCCCGTGAACCGGTCCGGCTTACGCGGGCCGCGGCGCGATGCGATCTTCGGCCTCTTCCCGCCGGCGCACATAGTCGCCGCGCGAAAGATGGCGTTCCAGCCAGAGATATAGCACGATGAAGAGATACCGGCTACCCATCTCTTTGAGCTTCAACTTGGACATACCGGTCTTACGATTAGTCCAGGAAATGGGCACTATGGCATAGGAATAACCGCGCACGATGGCTTTCAGCGGCATCTCCACGGTCAGATTGAAGTGTGGCGAGATCAGCGGTTGTATCCCTTCGATGGTGTGGCGCCGGTAACATTTGAAGGCGTTAGTAATATCGTTATATCGCAGCCGGAACAAAGTCTTGATGAACCAGTTGGCCATCCGATTAATAGTGAGCTTGTGGACCGGATAATCGATTACCTTGCTGCCTTGTATAAACCGCGAGCCAAAGGCGCAATCGTACCCCTCTTCTAACTTGCGATAGTACCGAACCAGGTCCGAGGGGCTGTCGGAGGCGTCCGCCATCATTACGGCAATGGCCTCGCCGGTAGCTTGCTCGATGCCGGCGCGCACAGCCAGCCCGAAACCGTGCGTGCCGGTATTGCTCACCAGACGCACGCCCGGGTAACGCTCCGTCACGCTCCGGACCAGCGCCGGAGTTTGATCGGTGCTGCCATCGTCCACCACCACTATTTCGTAAGGAATCTGCTCTCGCAGCAGCATTGCGGCTACGTCGACGAGGGTCTGCTCGATGCAGCCTTCTTCGTCCCGAGCGGGAATGACTACCGATAACTTCATAGTGAGGCTAACTCCGCGCGGCGCCCACGGGAGCGTCTTTTCCGCGCCAGTGCCGCTCCACGAGCTGGTCCAGAATGCGCGGCAGACTATATTCCAGCTTCCATTTCGGGAAATGACTATGCAGCTTACTGAGATCCGAGATATAACAGATATGATCGCCGATGCGGTTGGTGTCCTGATAGCTGTACCGGAGGTGCAGGCCCATGCCGGCCAGCGCGTCGATGGTCTCCAGAATGGACAGGCTGTTGCTTCTTCCACCGCCCAGATTGTAGACTTCGCCATAACGCGGGGAAGCGAAGAACTCCATAAACAGGTGAGCTACATCGGAGCTATGAATTTGATCTCGCACCTGCTTCCCTTTGTAACCATTGATGACGTACTCTTTCTCCGTGGCGGCGCAGTACACGATGTAAGCCAGGTATCCGTGTAACTCGACGGCCGCATGCTGCGGACCGGTCAGGCAGCCGCCGCGAAAGACGCCCACGGGCATCTGAAAGTATCGCCCGAATTCCTGGCACATGACGTCGGCCGCCACCTTGGAGGCGCCGAAAAGGGAGTGCAGACACTGGTCGATGGACATGCTCTCGTCCACGCCATCCAACCCATCGGCGTAGTCGTAGCGTTTTTCGAGTTCGTTGAGCGGCAGGAAATTGGGCCGGTCGCCGTAGACTTTGTTGGTGCTGGTAAAGCAGAAGGGCGAGTCCTTGCAGAAATCGCGGGCGGCCACCAGCATGTTCATGGTGCCCAGCGCGTTGACGTCGAAATCGTCATAGGGGATGGAGGCGGCTTTGTCGTGCGAAGGCTGCGCGGCGGTGTGAATGATGAATTGCGGCCGTTCGCTTTCGAACAACTGCCGGATGGTCTGGCGGTCCCGTATATCGATGGCCAGGTGCCGGTAGTGCGGCAGCGTGGCCTGGAGATCGTGCACTACAGCGCGAGTGGTGCCTTGCTCGCCGAAGAACTGCCGGCGCATGTCGTTGTCGATCCCGATAACGTCCCAGCCCGCCGCGGAGAGCTGTCGCACGCATTCCGAGCCGATCAGTCCGCCCGATCCAGTGATGAGAGCCTTCATGTGGTCTACACTTAATCTACTGTTTCCGCGGCTACCCGCGCAAATACAAACTCATTGCAACCGAGCGATCCGCCACAAGTGACCAGGCGCGTAAGCGAAAACCCGCGGCGCGAATAGAATTCGAAGATGGCCTCCGGCTTGGCTACTTCAAAAGGATAGCCGCCCACCCAGTCGATCAGGTCCCGCCAGGCGGACATGCCGCGCTCCCGGCCGGCGCTCCGCCAGGTATGGAATGGCCTCAACTTCACTAAATCTTTACATGCCGCGCGCCAGTTCAGGTGTACCAGCACGGGAACGGTCACCAGGAAGCGCAAACCTTCGGGCAACCGGTTGTAAGTGTGCTTGACGGCGCGCCAGCGATCGCTGATCTTTCCCTGATCGTTGTAAATCGCAATGAACAGCTTCCCCGCGGGGGCCACCAGGGTAGCAGCGTTGCCAAGCGCCTGCCACATCGCGCCGGTATGATGCAGCACGCCCCACGAGTACACCACGTCGAAGCAGCCCAGCCTCGAAAGGTAAGCGGTGTCCAATACCGAGCCCTCCGCGATGTTCCACTGTGTGTCTCCCGGGAAGTAGCGCCGGCATAATTCCCTGGCGCAGGCGACCGATTGCGGATCGTAATCAAAGGACTCGACGCGGGCCCCCAACCGGCGCGCCGCCAAGCTGAACAACCCGCTGCCGCAGCCGATATCGAGGAAACTCTTGCCACGCAGGTCCTGCACCTGCAGCATCTGCCGCAGAGAATCTTCCGCCTCGAGGATGCGTCTGTCATCCAGGACGGAGAGGAAGCGCTGCCAGTTCTCTCCAAAGGCGAAGCGCTCACCAGCGGCGATCTCCTGCTGGGTAGTTGCGCTCATCAAGCTCACTGTAGCAGTGGCGCGGATCAGGCGATGTTCTCCATACTAGACAAAGTGGAGAACGGCAGCACCGCCTGGCCTGCACGCTTGCGCAAGAGCCATTTGCCGTAGGGCGGCACTTCCGTCCTGGCCAGGTCCTGCAAGACCAGATCAGTCAGCTCGCGGTCGCGCAGGTCCGGCGCCATCCGCTCCAGCCGGCCTTCGCGGCGCAGCAATTCGGCTTTCTCCTTCCACAGCGCCTGCTTGGAAGAGTCGCTGAGCTGCTCGAACAGGCTTTGGGACATGGTCTGCCGGAACTGCTCGTATTCGAGGATCACGGCGCGCTCCTCTGCTTCCTGATTCTGTCGTTGGATGGCGCGCTCACGCTGCCTGTAGCGCTCCTTGGCGGCGGCTTCCATTTCCTCATCCAGGACGCGGCGGCGCGTGGCGGGATCTTTTACGATCTTGACCAGCAGGCCGGCGGCGTTCTTGAGATTCTGTCCGCTACGCTTCTTATGCCGGCAGATCTCGACCGCCATCTCACACCAGTCGAGCAGTTCCCTGCCCTCACCGGACGACCCGCCCAGATCGAGGGCGCGCGACACGTAACTGGCGGCCACGTGCGGCAGTACGCCATCCTGCTTCATCGCCTGCACCAACTGCGCGGCGCGCTCGAGCGCGTACAACTGCTCCGGTGTTTGGGCAGCTTCGCTCCATGCCACGGATGCTTTGTAAGCGAAGCCGGCTTTTTCAAGCACGGTCTGGCAGTGCGCCCGGCTCAACTCCGGGCATACGGCGCTCTGCAGCATGAGGCTTTTACGCTCAGGCACGTAGGATGGATGCCGGTGCAGCGCGATGCGCCAATCTTCTGCGGAAATGATGTGATAGGATCCCAGCACCTGAATGCGAATCAACTGATCGAAGGCGGGCTCGAGCGTTTGCATGAGCCGCGAGAAATAGTGCGGTGGATTCAAAATGCCGACGTGCTCCATCGCCAATTTGCGCGCGTCCATTACGATCAAGTCCGTCTTCTCGAAGGCCACGGCGAAAAAGCGGTACAGGTGCTTGGCGGTGATTCCATCGAGGTCCATGTAGCGGCCGGCGTCCAGCACGCGGAAGAAGCCGTTATTGATGGATTGGATCAGCTTATCGGTCCAGGTGACGCTTCCGGTGCAGCGGCCGGTCTCGCGATCCAACAGAAAACTGGCCTCCTGGAAGACATTGCTCCATTTCACTTCTTCCTGCTGGTCGGTGGCGGTAAGCGCGCGGAAGCGTAATGGAATGAAGCGGTCCATGGCCAGCTTCAGGCGCTGATAGAATTTGCCGTGTACGGAATTAATGTTCAGCATGCGGGCGATCTCGCGCCCGCTGAAAGTTACGGTCTTCGCGAAGTTGTTGCGAAAGGTAAGCACGCCCAGGGCGACGAAGATGTCCAAGTCCTGTTCGGTCGGCAGGCCCAACTCATTGTTGCCCTGGATCTGCCAGACTACTTCCATCTCGCTGCCGTTGGGAAGGATCTTGGTGCCCTTGATTTCGATCTTGCCGACGCGCTTGCCAACTCTTCGCTCAAGCACGGCGAAGGGGATGGCCGCGAGGTTTTCTTCCTCGACGGACAGGTTGACTAGTGAAGGTTTGAGGTTATGTTTATTCACGCGCGGATCTCAGAACAAATATTCTACCCTCTGTTTTTGTAACATTGCTTCTGCAATTTGTTCTAGCGATTTACGATGAGCCCCATGGTTGGAGGCTATTTTTATTGGCAGACACACACCAACCACCCCAAAACCATCTTATAGGCCTGATTATGGCACCTGGGGTAGTTCGGCTTCCAGATTCACCAAACCATAAACCATTCCATATAGAGCCTTGAGTTCAGCCGGGGTTATGCTTGCAAGTACTTGTTTATAAGCAACTTACAGCTAAAAACCGATTTGTACGAGCCATGAGTTTGAGCGTAAATGGCATGTGTCTGATCGTAAATCGCGTGTGCCGGAGCGTAAGATATTTGTAACTCATTCAAAACAGGGCAGATCTGGGTACGGGTCTGGGCGTAACGGAGCAAGTACCGCCTTTTCATAAACTTGCCAAGTACAAGCAATGCTTCTTCGGTGGTGATTTACGATGAAGCACACGAATGGTGCTGGTTGGTTACGATCAAGCACGCGCCGGAATAGGGTTGTTTACGATGATACCCGTAAGAGTGGCCTGGTCTTTACGGGGAAGCTCACAGCAATCGGCGCGTGTTGTGGGTTTGATCGTAAGCACCGCGATCGGCTAGAGACCGGTCCAGATTTTGGCTAATTCGAGGACAAAACCGGCAACAGGTCCCTCGCCGACGAGGCGCTCCGGGTTAACGACCTGCTCCGGCTCACGGCTCGGGCGATAAATGTAGGCGGTGCGATGATCTGGGTCGAGCAGCCAACCGAGTTGGACGCCGTTGGCAATCCATTCCTGCATCTTCGCTTTCGCTCTGGAAAGCCGATCGGAGGGGGACATGAGCTCGATAACAAAATCCGGGCAGAGCGGCGGAAACTTACGCTTCTGTTCCTTTGTTAGTGCGTTTACCCGTGATTGGAGAACCCAGGAAGCATCTGGCGAGTACGCGGCACCATTGGGGAGAATGTATTCAGTATTGGAGTCGAACGCCTGACCTTGCCCATTCTTCAGAGCCCAGTTTCCCAGTTGCCGACTTAGGTCGTTATTGCGGTTTCCACTCTCAAAACCCGCTGGCGGCATGATCAGGAGGTCTCCTTGCGCGGTGCGCTCAATGCGCAGGTCCTGGTTGATTTGGCAGAACTGGAAGTATTCGTCATCGGTCATCTGGTGTTCCCACTGAATGACCAGAGGACGAGCTAACTCAACATCCTCGACGAGTAGCTGCATGGTTCCAGAATACTCGCTTTCGCTTCCAGCTCGCGGAACCACAACTCCAGCACCAGCAATGACCATAGCCAGTGGGAGTTGTCGCGGCGTCCGGAATCGTGCTCGGCCAGCATCTGCCGCACGAACGCGGGTGAGACGATGCCCCGATTTAGGAACGATCCGCTGCCCAGGTGGTCCCACAGAAACGGGCGCAGCGCGCCGCGAAACCACAACGCCAGCGGCACGCCGAATCCCATCTTGGCGCGGTGCAGCAAGGGCGCCGGCAAGCGGTCTCCCAGCGCGCGGAGAAGGATGTATTTGCCCTTCCCTTCGCGGATCTTCCAGGCGTGCGGGATGGCCGCCGCCAGCTCGGCCAGCTCGTGGTCGAGGATAGGGCAGCGCACCTCCAGAGAGTTCGCCATGGACATGCGGTCTACCTTGGTGAGCAGGTCTCCGGTGAGGTTCTGCGTGGTTTCGAAATACAGTGCCTGCGAGAGCAGATCGGCATCGCCAGGGAGTAAGAAGTCCGCCATTGCGCGGGTGAGAAAGGCGCTATCAGCGGGCAGCATCCATTCCGGCTGGAGCAGCGCCTGGCGCAGGAACCAGGGCGTGAAGTTGCTTTCAAAATAACGCTCGAGCGCGGTCGGGCGGCTGAGCATATGCAGATAATTCTTGCCGTAGGCCGCATAGGGAAGGCGATCGGCGATCCAGGAAATGCAGGATCGCAGCGCTTGCGGAATGCAATCGAATTTGCGCAATCTTGCGAGCGCCTGAAAACGGTCGTAGCCGGCGAACAACTCGTCGCCGCCATCGCCGCTCAGCGCAACTTTCACGTAGCGGGCGGCGAATTCGGAAACGATGAATGTGGGGATGGCGGAGGAATCGCCAAAGGGCTCGTCGAAGTGCCGCACCAGGCGCGAAACCAAGTCCACGGCATCCGGCCGGACCACGATTTCATGATGCTCGGTGTGATACTCGCGCGCCACCATGGAGGCATATTCCAGCTCGTTGAAGGCGCTTTCTTCGAAGCCGATGGAGAAGGTACGGACCGGCTCGGAAGAGGCGCGCGCCATGGAGGCCACTACGGAACTGGAATCGATGCCGCCGCTCAGAAACGCGCCCAGCGGCACATCGGCGATGAGGCGGATGCGCACGGATTCATCGAACTTTTCCCGCAAGCGGTCGCATGTTTGGTCTGCGGAGAAGTCCGCGGGTGTTTCCGCCAGCGGCCTGGGAAACTGCCAGTAGCGCCCCTGGCGGACGGTTCCATCGGCGTCGTAAGTGAGCCAGGAGCCCGCAGGCAGCTTGCGCACCGCGCGAAAGCAGCTCAGCGGCTCGGGGATGTAGGTGAACTGAAAGAACAGGCGGAGCGCGTCGGCGTCGATGTCAGCCGGCACGCTGGCCACCCGCAGGCACTTCAGCTCGCTGCCAAAGTACAGACCTTGCGGCAACACCGCGTAGTAGAGCGGCTTTTTACCGAAACGGTCCCGCGCCAGGAAGATACGGCGCCGGCGCGCATCCCAGATGGCGTAGGCGAACATGCCGCGCAAGCGCTGCAAGCCGGCGGCGCCTTCTTCCTCATACAAGTGGACCACCGTTTCCGTGTCGCTGTTGGTCGAGAAGCGATGGCCGCGGGCGATCAGATCGGCGCGCAGCTCCTGATAATTGTAGATCTCGCCATTGAAGACCACCCAGACGGATTCGTCCTCGTTGGCCATGGGCTGATGGCCGGTGCTGAGGTCGATGATGCTGAGGCGGCGCATGCCGATGGCGCAGCCGCCGGCGACGTAGAAGCCTTCATCGTCCGGCCCACGATGGCGGATCTGATCGCACATCGCGCGCACCACGGGCAACTCCGCCTTCCCTTCGCGTAAGTAGTATCCGGCGATGCCACACATGGCACTGAAGACTAACTGCCCTTACTGTAGCATTGTGCAGCGCGCCCGGACTTCGGCCACGTCATTGGTGAAAAGGTTCCAGCCGCCGCAATTGGGACAGTCAAAGGTCCGCACCCACAGAATGCGCCGGTGGACCGCGTGTTTGAGCTTCAACCATGCCGCCGAGTGGCCCGCCCCACAGTGGACACAGACGTTGGTCCAGCCGCGCATATCTAATTCCGGCGGCGGAGTTCCAAAATAAAAGCTCCAGCCATAGACGCTTGCGCGCGTGCCCACGAGGCGGTCGAGGCCCCTCAGCGCATAGCTCAAGATGGCAATGAAACGCGCGTTCCCATTGCCGAACAACCAGAGCCTGCGCGGTGGCCGGGGATGGAAATGGGAGTGGTGCAAATAGATGAACGATGCGTACAGAACCTTTGCGGCAACAGGCTGCAGGCCGGTCGGCTGCGCGATGCGGCGGCTTAGCTCGGCGGGCGAATCAAAGGGGTTGATATGGCCGCCGCCATGGTATATCCATCGATACAACTTATCGCTAAAGGTCGAGGAATCCGGCACCGTCACATACAGGCTGGCGCCGCGCCGTACTACCCGGCCGACCTCACTCAGCGCGGGTCCGAGCTGCTGCATATGCTCGAGGCTGTGGTTGGCGATCACCACATCGAAGCTGCTGTTACGGAAGGGCAGATGAGCCGCGTCGGCCTGCACAAATCCGGCGTGCGGGCCGGTTGGAGGACGTTCCAGGTCAAGCCGAACGATAATTGCATGCGGACAGTGCTCCGCGGCGAAGCTTCCTGCTCCGGAACCGAGATCGAGCACGCGGGCGCCTATGGGCAGGCTCCGTAGAATCTCGTGCATTGGTGTGATCTTAAACTAAGCGTAGCTCGCGAGTGGATGGCTATGTGGAAGTAGCGGTTTCGCTCCCTCACGGTCGCGGCGCGGCACATCGCCAATTGCATATACAGTAATCGTATATACTGAGATTGTGCCGGGCAAGATTGAAGGCTTCGAGTGGGACGCCGCCAATGTGGGTCATATTCTTCGCCACAACGTCACGCCCGTTGAGGTTGAAGAGGTCGAGGGCCGCCCGTATGCCATCATTCCGGCGAAAGCCATCGAAGGCGAGAATCGCTGGAAGCTTTTCGGCAAAACAGCATCCGGTCGCTACCTGGTCGTGGTCTTCACTGTCCGCCGGAGACTGTTCCGCGCCGTCACCGCTTACGAAATGAACGCTACCGATAGGAGGAATTATGCCCCGCAAATCGACTGAAGTCCCGAAGTTAAAGTCCGACGCCGATGAAACCGACTGGTACGCAACCCCACAAGGTCGCCGGCAGACGAAGCGCGAGTTTGCTCGCGCGCTCAAGGACGGGACTCTGATTCGCTCGACCGGATCGAAGATCGCGAAGACCGATCCGAAAGTGCTGGAACAGCTCATGCAACAGGCCAAGCAGAAAGCGACTCGCTCCATTTCAATTCGCGTTCCGATTGCCGACCTCGAACAGGCGCAGCGGATCGCCGAAGAGAGCGGGATCGGCTACCAAACCGTGCTCAAGCAGGCCATCCGCAAGGGCCTGAAGAGGGCCGGCTGATTCCGAAATAAAGGTCCCTGGCACAAACAAATAAATCTGAACACCTGGGCTCCGCCGGCGGTCTTAGTTGGTGAACGTCCGGATGCATGATAGAGGCTACGCAACACATCGCGTTCCAGGAGCCAGGGTTGGCACGACGGGTAGAAGCTGCGGCGCGCGAGGCCCGCTTCGTCGCGCTGGTCGAGCGGCAGTCGCGCTTCGTCTACCGGGTAGCCTATGCCGTGGTTCGAAATCCGCACGATGCCGAGGACGTGGCGCAGGAGACGTTTCTCAAACTCTATCGCTCGGGTGCGTGGGAAGACATGCGCGATGAGAAGGCTTTTCTGGCTCGCACAGCCTGGCGGATCGCGGTGGACAGGCGGCCGAAGTCGCGCAGCCTATCGCGCAGCCAGGCGCTCAGTCCGGACTTGCAGTTGAACAACAGCCCGAGCCCGGAGGACGCCGTGGTATCCGCGGACTGGAGCGCGGCGGTACACCGCCTGGTGGACGCGCTGCCGGAAGAACTGCGGCAGCCGCTGGCGCTGGCGGCGGTGGAAGAGCTGAATTCACGGGAGATTGCGCAGGTGATGGGCATAGCCGAAGGGACTGTGCGCACGCGCATCATGCGAGCACGGCAGATGCTGAAGCAAAAGCTGGAAAATCGACATGCGTAACGATGAAAGGGATAAGATCGAGCGCCTGCTGGACGACGCGCTGGCGAGCTATTCGAGGC
>Ga0209624_10003552_pt1 | contig 10970 bp, 10 predicted proteins | sample JacPinW_OM2H0_O1_FD_188565 | JGI IMG/M metagenome (GOLD analysis project Ga0209624, IMG submission 188565) | Forest soil microbial communities from Algoma, Ontario, Canada - Jack Pine, Ontario site 1_JW_OM2H0_O1 (SPAdes) (version 2) | ecosystem: Environmental > Terrestrial > Soil > Boreal... | reverse complement strand
CCCAGCTTCGCCTTCAGCAACTCATTCACCGCAGCCGGGTTCGCCTGCCCCTTGCTCAGCTTCATCACCTGGCCCACCAGGTAGCCGATCACGCCGGTTTTCCCCGACTTGTACTGCTCCACCTGCTTCGGGCTCGCCGCGATCACTTCGTCTACGATCTTCTCCAGCGCGCCGGTGTCGCTGATCTGGCGCAGGCCTTCGCGATCGATGATCGCCGCCGCCGATTCGCCGGTCTCGAACATCTTCGCGAAAATATCCTTGGCCATCTTGCCGCTGATTTCGCCCTTCGCGATAAACGCCACCAGCTCGCCAAGCTGCTCGGGCGACACCGGCGATTCGGTGATCTCCCGGCCTTTGAGCGCGTCCAGCAAATCGCCCGTCACCCAATTCGCCGCCATGCGCGGATCGCCCGCCACTTTCGCCGCCTTCTCGAAATAATCGCTGATCTCACGCGTGCCGGTTAGAACCTGCGCATCATACTCGCGGAGCCCGTAGCTTTCCACGAAACGGTTGCGTTTTTCGGCGGGCAGTTCCGGCACTGTCGCCCGAATCTGCTCCAACCACGCCGCGCTTACGCGTAAGGGCACCAGGTCCGGCTCCGGGAAATATCGATAGTCATGCGCGTGCTCCTTGCTGCGCATCCCGACGGTCTCACCGGTGGCGACGTTGTAAGACCGCGTCTCCTGCTCCACCCGCCCGCCGCTCTCCAGCACCGCTACCTGTCTGGCAATCTCATAATCCAGCGCCATCTTCGCGAACCGGAACGAATTCAGGTTTTTCACCTCAGCCTTGGTGCCGAACTTCTCCACGCCCTTTAACCGCACCGACACATTCGCGTCGCAGCGCAGTTGGCCCTTCTCCATGTCGCACTCCGATACCGCAACATACTGAAGAATTTGTTTCAGTTCAGTCAGAAACGCGTAGGCTTCGTCGGACGACCGGATATCCGGCTCGGTCACGATCTCGATCAGCGGCGTCCCGCTGCGATTCAAATCCACGTAGGTATAGCGATCCGAGTCCTTGAAGCCGTCGTGTATGCTTTTGCCCGCGTCGTCTTCCAGATGAATGCGCGTGATGCCCACCCGCTTCTTCGCACCATCCACCGCGGCTTCCACCCAGCCATGCTCGGCCAGCGGCTGATCATACTGCGAAATCTGATATCCCTTGGGCAGGTCCGGATAAAAATAATTCTTGCGCGCGAATCGAGAAAAAGGATTCACCTTGCAGTGCGTCGCGAGCGCGGCTTGAATCGCCATCTCCACCACGCGCCGATTCAGCATCGGCAGCGCGCCCGGCAGCCCCAGGCACACGGGGCAAACGTTCGAATTGGGCGGAGCGCCAAAGCCCGTCGGGCAGCCGCAGAAAATCTTGGTGCGCGTGTTGAGCTGGACGTGCACCTCCAACCCGATGACGGGCTCGTACTTGCCGATCTCTTCCGCCGTAGCTATTCTTTGGTGCAAGGATGCGACCGGCGCGCTGGAGGACATGTTTCATTATAGAAAAGACCCGCTATTGCTTTTGATTCGATAGCGATGCTGTTCCGAGCAGGCCGCCCAAACCCATGGTTTCCACGGCGCTCGACGGAACAATCACCATCGAGCCTTTCTCCTTGATCGCCTCATACAGCATATTCATGGCGCGCAGATGCAGCGCCACCGGATTGTTGATGTAGACGGTCGATGCCTCCGCGAACTTCGCCGCTATATCGGTCTCCGCCGTTCCCAAAATGATGCGGGCCTGCCGTTCGCGCTCGGCCTGCGCCTGCCGCGACATCGCGTCTTCCAGCGCCTGAGGAATGTGAACGTCGCGAATCTCAACCGATTGCACGGTGATGCCCCACGGATTGGTCTTTTCGTCCAGGATGCGCTGCAGCTCGCGCCCCAGCATCTCGCGATTGGTGATCATTTGCGCCAGATCGTGCCGCCCGATGGATTCCAGCAGCGCCGTCTGCGCGGTCATCATGATGGCCTCGCTGAAATTCACCACCTCCAGAATCGACTTTTCGGCGTTCCACACCAGCCAGAACACGATGGCATCCACGTTCACCGGCACCGTATCGCGCGTAAGGGCGGATTCCGCGCTTACTTGCACCACACGGACACGCTGGTCCACGTACAGGCTGATCTGGTCGATCACAGGAACAATCATGAAAATGCCCGGGCCGCGCAGGCCGATGTATCGGCCGAACCGCAGCACCGCAGCCCGCTCCCATTGTTCCGCCACGCGAATGGCGAACAGGAAATAGAGACCCACCACCAGGCCGGCAATTACAGGCGCCGGGTTGTTCAAGCGGACGCTGCCGGCAACGCCCAGGGCCAGGCAGATCAGGAGCACAGCCGTGCCCACCGGGCTGATTTGAAGCCTCGACGGCGAGGTGGATGTTTTTAACGTGCGTGCGAGTGTTAACGGCATCATGGTTCAGGTTCTCCTCTCGGATTGCAATTCGCTTAAATAGCCGATTATGTCAGCGAGCTCGATTCCTTCCGCCCCGGCGCGCGCCAGAAGTTCCCCACAGAGCTGCCCGATGCGGCGCTGGCGCTCCAGCCCGTCCACGGACGGCTGCTTGTCCGTCAGGAACGTGCCCGTCCCCTGCTGCGTCGCCAGCACCTCGCGGATTTCAAGCTCTCGATAGGCGCGGACGACGGTATTGGGGTTGATCGCCAGATCGACCGCCAGTTGGCGCACCGTAGGGAGCTGATCGCCAGGACGCAGCGTTCCGGCCGCAATGCCGCCCAGCACCTGGTCGATGATCTGCCGATAGGCCGGTACGCCGCTCCGTTGATCCAGCGTGAACTGGATGCGACGATTGGTGGTGTGGAGTGCGGCAGGCAAGTTATAGTGTATTAGTCATATAGTACATTGTCAAGAGGCGAAATAAGCTAAGTGCAAAATGGTCGTAAACTTCTGAGCCGGAATGACGTTTAATGGTTAGTAGGCTCATGAAAACCAGCAGTACTTTCCTGGCCCCGATGCTCTGCGGCATGCTCCTCTGCCTCCCGGCCGCCGCGAGACCCAAAAAACCAAAGCCAAACGACGATAACAAGCTGTTCCAAAAGAAGCTCTCGAAGGACGACCAGATCCTGCACGCGCTGGATCGTCTCACCTTTGGACCCCGGCCCGGCGACATCGACCGCGTGAAGCGAATGGGCTTGAAGAAATGGATGGACCAGCAGCTTCATCCTGACCGCATGGACGAGAATCCGGTGCTGGAGGCGCGGCTCCAGGCGCTGGAATCGCTGCGCATGACGCCGCTCGAAGCCGTGCAGCATTATCCGTCGCAGCCGATGATCCGGGCCATCGCCCAGGGCAGGCAGCCGATGCCCGACGATCTGCTGCTGCGCGCCAGTGTGGAACGTTTTCTGGTCCGGTACAAGACGAGAATCGCCCAGGCTTCCAACACGGCCATTCCTCCTGGTCCCGCGCCGGATCTGGAACCGATCCGGCCGCTGGAGGAAGTCCTCACTCCATCCGAGCTCGAAATCGTGCGCTCCGGCAACGGCGAAAAGAAGCGCGAACTGCTGGAATCCATGCCGCGGGAAAAGATTGAAGACATGCTGGTGGCGATGACCCAGCGGCAGCGCACGCAGCTCTTCGCCCCCGCCTCCGTGCCCATCCGCCGCGAGATCTTCCTGCTGAACAGTCCGCAACAGGTGATTGCTTACGATCTTGTGGATTCCAAAATGCTGCGCGCCATTGAGAGTACCCGGCAATTGGCCGAGGAACTGGACGATTTCTGGTTTAATCACTTCAACGTCTTCCTGGAAAAGGGTGACGACCGGTTCATGATCCCGCAGTACGAGCGCGAGGCCATCCGTCCGCACGTGCTCGGCCAGTTCCGCGATCTGCTGGAAGCAACGGCGAAGAGCCCAGCCATGCTTTTCTTTCTGGACAATTCCGAATCCGTGCGTCCGGACCTGGACGCCAACGACAAGAAGCGGAAAGTGAAGCGCGGTTTGAACGAGAACTACGGGCGCGAGCTGATGGAGCTGCACACGCTGGGCGTGAACGGGGGCTACACGCAGAAAGATGTCACCGAAGTAGCGCGCTGTTTCACCGGCTGGGGCATCCAGGAGCCGCGCAAGGGCGGCAGTTTCTTCTACAACGACAAATTGCACGACAAGGGTGAGAAGATCGTACTGGGCCACGTGATCGCGGCGGGCGGCGGCATTGAAGACGGCGAGCAGGTGCTGGATATTCTGTCGCGGCATCCTTCCACGGCCCATTTCATTTCCAAGGAACTGGCGCAGCGCTTCGTGGCCGACAATCCTCCGGAGCCGCTGGTGAACAAGATGGCCCAAACCTTCCTCTCCACCAACGGCAGCATTCGCGAAGTGATGAAAACCATGCTGAATTCTAAGGAATTCTGGTCGGAAGGCGCGTATCGAGCCAAAGTGAAAACGCCCTTTGAGATGGTGGCGAGTTCGGCGCGTGCGTTGGATGCCAATGTCATTGACGCTTGGGCGCTGGCGGGTCAGTCGGGGCAGCTCGGTGAGCCGCTGTATCGCAAACTGGAGCCCACGGGATACTCGAATTTGAACTCGGAATGGGTGAATTCAGCTTCCCTGCTGGGACGCATGAACTTCGCGCTGCAACTGGCGCAAAATCACGTGGAGAGCGTCAAAGTGGATGTTTCGCGCTTCGGTGACGATCCAAGCGAAGTGGCGAAAGCGCTGATGTTCCGCGCGATGTCGCCGCAAACGCGCGCGGCCATCGATAAGGCTTTGGAAGACAAGCAGAAGAACCCGGCGCTGGTTGCCGCTCTGGTAATCGGGTCGCCGGATTTCCAAAAAAGGTAATACCAATATGCCGTCCAGACGTGTTTTTCTCAAAGGCTCCGCGCTCGCCATGTTCGGCGTCGGCTCCATGCCGGTGTGGTTGTCGCGCTCGGTCTTCGGCGCCGATGCCTCTGGCTCCGCAGCGGATCGCAAGAAGATTCTGGTCGCAATTTTTCAGCGTGGCGCGGTGGATGGCTTGAACATGGTGATCCCCTTCGGAGAGCCGCGCTATTACGACCTGCGGCCCTCCATCGCGATTCCCAAGCCGGACGGGACATCCGGTTCCGCCGTCGATCTGAATGGATTTTTCGGACTGCACCCGGCTCTGGCTCCGCTTAAGCCGATGTTCGACGCGCGGCATCTGGCCATTATCGACGCCGTTGGCTCTCCGGATCCCACCCGGTCGCACTTCGACGCGCAGGATTACATGGAATCCGGTACGCCCGGCTTCCACGGCGCCACCGACGGCTGGTTGAACCGGGCGCTGGTGGCACAGGCCGGCCCGGCGGCGCCCTTACGCGCGGTCAGCCTTGGCGATACGCTGGCCCGCAGTTTGCGCGGCCACAACGACGCCGTCGCGGTCCGCAGCCTGAACGATTTTCAGGTACACGACGCGCGCGGCGCGGCTACGTTTGAAAGCATGTATGAGAACACATTGGATACAACGCTGCACGGTACCGGTAAAGAGACTTTCAACGCGGTGAAGATCATGCAGTCCATCCAGAAGCAGCCCTACGTGCCCGCGAACGGCGCGAGCTACGGCAACGGCGGCTTTGGCAAAAGCTTGCAGCAGATCGCGCAATTGATCAAGTCGAACGTTGGCGTGGAAGTGGCGTTCGCCGATATCGGCGGCTGGGACACGCACGTCAATGAAGTGGGCGGCCAGCCAACCAACGGCCAGCTTGCCAACAATCTGACGCAATTCGGCCAGGCGCTGGCGGCCTTTTACCAGGACCTGGGCGATCGCATGGAGGACGTCACGCTGGTCACCATGTCCGAGTTCGGCCGCACGGTGAAAGAGAACGGCGACCGGGGAACCGATCACGGCCATGCCAACGTCATGTTCGTACTGGGCGGCGATGTGCGGGGCGGCAAGATCTATGGCGATTGGCCGGGGCTGCAGGAAGAGCAGCTTTATGAGGGCCGGGATCTGGCGCTCACCACCGATTTCCGCGACGTCCTGAGTGAACTGGTGGCCCGGCACCTGGGCAATTCCAATTTGCGTTCGGTCTTCCCCGGTTACGAAAACCCGAAATTCCGCGGCTTGCTGGCGTAAACCGTTACACTGGTCTCGGAGGACATTTTCGCGTGTTGATCGTCATGCGCGCGCAGGCCACTGAGCAGGACATCGCTCAGGTTTGCGCCAGAATTCAGAGCCTCGGCTTCCGCCCGCACGTCATGCCGGGCGCCGAGCGAACGGCCGTCGGCATCACCGGCAATCATGGCCCCGTGCCGGCCGAGGAATTCGAAAGCCTTTCAGGCGTGGCGGAAGCCATTCCCGTTTCAAAACCCTACAAGCTGGTGAGCCGGGAGGTGAAGCCAGACAATACGATTGTGGATGTCGCCGGCGTGCTGGTGGGCGGCGCCGAATTGGCGCTGTGCGCGGGTCCTTGTTCCGTCGAAAGCAGGGAGCAGATCCTGGAAGCGGCCCGGGCGGTGAAAGCGGCCGGTGCCCAGCTGCTGCGCGGCGGCGCATACAAGCCGCGGACCTCGCCTTACGCCTTTCAAGGCCTGGGCGAAGAAGGCCTTCGATACTTAGCCGACGCGCGCGAAGAAACCGGGCTCGGCATCGTGACCGAGGCCATCGACGTAGAAACTTTCGATCTGGTGGAAGAGTACGCCGATTGCCTGCAGATCGGGGCGCGCAATATGCAGAATTTCGCGCTGCTGCGCCGCGCCGGCCGGTCCCGCAAGCCGGTGCTCTTGAAACGCGGCATGGCTTCCACGCTGGAAGAGTTCCTGATGGCCGCCGAGTACATTCTCTCGGAAGGCAACTATCAGGTGATCCTGTGCGAGCGCGGCGTCCGGACTTTTGCCGATCACACCCGCAATACCCTCGATCTCAGCGTAGTTCCCGCCGTCCAGCTTCTGAGCCACTTGCCCATCATCGTGGATCCCAGCCACGGCACCGGCAAGCGGGATAAAGTGCATCCTATGGCTCTGGCGGCGGTAGCCGCGGGCGCCTCCGGGCTCATCGTGGAAGTGCATCCGAACCCCGACCGCGCGCTGTCCGACGGCTATCAGTCGCTGTTCCCGAATCAGTTTCGCGAACTCGCTGACGAATGCCGGGCCATCAGCGGGTTGTTGAACAGCAGGCGAGCGGCGGCGGAAGCCAGGCTCGCGCCGGCCTTGTCTTGATGAGCGCCGTCAAAATCATACGCTCGCACGAGTTGGATACGAATACGCCGCAGACCTCGGGCATGACGCGGGCCGCCGCCATCGACCACGCGCGCACGGGCGCAACCAAGATCTGGGCCGGCACGGTGGAAATCCATCCGGATGCCAAGACCGGGGTGCATCATCACGGCGATCTCGAGACCGTGCTCTACATCGTCAAAGGCCGCGCGCGATTCCGCTGGGGCGAACACATGGAATTCGTCGATGAGGCCGGCCCAGGCGACTTCGTGTTCGTTCCGCCTTACCTTCCGCATCAGGAGATCAATGCGGATCCGGACAACCCCGTGGAAGCTGTGGTGGTTCGCAGCGGACAAGATCCCATCGTGGTGAATCTGGACATTGAGAGCCCGGAGCCGCCTTCAGATTCCCGCTGGATCGATCCGGTACACCGCAGATAATGATCGCTTAGTCGTTCTTGGAGCTACTGCTGCTTGGCGCCGACTTCGACTCGCTCTTGCTCTCGGTCTTAGTAGCCGTATCGCCCGAGCTCTTGGTCGAAGAATCCGACTTACTCCCGGAATCGGATTTGCCGGAATCGGATTTGCCCGACTCAGACTTACCGGACTCCGACTTCCCCGAGTCTTCCTTATGGGATTCGCTCTTCGCCGGCCCACTGGTTCCGCCCTTGGCGTAATCCGTCACGTACCAGCCTGAGCCTTTGAACTGAAAAGAGGGGGCGGACATCAGCCGATGCACGTGTCCTCCGCATTTTTCATGGACCGTCACCGGCTCATCGGCGAACTTCTGGATCACTTCGAAGGTTTCGCCGCAGCCGTCACATTTGTATTCGTAAATGGGCAACGGAGCAACTCTATTGCGGAGGCGCTTGGTCGGGACGAGGCACGTTGAGCGGAGTGAGCGCTGGCCGCAGCTCCTTCTTGGAATCGCCCTGGCCGTTGGAAACCACTTCGTTGTTGCCCTTCGTCACCACTTCAATCGCCTTCTTGAGCAGCAGGTCCTCGCCGGAGGGCTGCTGGGTAGGCTCCAGCGTCTGGGGAGTGCCATCGTCATCCACCACCACGGGTTCGGTCTCCTGAAGTGGAACCGACGGCGTGACGCCGGTGTCCTGAATGGCCTTGCCGGATGGAGAATAATACTTCGCCACGGAAAGAATGACGGCCGACCCGTCATCCATGGTGATTGCTTTGCGGATGGAAGCGTCGCCATAGGTGCGCTCGCCAATCACTTCGGCGCGCTTGTCGTCCATCAGGGCCGCCGCCGCGATCTCGGCTCCATCGGCCGTACCGCGGTCCACGATTACCGCCAGGGGAAGGTGGCTGCGATCGTTAGCCGGGTCCGCTGTCACATCGTGGCGTTCCACTTTCTGGCCCTCGCTATAGGTGATGAGCCCCTTGTCCAGAAACACGTTCGCCAGTTGCTCGCCTGCCTCGGGACCACCAGTGGCGCTATGGCGTAGATCCAGCACCAACTGCTTGGCGCCCTGCTTCTGCAGCTCGTCCACTTTCGCGGCGATGTCTTTAACCCGGTTGCCTTCCAGACTGGCAGCCTGGATCAACCCAACCTGATTGGGCAGCATCTTCGCTGTCACGGCTGGATATTCCACCATGGCGCGCGTCAGAGTCAACTTTTGGGGCTCCGGCTTGCGGAACCGCAGGACGCCCAGTTCCACCGTGCTCCCCGAGTCGCCTTCCAGCAACAACTGCGCAAACGCGAGCGGCATATCGCGCGTGGCCACACCGTTGATGGTCTCCAGAACATCGGTTGTCGTCAGCCCGGCCTTGGCCGCGGGCGATCCCGGAATGGCGTCCACGATACCAACATAACCAAACTTCTTAGATAGGATCAGGCCGACGCCGGCCTTGTGGTCATCTTTGCTTTTGAGCCATTGCTTGTACTGATCGGCGTTCAGGTAGCTGGCGTAGGGGTCGATGGATTCGAGCAGGCCATTCAGCGCGCCCAGCGTGACGCTCTTCATGTCGGGCTCTTCCACGTAATCGCTCTTGATTCGCGAGAGCACTTCGGTGTAAACGGCAAGGTGCCGGTAAGTATCTTCGGGGGAAGCGCTCTTGCCGCGCATGGCGCCAAACAGGAGCACGAAAACGAGGCAAGTGGAGGTGGATGCAACAAAAAACTTGATACGCCTGGTCATAAATAGGGGCCCAAGGACTGTCTGTATTCAGTATAGCTTGGCTTCGGCGTCCTGGGTTGGAGACCTGGACGCGGAAGCCTGAGACGCGGAGCGGAGCATGGTGAAGGCCGCATAGATCACCGCCACTACGACCAGCCAACGCACGGCGGTCAACGGAAGCGACTTCACGATCAGCGCCGCGATCAGGACGCCTGGCAGCCCGCCCAGCGCAATCCCGAGCGAAACCCGCGGGCTGTAGCTTCCCGCCTGGATGAACCGGGCGCTGGCCACCGGCATGAGGAACGCGCACGAGCCCATCATGATGGGGAACGCAGCTTTGGGGTCCATGCCGAGCAGGCTTACGAGGATCATGCACGGCGCATAAAGGCCGATGCCCAGCGTCATCAATGCGCCCAGCATCAGGCTTCCGATCACGCCGGCCGCGAGGCGCCAGTGCTCCAGGATCAACGCAGTGCCGCCGGCAGGGAACAGATTGAGGTTCGACATCAGGAAGAAACACGCGGCCGCCAGCAGGGCGATGCCCATGCCGATCTGTACCCAGCGGCGCGGCCAGCTTGCCACGATTCCCGCGCCGAACCAGGCTCCGCACACCGAAGCCGCCATCAGCAATACCAGGGTCAGGATGTCCACTTTGACGATGGCGATGAACAGAAACGCCTCGAGCAAGGTGGGCAGCGCATGGCCGACATTCAATGTTCCGGGGATTTTTTCATCCGGGACCATGTGGCGGAATTTGAAGACGCTGGCAGTAGGCGCGAACGAACCGATGCCGAGGGTGTCGAAGAAATTGGTTGCCATCCCGAGGAACAGCTCAAAGAGGGATGGGACGCCGGGCGCACGCCCTTTGCCGCGGAACCAAACCCAGACCAGGAAGACCGTGAACGCGGCCAGCGCCACAAAAAGCCAACCGCGGGCATTGAGCATTAGCTAGCCTCCACTTGTTCCACAGGTGAACGCAGGGCGCGTTGAACCCGGCAAATCTCGGCACCGATTTGGTCCTCAGTAACGATGGACTCGATGATTACCGGCGTAGTAGACGGAATCAAGTGAGTTACCTCCTGGAAGCCAAGAATACTAACGAAGGACAGACGATCATGTTTATTGAGCGTGTTTACTTCGCTAATATGCACCTGACGGAGACGGGAGGAGAAATGCTTCAGCATTCGGTAGGCCTCAGTCATTGAGGTATCCACCTGACGCGCGTGACCAATGTCGAAGCAGAAGGACGCTTGAGGGAGTTCGTGAAACAGAGCCTCAAGCTCTCGAACCGTCCGGCCAGCCGACTTACGCTTGTCCATATTCTCGATGCAGAGGAGCTCTCCCAGCTCTTTCCAAAGAGAGAGGTCGTGCAGAGCATCCGGATGAACGATTATAGGCCATCGACGATACCGGATCTCATACAGTTCCTTGAAAACCCAAGCCTCCGCCTCAGGCGAAAAGGAGCTTGGCGCGTGGATCGACACGTAAGAGAAATGGGACAGATCCAGTTCATCGAGTGAGCGCAACAGGGGAACAAGCTCGACCTCACGGATGGCAGAAAGTTCAACGACGCTAACGGGCTGGTCCCGGAGCATGCGCAGGGCTTGTCGAAAATCGGAAAGAGCCAGTGCTCCAGTGGAGAAGCCGAGTGGCTGCATCACACAACCCCATAGAGGCGGGTCAGCAAGCCCAATTCTGATTTTTCGTCA
>Ga0209624_10003551_pt1 | contig 10971 bp, 11 predicted proteins | sample JacPinW_OM2H0_O1_FD_188565 | JGI IMG/M metagenome (GOLD analysis project Ga0209624, IMG submission 188565) | Forest soil microbial communities from Algoma, Ontario, Canada - Jack Pine, Ontario site 1_JW_OM2H0_O1 (SPAdes) (version 2) | ecosystem: Environmental > Terrestrial > Soil > Boreal... | reverse complement strand
GGAGCGTCACGCCAGCAATCGCCCGCCGTCCCTCACGATCCCGCCGCGATAGCGGCTTCGTTCAATCCCCGTTCCTTAAATCGTCACCGCGACCTAGAGGTTGAGTAGTCGGTCTTGCCGAACACAGCGAGAAGCCGACATTTCAGCCTCTGGAGTGACACCGCCCATAGGTTAGGCCTGTTCCACTTCCGATCGAAATAGACATACTGCTGCTGGTAGTCCTGTCCGGGGGCTGATTCTGTGGCCGCCTCATCCTCAAAAGTTGCCGACCGCCAGGTCACCAACATCGGCTGCGAACAGCCGGCGACGCTAAACATCATAGTCCCCCCAGAGTGAATCGCTGGTTCGGTATTCACGAAAACCCAAGCCTTGGGAGCGGTCGACGCTCAGAACAACCGATTCGAGACCGGCGTAATCAATTGGTGGTTCCGCGGATCGTTCTCGACTGGCGATTGTGCCGACTAGGACGGCCGCAAAGACCGCGTGCGCCGCCCAGAGCCTCATATCGCCCGTGTCGCCGCGCGTGACCCGTATAGGCTCAACACCAGGACCATAACGGACGCGCCCACCGCAAAAATTTGGGCGCCTAGTCCGTCATGCCAATACTCGTATAAGTCAGGGCTCCAGGCCAAGACAGAGTCTCTTAACATTGCACGCGATCATCGTTGCGCCGATCACGCACCCCGTCACGAGACCACGACTCCACCCGCTTTGATTACGGGGCCTGCTCACCGTCAACCAGCAGAGCATCGCAAGCGACAGATTATGGAACAAGGAGCAGTCGGAATAAGCGGCGATGCCGAATCCGGAAGGCCCGGTGATGACATTGTCCTGCCACACGGTTCCGGGCCGTGCGGCTTGCACCAGAGTCCCGACGACCGCCGTCTCCGCCCGAAGCAACGGAAGTGCCAAGAGATCAAAAACAATACGCCCCCAGTGCTCCTGGATCGCGAGCGCAGCAAGCACGACCCCCGCCGCGCAGCAGGCGCGGGTTGCCGGAGTGGCCGGGGCGAAAGCGGGGCGTGATCGGTGGGCGGCCATAACCGACCCGTTCGCTCGCTACGCTGGACTCAAGACCCCGCTGTTCATCCTCGCCCTCGCTCATGGTGCGCTCTCCCCGCTCGTCTCGGCTCCGCTCCGCGCAGCCGACACGCCGTCGAAGGCTTCTCCGGTCGTCGCCAGCCGCGCCAAGCCTCCGGTGTAAGATTGCCATCGACGAATGACGACATCGCAGTAGAGCGGGTCGAGTTCGAGGCCGCAGCATCGCCGCCCGGTCCGCTCGCAGGCCATCAGGGTCGCGCCGCTGCCGAGAAATGGGTCGAGGACGATATCGCCGCGACGCGTCACGTCGAGGACTGCGTCTGCCATCATGGCCGTCGGCTTGACCGTCGGATGCAAGGCGGCGAGGTGTCCCTCTTCTCCCGCCGGCTAACGCAGGGCCTACGGCATAGTCCCAGACGTTGGTGCGGTTCGGGCCATAGGCGCCCAACTGGATATTGTTGCGATGGCGGCCCGATCAAAGTTTGAACACGAACACCAGTTCGTGTTGCGATCGGTAGAGGCTGCCCATGCCGGCGTTCGGCTTCGTCCAGACGCAGAGGTTGAGCATGTCCAGCAAATTCGAGCGCGCGGGGTCAAGCAGTTCTCCGATGTGCCGCCAGTCCATGCAGACGTAAGCGAGGCTGCCGGGATGGCGGGACTCTTTCACCAGTTCGAGCGCGGCGGTCAGAAACTCGGTGAATGCCTCCGGCGTCAGCTCGGCATGCGCAGCCTCACTTCGAGTGTCGCCGCAGAGGAGCTTGTGCCGCCCGATGAGCCAAAGATCGCCGCCGCGGGTAACGGCTGGCCCGGAAACGTCGGGGATCGGCGGCTCGATTGGCGCTTGTCTCTCTTGCCCTAAGGGACTCAATGCGCAGATCGATCTCGCCCATGTCGAAGCCGATCGCCTCGATGTCGAAGTCGAGTTCGACGCTCGACAGCCCTTATAGTTGCTCGGCCAAGAGCCGATCATCCCACAAAGCGATCTCCGTCAGCCGGTTATCCGCGATCAAGAAGGCCCACTTTTGGGCCTCCGAGAGATGCTCGAGCCGAATGGTCGGAACTTCGCTCCATCCCAGGCGCTTGCACGCCAGCAGACGGCCATGCCCAACGATCACATTCAGATCGCGGTCAATCAAGAGCGGGACGTTGAACCCAAAGCTCTCGATGCTTGGGCGATCTGACGAATCTGCTTGGCGGTGTGCTGGGGCGCGTTCTTAGGGTCAGGCTTCAGTCGCTCAAGGGAGACGTAGTCGATCGCAAATGTCCGCGCGGAGGACAGCGTATGCCACGTTGCAATCTTATCCTCGTTTGGTTGACCCTGGTCGCCGCCCTGTGCGGGGCGGCCGCCTCGGCAAACCTTGTGCTCAATCCCGGCTTCGAGACGGGCGATTTCACCAACTGGACCGTGCCAGGCGACGGCATCGTGATCGACATGATCTTTCCTAACGCCGGCTGCCGCGACGCCGCCTTCAGCGCGGCAACGACAGACCCGGACGCCGGCACTCTATCGCAGACTTTGTCGACCAAGGCCGGTAAAAGTTACACGCTAAGCTTCGCCGTTCTGGACGAGGCTGACTTTAGCGGCGATACGTTCACTGTCCAATTTGGGGGATTCAGCGCGACGATCACGGGGGATGAGGCCGCACCGCCCGGCAATCTGCCAAGCCTCTACACGGCCGAGACTTTCATTGTTCCTGCCGCCGACATCGTAGGCGGAGCAACGGTTCTGGCCTTCAAGGCGTTAAACGATCCCAGCTTAGGCATCGACTGGAACCTTGACGACGCATCTGTAACCGCCGCCGCTGCACCCGAACCGCCTACCTGGATTCTGCTCGCTTTAGCCTTTGGCGGGCTCGCTATTCAATTCAGGGTCGGCTAAAAGCTAAGCCGTCCTGGTCTTTACGAGCCTGATCGGCGCGCTGACACGGTCACGCTATCCAGCCGAGGAAAGCAGCCGGCTCTCATTTAGGCAATATCCTCACCACCATGCGCGCCATTTCCAGATTAAGCCGGCAAACGCCGTCCGCGAATGACAAAGTCGGCGGGATCGAAACATATGCTCTGACGAAACCAAGCACCGCACGATCAACCTTTCGCCGTTCCGGCTCGATTAAATCGAATATGAATTTCGACGATCCGTCGCTGCCCTAATGCATGATCCCGATGGTCGGGTCATAGCCCTCCGAAATGGTTTTAATCCGAATTTCGCTTTGAAGCGCGGCTTCGGCATAATTCAATATCGCGTTGACTGGATGCGCTGCGGTGCGATCGCCGGCTAAGTGATTCAACGGCTCGACGCTAAACAGCGCGAGCGGCTGTGGCAACGGATCCGGTGCACCAAAACAGGGAGGCCCGACCTAACGGTTGATGAAGCTATTCTCAATGCGCTTGAGGACGCCCAACCAGTCACCTCAATGACGTTACAAAGCGCTTTTTGAATCGGACGCTTATGAGGCTCGAAGAGCTGCGCGTGCGTGGGGTAGTGGTCCGAGACGGCAGAGGCCATCTCATCGAGTTCACATGCAAATTGGTGCGTCCGTGCCGCGCTGTGAAGGCGATCGGCGAGACGGGCGGCGGCCTGTCGCGCACTGCAAAGCAAGAAGAGAACGGCAATGGCAAACTTGATCGCGAATTCTGACGCGCTTCCCTAGACTAAAGCGAGGCAGCAATCATTCGCCCGGCTGCGGTAAGCAGGAGGGAAGCCAGCAGCAGCCGCAATGTTCGAGGGTTGAGGTGCAGCCCACCCATCCACGAGCCGAGAAGCCCCCCGAACCCCACAAAGAGGGCAGGCAAAGCGGCAGGGTCGCCCACGCCCCGGCAAGGGCAGAAGCCGAGTTCACCAGGTTGAACACTACTGAGATGGCGGTGGTCTGCCGCATCTTCGCCCAAACACACCCAAACCAAGTGACAGCACAAGCGGCGCGAGGAAGATGCCGCCGCCGACGCCAGTCACGCCGGATACGAGCCCGATGATTCCGCCGACGAACAGCGAACCCAGGAAGGGTGGAGTGTCGGGCGCGGCGTAATCGAGAGGTTTGGTTGCTAGCGCCGAGCCCGCCATCTGCAACCCGGCGATGAGCAGCGATCCGCCGACCATTGGTTGGTAAACCGATGCCGGGATATGAAGAGCGCCTCCGAGCACTGAGAACGGCAGGCCAAGAACGGCGAAGGGATAGGCGCTCCGCCACATAAACAGGTCCAAGCGACAGAACCGAACGCAACCAATGGCCGACACCAATACGTTTAGCGCCAGCGCGGTCGGCTTGATGATGGCGGGCGCGAGCCAGCCAGCCAGCCCCATCAAAGCGACATAGCCCGTTCCACCAGCCTGCCCGACGGCGGAGTAAAGGATGGCGACGATGGCGAGGGCGGCGGGGAATAGAATGTCAATCATCGCGTCAGCCGCGTCGCGCTATCGCCTCACGCGCCCGCCGCCTATAGACGGCCTGCAGCGACCATACACGTTGGTTGAACGCGCCTTTTGGCCTTGTAAGATCGCCAGGATGGATGGGCTTACGGTCTCGGTCTCTTCGCCGTTTCGGCAATGCTGGTGTGCTACACACTTGAAAGCCGTGGTCATTGGTTCGTTCTGTTATTCGCCGTTTCGTGCGTTCCCGGATCTGTGCCTACGGCTTTCTTCGGGGGGCTTGGCCTTTTGGGCTGGTCGAGGCGATCTGGTCAGCCGTCGCGCTGCGGCGCTGGATCACGCGCTAGCCCGCGTTCGATGGGGCCGATGATCGGAGTGAGGAAGGTCCTGCGATTCTCGAACATATCCGCCATGAATGCGCCGATCCGATAGGCGGCGATGAGAATAAGCGCAAGCGTCAGCGCGATTTCGAACGATCCAGCAAGCGTCATGGCGAGCCGGCTCCATTGCCGTGTTGCGGCGTGCGAGCCTCGAAGTTCAAGGGATCGACCGATTCGGGAGCGAGCCGATAGCCGATTCCGGCTTCGGTCAACAAAAGAACGGGGTGCTTAGGGTCGCGCTCAATGCTGCGGCGCAGGCGAAAGACCGACATTCGTAGAGCCTGGCGACCACTCGCAGAGCCAGTACGTCCTACCCCCGTCAGGATATCGCCAAAGGTCGTCACGCGTCCCGGCCGGCTCGCCAGAACGGTCAGTACGCTCAATTCAGAAGGCGCGAGCGCAATCAACTCGCCGTCCAAGGCGACCGTCCGGTCAAACAGGTCGACGACGAATGAGCCGCGTCGGTAGAAGCGTTTGTGTCCCGCCGCCTTGAAACGCCGCAATTCCGCGACCCGCACGCGCGCCGTCAGATCCTCCGCGCGGAACGGACGCGGGAGGCAGTCGACGTCCACATCCAGAATGGCGATGCAGTCGGCCTCGCTATACTCCCTGGTGATCGCGATCAGTTCGGTCCCCGGATAAGCGCGTCTCAGTCGCAATAGGAGGCCGGGATCAAGCCCGTCACGATCGAAACTCTCGAGATCAGCGATTACGATGTCGACAAGGTGACCGCTGGCGGCTCCATCGAGGGCAAGCGCGCCCGCCAGCACTTTGCAGCCGTTCGGCTCCAAAATTGACCGCAGCAATCGGAGAAGCTCCACCTCGCCGGTCAGCGCGACGATGCGCGTCCGAGCCCCTGAAGCGCTCGAGCCCATGAGGTTGCCCACGACAAAGACTGAGACGCCGGCCTTGTTGAGCGCGGAGACGCATGAGAGGTGCGTATCCGCCACTTCGTTTGGGTGGCCGATCCCGATCGGCAACCAGCTCAGGTTGGGTCGCCAAACCGCTTGTGCAGCTCCAAGTTCACGTCGAGAACGTTGACCAATTTCTCGCCGATCAAGCCTCCCCATGGCGCATGCGCCTTCTCCTGCAGGATCGCCTCGATCTCTTTGCGCACGTCGCCAGCGTCGCGCTTCTTGTCGTCGGCCCATTTGGCCGCGACGCGACCGAGCTGGAATTCGGCGTTCACCAGCGTGATATCCGGGTCAAGGCCGGAGGCGGACGCGGTGACGAGATCCCCGGGCACGTCGTTGAGCGCGACGTCGGGATGATCCTGACGCCACATATCAAAGAAGATTGACTGGATGTCGGAGCCTGCGTTGACCGGCTCGATGTCGGTCACCGATTTGCCGTCCGGTCCTGTCTTGGTCGCGGAAGAGGGGAACATACCGGGATGATCATTCGAGAACGACTCAAAGAACAGCACCGCGAGGTCCGAGGCCTTGGGCTGAGGGGTCGCCGGGTTTTTCTTGATCCATTCCTTGACCGCGTCGGCGTGCGCCTTGGCCCAGGCGTCGACATTGGCAGAATGGGTCGGATCGCCGGTCACCCAGGCCTGCGCTATGCTGTTGTGCGCATCGGCCCACTGAGCGACAATGTGCGGATTGCCGCCGGCCCTGTCAGCATTGAACCAAGCTTCGACATCGTGGGCAACGAGCTGATTTTTCTTGTCTCCAGCTGCGTAAGTGACGATTGGACCGAGCGCGCGTGCGACCCGATCGCGCAACGCGTAGGTCGACGGGGCGTAGCCAGAAGACGCCGAGGCCGTGGCGTCAAAAGACGCAGCGGACGGCCGCGGCTGGAAGTACTCGTCCTTGGTGAAGGGCTGAGCCACCAACAGCGAGCCAATCACCTTGCCGCTGTCGTCATGTACGATGCTGCCGTTCGCCCCGAACGGAAACAGGGTCTGGCCGATCACCCAGAGCGCGCCTGGATATATGCCGCAAACCACGATGACGCTGATGCCAATCAGTAGGGCGCTCTTTGCGAGATAGCGCAACATCGGAACTCTCCGTTTCAAACGACGAGATTCAAGGCGACCATCACGACGTCGATCGCCTTGATGCCAATGAAGGGAACGATGACCCGGCCGAGGCCCCAAATCAGCAGGTTCCGACGCAGCAGCGCATCCGCCCCCAGGGGCTGATAGCGAACGCCCTTCAACGCGATCGGGATCAGGAGTGGAATGATCAGTGCGTTGAAAATGACCGCCGAGAGGATCGCCGAGGTCGGCGAGTGCAGGTGCATCACGTCGATCGCCTTGAGCCACGGCAACGTTCCCGCGAACATCGCCGGCACGATAGCGAAGTACTTGGCGACGTCGTTCGCGATCGAAAACGTCGTCAGCGCGCCGCGCGTCATCAGCAATTGCTTGCCGATGGCGACCACCTCGATGAGCTTGGTCGGATCGCTATCGAGATCGACCATATTGCCGGCTTCTTTCGCCACCTGGGTGCCAGAGTTCATCGCCAGCCCGACATCCGCTTGCGCAAGCGACGGCGCATCATTGGTGCCGTCGCCCATCATCGCGACAAGCTTGCCCTGGTTCTGCTCCGCTCGCAGATACTTGAGCTTCTTTTCCGGGGTCGCTTCGGCGATGAAGTCGTCGACGCCGGCCTGATGGGCGATCGCTTGAGCAGTCAAGGAATTGTCGCCGGTGATCATCACCGTACGCAGACCCATCATCCGGAGCTGCTCCATGCGCTCGCGGATTCCCGGTTTGAGGATGTCCTCGAGCGCGATGACGCCAGCAATTGTGCCGTTTGCGGCGACCGCCAACGGGGTTGCGCCGCGCGCGCCCACCTTGGCGACCGCGGCTTCGAATTGCGAAGGAACGACGCCTTTGATCCGTTCGACATAATCGATTATGGCGTCGGGCGCGCCCTTGCGGATCTCGGCGCCGTTGGGCAAATTGATGCCGCTCATGCGCGACTGCGCGGTGAAGGCGACAAACTCCGACCCGTTGGGCGCTGCGATCGGCGCTCTCAACTTTTCGAGCTCGGCATATGCCGCGACGATGCTCTTGCCTTCCGGCGTCTGGTCGGACACGGAAGCAAGCGCGGCCAGCCGCATGAGCTCGCCCTCCGACGCAACGCCAAGCGGAATGAACTCGCGCGCCTGACGATCGCCAATGGTGATCGTCCCGGTCTTGTCGAGCATCACGGTGTCGACGTCGCCTGCGACTTCGACGGCCTTGCCGCTCTTGGCTATGATATTGGCGCGTAGCGCACGATCCATACCCGCGATGCCGATCGCCGCCAGCAAAGCGCCGATCGTCGTCGGAATAAGGCAGACGATGAGCGCGATGAGGGTCGGCACATCGGTGCCCAGGCTTTTCAGTTGATCGGGGAGGCCAAGATAGCTGGTCATATATTGCTCGGCGTTCCAGGCCGTCGGCCATAGCGGCACCACGACGATCATGAATATCAGGGTGAATGCGGTAAGCACTAAGGTCAGCGCGATCTCGTTGGGCGTGCGCTGACGGCGCGCGCCTTCCACGAGCGCGATCATTTTGTCGAGAAACGATTCCCCAGGCCCGGCCGAGATGCGCACAATGATGCGATCGGAGAGGACAGTCGTGCCTCCGGTCACGCCCGATCGGTCGCCGCCCGCCTCGCGGATCACCGGCGCGGATTCGCCAGTGATCGCCGCTTCATTGACGACCGCAGCGCCTTCGATGACGTCGCCGTCCCCTGGAATGATCTGGTTCGCCTGAACAATTACCCGATCGCCGGGCCTGAGGTTGATCGACGATACGGTTTCGGTCGATCCATCCACGCGGAGGCGGAAGGCCGACGTCTCGACGCGCGTTTTGCGCAGCGTCTCCGCTTGAGCCTTGCCACGCTCCTCCGCGATCGCCGTCGCGAAGTTCGCGAAAAGCACGGTCAGAAACAGCCAGGCATCGAGCGCAATAAAATAGCTGATCGAGGCGGCGCTGGTCGACAGGCCGAGCGCCATTTGGATCACGTAGAGCAGCGTCAGGACCGCGCCGATCTCGACGACGAACATGACCGGATTCTTCCACTGCACGTCGGGACGCAGCATGGCGACCGACTGCTTTAAGGCGGTCAGCACGATGTGCGATGAGAATAGATCTTGCCGCCGAGCCAGATTGAGGGCCGGGGCGTGGGCGCTAGCAGTGCTCATATTGTCGAACTCCAGAGTTCGAAGGGCGAAGCGCGGCGCGCGGCCGCGTTTCGCACGCCGCGGCTTTTCAGCCGCCGAAGGGGATTGGCCCCAAGTGCTCGGCCAGCGGGCCAAGCGCCGCAACCGGCAGGAACAGCAGGGCGCCGATGACCGCGATCGTGCCTAACAGCAGGAAGCCGAACGTCACGGTGTCGTCGCTCATCGTACCCAAGGTGACGGGCGCCACCTTCTTGCGTCCGAGAGAGAAGGCCATGGCGATCGGGGCGATGATTGGCAGATAGCGGCTGAACAACATCACCAGGCCCGTGCCAATATCCAGCGGAACCGCCTCGGGCGCGGGATTGGGATTGCTATTCAGGCCGTAGGTCACGCCGAGACCGTCGAAGGCCGAGCCGTTGTTCGCGGAGGCAGAGGAATACTGGTAGACAATCTGGCTGAAGCCATGTGCGCCGGGATTGGACTCGGCGTTGGCTCCCCAACCCGTTGCGGCGAACAGTCCGCTCGGCCCGAGAATCAGGATCGGGTGCACGAGCAGCGCAATCATCGCGAGCTTCATTTCACGCGCGCCGACCTTGCGCCCGAGATATTCCGGCGTGCGGCCGACCATCTGCCCGGCGAGGAACACGCCGACGATCAGGAACAGCAACAGGTTGATCATGCCGACGCCCTTGCCGCCGAACACGCAGTTGACCCACATGCCGATCATCGGCGATAGGCCGGCGAGCGGATTGAGGCTGTCCATTTCCGCGTTTATGGCGCCGCAGGTCACATCGGTGGTGATGGCGGCAAAAGCTGCGCCCGCAGACGTTCCGAAGCGCAATTCCTTGCCCTCGAGATTGCCGAGATGCTGGTCGACCGGCAGCCCTGCGACGGGCGGGTTCGGCACGTCGAGCTTGCCGTTTGGCGCCGAAGCGCTGGCGACCCGGTAGGTCGAGCCGGCATGCGCGGTCAGGCCGGGGTTCGGCTCCATCGTATCGAAGCGGATGACCCAGGCGATGAGCCCGATCATCATCGCCAGCATCACACCATAGATGACGACGGAATGCCGGATGCGGCCGAGCATGCGCCCGTACATCAGCACCAGCGCAAACGGAAACAGCATCATCGCCAGCGTGGTGAAGAAGTTCGTGGTCGCGGTCGGGTTCTCAAGCGGATGGGCAGAGTTCATGCCGTAGAATCCGCCGCCATTGGTGCCCAGCATCTTGATAGGAATGACCGCCGCGACGGGGCCGACGACAATCGTCTGCGGCTTGGCCTGCCCCTTGTCGTCGAGGCCCATGGAGCCCGACTCGCGCGTCGTCGCCACCTCGGTGCTGTTGAAGGTCATCGGCATGCCCTGCTGCATGAAGATGACGCCGAAGATCAGGGCTGCCGGCACGTAGATGTACATGGCGACGCGCCACATATCGACGAAGAAATTGCCGAGCGTCGCTTCGCCCCGGAACGCGCGGATGATCGCCGCCAGCGCGCAGAAGCCCGCCGACGCCGAGAGGAACATATTCGGCAGGATGAAAAACGTCTGGCTGAAATTTGAGAGGCTCTGATCCCCCGAATAGTGCTGCAGATTGGTGTTGGTCATGAAGGATATGACCGTGTTGAAGATCGTCGTCGCCTCCAGCATGCCGAGCCCGCGCGGGTTCAGGGGCGCGATCGGCTGCAGGGAGAGGACGACAAAGCCAAACGCGAAGAGAGGCGATGTTGAACACCACCAGCGCGAGAACATATTGCTTCCAATCCTGCGGACCGGTGTCGACGAGGTCCTCGAACCACTTGAGCACGCGCGGCGCCCGGTACTTGCCGTCCATCAGCCAGGCGAAATAGGCGCTGAGCGGGATTGAACACGCGATCGCCGCGGCGATGAGCAATGCCGGAAGGAGCCACATGGGCGTAGCCTTTCGAGTCGTCGCCTGCGCCACGAAGCGTGGCGCACGGCGTGTCGGCAGAAGGATTCAAGAAAGGGGTTGTCTGTCAGAACCACTCAGGCCGGACGAGCGCGGCGAAGAGGTAGACGATGACGGCGGCGGTGACCGCAATCGT
>Ga0209624_10003550_pt1 | contig 10972 bp, 9 predicted proteins | sample JacPinW_OM2H0_O1_FD_188565 | JGI IMG/M metagenome (GOLD analysis project Ga0209624, IMG submission 188565) | Forest soil microbial communities from Algoma, Ontario, Canada - Jack Pine, Ontario site 1_JW_OM2H0_O1 (SPAdes) (version 2) | ecosystem: Environmental > Terrestrial > Soil > Boreal... | reverse complement strand
CCGCAGATGGAACGCCGCCTTGGACGCGGCCATCGCCGAGGTTCTACGGCAGCTCAAGAGCTCCCCGCAGATTCCGCTGAAATCTGCGCCGCCGATGCCGACGCATGTGGGTAACTAACCGCGCATTTGGGTGGTCATATGAAGAGATTCCGGCGTTTCCGACTCGGCTCGGCGCTTCTCCTGTTAGCCGCGGTTCCAATGAGTGCCCTGGCCCAAGCTGCGCGCGAGGCCACGCTCGCCGAATCTTTAAGCCGAAGCAGTATCCGCGCACCCGCGATTTCACCCGACGCGCATTGGGTGGCGTACCTGCAGCGCGAGACGAACTGGAAGGAAAACGAGTTTGTGTGGCAGCTTTGGTGCGTCAAGGTCGCCGGCGGCGAAACAGTTCAGCTCACGCGCGGCAAAAAGTCCGCCGGTCCGGCGCAATGGTCGCCGGACGGGCGTTGGCTCGCGTTCCTGACTGAGCGTGAAGCGTATGTCGTGGAGCCGCTCGCGGCGGTTCAAAAGGATGTCGCAGCTAAAGATGCCGACAAGGGCGACGCCGCAGACGCGGCGAAGCCTGCTGCGAAGCAGATCTGGGTTATCCGGCCGGATGGTGGAGAGGCGTGGCCGCTCACGAAATCCGAGACCAACGTGGAAGACTTTCATTGGACGAAGGACGGCCGGTCGATCCTGTTTACCGCTGCTGCACGCCCAAGCAAGGCGAGCAAAGCACGCAAGGAGCGCTACAGCGCATACGACGTCATCGAAAAAGATTACGAGCAGAATCAACTGTGGTGGGTGGACGCAGGCGCCGCAATAAAAGCGACCGCACCGCAAGCGGCAAAGCAACTGACCTTTGACCCGACACTCAATGTCAACTCTTTCGCCATCTCGCCGGATTCCACTCGCGTCGCCTTCAGTGCCGGCCACAATCCGTTGCTGGCATTCAGCAAAGACGAAGACATCTACCTGATGGACTTGCCTCGCTCCTCCAGCGCAGCAACGGTGTCCAAGATCGTGGCACTCCCGGGCCCCGACAGATCACCGATGTTCTCGCCGGATGGCAAGCAGCTCGCTTTTATCACCAGTCTCGGGCAGCCAAAATTTTTCTATGCCAATACTCACATCGCGCAGGTTGATCTGGCGACTGTCCTGGCAAAACCCGCGATGACCGCCGCTGATGTTCGCGATTTGACCAAGAATTTCGATGAGGATCCGCAAGCGCTGGACTGGGTCCCCAACGGACTGTACTTCGGTGCCACGCAGAGAATGACCGCGCGACTGTTTCGTTTGGACGCCGCCGCATTTCAGGTGCAACCGGTATCCACGGATGACGCCTTGATTGTCGACGAGGCGTCGGTGACGCCTGACGGCGGTTCCATTGCCTTCACGGCGGACGATGCAACGCACCTGACCGAGCTTTATATCTCGAGCGTCCGTAGCTTCGCGCCCAAAAAACTCACCGATCTCACCGCGCAAGTGCGGGATTGGAAGATCGGCAGCGTGGAAGCCGTGTCATGGAAGAGCAAAGACGGCACACTCATTGAAGGCGTGCTGCACAAGCCTGCCGACTATGACCCGAAGCGCAAATATCCATTGCTGGTCAAGATACACGGCGGACCGACCGGCGTTTCCCAGCCTCGGTTTCTGCCCAGCGACTATGCGTATCCCGTACAAGCTTTCCTTGCCAAAGGCGCGTTGGTCCTCGAGCCCAACTATCGTGGCAGTGCCGGATTCGGAGCCGCATTCCGCGCGCTGAATGTGCGCAACTTGGGCGTCGGCGACATGTGGGATGTGATGAGCGGTGTCGATTCGCTGATCGCCAAGGGCATCGTCGATCCCAGCAGATTGGCGGCTATGGGCTGGTCGCAGGGCGGGTACATCTCTGCGTTTCTCACCACGCATACCGACCGCTTCAAGGCAATATCTGTGGGTGCCGGCATCAGCGACTGGACCACATACTACGTGAGCACCGACATCACGCCGTTTACGCCGCAGTACCTGGGCGCGACGCCGTGGGACGATCCGCAGATCTACGCCAAGACTTCCCCGATCACGACGATCCGCCAGGCAAAAACGCCGACATTGATCCAGCACGGCAGCGCAGACCGCAGGGTGCCCGTTCCTGACTCCTTCGAACTCTACCGCGGTCTGCTCGATCAGCACGTCGATGCGCGCCTGATTCTTTACACGGGATTTGGCCACGGCATTGACAAGCCGAAATCCGCGTTGGCACTGCTCCAAGCGAATCTGGATTGGTTCAGCCATTACATTTGGAATGAACCCATTCCGAAGGACTCTCCGCTCTACGGAAGCAGCGAACTGCAATGAGCATGGGCCAACACGTGCGTGTTCTGATCAGCATATTCCTCCTCTCGCTCGGCGCTCTGACGTTGGCTGGGACTCCGATTCCGCTGGAAGAGAAGAAGATTGACTACCTGATCGCCAGCATTGAAACCTTGCAGAATGCCCAATTTATGCGCAACGGTGTCGCGTACGAGGCAAAAGCGGCCGCGGATCACCTGCGGTTGAAACGCCGGGGCGCTGGATCTCGCGTTGCGACGGCGGATGATTTTATCCGCTTGTGTGCATCTGTCTCGTCGATGTCGGGAACCCCGTACCAGATTCGATTCTCCGACGGACGCGTTGTCTCGTCTGAGTCCTTCTTGCGAGCGCGGCTTGCCGAATTTGCGCCTTAACCGCGCGCCGGCTGTGCCGCGGGTTCGCGGCGCTCCAGAATAGTCATCATTCCGTTCTTAGGGCGCAGCGTGATGCGAGTTTGCAGCGTGACCTCCTGGCCTTCCTTGAGCCGCACGCGAAATCGCTGCGCGAGCACGGCGAGAATCAATATCGTTTCGGTCATGGCGAGGGTTGCGCCGATGCACACTCGAGGACCGCCTCCGAAGGGTAGGTATGCGAAGCGCGGGCGCTTTTCGCTCGACTCCTTTGCGAATCGTGTTGGGTCGAAGCGCTCCGGGTCATCCCAGAGACGCCGATGGCGATGCAGTATCCACGGCGACACCAAAATCTGCAGTCCCGGAGTCACCTTGAATCCGCACAACTCGTCGGCCTCCTTGGCTTCTCGCAGGGAGATCCCGGGCGCCGGCGGGAAGACGCGCATCGCTTCCTCAATGACCATGCGTGTATAGGGCAGATGCGGCAGGTCCTCCACCGTCGGAATTCGGCCGCCAAGTATTGAATCCAATTCCTTGTGCAGCGTCGCCTCTTCGGCGGGATGCTGCGACAACAAGTACCACACCCAGGTCATGGTCACTGCCGTGGTCTCGTGGCCGGCCATGAAAATCGTGATCACTTCGTCGCGCACTTCAGTGGCATTCAAGCCCACGCCATCGTCCGGATCCTTCGCCGCGACGAGACGGGTCAAAAAATCCTTGGGTGCTTCATTTTGAATCTTTTCGCGCTCGCCAATCAGTCGATAGATGGCCGCATCCATGCTCTTGAAGTGTGCGCGGATGGCTTCTTGCTTGCGCTTGATGCGCCGGGGTCCGATGACCGGCAGGACATCGAGCAGGCCGAATTCCAAAGATGCCTGCGCGAAGTCGAGCGCCTCACTGGCGTGCGCCGCCAGTTCCTCCGCGTCCGAGGAAAACATGGTCCGGCAAATAATCTTTAAGGTAAGCGCTTGCATCTCCGCGGCAATGTCCATTTCTGCGAATTCAGGCAGCGCTTCCCACCGTTTTGCAAAGGCCACGGTGGTCTCGACCATGGCCGGCGCATAGGACTCCACGGTACGCGTGCCGAAGGAGGGTGCCATCACTTTGCGGTGGGTGCGCCATTTGGCGCCTGGCGCGCTCAACAGGCCTTCGCCGAACATGGCCGAAAAAAACTCATCCCCCAATTCCTCCTTCGGATAGTTGGCAACGTTATCCAGAAGGATGCGACGCACGCCTTCTGGGTCGTTGACCATGAGCACGGGACCCAAGATCCACTTCGATAGGTAGAATGGCTGCTCAAAGGCCTGCAGCGGAATGATTTCAAAGGGATTACCCTTGGTGGAGCGCAATGTAGCCAGAAATGAGGCGGGCTTCAGTGGTGGAGGCGCGAGGCCGGCCAAGGTCTTCTTAGGCAAGCTGGCTGGTGTCGTCACAATGGTGTTCCCCGGAGTCGCGCGGATTGAAGTTCTAGTATAGGCGTTACAGTGGACACCTCGTCTCTTCTTTGGGGTTTGCTATTCGGCTCAATCGGGCTTGGCTTTCTCATCTATGGTCGGAAACAGAAGGCTGTTGTCCCACTGGTCTGCGGCTTGGCTTTAATGATCTTTCCCTACTTCGTATCCAGCACGATTCTGCTCATCACGATAGGAATTGTGCTGATTGCTGTTCCGTATTTCGTCAGGCTGTGAAATTGAAGGATCCAAAATGAGCGAAGCCCCGGAACCGGTCGGTTCTGTTGAGGTTGCTTTGGGGCACGCCACTCGTCTGTTGGAGATCAATCCCGTTCTCGCGGCTGAGCAGGCCGGCGAGATCCTCAAGGCGGTTCCGGCTCATCCGCTGGCAACACTGCTACTGGGCGTCGCGCGCCGGACCGGCGGCGATCCGGCCGGTGCGTTGGATGTATTAGGCCCGCTCGCGGCCTTGCATCCCCAATGGGCGCTGGCTCACTACGAATTGGCGATTGCGCTCAGCGGCTTGGAGCGAAATGCCGCTGCGATAACTGCGCTGCAGCGCGCCGTGACACTCAAGCCTGCGATGGCGGATGCATGGCGTGCGCTCGGCGATGAGCTGACGATGGCGGGCGATGCAGCGGGCGCCGATTCCGCCTACGCGCAAAGCATCAGAGCGTCGACCAAGGACCAGCGCCTGCTCGCGGCTGCCGCCGCGCTGTGCGAGAACAAGATTCCGCAAGCCGAGGCATTGCTGCGCGCGCATCTGAAGAAGTACCCCACAGACGTCGCTGCGTTGCGCATGCTGGCGGAGGTCGCGGCACGGTTGCGTCGCTACGCAGATGCAGAGGCGCTGCTTACGCGCTGCCTCGAACTGGCACCGAGCTTCACGGCCGCTCGGCATCAACACGCCATCATTCTGCATCGCCAAAATAAGCCTGCTGCGGCGCTGCGCGCCGTGAATGGCCTGCTGGAAAAGGAGCCGCGCAATCCGGGCTACAACAATTTGAAGGCTGCCATCCTGGCGCGCATCGGCGAATTGAGGGATTCGATCGACATCTACGCCGGCGTACTCGCCGAGTATCCGGCGCAGCCGAAAATTTGGCTGAGCTTTGGCCATGCGCTCAAAACCAATGGCCGCGAGCCCGAGAGCATCGATGCCTACAAAAAGAGCATCGAATTGCAGCCCAGCATGGGTGAGGCTTACTGGAGTCTGGCGAATCTTAAGACTGCCCGCTTCACCGCAAGCGAGCTTGACGCTATGCGCCTGCAGTTGGAGCGCGCGGATCTGCCGGTGGATGATCGACTGCATCTACATTTCGCCATGGGTAAGGCCTTGGAAGACAACCGCGAATACGCGGCCTCGTTTGAGCACTATGCACGTGGAAATCAATTGCGGCGCGGCCAGATGGGCTACCAACCCGATGAAATGAGCACACACGTTGCCCGGATCAAATCCCTGTTCGATGCGCAGTTCTTCGCGGCCCGCAAAGAGTATGGCGCTGCTGCGCCGGATCCCATATTCATCGTCGGCCTGCCGCGCGCAGGTTCGACGCTGCTCGAACAGATTCTGTCCAGTCACTCGCAGGTCGAGGGCACGATGGAGCTATCCGACATTTCAGGGATTGCCCGATCCTTGTTCGATGAGGGCAAAAAGTCCCAGACTTCGGGGTATTCGGCGGTACTCGCGACATTGGACGCAGATCAGTGCCGAGAATTGGGTGAACGCTACATTTCGCAGACGCGCATCCAACGGAAAACGGCCGCACCCTTCTTCATCGACAAAATGCCCAACAATTTTGCGCACATTGACCTGATCCAATTGGCGCTGCCGCGCGCGAAAATCATTGATGCCCGCCGCCATCCGCTCGGTTGCTGCTTTTCCGGGTTCAAGCAGCACTTTGCGCGCGGCCAGGGTTTCACCTACAGCTTGCAGGATGTTGGCCGGTATTATCGCGATTACGTGGAGTTGATGGCCTTTTTCGATGAGGTTCTGCCGGGGCGAGTCCATCGGGTAATTTATGAAGCGATGATTGATGACACGGAGTCTGAGGTTCGCAGATTGCTTGACTATTGCGGATTGGCCTTTGAGGACAGCTGCCTGCGCTTTTATGAAAACGAGCGCGACGTGCGTACCGCGAGCTCGCAGCAGGTTCGTAAACCAATTTTTCGCGAGGGAGTGGACCATTGGCGTCACTACGAACCCTGGTTGGATCCTTTGAAAGAATCGCTGGGAACCGTGCTAGACGCTTATCCGGCTGCCCCGGCATTTTGACTTTTGGCCGGAATGGCTTACTCTGCGACCAAGGTTGGAAAAAAAATTTAAGGGGATGATATGACGCGGGGTCGCCAACGCAAACTCAAGCGCGTAGAGGCTAAGTCGTGCAGCAAGATGCCGTGGCAAGTTTTGCCCCTGGCATCGGCGCTACTGGCCTGTATGCACCCAGCTTATGCGGCGGACACGGATACGGCCGTGCTCGAAGAGATTACCGTCACCGCGCAGAAGCGAGCGGAAAATCTTCAGGACGTAGCGCTCAGTATTCAAGCCTTCAGTACGGTGAGGCTTGAGGAGCTGCGAATTGACAGTTTTGATGATTACGCCAAATTCCTGCCCAGTGTCTCCTTCCAAAAAGTCGGCAGTCCGAGTTTCGAGCACACCTACATGCGCGGCGTCTCCAGCGGCGGAGATGGCAATCACTCGGGCTCGCAGCCTAGCGTCGGCATGTATCTGGATGAGCAACCCATCACGACCATCGACGGCAACCTCAATCTGCATCTTTACGATATTGAGCGCGTCGAAGCGCTGGCAGGACCACAAGGCACGTTGTACGGCGCCAGTTCGCAGGCAGGAACGATTCGCATCATATCGAATAAGCCGGATCCGAGCGGCTTCAAGGCCGGCTACGATTTGGACCTGAACACGGTCAAGCACGGAGGCCAGGGCTACGACATCGAGGCGTACGTTAACTTACCGCTGAGCAGTACCGCGGCGGTGCGCTTGGTGGGTTGGGATGAGCACGATGCCGGCTATATCGACAATGTTCACGGCACCGTGACGTTTCCGACTTCCGGCGCCGTGTTCGACAACGCAGCGCAAGTCAAGAAAGACGCCAACACCGTCGAAACGAAGGGCGGCCGGGCCGCGCTCAAGCTGGATCTGGGCGATAATTGGACCATCATGCCGACCATGATGGGTCAAGTGCAGCAGACCGATGGGGATTTCGCCTTTAACCCTGCGGTCGGTGATCTTGAAGTGCAGCATTGGTTTCCACAAACCGTTCACGACTCATGGGTCCAATCGGCCCTGACGGTCGAGGGCAAAATCAGCAATTTCGATATCGTTTATGCGGGCGCGTATCTCACGCGTAACACTCACGAGCAGTCGGATTACACCGACTATTCGCTGTTCTACGACACCCGATACGGCTCGGGCGCATATTTCTTGGACAACGCGGGCAATTTCGTCAACCCTGCGCAGACCATTATCGGGACAGATCACTACAGCAAGTACAGCAATGAATTGCGCGTGTCGTCGCCGAAGGACTTTCCCATTAGATTCGTGGGGGGTTTATTTCAAGAGCGTCAGGTGCATGAGATCCTGCAGGACTACGTCGTCGACAACGGCGGCGACCCTTTAGGTTCTATTCCGCCCAACAACATTTCCGTACCCGGATGGCCGGGCACGATCTGGTTAACCGACCAGGAGCGGGTGGACCGCGATAAGGCGATCTTCGGGGAGTTATCTTATGATTTCATCCCGGATCACCTCACCGGCAGCGCGGGAATTCGTCACTTCACTTACGACAATTCGCTGCAGGGCTTTTATGGCTTCAACTCGACCTACAGTTCGCACGAGGGGATCGCCACCTGCTTTACGCCGTTTGTGCCGTTTCACGGTGCGCCCTGCAGCGATTTGGATCGGGGTACCTCAGGCTCCGGCAATTCGCCCAAGCTCAATCTGACTTATAAATTCGATCCCAATCGCATGATCTATGCGACCTATTCAAAGGGCTTCCGCCCAGGCGGCGTCAATCGAAATGGCGGCGGCACCATTCCGCCTTATCAGCCGGACTATTTGAAGAACTACGAGGTCGGTTGGAAAACCACGTGGTTTGACAATCGCCTGCGCTTCAACGGCGCGTTTTTTGTCGAGAAGTGGTCGAACTTTCAATTTTCATATTTAGGACCCAACGCGCTCACCATCATCACCAACGCGGGACAGGCTGAGATAAAGGGCGTGGAAACCGATTTGGAATTTGCGGCGACTCAGAACCTCACGTTAATCGGCGGATTCACGGTATTGGACGCCAAACTTACGCAGAACTTTTGCGGCGATCCAACGATGTGCAATGTTCCGGGATACGAGCAAATAGCGCCGTCCGGCACGCGCCTGCCGGTCACGCCGAAGTTCAAGGGCAACGTGACCGCGCGTTATACCTTCCCGGTATTCAGCTACAAGGGAGACATCCAGGGTTCCGGTGTCTATGTGGGCTCGCGGACGGTCGATCTGCGTGCGCCGGCGCAGGCAATTTTTGGCGATGAACCGGCGTACTTCGTGGCCGACTTCTCGGCCGGAATGGAAGTAAAGAACATGCACTACAGTATCTACATGAATAATGCGTTCGACAAACGCGCCATCTTGGATCGATACTCAGAATGCGACGTCACCAAGTGCGGGGCAATTGCGATATACGATGTACCCAATCAGCCGCGGACTATTGGCGTGAAGTTCGGGCAGAAGTTCTGAGAATGACGGAAGAGATCTTGCGCTTCAACCAGTCGTCCTAGGCGCGCAGTTTCGCGGATAGCGCTTGGCGCTCATCTTCCTTGAGGTCCCATGCCCAGTCATGGCATTCGGCGTAGGCGCGAATGGGAGTGCCCTTGTCGAGCGATTCCTTGAGTTCGCTGACGCTCAAGGCGCAAGTCCATTCGGTCGCGCAGATTGGGCATTTCACAGGGAATTTGAGTAGGCGTTCGGTCATAGGCTACTCCTGTCGTTAGGCTCCGCGTCTGCCGACCCAGTACGTGGCGCCTTGGGTGCCGTAGCGCTCGGAGTGGGGTGTTCCGGGGGCGAGTTCAAATGTCCCGCCGGCAGGGATGTGCCGGGTATGTTCGCCGATGGTCAGCCACATTTCGCCGCGCACAACGAGTGCTTTGGCGGCAAAGGAGTGAACGTGGGTGCCGACGACAGTGAGCGGCGCCCAGTCGCGCGCCAGTACTTCATCAAAGCCTTGCGCTTTCAGGTCGGCTTCGAACTGTTGAAAATTGTGGTCCATAGAGCCCTTCGAAATGTATTTCCGGGGCCTACATTCTACAATCTCACGATGCTTAAGCACATCTGCGTATTTTGTGGGTCCAGCTCGGGCGTTCATTCCGTCTATGCTCAGGCGGCGCAGGGCGTTGGTAGGTTGCTGTGTCGGCGTGGCATTGAGCTGGTTTACGGAGGTGGCAATGTGGGGCTGATGGGTATGCTCGCGGACGCGTGCTTGGCGGAGGGAGGCCGGGTCATCGGTGTGATTCCGCAGGCTCTCGTGGACAAGGAGGTTGCGCACTTGGGATTGACGGAATTGCGTGTGGTGAGGTCGATGCATGAGCGCAAAGCAATCATGGCGGATTTGTCAGACGCCTTTGTCGCGCTGCCCGGGGGGTATGGCACGTGGGAAGAGTTGTTCGAGATGTTGACCTGGTCGCAGTTGGGAATACAGCAGAAGCCGTGCGGCCTATTAAACGTCAATGGATATTACAATCCGCTGCTGGAATTGGCGGACAAGGCAGTGTCGGAAGGCTTTCTTCGTGAGGTTAATCGGGATCTGTTGCTCTCAGATGATGATTCTGAGCGTCTCCTGGATCGCTTGAGCGCCTATGGCTAGGTGAACCGCATCGGTCTCCATGGCGGCAAGAGTCCGGCGCAGTTGCTCGCGCTCGAGGAAGGTCGCTGTCCAATATTGGTCGTGGCAGCTGGCACGGAGGCGAATGCTCTTTCCCGTCAGTAGGGCGTTGGCAATCACGGCGATGGGAATTTCTGCGAGCGACTGCAATGCACAGTCAGGGCAGGTCACCGCGAATTTCAGAGTGGGTTCTTGCATCGTCATCCCCAAATCAGGCAGTTCCGTTGAGCCAGTAACGCGCTTAATCCCTCGCGGCTGACAAGACCGCTTAAATAAGACAGTGGCGGAGTACTGTTATTATATACAGCCTGCGTTCTTCATGTGAGCCCGAGTGCCCGAACGGCGGCCTCTCGAAATGCGGTCTCGCCCCAGGCGTCTGATTTTTCGCATTCGATGGTGATCATTTCCGCTTGATCAATCGTGATGTCCCTGACGGTGAAACACGTTACGGTAGTTCCGTCACTGATCACGAAACGCGCCGTCTGGTTCTCATCATCGTATGCGCGCGTATTCAATGGTCCTTTCCCGCCAAGAAGCTCGGCAAGTTCCGTGCTATCGGGGATGGAAGCAAGGAAGGTCGCCATGGCTTGGGGCTCATCGATGCGAGCCGTCGCAACGAGCATGAACGAATCACTCATGGACGCCGCCTCCACAACCGCCAAGTGCGCACCCCCATATTAACGGCAACCCAAGCCGCCAGTGCACCGATTGGCCAGCCGATCGACGCCGGCCAGAGAAATGAGACCACTGACAGCGCGGCAAGCAGCAGCGTGGCCGTCAGCAGCGGGCCACTTGACACTTCGCTGAGCACGCGATGATTGACGAGTGCCGCACCTACGCTGTTCGCCACTCGCAATGCGCTGGCTGCGGCTCGGCCGGATCTGCCGCCGCCTCGGCCTACGCTGGTCGGCCGAACATCGCCGGCGAGAATCGGTTTGCTGCGGCGATAGCGACGCGGGGACAGCACGATTTCGGTTGC
>Ga0209624_10003549_pt1 | contig 10973 bp, 5 predicted proteins | sample JacPinW_OM2H0_O1_FD_188565 | JGI IMG/M metagenome (GOLD analysis project Ga0209624, IMG submission 188565) | Forest soil microbial communities from Algoma, Ontario, Canada - Jack Pine, Ontario site 1_JW_OM2H0_O1 (SPAdes) (version 2) | ecosystem: Environmental > Terrestrial > Soil > Boreal... | reverse complement strand
CTACGCACATCGCTCTTCGCCTCACCCTGAAGGCGGAAACACCCCTGGTTAACAGCGCATCAACGGATCCCACGATCCCCGAGACCATCATCCCTTGGCACTTCACCGTGATTCAGGACGACCGCCTCCAGGGCTACACGCTCGCGCGCCACATCTACACCGAACTTGGGTTTAAGCGTGTGGCACTCCTTCGTGTGAATGACCGCTACGGCCGCTTCGGAGTTCCGAAATTCCGCGACGCTTCGCGCAGGCTTGGTCACCCGGTTGTGATCGAGCAGAAATTCGGCCCCGGCGATACAGACTTTCGGCGCCAGCTCCAAGTCATCGAAGACTCCCGCGTCGACGCCATTGTTCTTTGGACCGACATAGGTCCCGCCGCCATGATCCTGCAGCAAATGCAGGAACTCGGCATGAAGCAGCGCGTTTTCGGCAGCCATCGTACCCTGGGTGAAGAACTCATCAAACTCGCTGGACCTGCGGCGGAAGGTTTCGAAGCCGTCTACCCTTACGATCCAACACGCAACGATCCGCTCTGGCTCGATTTCGTTTCCCGCTACCAGGCGCGGTACCACGAACAGCCGGATCACTTCGCTGCCCTCGCCTACGATCAGATGCGCATCCTTCTCGACGCCATCTGCCGCGCCGGTCTAAACAAAGGACGCATCCGCGACGCGCTCACCGGCTTAACCAGCTACAAGGGCGTCACCGGAGACATGGTGTTTGATCCCAACTGCAAGAACATCGCGCCACTTTTTCTTGGGCGCGTCCGCAACGGTCAGATCAATTACCGCCGCATCACCATGGAGAAGCCTTACGCTCGAGTCGGCGAGAATGGCGTGTCTTACACCGGTCCGCCCACGTCCACTGAAAATTCAACCAATCTGAGGATCGGCGTATTCGGTCCAAACGCGGAAGCCGCCATACGCTCTCCTGAAATGTTTCGCCTCGTGGCTTCGCTGAACTCGGGCCCAAAGCATTACTCCTTGATTGCGATTCCGTCCCAGACCTCGTGGGGCAAAGCCTCCAGCGATCTTGTTAAGGCCGTGTATCAGGATCACGTCCTCGCTCTGATTTCCCTCGATCGCCCTTCCAGCCATCTGGCTGAGCAGATCGCGGTCAAGGCGTTTGTTCCCGTGGTAGCAATATCGTCGGATCGCACTCTCACTTCCACGAATATCCCATGGATCTTTCGTTTGCCAGAAGGGACGCCGCTGACCAGCGCCCTCGGGTGCCTTTCCGCTGCGATCGATCAAGCCGGCGCGAATCGAGCGGAAATCCGTGAACTCCTCGCCTCCGGAAAGCTCGTAGCAGGAGTTCGCTTCGACCCGACAGGCGAGGAACGGCAATAGGCTTCGACGTAACAACCTCCAAGCGAGGCAATACCTGACGGCGTACGCTAACGCCCGAGACCCTCCAAAATGGCCGCCAATCGGGCTTTTCAGGGCTTTGGGGAACCCCAAAACTCACGATACGTTCGAGCAAAAATCATATAAAATGCTTGCGCCCCGAAGAGCGGGCGCGCCATGGACACCGGGGGATCGCCGAAAAAATTAGCTGGCCGCTACGAAGTGAGGGAGATCCTCGGCCAGGGTGGAATGGGACTCGTCTATCGAGCCTACGACACCGTCGTCCGCCGCGAAGTTGCCGTCAAGACGATCCTCGACATCCCCGATCCAGCCTCCCTGCAGTTGTTCTACAAAGAATGCGATGTACTGGCTTCGATGAGCCATCCCAACATCGTCGAAATCTTTGATATTGGAGAGTTCGAAGACGAAGGCAAAAGGAAACCATACTTCGTCATGCCGCTCCTGCCGGGCTCAACCCTCGATCACTTTGTTCGCAAAGCCAGCCACCGCCTCACGGTCGAACGCACCGTTGAAATCATTTCTCAGGCCTGCCGCGGTTTGCAGGCGGCGCACGAGCGCGGACTGGTTCATCGCGATCTGAAGCCGAGCAACATCTTTGTGATGGAAGACGACTCGGTCAAGATCATCGACTTCGGCGTGGCTCACATGGCCGACACCCACACCACGCGGGCGCAGAAGGGGACTCTGCTCTACATGTCTCCTGAGCAAATCCAGTTGAAGCCGCTCTCTCCTGCATCCGACATTTTCTCGCTGAGTGTTGTCTGCTATGAGGCGCTGACCGGCCGGCATCCATTTCAACGCGCTCGGGCCGACGAAGTCGTCGAAGCGATTCTGAACCAGATTCCTCCACCCGCCTCTGAAGTAAATTCTGCGGTATCGCAATCGATCAGCCGGGTCGTCCATAAAGGGATGGCAAAGCAAGCCTGGCACCGCTTTGCGAGCGTGCGCGAGTTCGGTGACACGTTAGGAAAGGCTTTGCGCAACGAGAGCATCGAATTCTTCGATCCCGAGCGAACGCGTCCTCGTTTGCAGCGTGCCACCAAGGCTCTCGCCGACGGCGACTTGCAGTTCGCTGGAGAGATTTTGGGCGAGCTCGAAGCCGAAGGCCACATGGACGCCGACATCGGTTCTCTTCGTCGCCAGCTCGACAGCACCGTGCGGCGCAAGACGCTCGCCCAGTTGCTCGACACGGCCCGCGCCCGATTCGAAGAGGAAGAGGATCCGCTGGCTCTGCAGAAGTTGCAGGAAGCGTTGCAAATCGAGCCGGACAATGCCACAGCGCTGGCGCTCAAGAGCAAGATCGAAAATCGGCGCAGCGAACGCCAAATTGAGAATTGGTATCGCCTGGCCCGGCAGCACATCGACAACCATGCATACCCGCATGCGCGCGAAGCTTTGCAAAATGTTCTGCAGCTTCGTCCCAAAGAGTCACGAGCCTTGCAGTTGCTGGCGGAGGTAGATCGCCAGGAGCAGGAATACAAGAAGGTCCGTCAGGAAAAGGAGAACATTCACCGGGCTGCGGTCGACGCGTGGCAGAAGGGTGATGTCAGCAGCGCCCTCGCCAAGCTCGGCGTCGTGCTTGAACTTGACCGTAAAGCTCCGGATTCGGTGAACCGCGAGAGCGGAGCACGTTATCAGACCTTCTACAACGAAGTACGCTCCGAACACGACGCGATGAATACCGCGTACGCCGAAGCGCGGAAGCAACTCGCGGACCGTAATTTTTCAAAAGCGCTGTCGACCTGCCAGGCGTACCTCGCCAAATATCCGACGAACGCGATCTTCCAGGCTCTCCGCTATGACATCGAAGAGCAGCAGCGCCAGGAACTCTCCGCTCTCATTGCCCAGGTCGATCGGCAAGTGGAAGCCGAGCCCGATCTCGATAAGCGTGTAAGCATTCTGCGAGAAGCTCTGGATCAGCATCCGGGCGAGTCGCACTTCGAACGCGCCTTGCGGTTGGTACAGGACAAGCGCGATCTGGTGAATTCCATCGTCGCCCGTGCGCACCTTCACGAGGAGCAAGCACTCTTTGGCGATGCCCTCAACGACTGGGAGATTCTTCGTACTATCTACAGCCAGTATCCTGGCCTCAAGTTCGAAGTCGAGCGCTTGCAGAAAAGGCGCGATCAGCAGGCGCGCATCGACTCGAAGACGCGTCTGATCGAGCAGATTGATGATTGCTTGCACTCCAGCGACTTCGCCCGCGCCTTCGAGCTGCTGAAAAACGCTGCTACCGAGTTTCCCAACGACGAAGAATTGCAGGAACTCGAGAAACACGCGCAGCGGGGAGTAGAGCGCAAGACCCGAGCTCAACAGCTAATGGCCGAAGGCCAGGAGCTTTGCGGTCAGGCGAAAGCTTCGGAAGGAATTCCGCTCCTGCGCGAGGCTTACGAACTGGACGAGAACGATACGATCGCCCGGGCCGTGCTAGCTAATGCGCTGGTTGAGCAGGCGCAGGCGGTTGTTGAAAGTGATTGGCGGGAAGCAGAGAAGCTGTCCAAGGAAGCGATCGATCTCAATCCTTCGCATCCCATGGCGAAGACCCTGCGCACCCTGATTCTCGATCAGAAGCGCGAGACCTTTGTCGGCGAGTGTGTATCGCAGGCACGTAAGCTGCAAACCTCGGGAGATCTGGCTTCGGCTCTCTCACGCGTGGAAGAGGGATTATCGTCTTACCCGCGCGAGATGAGGCTGGTCCAAATCCGCGATGCCGTTCAGCGCGATCTCCAGGTGCAACGCCGTCAGACGCGACGCAAGGATCTCGAGGAATTGCGTCGCCTCGACAGCGAAGCCGATGCCGCGCAAGATCAGGATACGAAGCACACTCTCGCCGAGAAGGCGCGAGCGTTGGCCGGTAAGTACATCGAGGACGAAGAAGTCGTCTCCAGTGCCAACGGTCTTCTCCAGAAGCTGAATCTCCCGGGAGTAACTGGATCGGGAAGCAGCAAAGGAGCGACTTCGGCCGCCACATTGTCGTTTGCCGCTGCGCCTACGATCGAGCATCCAGCCGAAGCGCAAGTTCCGCCGCCCGTGAGTTCCGCGGGTGCTTCGGTTCCCGCAATGCCAGAGGCGCCAGCCTCGCCAGCTGCTGTCACGCCTGTCGAACGTCCCAAGGTGAAAGCTGTCCCGGTTCAGAAAAAAATACTGCCCGCGTCCAAGCCAGGCAGAGGCTTCCAGAAAAGGAATGCATTCATCGCAGCCGGCGTTGCTGTTGTGCTGTTGATCGTGATCGGACTATTCTTCCGTGGACATAAACAACCCGCCGAGTCTGCTCCACCAGCCACACCGCTCCAACCCGCTCCGGTTGCCACTCCTACGGAGCCTGCCGTTCCCTCGGTGAAGCTTTCCGCTGACACTTCCGCCGGGAAAGTGTCATTCGATGACCAAGCGCCTGCGAATCTGCAAGACGCGCAGTGGCTGCTGGATAAGGTTCCCGCGGGTGATCACACTCTGAAATTCGACAGTCCGTCGGGCAGCTTCGAAGTTGGGCTCACGTCCGCCGCCGGAGCGTTGCCCTCCATCAAGACCCCAGTTGCGGCAAAGGGCGTGTTGGCGTTGATCGTCAGTAGCATGGGCGAGCATGTTCACGTCTATTCGAGCGACTCTGCTGCCAAGTTGAGCCTCGACGGGCAACCCGCGGTCGATCTTCCCGCCGAGGGTGCTGACCTTCCGTCGGTCCCGGCAGGACCTCACGAGTTGACCGTCACGCTCGGCTCGGAGGAATACAAGCTGTCCATCGAGCCAACTGCGGCCCCAGCTCTGGCCGCTTTCGTCGAATCCGGACAGAATGTGGGCACTCTCGTGGTTGTGACGGGCCAGGACAAGACGAAAGTATTTATCAACGGCAAGGCGCTCTCCCAGCAGACCCAGGGTGGCCAGTTGCGAATTCCAAATCTTGAGCCCAAGGAATACGTCGTGCGAGTTGCCAAGGCGGGCTTTCAGGACCCCGCTGAACAACGCATCCGCATCCGCAAGGGCCAGCAAGGAAGGCTGGTGTTCGGGCTCCTCCCGGTGCCGCACATGGCCTCGCTCAAGCTGCAGGGTGGCCCTCCGGGAGCCGCGATTTATATAGACCAGATCAATTCAGGAATGGTGCAACCTGACGGCACCCTCAACCTTGCAAGCATCGCGCCCGGCGATCGCGTCGTCGAACTGCGCAAAGACGGATTCAAATCGAAACAGTTCAAGAAACATTTTGCCGAAGGAACGCCGGTCATCCTTGCCGCCCCCGATACGGCACTCGAAGTGGAGCCCGCCGAGTTGAAGATCACCTACTCTCCCCTGGACGCTCAAGTTACTCTGGCGAAACAGGGAGAGGCCTCGATCAAGGTAAGCAGCGGCGGTCCAGTCGACTTGTCGGCAGGAACCTACACATTGGCGGCTCGCACATCCGATGGTCTCGTGCGTACTTCCTCACTGGAAATTGCCGCCGGTCAGTCTCGAACGCTCGACTTGTCGCTCGCTCCAGAGGGAATGCCGAAGTGGGACGACCCGGCTGGTTGGAAACAGGACAAGGGAACGTTCACGCGCAAGGGCGGAGACTATGTGCTTTATGGTGTCACGCCCACCACGGGCACATTTGTTTTTTCCGCGATGCTGACCAAAGGCCATCGCCTGCAGTGGGTCGTCGATTACATCGATGCGAACAACCTTGAGCTGTTTCAGATCGATGAAAACAACTTCTATCGTTCGGACATCAGAAACGGCCAAAAGGTGAGCGACATTAAAATTCCTCACAAGGGGGAGAAGAAAAGCTTTCGCACGATCCAGATTCGCGTCTCGCCGACGGAAATTGTCCACCAGATCAGGCAAGGAGATGCCTGGGTCGTAATCGATCGCTGCACGCAGCCGGGAGTGAATTTGTCGTTGGGAAGATTCGGTTTCTACCTCCCCGGTGGAGATCAGGTGTCGCTCGCCAATTTTGGACACTACCTCGACCTAAACCTCCACTAGAATCGCCTCGAATGGCTCAGTTCCAAACGAATGCAAGATCGTACAATCAATTCTGGGCCATGAGAGGAATCCCACAGAAGTGATGACAGGCGGACACCAGCGAGTGAGAGTCATCGACTCTCATACCGGCGGCGAGCCGACGCGCGTGGTCGTCAGCGGCGGTCCCGATCTAGGCCGAGGCCCACTGCCCGATCGCCTAGAGCTCTTTCGCAGAGAGCACGACACCTTTCGCTCAGCGGTTGTCAACGAACCGCGCGGCTCCGACGTGATGGTCGGCGCGCTGTTGTGCGAGCCCACAGATCCTGCCTGCGCCGCCGGCGTCATCTTCTTTAACAACGTTGGTTACTTAGGGATGTGCGGCCATGGAACGATCGGGTTAGTCGCGACACTCGCCTACATGAACCGCGTCCACCCGGGCGAGCACCGCATCGAAACTCCGGTCGGTACGGTCAGCGCCGTTCTGCATCCCGATGGGAAAGTCACTGTGAATAATGTTGCCAGTTATCGTCTGGCCTCCAACGTCGCCGTTGATGTGCCCCACTACGGCAAGATCTATGGCGACGTAGCCTGGGGCGGAAACTGGTTCTTCCTTGTGCGCGACCACAAGATCGAACTTTGTTTGCAAAACATTGAGCAACTAACCAACTTCACTTGGGCCATCCGCCAGGCGCTGCGGCAGCAGGGAATCACCGGCGCCGGCAATCAGGAGATCGATCACATCGAGCTCTACGGAACTTCCGACAAACCGTCTGTCGACAGCAAGAATTTTGTCCTCTGTCCCGGCAAAGCCTACGACCGCTCTCCCTGCGGCACAGGCACCAGCGCCAAGCTGGCTTGCCTTTTTGCCGACGGAAAGATTCGCGAGGGCCAGACCTGGAAGCAGGAAAGCATTGTCGGCAGCATTTTCGAGGGCAGCGTCACGGTTCGCGACGGCAAGGTCTACCCCAGTATTACAGGCTCCGCCTTCGTGAATGCCGAAGCCGACCTGGTGCTCGACGTCCGGGACCCCTTTTGCCTGGGCATCCGCGCGTAGCTCTGAAATTACCAGGCGCATTGCGTATTGCTTATATAGTAATAATTGTTGCAGGATTCCCTAAGGATGAACTCGCGCGACCTCATTCAGCACTTCGATAAATTGTTCGGTCAACGTCCCCGAATTTTTCGCGCCCCCGGCCGCGTGAATCTGATCGGCGAGCATACCGATTACAACGACGGATTTGTCATGCCGGCCGCCTTGGGCGTCTCGACCTACGTGGCGATCGCGCCGAAACAGGATCAGAAATTGCGGATCGAATCCGAGGAATTTCCCGGTGCTTTCGAATTTAATGTCGCCGAACTCCCGGACCAGAGAGTCGGCGCTTGGTGTGACTACGTAGTCGGCGTGGCGCGTGAGCTTCAACAGAGTGGCTGCAACCTCGTCGGTGCTAACGCTCTCGTGCACAGCGACGTCCCCGTCGCGTCCGGTCTCAGTTCGTCCGCCGCCCTGGAAGTGGCATCAGCCCTGGCCTTTCTGAGCCTGGACGGCACCCGCCTCCCTCTGCCCGAAGTTGCCAAACTCTGCCGTAAGGCCGAGAACGAATTCGTCGGCGCTCGTGTCGGCATCATGGACCAGTTCGTTTCCTGCATGGGCAAGAAAGGTCACGCATTTCTCCTCGATTGCCGCTCGCTCGAATTCAAGTTCGTCCCCATCCCTGCCGGAATCAGCCTGGTCGTGTGCAATACAAAGGTGAAGCACGATCATGCTACGGGCGCCTATAACCAACGCCGTGAAGAGTGCGAAGAAGGAGTGCGGTTGTTCGCGAAATGGGATCCTTCCATTCGCGCCCTGCGCGACGTCACTCCAGCCATGTTAGAGCAGCACCTGAAAGATTTGCCTCCCACGATCGCCAAGCGTTGCACTCATGTCGTCTACGAGAATCAGAGAACGCTGGACGCCGCGCGCGCCCTCACCGAAGGCGACCTGAAGAGCGTTGGGAAATTGATGCGCGAGTCGCACGACAGCCTCCGCGATCTCTACGAAGTTAGTTGTCGTGAACTCGACGTGATGGTGGATTCGGCGCAAGGTCTGCCGGGCTTCATTGGCGGACGCATGACTGGCGGCGGCTTTGGTGGATGTACCGTGAACCTGGTTCGCGAGGAGAATGCGAAAGACTTTGCCGCCCAGGTCGCCGATCGCTATCGCAAAGCGACCGGCATCGATCCCGAAACCTATCTGTGCTCCGCCGAAGACGGAGCACAAGAGTTTCGCTAAAGCGACGTTTCGTTGGAAAGATGTCTAGCTGGAGCGCGTGGGTTCTTCGTTCGGAGCCCACGACTGCAACTGCACCCAGTTTGCCGGTTCCGGCAGGATCGCGAACTTTGGCAGATCGCCCCGCACCATCGCCACTTCATCGCAGCAGTGAAATCGCGGACACGCGTGGCAATCCTTATAGATCTTGTCAGGCAGATCCTCGCGTTGCGCGACCGTAAATCCCTGCCCGCCAAAAAAATCTGGCTTACGTGTAAACAGACAAATGCAGTCCACGCGGTGCCTCTTCGCTTCGGCAAGTAGGGCTTTCACTAACCGCCCGCCTCCGCCTTTGCCTTGAGCCCACGGCGCAACCGTGATCGAACGAATCTCGGCCAAGTGCGTTCCATAGAGATGCAGTGCGCCGCATCCGATGATGCGTCCTTCGTCTTCCAGCACGACAAAATCCCGCACGTTCTCGCAAATCTCCGGCAGCGTTCGTGGCAGAAGTGTGCCGTCCCCGGAGTAGGCCCCGATCAGTTCGTGAATATCTTGTGCATCCGGCAAAATTGCTTTACGCGTGCGCATGGACCTCCTCGCGAAGAGACTCGATTTTCTTTCTGGCGAGGCCAAGGGCCTGCCGCACCCGGGCCGGCGCTGTGCCTCCCGGAACATCGTGAACGGCGAGTACAGAATGAAGCGTCAACGACTCGTAGAAATCCTCGCCAAACGCCGGACTCAGCGCCCGGAGATCGGCCAGCGGCAACTCCTGCAATTCGCATTTCCGCTCGAGACAAAGTTGTACTGCTTTTCCGATCCGCTCATGCGCCAGCCGCGACGGAACTCCCTTGTTCACTAGATAAGTTGCCGCCGCCCACGCATTCATGAAACCCGATCCAGCGGCTTGCTGCATGACCTCGTGATGAAATTCCACGGCCTTCATCCACCCTGCGACTAGAGGCAGCATCGACAGCAGCGTGTCAGCGGAATCGAACAGTGGCTCTTGCGTTTCCTGCAAGTCTTTGTTGTATGCGAGTGGCAAGCCTTTCACTTGCGTCATCAGTGCCACCGCATTACCGATAATGCGTCCGCTCTTGCCCCGCACCAGCTCCAGCAGATCCGGATTTTTCTTCTGCGGCATGGCGCTACTACCGGTCGAATACGCTTCTGGAAGCCCGATGAATCCATATTCCTGCGTGGAGAACAGGATCATCTCCTCCGCCCAACGGCTCAGGTGCGCCGCCAGCATCGAAAGCGCCTGCACGAACTCCACCGAGAAATCCCGATCGCTGGTTGCATCAATGCTGTTCGCTGTTGGCGCGTCAAAGCCGATGCTGTCGGCCATCAGAGCGCGATCCAGAGTAAGCGTTGCACCCGCTACCGCACCCGACCCCAACGGACACACATTCAGCCTCTTGCGGCAGTCCGCAAGTCGACTCGCGTCTCGCAGAAACATCTCGACATAAGCCAACAGCCAATGCCCGACCAGAACCGGCTCCGCCCTCTGCAGGTGCGTATATGCTGGCATTGCCGCGTCCCCGGCTTGTTCCGCCCGGTCCGCCAGCGCTCTGCACAGCTCGCCTATCTGCTCGCGCAATTCATCGATCGACGCCCGCACGTACAAGCGCAGGTCGGTCGCAATCTGCTCATTGCGGCTGCGCCCGCTGTGAAGCTTGAACCCAGCGTCGCCGATCAGAGCGACAAGTTGCTTCTCGACGAAGTGATGCACATCCTCGGCCTCGTTATCCTTAAGGAAGGACGGCGATGCCACAGCCTTCGTCCCGATCTGCTCCAGCCCTTGCAGAATGCTGATCAGTTCTTCGGCAGACAGAATTCCAGCATTCTTCAATGCGCGCGCATGCGCTCCGCTGGCCGCGATTTCGTAACGCAATAAGCGACGATCGAAGCCAAATGATCGCTGCCAGCGCTCGAAATCCGGGTCCAGTGGTTGCCGGAACCGTCCCGACCACATCTTCATCGCGTAACCTCGACACGCGCCCGCGCACGCGAACGCGACGGCAGACCGAGAATGCGAATGAATCCCGCGGCATCCTTTTGGTCGTAACTGTCGCCCATCGTGAATGACGAGAGATCAGTGCGATAGAGCGAATGCTCCGACTCCCGGCTAACGACCGAAACGTTTCCTTTGTAGAGAGAAAGCGTAGTCTTGCCGGTCATCTCCGCCTGCGTCTTCTCAACGAACGCATCCAGAGCTTCGCGCAGAGGCGTGAACCAGAGCCCGAAGTAGACGAGTTCGGCATACTTCAGGCCGATGTGCTCCTTGAAATGCGCGACGTCGCGCTCCAGGCACAACGCTTCCAATTCGCGATGAGCTGCAATCAGCAGCGTGCCGCCGGGAGTCTCATAGCATCCGCGCGACTTCATTCCGACGAACCGGTTTTCGACGAGATCGATGCGTCCCACCG
>Ga0209624_10003548_pt1 | contig 10974 bp, 12 predicted proteins | sample JacPinW_OM2H0_O1_FD_188565 | JGI IMG/M metagenome (GOLD analysis project Ga0209624, IMG submission 188565) | Forest soil microbial communities from Algoma, Ontario, Canada - Jack Pine, Ontario site 1_JW_OM2H0_O1 (SPAdes) (version 2) | ecosystem: Environmental > Terrestrial > Soil > Boreal... | reverse complement strand
ACTATATCGGCGCCGACGCGGCCGCGGTCACCGCCGAGCCATGGCCGCAATAGGGCGCCACACACTGGCTGGGTCAGGACGCTTGTTGCCGCAGCGCTCGTGATAGTGCCTCGGCAATGGCGGGTGCCGCAGGCGTGTCGGAATGAACGCAGACGGTCGCCGCTTTGACTGGAATGTCGCGTCCGGCAATGGTGCGAACGACATGTTCGCGGATCACCCGCAAGACTCTGGCCGTTGCTTTTGCCGGCTCCACGGCGTCGTGCACCCGGCTGAGAATCAAGTTGCCCTCGCCGTCGTATTCCAGGTCGGCATAAAATTCCGGAATCAGTTCGACGCCGTTTTCCCGATACGCGCTTGCATGCGCGGTGAAGGCCATGCCGAGAATCGGGACGCCGAACGGACGCACGGCAGCGGCAATCGCGGCGGCAATTTTTTCGTCACGCGCTGCCATGCCGTACAGTGCGCCATGCGGCTTGACGTGGTTGAGAACCATGCCCTCGGCCCCAAGAAAGGCGTTGAGCGCCCCGACCTGATAGATCACCAAATCCTCAACTTCTTCGGGCGCGATGACCATGGCTCTGCGGCCAAAGCCCTGCATATCGGGCAGCGACGGATGCGCGCCGACTTTGACGCCGTGCTGTTTTGCCAGCCGTACGGTGGCATGCATGATGCTCGGATCCGACGCATGAAAGCCGCAGGCGATATTGGCAAGGTCGATGTGCGGCATCAGCGCCACGTCATTGCCCATGTGATAGAGGCCAAAGCCCTCACCCATGTCGCAATTGATTGTCATGCGCATGCGAAGCGATCCTCAGCGTAGCGCCGCCGCGCCCGGCGACGGCGTGAGCACCGGCTGCAGCGTGGGCACCAGCCGGCGCTTTTCGCGCCGCGCCGGGATGGCGCGATAGACCTGCTTGGTCGCTTCCACAATGTGCACGCCGGCAAACGGCGCCGACAGTGTCGCGCCGGTGCGTTCCCAGGCGACTGCCGAGCGCAGGAACCAGTTGCGTGGCACCGGCGGTACATAAAGCGCCTCGTCCCAGCCGGTCGGCGTGAACCAGGCGTCGCGCAGGAGCTGCGTGATCTGGCTGCGCGAATAGGGCCGGCCCTGGCCGAATGGCGTCGTGTCCATGCGCGCCCACAGTCCGCGGCGATTGGGCACCACCGCCATAAGCCGTCCGCCGGCGGCAAGCACGCGCCAGGTTTCGCGCAACAGCTCGACCGGATCGGCTGACATTTCGAGTGCATGCACCAGCAGCACGCGATCCACCGCGGAATCGGTCAGCGGCAGTTCGTCCTCCTCGACCAGCGCCGTCAGGGCCGCCCGTGTCGATGGCCAGCGAATGACGCCTTGGGTCGCCGGCATCATGGCAAGGCAACGCTCGGCCTCCTCGCGGAACAGGCCGAGATACGGCGTCGGATAACCGACGCCGAGTACGCGCAGCGCGTGGGTGTCGTGCCAGCGCGCGCGGATGCCATGGCCGATAAAGCGCCGCGCCACGACGCCAAGGTGCTGGGCGTAGAAATTACGCAGGTCGACAACGTCCATGCCGGCAAAATAGCACGCTATTGCGGCGCGCGCCGTCAGGCGGGAGCTCGGAATCGATGACCTCCGACCTTGCGGTTAACGGTTCGGAGCGCCTAATTTAGGTGCCGTGATGACGGATTTAGGGTTCGCGGTAGTCCGCCTGCGCCCTTGGAATAACGGTGCATAATGCCTGCGCAAATCTTCCAGTTCCCCTGCCTGACCGACAATTTCGGAGTGCTCGTTCATGATCCGGCAAGCGGCGCGACGGCGTCGATCGATGCTCCGGAGGCCGCACCGGTGGAGGCGGCGCTAGCAAAAACCGGCTGGCGGCTCACCGACATCCTCATCACCCATCACCACAACGATCACACCGCCGGCGTCGGCGAACTTAAGGCGCGGCACGGATGCCGCGTCGTCGCGCCGCGCGCCGAAGCGCGACGCATCGCGCATGTGGACGAAACCGTGGGCGAGGGCGACAAGGTGCAGGTCGGTGGGTTGCAAGGCAACGTCATCGACACGCCGGGTCATACCGCCGGGCACATCTCCTATTTCTTTCCGGACGAAAAACTCGCTTTCGTCGGCGACACCTTGTTCTCGATCGGGTGCGGTCGCGTCATTGAAGGCACGCCGGAGATGATGTGGGACTCATTATTGAAATTGCGCGCGCTCCCTGGCGACACGCGGTTTTATTGCGGCCACGAATATACCGCGGCCAATATCCGCTTCGCTAAAACCGTCGAGCCGAACAACAAGGCGCTGGCCGCGCGCGCCGCCGAGGTGGCGAAGCTGCTGGCGGCGGGCAACGCCACTCTTCCGGCGACCATCGGAGCGGAAAAGGCGGCCAACCCGTTCCTGCGCGCCGACGATGCCGAGGTCGCCAACGCGGTTGGGCTGGCCAGCAGTCCGGCGTGGAAGGTGTTTGCCGAGATCCGAGAACGCAAAAACCGGTTTTGAGAACCGGATTGGTGACGCCTCTGACCGCGCAAGATCTGATCCGGCTCCTCGATCTTGTGCCGCATCCGGAGGGCGGTCATTTCCGTGAGACGTTTCGCGATCCGCGTCAGATTGCCGGCCGTGCCGCCTCGACCGCGATCTATTTTCTGCTCGCCCACGGCGAGCGCTCGCATTGGCACCGCATCGATGCCGTGGAAACCTGGCATTGGTATGCCGGCGCGCCGCTCGCGCTCGACATCGCGCCGCAGCCGGGCCGCATCGAGCGGCTGACGCTTGGCGGCGATCTTGTTGCCTCCGGTGAGCGCCCGCAGGCCATCGTACCGGCTCATGCCTGGCAGGCGGCAGTCTCGTTTGGCGACTGGACGCTGTGCGGCTGCACGGTCGCGCCGGGTTTTGATTTCAGCGGTTTTGAGCTGGCGCCGAAGGGCTGGTCACCGAAGAATTTGGCGCCATAGCGGAATTGGCTGGGGTCTCGGCCAGGAAGGAATGCAGCGCCGCTACGACTTGCGCGCCCTCGCCGACGGCCGCTGCGACGCGTTTGATGGATTTCGCGCGCACGTCACCGATGGCGAAAATGCCGCGCCGGGTCGTCTCCAGCGGATGGCGATCGCTGCCGGCATCCTCGCCGGTCAGGACAAAACCCTTTGGATCGAGCGCAATGCCCGAACTTGCCAGCCAATCCGTGTTCGGCTCGGCGCCGATGAACAGGAACAGATGACGCAATGGCTGGCGCAGTTCTTCGCCAGCGCCATGTCGCCAGCGGACGGCCTCCAGGAAACCGTCGCGGCCTTCAAGGCCGCTGACCGCGGCGCCCTTCACGACTTCGATATTCGCATGGCTCTCAATACGGTCAACAAGATAACGCGACATTGTCGCGCCCAAATCCGCCCCGCGCACGATCATCTTCACCTTGACGCCCTGGCCGGCGAGATAGACCGCGGCTTGGCCGGCCGAGTTGCCGGCTCCGACCAGCGCGACCTCTTGTTCGGCGCACAGCTTCGCCTCGAGCGGCGAGGCCCAATAATGCACGCTCGAAGCTTCGAACGCGTCGAGGTTGTTGACGCCGAGGCGGCGATAGCGGGCGCCGCTGGCGATAACGACAGAGCGTGTCGTAACGCGTTCGCCGTCTTGCAATTGCAGGACAAAGCGGCCGTTGTCGTCCGCTGCGCTCAGCCCGTTGACCTCGTCGGGGATCGCCATCTCGGCGCCGAATTTTCGCGCCTGGTTGTAGGCACGCGCCATAAGCGCAATGCCGGTGATTCCGGTCGGAAAACCGAGATAGTTTTCGATCCGCGCCGACGCGCCGGCTTGACCGCCGAAAGAGCGACAATCGAGTACAAGGACGGAGAGCCCTTCCGACGCGGCGTAAACGGCAGTCGCGAGACCCGCCGGTCCGGCGCCGACGACGGCGACATCGTAGACGCGATTGGGATCGATAGGTCCGACCAGGCCGACGCAGCGCGCCAGTTCGTCTTCGCTCGGATTGCGCAATAGCTGCCCGCCCGGACAAAGCACGATGGGCAATTGCCCGGGATCGACATGGAAGCGCTCGATCAGCGCCTTCGCTTCGGCATCGGTTTCGGGAGTGAGCAATTGATGGGGATGACCGTTGCGGCTGAGAAAGCTCTCCAGCCGCAGCACGTCGCCATTCTCGGCCCAGCCGACGATGATCGGTCCGCCGGCATGGGTTTCGAGGAGACCCATACGGCGCAGGATCAGCGCGCGCATGATGCGCTCGCCCAGATCGGCCTCCGCGACAAACAGCGCTCGCAACCGGTCCGGCTGGATCATCAGCGCTCGCACGGGTTCCTGGGCCGTGGCGTCCACCAGCGCCGGCCGTCCGGCCATTTGCGCCAATTCGCCCATGAATTGGCCGGACCCGTGAGAGACGATCAAATCGCAGCCGCCAGATTGGTTGCGCTGGGTAATATCGACGCGGCCGGCAAGGATGACGATAAGCCCCGGGCCAATCTGCCCGGCGGTCAGCAGCGCCTCGCCGGCGGCGAAGGAGCGTACTTCGCCAAAGCGGCGCACCCGCCCGATCTCGACTGGATCGAGATCGGGAAACATCTGATCGCGACGCCGCTCGATAATCGGCTGTGGTGACAAACCCATGACGATCCGTCGCCGGTAATTTGCTAGCCCGCGGATATATAATGCTTAGGCGAAATATTGCCCGCCGTTGGCCGTGATCGTCGAGCCGGTGATCAGACCGGCCTCATCGGCGGCCAGGAATACGACGCAGCGTGCAACTTCCTCAGGCTCGCCGAGCCGGCCGATCGGAATCAGCGGCAGCACGTTTTTTTGCAATACTTCTTGCGACATCGCCTTGACCATGTCGGTGGCGATATAGCCGGGGCAGATGGCGTTGACGGTGACCCCGGCGCGCGCGCCCTCTTGCGCCAACGCCTTGGTGAAGCCGATCTCGCCCGCCTTGGCGGCGGAATAGTTGACCTGGCCGAACTGGCCCTTTTGACCGTTGATCGACGAGATATTGACGATGCGGCCGAACTTGCGCTCGCGCATGCCCTCGATCACCTGTCGGCACATATTGAACAGCGAGCCGAGATTGGTGTTGATCACCGCCGTCCATTGTTCCGGCTTCATGCGGTGAAGCTGGGAGTCGCGCGTGATGCCGGCATTGTTGACCAGTACGTCGACCGACCCGAGGTCGGTCTCGATCTGTTTCACGCCCGCGGCGCAAGCCTCGAACGACGAGACGTCCCACTTGTAGACATTGATGCCGGTTTCCGATTTGAATTTTTGCGCCGCTTCGTCGTTGCCGCCGTAATTGGCAGCGACCGTGTAACCTGCCGCCTTAAGCGCCTTGCATATGGCCGCGCCGATACCGCGCGTCCCCCCCGTAACCAACGCAACGCGGGGCATGTGTCTCCTCCCTATTCCTTGTCATGCCCAGCCGTGCGCCGGGCCTGCGTCTTTATTTGTCGCTAATTTAAAGACGTGGACGGCCGGGACAAGCCCGGCCAAGCCCGGTCATGACGCAAGATCAGCGCCTCGCGTGACAGCGGTTCACCGCTCCAGGCACATGGCGATGCCCATGCCGCCGCCGATGCACAGGGTGGCGAGGCCCTTTTTGGCATTGCGCTTTTGCATCTCGTAAAGCAGCGTCACCAGGATGCGCGCGCCGGAGGCGCCGATCGGATGGCCGATGGCGATTGCGCCGCCGTTGACATTGACCTTGCCGGTATCCCAGCCGAGGTCCTTGTTCACCGCGCAAGCCTGCGCGGCGAACGCCTCGTTGGCCTCGACGAGATCGAGATCGCCGACGTTCCAGCCCGCTTTCTTCAGCGCCGCGCGCGATGCCGGGATTGGACCGGTGCCCATGATCTTCGGATCGACGCCGGCCTGCGCCCACGACCCGATGCGGGCAAGCGGCGTCTTGCCGAGCTTTGCCGCTTCGCTCGCCGTCATCAAAACCACGGCGGCGGCGCCGTCATTGATGCCGGACGCGTTGCCCGCGGTGACGGTGCCGTCCTTGTCGAACGCGGCCCGCAATTTGCCGATCGATTCCAGCGTGGTGCCATGCTTCGGATATTCGTCGGCGTCGACGACAATGTCGCCCTTGCGACTCTTGATGGTCACCGGCGTGATCTCGTCCTTGAATTTGCCGGCCTTCTGCGCGGCTTCCGCCTTGTTCTGCGATTTGACCGCGAACTCGTCTTGCTGGGCGCGCGTGATCTGCCACTGACGCGCGACGTTCTCCGCGGTATTACCCATGTGATAGCCGTTGAACGCGTCCCACAGGCCATCCTTGATCATCGTATCAATCATCTCGAAATTGCCCATTTTCACGCCGCCGCGCATATGCGCGCAGTGCGGCGCCATGCTCATGGACTCCTGGCCGCCGGCGACCACGATGTCGCTGTCGCCGTTGACGATGGCCTGATAGCCAAGCGCGACCGAGCGCAGTCCAGACCCGCACAGCATGTTGACGGCCCAACCCGGGGTCTCAACTGGAATGCCGGCCGCGATCGCAGCTTGACGGGCCGGGTTCTGGCCCTCTCCGGCGGTCAGGATCTGGCCCATGATCACTTCGGAGACCCGCGGCGCTTCGACGCCGGCGCGGTCGAGCGCCGCCTTGATCGCCGTTTTGCCGAGTTCGTGGGCTGGCACCGATGCAAAGGCGCCGTTGAACGCGCCGACCGGTGTGCGCGTCGCGCTGACAATGACGACATCGTCTTTCATGGCAGTTCCTTCCGGGCTCTGGGGGCGATTTTCGGGGCCATTTATTGGGACATTTCTCGGATTATTGCAGACGCGGGCTGGCCGCGCGACCCGGCATATATGTCATAAGGAGATGCTCCGCCCGCGACAAGGCGCAAGGAGGGCGCGGGGGACCGCATCGCTGGCATGCCGGAGAATGCGATCTCGCTGCCGCGGCTTCGACCGGTGGCTCGGCCACAAAACTGTAGCCGCGACGGACAAAAGCGCCTATTTTGACGGCAAAGCTGGTGGTGCCTGCCCGATGTCCGAACAACCCGTAAACAAGACCGTTGAACCGGTTACGATCAAAAAGTACGCCAACCGGCGGCTCTACAACACCGGAACGAGCACTTACGTTACGCTCGAAGACCTGGCCGCCATGGTCAAGACCGGCGAGGATTTTGTCGTCTACGACGCCAAGACCGGCGACGAGATTACCCGTTCGGTCCTCACTCAAATCATCTTCGAGCAGGAAAACAAGGAAGGTCAGAATCTTCTGCCGATCGCCTTTTTGCGCCAGCTCATCCGCTTCTACGGCGACAGCATGCAGATGCTGGTGCCGCGCTATCTCGAAGTGTCCATCGAATCGCTGACGCGCGAGCAGGAGAAGTTCCGCAATCAGATGGCACAGGCGTTTGGCGTCGGCGCCTTCAGCTCGCTCGAAGATCAGGTGCGGCGCAACATGGAAATGTTCGAGCGCGCCTTCACCATGTTCGCGCCCTTCGCCCGGCGAGAGAGCGACGGCGAGGCAGCGACCGAGACGGAAAAAACGCCGGCAAAAACCGGCGACATCGACGATCTGAAACGTCAGCTCGACGAGATGAAGCGAAAGGTCGATCGGCTGAGCGAAGGCCCGACCGGTGACTAGTTACATCGCCTGCGCGAGGCCCGCGATCCACGGCCGCTCGGTCGAAGCGAGCCCAACCAGCGCGCCCTGCAGATAATCGCAGCCCCAGGCCTCGAGCGTTTTTGCCGCGGCTTCGTCCTGTACCCATTCGGCGACGGTCTTCAGTTTAAGCCGCCTGGCGAGGTCGATGAGCGTGCGCACGAAGGCGCGGTCGTCTTCCGAGCGCATGATATGTTGCACGAAGGCGCCGTCGATCTTGACGATATCGACGCCAAGCTTGCGCAGGTTGCGGAACGAGGTGTAGCCGGCGCCGAAATCGTCGATGGCGATGCGGCAGCCGAGATCTTTGACGCGCGCCACGAAGCCGCGCGTCTCGTCGATGTCCTGGATCGCCGCGCTCTCGGTGATTTCGACAATGAGACGCTCCGCCACGCCGGTGTGCTGGCGCAGCAGCGAGCCCAGTCCGGCCCACCAATCGGGATCGGTGGTGGAAGCCGGCGAAACGTTAAAGCTGGTCTGCAGGGTGGGCGCCGCCGCCAGTTCGTCGATCACCAGTTCGAGCACGCGAAAATCGAGCAAGCGCACCAGCCCCAGCCGCTCCGCGACCGGGACGATGTCATTGGCGGCGATCAGCCCGCCGTCGACGCGCCGGATCCGCATCAGGCACTCGTAAAAGGAGGGCCGCCGGTCCGACGCGGCGACCACGGTCTCGTAGGCGAGGAAAATACGCCGCTCGTTGAGCGCGGCGACGATCTCATCGGTGGCGCGCACATTCTCGCGCCGGATCGCCTCGCGTTCGATATTCGGCCGATAGGCCTGGAATGAGCCACGACGCCGGCCTTTGGCGGTATCAAGGCTTTCCTGCGCCCGCGCCAGCACTTCGGAGGCGCTGCGGGCGTGCCGTGGCGCAGTGACGCCGCCGACGGTGACGGTGACGGCAATCGATCCGGCGGTGGTCGGCACCATCTCGTCGCGGATGCCGGTCAAGAGGCGATCGGCGGCGATCGCCATGTCGTCGGGTGTGCAGTCGCGCAGCACCAGGCCGAATTTGTTGCCGGAATAGCGGCCGAGCGTGTCCTTACCGCGCATGCGCTCGCGCAAGCGCTTGGCCACCGCGGCGATCACCTGATCGGCGATGCCGAAGCCGTATGACTCGTTGATGCGGGCGAGATTGTCGATGGCGACCAGAAGAAATCCGCACGAGGAGCGGAAGCGTAGCGCCTCGTCGAGCGTGTCTTCCAGCACTTCGGTGAGATGGTGGCGGTTGAGTTCGCCGGTCAGGCCGTCGCAGCGGGCGAGAAAAGTAAGCCTGCGCTCATGTTCGTAGCGCTCGTTGATAACGCGAATGACGCCATGGGCGCGGACCGGCTTGCCGGTCGAACCGGCAAACCAGCGGCCGGTGTCCTCGACCCAAAGCCTGGTTTCGGAATTCGCATCGGGACGAATGCCGTATTGAATCTGATAGGCAACGCCGTGGCCTTCGTCACGCTTGTCCGACTGCATAACGGCGTCGAAACGCGCCTGCGCGTTGTCGGCCTCGAGACACCGGGCAAAAGCGCGGCCGCTTGAGATCGCCGCCAAGTCGCCGATCAGCAGCACCTCGGCCGCGTTCTTGCTCCAAAGCAGGACATCGGTATCGATGCGCCAGTCGTAGGCGACCTCGCCGACCGAGGCGAGGATCTGCGCGGCGTCAAGGACGAGGATCGAATCTCGCGGACCGGCGTTGGTCAAAGTGTTCTCTTCGAAAATGGCGCGGTACGCGGGGCGCAACATGGCCCTCGTCCGCCAAGCTATCGAAGGAGCCTAAATAATTCGGAAAGTCTCGCGGCGGCTTCGTTTCGGCATGCCGCTTGCGAGTTGCGGGGCAAAGGTCGTCCAGAGGTCATCGATGTCCCGTTTCGGGACAGAAGAGGCGCAAGTGACCAACGCTCTCGTTCCCCTAAGTCCGGCCCACGACAAGCCGGCGGACGTGCGGGCCACAAGCCGTCCGCATGCCGATTTCGTCGCCCATCTCATCGCCACTTCGGAACAGGCGCCGCAGACCTGCGCGCGCCGCCGCGCTGCGCCGCGCGAAGCCGACACCATTTACCGGTCGCGCGATCAACTGCCGGCGGTGACCGGGCGTACCCTGTCGCGCTCGCTGTAACCCTAGGATTTAGCAACATTTCTTCGGCTGCCTGCGCGGCGGGGCGGTCCCTGCGCGGCGTCGTTCTTGGGCGGGCTCTTGTGCCTTGCGCGCGCGTGCGCAAATGGTGCTGTCGAAAGCCAATTCCGAACCAAAACAGGACCGTGACCTACACCGTCAAAGAGATTTTCAAGACCTTGCAGGGCGAGGGCGCGCAAGCCGGCCGCGCGGCGGTGTTTTGCCGCTTCGCCGGCTGCAATCTTTGGTCCGGCCGCGAAGCAGATCGCGCCAGCGCGGTCTGCCAATTCTGCGACACCGACTTCGTCGGCACCGATGGTCCGGGTGGCGGGCGCTTTGACGACGCGGAAGCGCTCGCGCGCACGATCGAGAATGCGTGGGGCAGCCAGACGCGCCGCCGCTTTGTCGTTTTCACCGGCGGCGAGCCGCTATTGCAACTCGATGCCGCGCTGGTCGCCGCCGTTCACGCGCTTGGCTTTGAGATCGCCGTCGAAACCAACGGCACGCAAGAAGCCGCCGCCGGCATCGATTGGATCTGCGTCAGCCCAAAGGCGGGAACACCGTTGCGGCTGCGCCGCGGCCACGAATTAAAGCTCGTCTATCCGCAGTCCGGGATCGACCCTGCCGAATTGCGCGCGCTCGCATTCGACCACTTCTGGCTTCAGCCGATGGACGGTCCCGACCTTGCGCCAAACACCGCGGCCGCCATCGATTATTGCCTGTCGCATCCGCCGTGGCGGCTGAGCGTTCAGATGCATAAGCTGGTCGGGATTCCCTGATGTTCGAGATCAGCAAGCAATTTCGCTTCGAATCGGCGCACGCTCTGCAACGTGACGCCGATCGCGAAACGCGCGAGGCAAGCCGCCGTATTCACGGCCATTCCTATCGCGCCGAAGTCGTGGTGCGCGGCGACGCCAATCCGGCGACCGGCATGGTCGTCGACTTCGGCGTGCTGGAGCGCGCCATCGAGGCGGCGCGGCTCGAGCTCGACCATCATTTCCTCAACGACCTGTCCGATCTGGGGCCGCCGACCATGGAGAACTTGTGCATTTGGATTTGGCGCAAAATTTCGGATTGCGCGGGCCTCACGCGCGTCACCGTTTATCGCGACAGCACCGGCGAAATGTGCAGCTATTTTGGGGACGAGCGGACCTAACCGCCTCCAACATCCCTCAAGGCCCTTCGACCTCGATACGGCGCGGGGCATTACTGCGCATGCCGACGATGAAGCCGGCCAACACGTCGAACAGCGCCAATACCGTCAGCAGGAAGAAAGTT
>Ga0209624_10003547_pt1 | contig 10975 bp, 8 predicted proteins | sample JacPinW_OM2H0_O1_FD_188565 | JGI IMG/M metagenome (GOLD analysis project Ga0209624, IMG submission 188565) | Forest soil microbial communities from Algoma, Ontario, Canada - Jack Pine, Ontario site 1_JW_OM2H0_O1 (SPAdes) (version 2) | ecosystem: Environmental > Terrestrial > Soil > Boreal... | reverse complement strand
TGTTGACGATGAGCAGAGCGTCGATGCGACCGCCGGCTTCGACTCAAGCCCACCAAGCAGTGATCGCCGAAGTCGCCTCGGACGCAGCAGACTTGGCCAACCCTTCGATCAGCTCTCCATGCCGAAGATATTCGTCGACCAACTCAAACGCCTTGGGAGGAGTAGCTCATGACCGCATCCACAGTGGTCCCGAAAAAACACAAAAAGCGGCGAGATCGCCGGACCCATCCAATTTTCAACCGGTACTGGTATCGCCTCAACAGCCGATTTTTCACCAACGACGATACGGTGTTCTTGAACTGGGGTTACGAGGAAGATCCGCCGATGGCCTTGCCGTTGACGGAAACCGACGAACCCGACAGGTGCTCCATCCAGCTGTACCACAGCGTGGCGGCCCAAGTGGATCTCACCGGCAAACGTGTGCTCGAGGTGAGTTGCGGGCACGGTGGCGGCGCGTCCTACGTGATGCGCACGCTGGGCCCGGCCGCCTATACGGGGTTGGATTTGAACCCGGTCGGCTTGGACTTCTGTCGAAAAAAGCACCAACTGCCTGGCCTGCAGTTCGTAGAGGGCAACGCTGAGAAGCTTCCGTTCCCCGATCAATCCTTCGACGCCGTGATCAATGTCGAAGCGTCACACTGCTACCCGCGGTTTCCCCAGTTCCTTGACGAGGTGGGGCGGGTGCTGCGACCCGGGGGCCATTTCCTTTACGCCGACGTCCGCCGGCGCCACGAGGTGGCTAGGTGGGAGGAGGACTTGAGCGAAGCTCCCTTGCGGCCCATCTCGAAAAGGCTCATCAATGAGGAGGTTGCCCGAGGGGTGGAGAAAATATATCCGCTCTTGCTGTTCAAGAAGGCTCGCGTTCGGGAATCCTTCGGCTTCGCGATGTGGGTGATTCTCTACCGCAGATTGTTGAATAACGACATCAGTTACCGGATCTACTGCTTCACCAACGAGTGAGCCGCTGCATTGGGGAAGTTGGCCCGCGCGCGTCAGCCTGGGCGGACGGTTTCGGGCATACCTGGAATTCGAAGAATCGCATACAAGGTGAAAGGTCAAGATCTGCAATGAAATTCGCGTCGACAGACCGGAAAACACATGTCGAATTCGAACCCTACGCCGCTACTGACCCTGAGGCTGGTGCATAGTGACCGCTATAGACCGCGCGGCCCGGAGCTTGTTGTGGAGACTCAACACAAGCGTCCACAAACCGGTCTACGCCTACGTCGCCCGCCGCGCCCGCGACGACGTGCTGTTCCTGAACTGGGCCTACGAAGAAGACCCGCCCATGGACCTTCCGCTGGACCCCAGTGATGAACCCTCCCGTTACCCCATCCAGCTTTACCACGCCACCGCGACTCAAAACGGTGGACTCGCGAGCAAACGGATACTAGAAGTGGGGTGCGGGCACGGTGGTGGAGCTTCCTACCTCACCCGCACATTGAGGCCGGAATCCTATGTCGGGCTGGACCTGAACGCGGCCGGTATCGAATTCTGTCGGCGCCGCCACCAACTACCCGGATTGGAGTTCATCGAGGGCAACGCCGAAAACCTCCCCTTCCCGTCAGAGTCATTCGACGCCGTGCTCAATGTCGAATCCTCGCACTTGTATCCCCATTTCGATCGGTTCCTCAGCGAGGTCGCTAGGGTGCTGCGCCCAGGAGGGACGTTCCTGTATACCGACATGCGACAGTCGTTCCAATGCGAAGAATGGGAGAAGGACCTCGACGGCATGGGAATGCGCATGCTGTCGGGACGGGAAATCAATGTCGAAGTGTTGCGAGGCATGGATCTGAACAACGCGCATTGGGAAGGGGTGTGGGATCGCTTGGCACCGCGATTTGTGCGGCTAGTAGCCCACGCGCCCACGAAAGATAGCCCGATGTACCGGGACACCGTTAGCGGAAAACAGTCCTACCGGATGTACTGCTTGACGAAGTCCTAGCCTGCCGCAGAGCGCAACATATTCAAGCTTCAGCGAGCGCGCGGTCGGCCAAAGCTCCCATTACCGGTGCCAACAGCCGGGAGTATTCGAGCGTCAGGTGACTCTCGTCCAGGTAGACCAGGGTGTCGCCGACGATGACCGGGCAGCGGTTGGCGGTGCAGAACAGTCCGGTCAGGTCGGCGTATTGCGCGCCGCCTGCGTCGGTAGCGGCCGACTCCGCTGCGATGCCGGGCTCGTTGACTGCGGTCGAGCGTGCCGGCGAGCAGGCCGCCGCGTTATCGAGGTTGCCGGACAGGCAGATCGGCACCGACGTGTGCGGATCCGGGGTCGGCCCCAGCACCAGCACTTTAGCGCCCGTGTCGCGCAACTGCTGCACCAAGCGGGTTAGGCTAGCGACCCAGGCCGGGTCGTACGATGTGAAGCCTGACATCCAACCGTTGCCGTTGCCGTTGCCGTAACCCCGCCACAGGCCCAGCACGATCAACCGCGGATGCTCCGCGCGCAACCGGGCAATGATCTGACCGCGCCATTGCCCACAGTGCTCAACGCCTTCGACGAGGCCAGTGAAGAGTTTGTTCGCGATAGGCAAGTCCATCAATGGGCAGGACCCCTTGCCCAACATTTCCAGCCGCCAGTGCCGCTGCGCCGCTATCTCCTGGAAAGCCGGCTTCCACATTGCGGCGTGCGAGTCGCCGACCAGGGCCACCGTCGTCGGCGAGGCGCGATCACCCGTCGCGCACTCGGGCTGTCCGCCTTGGAACGGTGTGCGAAGGCAGCCGTTGAGCAGATACTCCTGTGCTTCGGCTGCCGCGTCGACAAGGGGCGGGTTCAGGTTCGACGGGACAGCTTTCAGCTCGGCTCCTGCTGCGACCGCGGTCTGCACCTGGGCGAACGCGCTTTGCACCGCCGCGTCATAGGCGTCGATGTTGGCGCCGGCGAGGGGGGTCGTCGCGGTGATGGTCACCGGCGCAACTGCCGGGCCTCGGCCGACCGGGGCGGGAACCCGTTCCAGCAGCACGACGCCCACGCAGACCGCGACCGCGGTAGCGACACCGCCGAGCGCCAGACTGGCCAGGCCAGACCGGCGGATCGGAGCAGCGAATCGCAGCGGGTTTTCGATGAAGCGCAGGGTGAGCACGGCCAGCCCGCCGGAGACCAGGGCCGCCGTCAGCCTGGCGGCCAATCCCAACGGATGGCCCAGCATCGCCGGTGCGAGCACGAGGACTGGCCAGTGCCACAGATACCACGAGTACGAGATCCGCCCAACCGCTCGCATCGGTGACAATCCCAGGACGCGGCCGCACCCCTGCGATGGTGTAGCGCAGCCAGCGCCGATCACCAGTGCGGCGCCCAGCGTTGGCAACAGCGCGGCATTACCCGGATACAGAGTGGCCGGGCTCAAAAGGGTGCAGGCCACCAGGATTACGCCCAGCCCGGCCCAGCCTGTGATCGCGGCCGCTCCGGGCAACAGTCGCCGCCAATGACCGGCGGTGAGGGCTACCAGACCGCCGGCAGCCAGCTGCCAGGCCCGGGTGGGCAGCGAAAAGAAGGCCACAGCAGGCATCACGTAGGTGAGCACCAGCGACAGCGTGAACGACACGGTCGCGACCAGCGCAAGCACCACCAGATACGGGCGCTGCGACGAGGGGGCAGCAGCCCTGGTGCGACGGCGCGCAAACCGGATCAGGCACGCCGTCCCAATGATCAAGGCCGGCCACACCAGGTAGAACTGCTCTTCGACGCCCAACGACCAGTAGTGCTGAAAGGGCGACGGTGGCAGGTGCCCGCCGAAGTAGTGGACGCCTTCAGCAATAAACCAGTAGTTGCTGACGTACAGGGCGCTGGCGATGCCCTCCCGGAGGACGCTTGGGGCCTGCAACAGGGGTAGTAAGACGGCCGAGCCGATCATGGTGACGACGCCCACTGTGGCCGACGCCGGCAGCAGTCGGCGAGCGCGCGCCCCGTAGAAGCGGCGCAGCCCGACGGTGCCGGTTGTGCTCACCTCGCGCCAGAGCAGGCCGGTGATCAGGAAGCCCGAGATGACGAAGAACACGTCAACGCCCACGAACCCACCCGCCACACCCGGCACCTCAGCGTGAAATAGGACGACGGCCAACACCGCGACGGCACGCAAGCCCTCGATATCCGGTCGAAATCTCGACTGTTCGGTGGGCTGACTCTGCTTTTCTTCGGTAGGGCTAGCGCTGCCGGCCTGGCGCACGGTCACCTACCTAGTTATGAGGACGCGTCGTTGAGACGAGGCATTATTACACACCCGTTTAACACGGCGCGGGTCATATTCATCGCTGGTCTGCGCGCCGACCAGCTATCCCGTTATTGAACGCACGCCCAAAATTCTTGGCTTTCGGCTCGGTGGTGCGCGGGCGTCGGGTTATGCTGCTGGACGGCTGAGCCAGGGGTGCGGGGCCGCCGCTTTCATTCCGCTGAGTCCGCGTGGGAAGTGAAAGGTCAGGTTGCGCGATGAAATTTGTGCTCGCAAACTGGGGAACCCGTGGCGAAGTCGAGCCCTACGTCACTGTCGGCCGTGAATTGGTGCGCCGCGGGCATGACGTGTGCATGGCTGTCGCGCCGGAAATGGTTGACTTCGTAGAGTCGGCAGGGCCTGCCGCGGTCGCTTACGGACCGGATCTAAAGGTGATCCTGGACCCGCACCGCGACTTCTGGATGTATTTCTTTGGCAGCCCCTGGAAAATCCCGCAGCTGGGCGGTATGTGGCGCGAAGTCCAGGAGCCTCTTGCCCAGTGCCGGGGGGAGGTCAGCAGGACGCTGACGTCGCTGGCCGAAGGAGCCGACCTGCTACTTACCGGCATGAATTACGAGGACACCGCCGCGAACGTCGCGGAGTATTGCGGCATTCCGTTGGCCACGCTGCATATCTTCCCGTGGCGAGCCAACGGCCAGCTCCTGCCATTCCTGCCGTCGCCGTTAGGCCGTGCCGCAATGAAGACGCTCGAGTGGCTATCGTGGCGTGGGCCCAAGAAGATCGAAGATGCGCAGCGCCGTGAGCTCGGTCTGCCAGAGGCCACAAGCCCCTGGACACGACGGATCGCCGAACGTGGAGCGCTGGAGATTCAGGCTTACGACGAAATGTGCTACCCAGGGCTGGCGACCGAATGGGCGAAGTGGAACGGCCACCGGCCCTTCGTCGGCGCGCTGACGATGGAGTTGCCGACGGACACCGATGACGAGGTCGCGTCGTGGATCGCCGCGGGAAAACCGCCGATTTGCTTCGGCTTTGGCAGCGTAGGTGTCGAATCTGCTGCCGACACGCTCTCCATGATCAGCTCGGCCTGCGCACAGTTAGGCGAGCGCGCACTGATTTGCGCTGCCGGAACCGAGTTCAACAATGTCACCCCTTCGGAGCACGTGAAGGTGGTCGGCGTGATGAATTACGCTGCGGCCCTTCCGGATTGCCGCGCTTTCGTTCACCACGGTGGCGCGGGGACCACGAACGCCGGACTGCGCGCCGGACTCCCCACGTTGGTCTTATGGACGTTGCCCGATCAAGCGGCGTGGGGAGCTCGGGTTAAACGATTAAAAGTTGGTTCTGGACGGCGTTTTTCGGCTACCACCGAGAAATCGCTGGTCGCGGACCTTCGCACCGTCCTGGCCCCCCAGTGCCTCAGCCGGGCCCGCGAACTCGCCACCCGGATGACCAAACCCGCCGAAAGCGTTGCAGCCGCCGCCGATCTAGTAGAAAGTTTCGCCCGTTTGCGGCGTGTCGTCTGATCGGCGTCGACACAAACCATGCCCTATTTCAGGGCGGCTGCCATACGTCTGTGATCGCTTGCCGCAGCAGATAATTCGTCTCCCTCGCCGATCCAGTCAAGCAGAGCCCGCAGGCCGTCCTCGAGAACCCACTTTGGACGCCAGTCGAGCTTGTTCTTCGCCGGCTCGATGTCACACCTCGCGGCGCGAACGTCTCCGTCGCGGAATTTCGCCACGACGACCGGTTCTGGGGCACCGCAGATGGCGGCGATCTTGTTAGCCAACTCATGGATGGTGGTCAGGATGCCCGACCCGATGTCGAGGCAACGGGTTTCAACTGCAGGTGCCGCTATCGCGGCGAACAGCGCCTCGACGACATCTTCGATGAAAACGAAATCGCGCAGGATCCGTCCGTCTTCGTAGACATCCAACGTGCGTTGCTCACGTGCCAATCGCGCGAATAGAGCAACTATTCCGGTGTACGAATTCGTCAGTGACTGGCCTGGCCCATAGACATTCTGCAGACGCAGCACGCTGAGCTTGGTGTCATGGGCAGCCGTCCAGGCGGCCAGGATGTGCTCTTGGGCGAGTTTGGTCGCGGCGTAGATGTTGGTCGGCCGCGGCTCTGTTCGTCCGGCGCAACTCGGAAGCGGGACAACAGATTCGCCCGTCGGCCCCTGCGGATCCCAGATGCCGGCCAGCAGCTGAGCGTGGCTGCGCGGCGGAGGGTAAAAGACCTCAGACCCGCACTGCCACGCGCCCTCGCCGTAGACGGCTCTGGAGGAAGCCAGGACGAACTGGTCGGGCACAAGTGCAGCGCGACTCAAGGCGTCAAGAAGCTGCGTGGTACCCACGACGTTCACCGAACCGTGGCGCGTTGCCTCGGAGAGCGATTGCGCCGTTCCTGTCTCAGCCGCCAAATGCACGATCTGGGATGGCTGGACCAGCCGAAGCACCGCGTCGCAGTCAGGAGCATGGGTGACGTCACCGGTGAACAACCGCACTGACGACGGCAGGTCGATTGCCTTCCCTTCGCCGTGCACCTGCGGATGCAGGACGTCCATCACCGCGACGTCGTAACCACCTTTGACGAGACGGCGCGCGAGCGCGGACCCGATGAACCCCGCCCCGCCAGTAATGAGCACGGACGATGTCTTATGCATGTTGGCGAGTCCGATCAAGCTTTCCTAGACCGGTAATCTCAAGGCTTACCGATTTACGTTGTCCAGCAGCGCCAATCATGAAAAGGATGTCGCCAATCGGTGCGCCCAACCAAAATCGCCAAAACCGTCGACGGAAAAAAGTCCACCCGTAGCTACCGTCCCCCTTCAGCCAATATCCCGCAATTAAGACAAGGAAGTACGCTATCCGCCTCCAACGCGCAGTCACCATCTCGAGATTCATCTCGAAGATCTCAAGGCCCCACGCTCGGTATCGATATTCCAGCCCGTATTGGCTCTGAAACTCGTAGAACGCCCGCATTTCGCCATTGGTGACGAGGAACTCGTCAAAAACGAGGATGGATCCTTCGACAAAGCGGTCCTTGCAGGTTTCCAGGGCGTGCAGGCAGCTCTCATACGTATCTAAATCCATGTGGAACAACGCAATTGGGGCTGCCGGTCGGTCGGCCAGGAATGGGACCAACGTCTCGTAGGTGCTGCCCCTGATGAACTGCACCCTGCGACCGAGCGGAGCAGGCAGCCCCTCGTGCAGGCTCACACCGGTGTCTCGCATAAACCGTTGTGCGATCGGTTCTGCTAGCGAAAAAGTTCCTTGTCTAACAAGGATCTGGTCGTCGATTTGCCAGTCTTCAACAAGGCCCTCGAATGTATCGAAGCCGTACACGACGCGGTCGCTAGCGTCAGATATGAGCCTGGTCGACCAGCCGAGCCAGACCCCTAGATCGAGCAGCAGTTCGTCAGAATCCGAGCGGCCAGATCTTGTCAGACGGGACGCTTCCCACAAAAGCGGGTGGCCTCGAATCTTGCACCGGCGCAGATCCGCAAGCGTGCGGCCGATAAACGAGCGATACGCGTCCTCATAAACCCGGATGTCCCGAGCATACAAATTGGGAATGTAGCGGCCACGACCCCGATACACCAAGCGTGCGCAAACGAGGAGGACTAGAAGTGCACCAATCGCGACCAGCAGAACAGGCGCGAAGTAACATGCTGTCGCCACAGCGAGCGCAACGCCAATGAGAATCGCTTTCCATATGCGGTGCAGATTCGTCCGGTCCACTGCTCGACGGTCGACTGTCGGACTGTCGACTACGCGCACCTGTTCACCTCCAGGTTCTCGGCCAGAGGCTCCCAAGCCGACGAAGCTGACGCAATGATCCGCCAACATACCTAATCTGTTCAACAGGTGTGTGATAACGCCTCGGTTCGGAGAACGGGCGCCGACACTGCGGTGATCTGATCTCGAAAATTCTTCAACACGCGCCCAATAGTTGCCTAGACTCAGCGCCGGTAATGCCGGAACCGGAGATAGAGGCAGTTATGACCGTGACCGACTACGACATCCGATCTCTGTACCTCGACTTGCTGCGACGCAACCTCACCAGGTACGGGATGCATGAGCGGATGCCCTCGGAGTGGCCACTGCGGCGACGCCTGCTTTTCAAGGCGGTCAACACCCTGCACTCCTTCCGGAACGACACGGGCCAGCGCGGTCGCGAGTTGGGCCTGGATTGGCCGGCTGAGGCCGAGACGATGATCGGGATGCAGCGACTTACGAGTCTGCAGCATTGCGTGGAGACGGCACTGGCCGAAGACATTCCCGGTGATCTGATCGAATGCGGCGTGTGGCGCGGCGGGGCGTGCATCCTGATGCGCGCCGTCCTGGCGGCCTACGGGGACGAGACGCGAAGGGTATGGCTAGCCGATTCGTTCCAGGGCGTGCCGCGCTCGGATCCGGAGAATTACCGCGCAGACAAAGGGATCCGGGCGGAGTTCGCGGCGGGGATCCTGGGCGTTTCGGAAGCGGAAGTCAGGGCGAACTTCGAGCGTTACGGGCTGCTCGACGATCAGGTCCGCTTTCTTCCTGGCTGGTTCAAAGACACGCTGCAGGACGCTCCGATTGATCGCATCGCGGTGTTGAGGCTTGACGGCGACCTCTATGAGTCCACCATCCAAGCGCTCGACGCGCTGTACCCGCGACTATCGCCCGGGGGTTTCTGCGTCGTTGATGACTACCAGGCAGTGAAGGCGTGCGAGCAAGCTGTCACCGATTACCGCGCGGAACATGCGATATCCGCCGACATCGTCGACATAGACGGCAGCGGTGTGTTGTGGCGCAAATAAGCTCGCCTGGTTGGTATTTCGGATAACAAGCGGCGTGCCGCGGCTATCAGCGACGACCCGAGTTCGGCAATGCGATCTCGAGAGGCAAAGCACTATCGGTGAGCCAGCCATCGACGGTGCGAGAGAACAGATCTGGATCGCGCAGGGGCCAGTCGTGGAGCATTCCGACTGCGACCCTGTCGACTCCGTTGGGCATCTTCTGCGCGAGCGCTGCCGCCCAGCTGCGTATAGCCGGCGTCTCCTTGGCTCCGGTGACGAACAATGTGGGCGAATCCGTTTTGTCGAGTCCCTCGGGAAGCGTGAACCCCGCGGAGGCCACGACGACGTCAGCCAGCTGTCCGCTCGTGATGAGACGCACATCCTCGCGATAGTCATCGATCCTGGCCGACGGAATCGGTGCAGGGCGGGAATTCCGGTAACGGCTAACCACCCGGCGATATATCCCGTTGCGGGAGATCGCCCCTAGCAGGAACTGCGTCTGCCGTACAAACGGCATCGCGTTGATGACGGTCCCGCTCATCACCGCGCGATCGACAAGTTTTGGCTCGGTCGCAAGAAGCTGCACCCCAACCTGCGCCCCGAGTGAGAAGCCCACCACGTGCGCGCGGCCGGCGCCTACCCTGGCGCGGATGAGTTCGGCCACCGCAGCCGCAGCTCGGCCCATCTCGAATGGTCCCTGTTCGAAACTCTTGCCGTAGTGGGGCAGATCGGGGACCAAGCAGCGGTATTGCTGCATTCGTTCGACCACCGGCTCCCAGGACCAGCCGCTCATGTTCCCGCCATGAAGGAACACGATGGCGGGTGCCTCGACCGGACCGGATTCGCGCACGAACAAATCCACGAAAGCGATCGTATCCAGATAGCGCCGCCGTTCCTTACACACTGTTGAACAGGTGTGTGATAATTCCTCGACCCGAGGACCTTGTCCTCGCCACGACGCCTAGGTAGGTGAGCTTGCGTCAGGCGGATACCGGCACCCCCACCAAGGAAGTACAGAGTCGGCGGCCGACACCGAAGGACTTTCGCCCAGACATCGAGGGCTTGCGCGGCTTCACACTGTTGGCCATTCTCGGCTTTCACGCAGAAGTGCCTGGTGTCGGCGGCGGATTCGTCGGACCGGACGTGTTCTTCATCATTTCGGGCTTCGTGATTACCGGACAACTCTGGCGCGAGGTGAGCACCACCGGCACCATCAAGCTGCGTCCCTTCTACGGGGCGCGGGCCCGCCGACTTCTGCCGGTGTCGGCCGCGATCGGCGTCGTCATTGTGATCGCCTCGGCGATCCTGCTGCCTCCGCTGCAAGCGCGGCCCGTTGTGGGTGACGGCATCGCCTGCGCCTTATATGTCGGTAATTACTGGTTCATCCTGCGCGGCGTCAACTACTTCGCCACCCACGTGCCGCCGTCGCCATTCCAGCACTACTGGACTCTGGGTGTGGAGGAGCAGTTCTACCTGCTGTGGCCGCCCATGATCATCGGTCTGGCATGGTTCATCCGACGACGTGCGCGTCGCCGAAGTGACACCACCGTCACCCCCGCGAAGCGCCCGTATCTGGTGCTCTTGACGCTGATTACGGTCGTGTCTTTCGCACTCTCGCTGGTGGCGACATACGTGGTTCCTGCTGCGGCGTATTTCTCGCTACCCACCCGAGCCTGGGATTTGTCCATCGGAGGCCTGGTCGCGCTGACGGCCGAACACTGGCGCCGACTAACGCCTCGATCCGCCGCGATCACGGGGTGGGCAGGTCTGGCCCTGCTCCTGCTGGCCTGCAACCAATTGACCTCGGCCACACGCTATCCGGGCACCGCGGCGCTGTTGCCGATGCTGGGCACCGCTCTCGTGCTCGGCGCTGGCTGCGCCCTACCGTCACTGGGATGCGGCCGCGTCCTTGCCTGGTCGCCGATGCGGGCGATCGGCCGACTGTCCTACTCGTGGTATCTCTGGCATTGGCCGTTTTTGGTCCTCGCGCCAGCGGTGCTTGGCCATCCGCTGGGGC
>Ga0209624_10003546_pt1 | contig 10979 bp, 10 predicted proteins | sample JacPinW_OM2H0_O1_FD_188565 | JGI IMG/M metagenome (GOLD analysis project Ga0209624, IMG submission 188565) | Forest soil microbial communities from Algoma, Ontario, Canada - Jack Pine, Ontario site 1_JW_OM2H0_O1 (SPAdes) (version 2) | ecosystem: Environmental > Terrestrial > Soil > Boreal... | reverse complement strand
CACCCCCCGAAGGGCTTCCGTCCGGCGCATCCAACCCCTCCAAAAGGGGCCGGACTTACCGGACAGATCGTGCGCTACCTAAACCGGACATATCGTCCGCTACCGACAACGGCCCTCGGGGTCGTCGCCGGCCCCGACTTTCCAGACTACAATGCGTATGACCCCACCAAATACGCGCAGACAAGCGGCTTCTACGCCGGCGGCAGCGGTGGCCGTTGAAGCTGGGGTGGGTCGGCTAGGCGCGCCAAATTCGTGCAAGCAAGCGCCAATAAACGCCAGTATGCGCGAGTAAACGCTAGTAAAATTGCTGGCGTTTACTAGCGTTTATTTTTTCGAATCGCGACTTTTCAACGGGTTACGGCCGATTCAAATAAAAATCCTGCCCCGTTTCAGCTCTCGGCTCCATGCTCTCCTAGCTCCGACTGCGCGAACGGCGCGCGCTCGATTTGTTGACTAAGAAAAGGTATAGCACGAACTCCCCTTTTATGAAACATATTGTCGGTTTTTTTTTAATTCACTCCGCAATCGTGACGATAACGCCCCGCCGATCCACTTCGTGACGCAGCGCAGCGGAATTGGATGGCGCGGCGCGCCAAGCTATCTTCCGAGCCGTCGCATCGTCCCGAGCGCTAAGCGTCGCTCGCGTGGGCGCTTTGAAGTTGCTCGAATACGCTGCGGGCGTTTTCGATGCCGATGAACGCCGGCTTGGGGTCGAGCGAAGGAGTCCAACTGGAAAAGCTGTTGCCGCGCCAGGAATTGGAGATTGCCTGACCAAAGAGAATCGTGCCCCGGCCGTTCGCCCTTTCCACTAGGCTCGTTTCCGGCAAGCGATCGAGGCTCAATGCAGTGAACTTGGCGAACGGCCACGACCGGGCGATCAAAACTCGCTTGTTCGTGACAGCGTATTGAGTTCCGCTTCTGACCCAGGCGTCGAGCAGGAATCGCCCCGGACAAAGTATAGCCCGATCAGTACAAACGCAGCGCCGAAGAGCTTCATAAATAAGGGCGCCTCCGGTAGCGACAGCACGGTAGTCTCCCAAAAGATGGTGAAGCCGCACCAGAGCAAGCTGAACGGAATGAGGAGCCAGTCGCGGCTGGTGAACGGCAGCCCCTGCGCCGGCCTTCCCGACCAAACGACGGTCTCGCCGTCGATGAGAAGGCTTCCGTCGTCTCTTGTGGTCATCGATCCGACTCCAAGGACGCATGGCACAACGTAACCGACACGATAGCCGCGCGCCGCAAATGCTGATCCACGCGGCTCACCAGCCGAGACGGGGGATTTCGCGTCGCACGGTCGCCGCCACGATCCGCGCTTGCTCCCGGGGTTAGCTTCAGTTTATCCGCCCTGCTCAGGGCCGGCAACGTGAGCCGCCGAAACCGCGAGGAGTACAGGACCATGCCTTTCGCTCGCATCGATCTCCGGAAGGGTAAGAGCGACACCTATCGACAGGAAATCGGCCGCGTCGTGTATGAAGCGATGCCTAGCGTCGGCGTGCCGAAGGACGACCACTTCCAGGTCATCGCTAAACACGATTCCGCGAATTTCGTCTTCGATCCGAACTACCTCGGCATCCGCCGCACCGAGGACCTAGTGATAATCCAGATCACCTGGAACGAGGGGCGTACGCTCGAGCAGAAGAAGGCGCTCTACAAGGCGATCGTCGATGGACTCGCCGCCAAGCTCAGCCTCCGCCGGGAGGACGTCTTCATCAACCTCGTCGAGGTCAAGAAGGAGAACTGGTCGTTCGGCAATGGAATTGCACAGTACGCGTGAGCTACTCGCAAATGCGATAGCTCCCGCTTGAGCCATGCTGTTCGATGTCGAGGTGCATATTGTTGGCGTGGAACGAGTCGGCGCCCGGACCCAGGACGGTCGTGAACCAGCCGCAAGCGGCCGTCCGTACGGCGCGGACAAAGGACGCTTCGTCCGCGCGTGTCTGCCGCTCGATCAGGATCCGACGCTTGTCCGCGAGCGCGATCGCAACGAAATCGACCGCCAGACCATGGCCATGGGCGCTGATCTTGGCGCCGGCGATGCGGTCCTGGGTCCGGCAGGCGTAGCCGGGTCCGGTTTCGATTCCCGCGACCTTGGCGTGCAGCATCGCTTGGCCAAGCGGCGCGACGATCAGGCGGACATAGTCGGCGAGCACCGTTGCGAATTCGCAGGCGAGAAGCGGGCGGTCCGGCAGGCTCACGACGTCGCCGCCTGACGCCGTGATCGATGACATCCGGACCGGCGCGTCGATCCCGCACCCCTCGACCGACGTTGCTGGCGCGGACGCCGCTTCTGCGCTGGCGCCAGTTGCGATCAGTTTCGCGAGGCATGTCGAGGCAGCGCCTTCGTTCGGGGCCTCGGATTGAGGCTTTGCGGGCGTCTGGGCGGGCGCCGCAAACTCCGGGGGCCGCGGCGACGGCAACGGGGGCTCGTCCGCCATCGCCTCGCCAGCTGCGGCGCAGGCCAGCGCGAGCGCGGCCAGCATCGTTGTCGCGTGGCGCGCCTTCGGGATTGAACGCGCCGTCACCGAAACTCCGCATAACCATTGGACAGTGGGCAACGCCCTCACGACTGAACGAGCAGCGCCAGATAGACCGCGAACAACACGACGTGGACGGCGCCCTGGATCACGTTGGTTCGGCCGCTGCCGAAGGTCACGACGCACAGGAACAGGGTGAGCGACAGCATCACCAAATCCGTGTGCTCGACGCCGAGCACGATGTCATGCCCGGTCAAGCGGCTGACCACGATGATCGACGGCACCGTCAGCCCGATGGTCGCGAGCACCGAGCCCAGGAAGATGTTGACCGATCGCTGCAGATGGTTGGCGAGGGCCGCACGAACCGCGCCGATCGCCTCCGGGGTTGCGACCAATACCGCAATGATTACGCCGCCGAACGCCGCCGGGGCGTGCAACGTCTCGATCAGGTAATCGACGGGATGCGCGAATTGCTCGGCGAGAAAGACCACGGGCAAGAGATAGGCGACCAGCAAGGCCGCATGGCTGAGCGCAGGGCGCGGGCGTGAGAGCGGCTTGGCGCGGCGCGCGGCGACGACGGAACCTGCGCCTTCTTCGTGCTCGTTGGCGAGGTTGAAGAAGCCGCGATGCCGGCCGGTCTGCATTGTCAGAAACATGCCGTAGAGGCCGAGTCCAACCAGCGCGAGAACCATCTCCTGGGCGTGCGACAGGATCGGACCTGGCGTGGTCTGAGTGAAATCCGGCAGGATCAGCGTCAGCACGACCAGGGTGACGATGACGGCGAGATAAGCGTTGGCGCCCTGAAGATTGTATTGCTGCTCGCGATGGCGCCAGCCGCCGAGGAGTAACGACAGGCCGACCATGCCGTTGAGGATGATCATCACCACGGCGAACAAAGTGTCCCGCGCCAGGCTCGGGTTGTTTGCGCCGTGCAGCATGACGGCGGAGATGCTTGCGACCTCGATGAAGGTGACCGACAGAGTCAGGAGCAAGGTCCCGTAGGGTTCGCCAAGGCGCGCGGCCAAGTGTTCCGCGTGGCGGACGACCGCAAGCGCCGAGCCCAGAATCGCCGCGAACAGCCACAGGAAGATCATGCCCAGCCAGACCGGATGGCCAAGTCCGGCCAATAGCGAATCGCCGAAGAGCAGGAAGGCGAGCGCGGTCATCCAGCTGAAACCGAGCAGCCATTCCTGACGCAGGACCGACGCAAGCGGCATTGTTATCCAACGTTTCCTGTGCAGGCGGAGCATCCACCCGTCTTTGAATCCCTCCAGAGGGCTTCTCAACACACCGCCTTACCCGTGATGGAAGGGCTTGTCCTCGCCATCCGCGCGATTTAACGGCTCCCTGCAGGCCGGCGGCAGCGGAGGGGGATACGCCGGCCGATATTGCGCAAGGATCGGCCAAGCAGTTCCTTTGGCCAGAATCTGGGAGCGCCGATGGCTTTCAGGCGCGAGGCGGTCCCGTGAGGTCGCCCGCGAACGGACGGCCTCGTCTTGTCCGGGATTTGCGCCCCGGTCAGCCGGTCGCGAGGTGCCTTACGGCGTCTGCGGTAGCGGCGAAGCCAAGGGCCGCACACGCCGTCGCCGCTCCGCCGAGCTGCCGGATGACGTAGCCCAACCCTTTTCTGTACAAGCGGCGCCGTCGTTTGCACTTCAGAACCCACTGGCCGCCCCAGTCGATGCAAGTAAGCGCTAATAAACGCTCTTAAACGCGCTTAAACGTTAGTAAATTTACTTGCACTTACTATCGTTTATTTTTTCGAATCGAGACTTTTCAATGGGTTACGACCGATTCAAACAAAATTTTTTCCTACCCGTCTCAGGCCCAGTATTAAACGTCTCAAGCCCGCGAATTATCATACTTCCTCCGCCGCCCGCGTCACCAGAGTGGCGCGGATTCAGTCTGCGACTATCGGAAGGATAGCATGGACTTCTCTTTAGGGGAAGAAATTGTCGATTTTTCTGATTCGGGACCTTCCGGATGATTTCGCCCCGCTAGGCAATGAGCGCGGGTCGGTCTGCCGAACGCGGCGCGCCCACCTCTCCGACAAGTCAAGGTCGAAGGGGCGCCCGCGTCGGACAAGGAACCCCATTATAACAAGCAATGCGGCTTTCAATCCCGCCAATAGGGGAATCGAGAACAACTTCTTCGACTGTCCGCACCATAAGCACGAGGTGCTCGCTACGGTTGTCGGTTTGCCACAAGCCGAGCAGACTTTCACGTGCCGCATAGAAGTGTTCTTTCCTGGAAAGGGTCGCACCTAAACGCGGTATCGGCAGAAATGTTCCGCTAAAATGCGACCGAATGCTCAATTTGTGTCGTTGCAGGGCTTGGAGCATTTCGAGCCGCCGAGGCCGGCGCCGGTGGCCCCGATTGTCTCGAAAGCCGCCGACGGTCCATGGCGATGGCGCCGACGATCTTCAGCGTCAAAGTTGCGTGCCGGACGCGGGTTTTTTTGCTGGCGGATCTCGTTTCGCGACGCGCGGCACTTTCATGAAAGGACCGCAGCCGCGTCAGCCGGACCTCGCCATCCTGTGCGCTTGAACCCGAGCGCCGACTGCGCCAAACTCTCTTGTGCGCCGGCCTCGTCTCCATTGAACTGGAGGACGCGAATGCGGATCCCGATCATTCTGGCTTTTGTGGCGCTGGCGCTCTCCGGCTGCAACGCCAATCAGGGGGTCAATCCCTCATCGCAGCCGCCCTCCCAGGTCTTCGCCGGCCACTACGAGGCCTACAATCCTTACAATCCCATCAGCTACGCCCAGAATAACACTGGGCGCGGCGGCGGCCGCTAAGCGCCGGTCGCGCGACAAAGGCCGGCGGCGCCGTCTATCATTGAACTGGAGGAACGCGAATGCGGATCCCGATCGTTCTGGCTTTTGTGGCGCTCGTGCTCTCGGGCTGCAACGCCAATCAGGCGATCAATCCCTCGGGACAGGCGAACCTCTGCGCGAACGATCCCAGCTGCAATCCTTACAATCCCTCCAGCTACGCGCAGAACAACGTCGGGATTGGCCGCTAAGAGCCGGTCGCGCGACTGCCGGACGGGGCGGAGAAGCGTTTGTCCGAAGGCATGACGTCGATCAGTTTGGGTTTTCTTGGGGACTCCCGGTTTCGGCGCGAAAACCCCTGTTTGTGAGGGTTGGAATTTCTTGGATTTCCTTGGATTCTCTCGTCCGAAACAAGACTTATCAATGGGTTACGCGGGATTTTCCGCAGAAAAATTTTTCTTGCGCCCTGTCTTGGGCCCGAGAAGCCGAAACGGGTGCCAGCGGTCGAGGCCATTCGGAAGGGCGGGATCGTTCATGGAGCAAGCTTACTTCAATTTCTGATTGTCAGCAAGCAATTGTCGCCCAAGTCGTTCGCGTCGTGCGCCTTAGTCGATCCCTGCAGTGGCGACGATGCCAAGCCGGGAAGGCCAAAGCGCCTCGAGCGCCGCTTGCGCCGGGCACTCATCGTTGAACGAGAGCGCCGGCTTCACGGTTGGAAGGGAAAGAAACAGCCGGCTATTGCGGGTGACGCCTTTGAGCGGGTTCCCTTGCCGGTCGACCACGCGCCACCATTCGAGCGTTTCGCGACCGTAAGCATGAACGTCGGCGGCCGCGGCGAATTGGCAAATGTCAGCAACCTGTTGACGGTGCCAAGCCTCCCATGGTTCGTCTTGACCGATCAGGCCAACCGCACGGCCTATCCCATGAAAGCGAATTTTCTGATTCTTCGCGGCGACGTCGCGCATGACGGCGACACAACTGGCCGCGCGAGCCAAAAGGACTTCGGGATCAAGCTTGTTGGTTCCAGGGCGAGCCGTGCTGGTCGTCATTGGATTTCTCCGTCGCTAACGCGGAGATTTTAGAGCGTTGGCAACCGGGCTACAAGGGCCGCGCCCTCGGCAGGGCTCGCGGCTCGGAAAGGAAACCTGTCAGCGGAATTGAAAAAAGTCCTCAAGGATCTTGAAGAGTTCCCGAGCGGATTTGTCGTCCAGTTGTATGGATTGGCTCTTCTTGCCGGGTATCTCCCGAACAGGGCGGCCATAGCTGTCGATTTGCATGAATCTTCGCCCGTCCCTTTCGAAGGTCGTGTACGTGGCGTCGATAGCGTCGTGGATGGAGTTCCGATCCATCCTCTTTTCTTCAAAAGACTTAATCAGCGCCATCAGCACCCCCGACGCTTCTTGCCTTCGACCTCTGCGCGGAAATCTTCCGAGCCAAAGCTCGGCAAGAAGTCCGCCGATAGTGGTACCGTTAACACGGCTCGTGGGTTCGCGGAAACGGAGCTTTGGTGGGTTGTCCCATGAAGGGAAACCGCACTGGTGAGAGATGGGGCTCGGCCGAAGCCGAGCCCCTGTTTCGACTATCGCAGCCCACGCAGGACTTCGCTCACGCGACCCTGATTCGTGCCGATCATCGCGGCAATATCCGATTGAATGAAGCCTTCAGCGCGCATCTTGAAGATGATTGCCTTGGCCTCGTCCGTGATCGGAGTTGCCGCCTTCCTCGGTTTCCCGTTCACAATAAAAGGGAATTCGAGCTGGTCGTCGTCGTCATCGCTAGCCTCGGCCATTTTTTTCTCCTAGGCCGTCGTCCGCAGTTGCCGCCGTGGCAAACTCACGGTAACTTCCTCCGTGTGAGGAGAGGGAGCCTTCGCGCTTGCCTTTTGCGGTATCGACGCGGGACGAAGTTCGCGCCGATATGCCGACGAGGCGGTCCGGCCCTGGCAGGTCGGCCGCCTTCTCGGTGTCCTCAATTCGAAATCAATTGAAGCTCGGATCCCCGTCCTGCGGACGATCAAACACCGTGTCGCAAGTCTGACACATTATCTTGTGCCCTACGGAGAATAGCGTCTTCTCGTTGCAGACTAAGCATCGCGCATCCAAAAATGAATTGTCTTGGACGGCAAATGTGATTCCCTAAGCTCTTTCGCGAACTGGCTCATCTGACGACCAGTCTCAGTCCGAGTAGCCTTGGTCCGTCGTTCTTTCAGATAAATGCTCGCCGCCTCGATACTGACACCAAACTCAACAGAGATTTCCTCGTCCGAATCCAGCTCCTCTGCAATTTTCGGGTGTATTAGTAAGGCAGCCGCGAAGACCCGAGCATGATGCTCCGCAGACTCGTAAGTCGCAATCGAAGCGTAGCGAAATTGCCCTGCGACCGGCGAGCCAGACGAACGCCCTGGTGCATTATCGCGTGACCGAGCTCGTGCGCCAGCGTCATCCGGGCGCGCCCGAGGCCTAGCCAAGCTTGGTGATAGACCGAGTCTTTGACGGTTACCCGGACGAACGGTCGGCCATCGGGAAGAAAGCCGTAAGAGGTGAACGCATCGTCTTCGCCCAATTCGGCGTCCGGACGCGCGTCGAAAAACAATCGCTTTTTGCCGAAGGCCGTCTCAATCCAATCGTGTTTCAAGCACGCTATTGGGTCTAGCCGCGAGACGTCCGCGAGCCCGAACTCGGCGCGAGCCTTTCGCGCAAGGTGGCGGACCTCAGCGTCGCTGCGAGGATTTACTCGGTAGTCGTCGGACATTAGTTGCTATTCCTCGTTTTATTTCTGCGCTCGTCATCTCTGTCTCCCCTTCCGCGCACATTGCTTTTTCGACCGCGCCCTCAAGGCGCGCTATTGTCAACTGCACCCCGTCGTCGCCCCGCAGGTGTCGCACTTCAAACACGTGCCGTTGCGCACCATGGTGAAATTGCCGCATTCGGGGCAGGCTTCGCCGACATAGCCCTTCATCCGCGCTTCGGCGCGCTTCTCGGCGACCGATTCGCCGGCCGGCGCCAGGCTTGAGCCGAAAGCGGGCGTGGCGCGCTCGGCGAGCTCGCCTTTGAGCGCCGTCGCCCCCTGCACGAAGCCGCTATGCGCGCCCGAGCCAGCCGTGGCCTGAACCCCGGCCGCGTCCCCTGCCCCGCTGCGCACCAGCATCAACTTGTCCCCGGGCCGCGAGCGCAGGAGCCCCTTGGACACCACGGACGCCACGGGGGCGGCAGGCGGCGCGTTTCCTTCGCTTGAACCCGGCGCCTTGTCCTCATTGACCCCGCCGCCAAGCACCGTCGCGCCGATCTCCTCCGGCGCGATATGCGCGAGATCATTGCGGCCGAGATAGGAGATGGCGAGTTCGCGGAAGATATAGTCGAGGATCGAGGTCGCGTTCTTGATCGCATCGTTGCCCTGGACGAAGCCCGCCGGCTCGAACCGGACGAAGGTGAAGGCCTCCACATATTCCTCGAGCGGCACGCCATATTGCAGGCCAAGCGAAATGGCGATGGCGAAATTGTTCATGAGTGAGCGGAAGGCGGCGCCTTCCTTGTGCATGTCGACGAAGATCTCGCCCAGGCGCCCGTCCTGATATTCGCCGGTGCGCAGGTAAACCTTGTGCCCGCCGACCACGGCCTTCTGCGTATAGCCCTTGCGGCGGTCCGGCAGCCGCTCGCGCTCGCGGGTGCGCTCGATGCGCTCGACCACGCGCTCGACGATTCGCTCGGCGACTGCGGCCGCGCGCTGAGGTGCATTGAGCGCGATCAGCGTCTCGACAGCCTCGTCGTCCTCCTCGTCGCTCTCGATCAATTGCGAGTTGAGCGGCTGCGAAAGTTTCGAGCCGTCGCGATAGAGCGCGTTCGCTTTCAGGCCAAGGCGCCAGCTGAGCATGTAGGCGTCCTTGCAATCCTCGACCGTGGCGTCGTTCGGCATGTTGATGGTCTTCGAGATCGCGCCGGTGATGAACGGCTGCGCCGCCGCCATCATGCGGATGTGGCTCTCGACCGAAAGAAAGCGCTTGCCCGTGCGTCCGCAGGGGTTAGCGCAGTCGAACACCGAGAGATGCTCTTGTCTGAGATAGGGCGCGCCTTCGAGCGTCATGGCGCCGCAGGCGTAGCTGTTGGCGGCCTCGATCTCAGCCTTGCTGAAGCCAAGCGCGGTCAGGAGATCGAAGCCCGGCGCGTCGTAGCGCTCGGGCGTGATCTTGAGCGCCTGACTGAGCGTCTCGACGCCAAGCGTCCATTTGTTGAGGACGAAGCGGATGTCGAAAGCGCCGCCAAGCGCCGCCTCGACCTTGTCGATCGCCTCTTCCGGCAGGCCCTTGGCCTTGAGCGCGGCATGATTGACGCCCGGCGAATGGGCGAGCGTCGCCCGGCCGACCGCGTAAGCGATAATGTCGGCGATCTGCTTCTCGTCATAGCCGAGCGCGCGCAAGGCTTCCGGCACCGCGCGGTTGATGATCTTGAAATAGCCGCCGCCGGCGAGCTTCTTGAATTTGACCAGCGCGAAGTCGGGCTCGATGCCGGTCGTGTCGCAATCCATGACAAGGCCGATGGTGCCAGTCGGCGCGATCACCGAGACCTGCGCGTTGCGATAGCCATGGACCTCGCCCAGCGTCAGCGCGTCAGTCCAGGCGCCGCGCGCGGCTTGGCTGAGCTCCGCCCATTCCGGGCCTGCATTGGCGAGCTCGTTATGGTCGAGCGGGGTCGGCGCGACCGACAGCGTCTCGTAGCCCGCCGCCTCGCCCTCGGCGGCGCGCTTGTGATTGCGGATCACGCGCAGCATCGCCTGCGCATTGGCCCGATGCCCGGGGAAGGCGCCGCTCTTGGCGGCGATCTCGGCCGAAGTCGCATAGGCGCGGCCGGTGAGGATGGAGGAGAGCGCGCCGCAGATCGCCCGGCCGTGGTCGCTGTCGTAAGGAATGCCCGACGACATGAGTAGGCCGCCGATGTTGGCGTAGCCAAGGCCGAGTGTGCGGAAATCATAGGAGAGGCGCGCGATCTCCTTCGAGGGGAATTGCGCCATCGCGACCGAGATCTCGAGCGTCAGCGTCCACAGACGAATCGCGTGCTCGTAGCCTTTGACGTCGAACGCCTTGGTCGTCGTATCGCGGAACTGCAGCAGGTTGAGCGAGGCGAGATTGCAGGCCGTGTCATCGAGGAACATGTACTCCGAGCACGGATTCGACGCGCGGATCGGGCCTGATTCCGGGCAGGTGTGCCAATCATTGATGGTAGTGTGATATTGCAGGCCCGGATCGGCCGAGGCCCATGCGGCGTAGCCGATCTTCTCCCACAGGTCGCGCGCCTTCAGAGTCTTGGCGACCTTGCCGTCGAGGCGGCGCGTGAGGTTCCACTCGCCGTCGTTCTCGACCGCCTGCAGGAAAGAATCGGGCAGACGCACCGAATTGTTCGAGTTCTGGCCCGAGACGGTGAGATAGGCCTCCGACTCCCAGTCGGTGTCGTATTCCTCGAGGTCGAGCTTCGTATAGCCTTGGCGGGCGTGCTGGATGACCTGCTTGATGATGCCATCGGGGACGTCGTTCTTGCGCGCGGCCTTCACCTCGCGCTTCAAGACCGGGTTCTTCTCGATCGTGAAGCAATCGTCGCCCGAGCCCTCGCAATTGAGGCAGGCCTTCACGATCGCTTTCAGATGACGTTTGACGACCTTCGAGCCGGCGGCGAGGGCTGCGACCTTGCGCTCTTCCCTCACCTTCCAGTCGATATAGGATTCGATGTCGGGGTGATCGACG
>Ga0209624_10003545_pt1 | contig 10979 bp, 8 predicted proteins | sample JacPinW_OM2H0_O1_FD_188565 | JGI IMG/M metagenome (GOLD analysis project Ga0209624, IMG submission 188565) | Forest soil microbial communities from Algoma, Ontario, Canada - Jack Pine, Ontario site 1_JW_OM2H0_O1 (SPAdes) (version 2) | ecosystem: Environmental > Terrestrial > Soil > Boreal... | reverse complement strand
GATCTTGTTCGCCATTGTTCGTTGCTCCCTGTCGGTTTCTGCCGGCGTCAGCGGAAGTCATTGCCCCGCGGCGCTACGTTCCTCAAATACCATCCGCCGTTCAAGCGGAAAAACCGAGAAACCGAACCGCTCGGCGACGAGCCCCCAAAGGCCCTTCGGCGCGGCGAGCATGACCGGCATCATTCGGCCGCGTTGCCCGTTTTGGCGCGCGTTTTAGCGTCCTGGATCGCCGACCAAATGGCGTACGGCGTGGCCGGCATCGCAATGTCGCGGACGCCGACGCCGCGCAGCGCGTCGAGGATGGCGCTGGTGACGGCGGCCGGCGCCGCCGTGGTGCCGCCCTCGCCGCCGGCCTTGATGCCGAGCGGGTTGGTCGGCGAAAGCACTTCGGCGATGCCGACATCGAATGGCGGCACATTGTCGGCATGCGGCATCCCGTAATCCATCAGCGAGCCGGTCAACGGCTGACCGGAATCCGGATCGAGATAGACCTGCTCGCAGATCGCCTGGCCGACGCCCTGCACGATCGCGCCGTGGGTCTGGCCGTGCACGATCAGGGGATTGATGCAGCGGCCGACGTCGTCGATCGAGGCGTAGCGGGTGATCGCCATCGCGCCGCTATCGGGATCGATCTCCACTTCACAAATGGCGGTGCCGTTGGGAAACACCGGCTCGTGCATTTCATTGTCGGTGACGACCGAAATGCCGTCCTCGAGCGCGTCCGGCAGCTTGTGATGGACGGCCTCGTTGGCGAGTTCGAGAAAATCGAAGCTGCGATTGGTGTCGCGCGCGCCAAACCGGCCGTCGTCGAACGTGACATTGTCCGCCGCCGTGTCGAGCACCACGGCGGCGATTGCCTTGCCGCGCGCGATGAGATCGACGGCGGCTTTGGAAAACACCGTCGCGGCGTGACGCATCGAGCGGCCGGAATGGGTGCCGCCGCCGGCGTGAACCACGTCGGTGTCGCCGAGGATGATGCGCACGCTATCGGCCGGAACGTCAAGCAGGTCCGAGATCACTTGCGAGAAACTCGTTTCGTGGCCCTGCCCGGCCGGTTGCGTGCCGATAACGACGTCGACGCGCGCCGGTCCGGATTGATCCTGCGGCTGCACTTTGATGCGCGCCTGCTCACGAGGCGCGCCGATCGAGGATTCGACATAATTCGCCAGGCCGAGGCCAAGCAGCTTGCCGCGTTTCTTCGCTTCGCGGCGGCGCGCCGCAAAGCCTTTCCAGTCGGCGATATCCATCGCCCAGTCCATATTCTCCTCGTAACGGCCGGAATCGTAGAGCATGCCGACCGCGTTGCGATACGGCATGGCGTCCGGACGGATCAGGTTCTTGCGGCGGAGCGCGATGCGGTCGATGCCGAGCCGATCGGCGGCCGCGTCGACCAGCCGCTCGATCGCGTATGTCACTTCCGGCCGGCCGGAGCTGCGATAGGCGTTGGTCGGCATGGTGTTGGTGAACACCGCAACCGCGCGCAATGTCGCCGCCGGTATCGCGTAAGAGCCAGGAATGAGACCCGCGCCCTTGCTCAGCGGCGACAGCGATACGCAGCGTGCGCCGACATTGCTGATATTGGTGGCGCGCATCGCCAGGAAGCGGCCCTTGGCGTCGAGCGCCAATTCGACCCTGGTGACGAGATCGCGGCCCTGATAATCGCTCAGGAACGCTTCGGAGCGCGTGGCAAGAAACTTGACCGGCCGGCCGAGTTTTTTCGCGGCCCACAGGACCAGCCCGAACTCGACAAAGACCCGGTTGCGGGTGCCGAAATTGCCGCCGACGTCGGGCGAGACCACGCGCAGGTTTTGCGGCGGAATGCCGAGCACGTTGGCAAGCTCGCTCTTTTGCCGCACCGCGCCGCCGGAGCCGGCATGGAGGGTGTAGCGGCCGCTCGCGGCGTCGTAATGGCCGAGCGCGGCGCGCGGCTCCATCGGCACGCCGGTGACGCGGCCGACATGGAAATCTTTCGCCACCACATGCGCGGCCACAGCGAAAGCGCGGTCGGTCGCTTCCTGGTCACCGAACAGCGTGTCGACCAAGATGTTGTCTGGCGCTTCGTCCCAGATGACCGGCGCGCCGGGCCGCATCGCATCTTCGGAGTGCAGCACAAAGGGCAGCTCTTCGTACCGCACCTCGACCGCCTCGGCGGCGTCCATGGCGGCCGCCCTGGTTTCGGCCACGACCATGGCAACGGCCTCGCCGACATGGCGCGCTTTGTCCGCCGGCAACAGCATATGCGGACCGACGAAGACGACGACGCCGCCCGGCCCGGTGAGCTTCATGTCGAATTTGGTCTTCGGCAGCGGATCGTGCGGGATAGGGTTGAGCCCGTCGGCCAGGCAATCGGCGCCGGTGAAAACGCCGCGCACGCCGGGCATCGCCTTGGCCGGCGTGGCGTCGATCGCCACGATGCGCGCATGCGGATAGGGCGAGCGCACCATGATCGCATGAAGCTGACCATCGCGATTGAAGTCGTCGGTGAAGCGGCCGTTGCCGGTGATCAGGCGCGCGTCTTCCTTTCGCGGCATCGGTTTGCCGATGAAGCGATAGTGCTCGTCCGGTCGTCCGGCATCGTTCATCGCATCGCGCCCGGTCTTTTGCGGTGGCTTTATGCCACGCGCCTGAATTTTTGCTGGCAGCGCCGCACCCGGCGCTCGTCGACCGCGATGCCGAGGCCGGGACCATCGAGCACCTTGACATGGCCGCCGTCGATGCGCAGCGGCTCAACCGCGACATCTTCGGCGAGACCCGGAGACGTCACGGTCAAGCCCCAGGCGATCGCCGGCGCCGCCGCGGCCGCATGCAACGCGGCGGCCGAGGCCACGCTCGATTCGCCGGTCTTGCACGAAATATTGACCGCCATGGCGAGCCGCTCGCACAGCCGGCAGGCGTCGAGCATCGCTGCGAGCCCGCCGAGCTTGATCGCCTTGAGGCTCACGCCCTTGGCGCCGTGTGCGTGGTGCCGCTCGATGTCGTGCTGCGAATGGATGCCTTCGTCGGCGCCGATCGGCACGCGGCTTGCCGCCGCGATTCGTGCCAAGCCGTCGAGATTCCGCGCGTCGACCGGCTGCTCGAAGAAATCGAGCCCGCAATCGGCCACCGCGCGCACGTAGCGCAGCGCCGCCTCGACGCCAAAGCCCTGATTGGCGTCGGCCGAGACGAGGCAATCCTTCTCGCCCGCCTTGAGCGCGAGGCAGATCGCGCGCGTCCGTTCGGCGTCGGCTTCGGCGGAGCCAAGGCCGACTTTGATCTTGTAGGCGCGGTAGCCGGCGGCGAAGCGCACTTGCGCCTCACCCACATCCGCGGCGGCGTCCTCGGAGCCGATGACGGCAAGAACCGGAATGCGGCTGCGCCGCTTGCCGCCAAGGAGTGCATAAATCGGCTGTCCCGTGGCGCGGCCGACGCTATCGTGCAGCGCGATTTCGATCGCGGCCTTGGCCCCGCTATTGCCGTATAGCCGCGCGTCCATCGCCGCAACGGCGCCGGCAAAATCCTCGGGCGCGCGACCGCGCAACGCCGGCGCCATATGCTCCACCGCCGCCATCATGCTGGCGACAGTCTCCCCCGTCATGGTCGGCGCCGAAGCCGCCTCTCCCCAGCCGACGACGCCGTCCCCGGTCTCGATGCGGATCAGCACGTTGTCGGCCCGGCTGACGGTTTCGCCGGCCATCTGCACCGGCTTCTTCATCGGCAGACTAACCGCGATCGGCTCGATCGCCTGGATTTTCACGCCGGGGCCTCGCGCCTGAAAGTGCAAAATTGCCGGTGAATTGTAGCGGGGCGGCCTGCGTGACGACAAGCCGCATGGGCGGACATAGCGCGGACATGGACCGGCGCGCTCGGCGCGGCACATCAATCGGGCGCCGGGGTGCGGCCGGACGGCTGCGGCAGCCATTGCGTGAAACCAACGAGGGGAATATCTGATTTCGCGGTTGCCATGCGATGCGACGGCGGAACGTGACGAGCGGGGGCCCGAAGTTCCAGGAGTTCGGCGGATGCGCGTTAAGCTTGTGACACTTGTCGCGGCGCTGTTGCCGCTGGCGGGCGGTATGCTGCTGGGGGGTCATGCCCGCAGCGCCGACCCGACCTCGCCGGCCGGTCTCTGGCAGACGATCGACGACGATACCAAGCAACCCACCGGCTGGTTTCTGATCGGCAACCACGACGGCGTCTATGACGGCATCATCGCCAAGATGTTCCTCAAGCCCGGCGAAAATCCGAATGTCGTCTGCGACCAGTGCACGGATGATCGCCACGGCCATTCCTGGCTCGGACTCGAAATCATCCGCGGCATGGCGCAGGAGAGCGCCGACAAATATGGCGGCGGAACGATCCTCGATCCGCGCGACGGTAAAATCTATCATGCGACGATGAAGCTTTCGCCGGACGGCCAGACGCTGATCGTGCGCGGCTATCTCGGCGTCGAACTGCTCGGCGAAAATCAATATTGGACGCGGCTGCCGGATTCCGCTTTCAGCATGCTCGATCCGTCGATCAATCCCAATCCGGCGGTCAATCCCGGGGCGCCGGGCGCGGTGAAGCATCCCCCGGCGCAGGCGCCGCACAAATCGGAACTGGTGCCGTTGCCGCAAAATTCCGCGCAGCGATAATCCCGGCGCCGCTTATCCGCTCGATTTCTCCTCGCGCGGCTTGCCCATCAGCACCGGCTGGAACAACGCCGCCGCCGCCATCGTGGTCAAGAGCGAGATCGCCAATAGCTTGCCCATGCTCGACGTGCCGGGATGGCTGGAGAACCACAGGCTGCCGAAGGCAGTCGCGGTTGTGCAGGCGCTAAACGTCACCGCGCGCGTGAGCACCGACTGCAGCAGATTGGTCTGCCCCTCGCGCCACGCCATGATGTAATAGATCTTGAACGCCACGCCGACGCCCAACAGCAGCGGCAGCGCGATGATATTTGCGAAGTTCAGCGGCAGATCGACCAAGACGCAGATTTCGAGGGTGACTACGCCGGCCAATAGCAGCGGCACCAGCGTCAACAGCACGTCGCCAAACCGGCGCAGCGTGAGCCACAGGATCACGCCGATGGACAACAGCGCGCAAGCCCCCGCCTCGATGAAGGCGCCGACGATCGCGCGTCGCGCCTCGAGGATGGAAATCGGTCCTTCGGTGGCGTTCGGCGCCACGCTCTGAACGGCGCTGGCAAAGGCCCGCAATACCGCGTTGTCGTTGGCATCGCCGCTCGGCGCGATGTCGACGCGCGCCTGGCCGTCCGGCGTCACCCATTGGCGCGTCAGGTCGAGCGGCAGGTTGGCACGGGTGATATCCTGCGCCTTGAGCAGATTGCGCAGATCGTCGAGCGCAGTGTGCAACGGCTGCACGAAGACCGTTTCGGCCCGTTGCCGCACCGCAGGATCGGCCTTGGCGAGAGCCGTCATCGCGGCGGCGAGGCGGCGCGCCGCGACGGCGCCGGTATCGGTGCCATTGCCCGCCAGCCGATTGAGAAAGTCGATGGTGGAATTCATCATGCTGACGTTTTGCGCGTCGGTCGGCGGCGGAGTTGGCGTGGCGGGATTGAGCACCGGAACCAGGGTCTTCGCCGCATCCTGGATGAGCGGCAGCTTTTGCTGCTGATCGGCCGGAATGAAGCTCGACAGCGTGAGCACGCGCGAGATCTGCGGCAAGACCCGCAGCTTGGCGGCAACCTGATCGGCGTCGGTCAGCGATGGCTCCAGCACCTGGATGTCGTTGGCGCCGCTTTCCGGATCGTTCTTGAGTTCGAGATAGGTCGCGACCGCCTCGGTCTTGGTGCTGCGCAGATTGATCGGATTGAAATCGAACCGCAGCCAATAAAGCAGCGGCAGTCCGGACACGACGACGGCGGCGGTCACGATCAGGATCGGCACGCGATGCCGGGCGAGAAAGCTGTCGACCGGCGCCAGCGCGGAGTAGCCGAGATGGTGCGGCTCGCTCGGCGGCTTGAACACGCTCAACAGCGCCGGAAGCAGTGTGATGCTGGTGGTGAACGCAATCAGCATGCCGACGCCGGCGATCTGGCCGAGCTCGGATACACCCTTATAAACCGTCGGCATGAACGAGAAAAAGCCCGCCGCGGTCGCCAAGGCGGCAAGCGTCAATGGCGCGCCGGCGCGGCGACCCGCTTGCAAAAGCGCCTCGCGCAGATTGTCGTTTTCGTAGCGTTCGGCCCGGTAGCGGACGCTGAACTGAAGTCCGAAGTCGACGCCAAGCCCCACGAACAGCACGGCGAAATAGACCGAGATGAGATTGAGCGTGCCGACCATCAGCATGCCGAGCGCGGCGGTAACGGAAAGCCCCACCACGAGGCAGATGAAGACGGCCGAAATAATGCGCACCCAGCGCAGCGCCAACCACAGAATGAAAAGAACGACCGCGATGGTAACGGTCGCATTCAGCGCCGCATGGTCCTTGATGGTGGCAAATTCCTCGTCGGCCATCGGCACCGGGCCGGTCAGCCGCAGGCGCGCCTGATATTTGGTGCCGATATCGAGATCGCTTGCCGCCTGGCGAATGGCGTCGGTGGCACGTTCGCCGGGCTCGAGCTCGGAATAGTCGAGCGTGGCGGCGATTTGCAGAAAGCGAAGCTTTTCATCGGGCGCGGCCGGGGCGCCCTCGACCACTTCGTGCCAGGAGAAGCTCGCCGGCTGTCCGGCATTCACTTTCTCGATTGCATCGGCGGCGTGATTGAGCGGCCACGCCATCTGATCGAGCTTGAGCTCGCCGCCCTGCACGCCGAGCAGACCGAACTGCAGGACTTGAACGACACCGCGCAGCGTCGGGTCGCCGGCCAGCACCTGCACCAGGCGTTGCGCCTGGGTCAGCAGTTTCATCTGCGGCGCAAGATCCTTCGCCGATTCGAACAACAGGCCGTTCTGCGCAAAAAAACTGCCGCCCTTCGGCTCCTCGATCGAGTGAAACAGCTCCTTCTGCTGCGACAGCCGCTGCATCATCGCAGCGGTCGCTTCATCGACCAGTTCGGGCGTCGGCGCATCGATCACCGCCACGATCAACTCGTATTGCGGAAAGGCCTTTTCAAAGGTCGCTTCGCGCTGCCGCCACGGGATGTTCGGGGAAATGAGCTGGTTGACGTCGGTCGTCATGGCGAAATGCGTCACCGCATACCAGGACGACAGCACGGTCAGCAGGACCGATATGACGATCACCCGCCAGGCATGTTGCACGCAAAAATCGATCGCGCGGACGACAAGGGTGGTGATCATTTTCATGGGGTGGTCAGGTCAGCGCAATGGACGGGGCGGAGGGATTGGAAGATCGGTGAAAGAACCGGCGTTTGAGGCGTTAAGACAAAGGCGAAACGGAGGCGGCAGCATGCGATGCACTGGCCATAAATGCCTTGAATGGCGGTAAAAGTGAAATCTGGGATATTTTCCTACGCTGTTCGCCGTCATTTGCACCAGTCGGACATTTGCAACCTGGTCGGACCATGGCCACGCCGAACACCGCCCTTTGCGGCCCATTGCGGCAACCGATTCGCTACCAAGGCCGAACGCCACGGCAAAGCTGTCGATCAAGGGTCTAATAAACGGAACCCCGAACCGGTTGCAGGGAAAACGCATTAGAAGGTTGGATGGGCCCAGCAGACTGAAGGTTCGATTCGCCGCGGCAGAAGGCCCTTTCAGGCCCCCTTGGACCGCTTGGCAGGCGCTCCGCGAGCCTGGTATGGCGCGGCTGGACAAAGAGCCGTATTTCCGCTCAATTCCGGCCAATGGTGGCAGTTTACGGGGTCATCGATCGCGCTGCCCGGCGCGGCGGCCGATCCTTAAGGGGCAAGACGTCCTTAAGGGGCAAGACCTCGGGGGGCAGTTCGGGGTTGCCGGGGTTGATTGTAGCGGTTCCGCAGCCAAGTAAGAACCTAAGTCACTGGACCATAAACAACGCGGTTGCGGCGCATGGCCGCAGTTTGAATGAACCGGCCTTTTGGACCGGGAGGACTTGATGAAAGTGATTCTTGCCCAGCCTCGTGGTTTCTGCGCCGGCGTGGTGCGCGCCATCGAGATCGTCGAACGGGCGCTGCAGAAATTCGGGCCGCCGGTCTATGTCCGCCACGAGATCGTGCATAACAAGCACGTCGTGGAAAGCCTCAAGGCCAAGGGCGCGCGCTTCGTCGAGGATCTCTCCGAAGTGCCGCCCAATGCAGTCACCATTTTCAGCGCGCACGGCGTCGCCAAGAGCGTCGAGGAAGAAGCCGCGTCGCGCAATCTGCCGGTATTGAATGCAACGTGCCCGCTGGTCACCAAGGTTCACAACCAGGGCAAGCGCTATGTCGGCCAGGGCCGCCGGCTCATCCTCATCGGCCATGCCGGCCATCCCGAAGTCGAAGGCACGATGGGCCAGATCGCCGAGCCGGTGACATTGGTGCAGACCGAGAACGACGTCGCTTCGCTCGACATTCCCGCCGATACGCCGGTCGCCTATGTGACGCAGACCACGCTGTCTGTCGACGACACCCGCGGCATCATCGCCGCGCTGCATAAGCGCTTCACCGATATGGTCGGTCCGGAGACGCGCGACATCTGCTACGCGACGCAGAACCGGCAGACCGCGGTGCGTGAACTTTCAAAGCTGGTCGACGTTATCCTGGTGGTCGGCGCGAAGAACAGTTCCAATTCGAACCGGCTGCGCGAAATCGGCGAAGAGGACGGCACGCCAAGCTATCTGATCGCCGACGGCAGCGAACTGAACCCGGATTGGTTCCGCAATGCCGCGACCGTCGGCATCACCGCCGGCGCCTCGGCGCCGGAAGTGCTGGTCGAAGACGTTATCGACGCGCTGCGGCGGCTTGGCTCCGTCGAAGTGAGCCAGCTGCACGGCCGCCATGAGACGATTGAATTCCGTTTGCCGCCCGAATTGACCGACGGCGTCACCGCCGGCCGCGTGACGGCAAAAGTCTGAACGCTTCGGCGAACAATCAACAAAAAGGATTACGCTCTTGGGTGTCTCTCTACGTCAGAAAGCAAAAGTCGGCGCCTATGTGCTGCGTCAGCGCTTGGCCGGGCGCACCCGCTATCCCCTGGTGCTAATGCTGGAACCTTTGTTCCGCTGCAATCTCGCCTGCACCGGCTGCGGTAAGATCGATTATCCGGATGCCATCCTCAACAAGCGGCTTTCAGTGCAGGAATGCCTCGACGCGGTCGATGAGTGCGGCGCGCCGATGGTCGCCATTCCCGGCGGCGAGCCGCTGATCCACAAGGAAATCGGCGAAATCGTCAAAGGCATCGTCAAGCGCAAGAAATTCGTCTCGCTGTGCACCAACGCGCTGCTTCTGGAAAAGAAGCTGCATCTGTTCGAGCCGTCGCCCTATCTGTTCTTCTCGGTGCATCTCGACGGCATCAAGGAACATCACGACAAGTCGGTGTGCATGGACGGCGGCTTCGACAAGGCGGTGTCGGCGATCAAGGCCGCCAAGGCCAAGGGCTTTGCCGTCAACGTCAACTGCACGGTGTTCGACGGCCATCCGGCGGAAGACATCGCCAAATTCCTCGACCTCACCGAGGAACTCGGCGTCGGCGTTTCGATCTCGCCCGGCTATGCCTATGAACGCGCGCCCGACCAGGAGCACTTCCTCAGTCGCCGCAAGACCAAGGAGCTGTTCCGCAACGTTTTTGCGCTCGGCAAGGGCAAGAACTGGAATCTGACGCATTCCAGCATGTTCCTCGACTTCCTCGCCGGCAATCAGGAATTCCATTGCACGCCGTGGGGCATGCCGACCCGCAACATTTTCGGCTGGCAGAAGCCCTGCTACCTGCTCGGCGAAGGCTACGCCAAGACGTTTGGCGAGCTGATGGACACCACCGACTGGGATCTCTATGGCACCGGCCAGTATGAGAAGTGCGCGAACTGCATGGCGCATTGCGGCTACGAGCCGACCGCGGCTCAGGCGATGATGGACCACCCGCTGCAAGCAATGCTGATCGGCCTGCGCGGCGTGAAGACCGAAGGCCCGATGGCGCCGGAAATCTCCATGGCGGACCAGCGGCCGGCGCAATACGTGTTCGACGGCCAGGTGCAGCAGACGCTGTCGGCGATGCGCGCCAACGAAGCGCGCGAGAAAGCCGCCAAAGCCGCGCAGCCTCCGGCGCAGGCCTCAGCCAGCGCGGCGTAGTCTAGCTCACTTTTCGTTCGGCCGAGCGTAGGTCATCGTCCAAACAGCCCTGTCGCCCGGGTGGTACTCGTTGCCGTCCCACGGCGAACCGCAGATGTGCAGGTGCGCATAAGGCGTGCCGGCAAACATCACCAAGGTTCCGGCGTCGCGCATGACTGTTGGCAACCCGGCGGCTTCCGCGTCGAAAGGCCAGATGATCATCCAGTGCGGGCCAATGGGGATAGCCGGGCTCGTCCGATCGAACGGATCGGTGTAGCTTCGCTGCAAAGCGCCATTGAGCATGTAGATCAGTCCGGGCTCGGTATTTGACGGCTTGGGCTTCCGCGCCATCGCGTCCATCATCCACTGCATTCCCATGGGATCGGCGCACATATCCGCCTGTCCAATGATGTTTTCGTTGCCGGGAACACACACCCACCGGTTCGTGCCCGGACGCAACACGGTCATCTTGCCGTGAGCATCCATTTCCGCAACGGTGGCCTCTCTCGTGATGCAATCTGGTCCCGACAAGAGCGCTCGCCGAATCTTGGCTTTCACGATTTCATCGGACATGGTGTTGTCCTCCGTTCGTCGCGTCATGCATGCTTCTGCGCCCTCCTCTGCCTCCCGCGGCCACGGGGTGGAGCGACCGAAGCTCACCGCAGTTGTTGATGGAGAAACTCGCTTGTCCGCCTGTTGGCGAGCACCGCCGCCGCGGCATTGTAGCGCTTTCCATTGTGCCGGGAGAAGGCGTGACGCTGACCCGGATAGCTGTAAACGGTCGCGTTCGGCTTTTTTGCGAGCGCCGCTTTGATCTCGGCTTGCGCGGGCTTGGAAATGAATTCGTCCTCCTCGCCGAGGTGCATCAGCGGGGGGG